>MDTG01321123.1_pt1 | contig 24410 bp, 22 predicted proteins | sample 811421 | NCBI WGS metagenome assembly MDTG01 (sample SAMN05326645, study PRJNA326480) | marine metagenome | isolation source: seawater | place: Pacific Ocean: South East | collected 2011 | reverse complement strand
GTAGTGATTGACGCAGATTATGTGGAGGAACATTTAGGTGAATTGGCTCGGAGTACAGACGTCAGTCGGTACGTGTTATAGAAGCCGTATGGGTCAGCTTTATATTAAGCCTAAAGTATTTCAACAAAAATTGATAAGCGTAACATACACCTCATTCCACGTTCTTGATTTTAAATGAACTTAATTTCCTTCATCCGTGAAAATGTACGCTGGTTAGCAGCAGGAATGTTGCTAACGTTTATTTCTAGTTTTGGGCAAACGTATTTTATTTCAATTTTTGCAAATGAAATTCAAGCCGAATTTGGATTAAGTCATGGACAGTGGGGAAGTATTTATTTCCTTGGAACTATAACTTCTGGATTTTTGATGATTTGGGCTGGTGGTACTGCAGATCATTTTAGACTACGTACACTTGCCATTTTAGTGATCCTAACGTTGTCTGTATTATGCTTAGCAATGAGTGCTGTAGCATCTTGGTGGATGCTGGTTTTCATAATTTTTGGCTTACGATTTACAGGACAAGGAATGACAAGCCATATTGCCGTCGTTGCTATGGCAAGGTGGTACGTGCAGGCACGCGGCAAAGCTTTATCTGTTACTGGTGTAGGTTATTCGATAGGTGAAGCGTTATTACCATTTCTGTTTGTTGGGTTTTTATTGAATGGATCTTGGCGCAATCTTTGGGTGATTGCGGCAACCATTGCTGGTCTATCAATTCCAATTTTAATGTGGTTGTTGAAAGAAGAACGTGTTCCATCGGTAGTATCCAAAAGAGATGATGCATTAGGAATGCTTGGACGCCATTGGTCGCGTATGGATGTTGTCAAAGATTGGCGGTTTTGGGGATTGATACCAGTCTTTACTGTAACGTCTATTTTTGGCACAGCCCTATTTTTCCAACAGGTTCATTTAGCGGATGTTAAAGGCTTAACACATCGCGATATTGTGAAGTTATTTCCTATTTACACGATCACAACGGCAATTGCAGCGTTGGTTAGCGGGCTAGCAATTGATCGCTGGGGAGCAGTACAATTGCTACCACTTATTCCAATTCCTATGGCTGCAGGCTTTATTCTAATGGGACACACTGATAGTGCGGTTATGATAGGTGTTGGGTTCGTGTTAGTTGGAATGTCAGGTGGTATCTATGGAACTGTGCAAGGCGCATTTTGGCCTGAGGTTTACGGTACCCGATTTATTGGTGCCATCAAAGCATTAGCCGCAGCGTTGATGGTTATTGGATCAGCTATTGGGCCTGCACTCACAGGTTGGGGAATTGATGCAGGCATAGCGTTTCCACAGCAGATGATATGGTATGCAATCTACATGTTATCAATATCAGTTTGGAGCATATTTATCGTAACGAGGATTTGGCCAGATTTGGAGTCTAGCCACGACCCCGTCTAAGATAAACGTAGTAGGCACCGCTGCCACCGTGCCTTCCATGGGCTTGTGTTACTTGCAACACCATCTCGGATGATTTTAGCCATTCAGGAACACCTGATCGCAAGATACCTGATCGCGGACGGCCAAATTCGTCAGTGGTTTTCTTGTTACCTTTGCCTGTGATAATCAGCAGAAGTCTCTTGCCAGCGCGACACGAATTATCAATAAACATATTTACTTGATTGCGCGCCTGATCAGCCGTCAAACCGTGTAAATCGAGTGTGGCGTCAATCTCAAGCTTACCCCGCAACAAGCGCTGATAGTTGCGACGATCCATATTAGGGGAGTTTTGACTGGGACGATCTGCAAAACTCGGCATAGCTGGTTTTCTACGATTAGCCCCGGCCTTAGAGCCCACCTTAAAAGGTTCGATTTTACGCGGCATTTCCGTCTTAAACGTTTTTATTTCTTTAGCTTTAGGCGCGATTACAAGGGGTGACATCACCTCGATAGTTTCGACATGTTTGATAACCTTGTTCCACATTTCTTGTTCATGTTCAGAAAGCGCACGTTTTCTGCGGGCCATAACTCAACTTTCAAACAACAGGCGAGGAACCAAAGCATAAGGTGGAAAAGTGATCAGGCAGAGCCGATTTTTTTATCTGATTGAATAAAAAAACCTCTGTATAGATCCCGCAAAACCTCTTTAACATTAATCACCGGTAGCAACCAGTTCCCAGTTGGGGTTGTCGCTACCCATGATACGAGCAAAAGTCCAGATATCTTTTTGGCGCTTGATCACGGCTGGATCACCTTCAATCACGTCACCCGCTGCATTTTTCACACAAGAAGTAATTTCACCCACAAACTTCATCGTAATTTCAGCTTCATTGTTAGCGTCATCAAACATAGCGTCAGTTACTTTTAATTCACGCACACCAATAAAATTGGCATGTACTGTCAGGCTGTTTTCTTGACGTTCCCTAATCACCGCTTCAAAACTATTGTATACATCTGCAGATAAAAAATCTTTTAGCGTTTCAAGATCATCTCCCTCAAAAGCCATAAGAATTATTTCGTAAGCTTGACGTGCACCATCTGAAAATTCAGATACCGAAAAATCAGGTTCAACGCGCTTCATAGAAGCGCAAGCCTTTCCAGCCCGGCTTTCTGGATCAAGATGATCTGCAATGTCACGATCGACACCACCGTCAATCACTTCAAATCCTCTGGCAGGCTTAGATACAGCCTTTTCACTAAGTTCTGCAGGGGGTTCATAACCGTCTCGAGTTCCCAAAACATTCCGCAAGCGCAGGACAAGAAAGACGGCGATTCCAGCAAGAACCAGTAACTGAATGAGGGCAGAATTCATTAATAATCTTCCATATTTTCATAACTGCGGTAAAAGTTTTTACACTTGATTCTTATTTAGGGCAGAGACTTGCTGAAGTCCACAGAATGACAAAAATACGCAAGAGAGGCTAAATAATGCTCTTATTTATCTTTATCATCATTCCAATCATCGAGATTGCGTTATTTATTCAGGTTGGGGGTTGGCTTGGGCTATGGTCAACATTAGCAATCATAATATTAACAGCGGTGATTGGCACATATTTATTACGACTTCAGGGCATGGCAGAATTAGCAAAGCTGCAGAGTGCAATGCAGGGACGTGGTAACCCCGTTAAGGCGATCGCTAATGGCGCATTAATTCTGATTTCTGGTGTATTACTGCTAACCCCAGGATTCTTTACTGATGCTGTTGGCTTTTCTTTGCTCATCCCATCAGCACGAGCAATGGTGATAAAATGGTTAAGTGTTCGTTTTGCCAACAATCCAAACGTAATATTTACACAAAATAAGAAAACGCGTTATTCAGAGCGCACGAAAACAGATACTAATATTGTAGATGTTGATTATGTTGTACTTGACGGTGAGGACAAAATAAAACCAGGTAATTCCGGTTGGACAGAACGGGATTGACGTTGTCCTTTCATACCTAATTTGTTACCACCTGGCCAATCACTCCTGGGAGAACATATATGTCCGATGATAAAAATGGGGCCGCGCAAAAAGTAGCAGCACCCGGAATGAAAATTATAAACCAATATATTCGTGACATGTCTTTTGAGAACATTGCGGCACAAAAAAACCTTGGTGGTGATCTCAAACCAGAAGTGAACGTACAGGTAAACCTAGACGCGAATAAAAAAAACGAAACGGGTTACGAAGTTGCACTAAAATTAAATGTAAACGCGAAATCAGGAGATCAACCTGTATTTGTGCTGGAAATTGACTATGCAGGTTTGTTCACAATCGAAAACGTTCCAGATGATCAGATTCATCCTTTCCTAATGATCGAATGTCCACGCATGATGTTTCCATTTGTGCGTCAGATCGCGCGTAATACAACAGCTGACGGTGGTTTCCCACCGTTGAATATTGACAACATCGATTTCATGCAATTGTATCGAGGTGAATTAATGCGCCGCCAGCAAGAGGCGTCAGAGGCACCTAAAAATTAAGCCAAAGTGCTCCAGGTCCGAGTTTTTCAACGAAATTTTTGTGGTTTTCTTTTTCTACCGCAGTTATCCGAGATGGGAGGCTTTTAGGGCGTGGTTTTGGCTTCCAATGAGCGGCCGCGTGATTATTTAGAGAATCTATTCCACCAACTATACCAAGCGCAAAATCAGGTTGCCTGCCACCTATTAGTTCCAAATACACGGCGGCTAAAATTTTACTATCTAAAAGTGCGCCATGAAGCTCGCGTTCAATATTGATACCAAAGCGCCGAGACAGACCATCCAAAGTATTTTGCGCTCCTGGGAATTTGCGACGCGCCATGTCAAGCGTATCAATGGCTCGTTCCCAAGGAAGCTTGGTATTGTTAGACCAGTCCAATTCTGCGTTTAAGAATTTCATGTCAAAAGAAGCATTATGAATCACTAGCTTTGCATCTGCTACAAAGCTCAAGAAATCATGCACAATATCTTTGAAAACGGGGTATTCTTTCAAGAAATCAATAGACAAGCCGTGCACATCAAATGCGCCTTGGGGCATGTCCCGCTCAGGGTTGATATATTGGTGATACGTTCGCCCTGTAGGAATATGATTTTCTAATTCTACTCCTCCTATCTCTACAATCCTATCACCCGTAAATGGGTCAAGCCCTGTGGTTTCTGTGTCAATTACAATTTCTCGCACAAGATCTGTTCCCTAATTTTCTTTATTACATTTTGTACCTGCGCGCGGGCTGCTTTTAGAGTTTTTGTCTCTATTATATAGTCAGCGCGTTTGCATTTCTCTGCATTTGGTATTTGTTTATCAATAATAACATCGAGTGTTCCTGCATCCATTGATCCACGAGATAGCACACGGTTTCGTTGGGTCTCAGCATCAACATTAACTACAAGTATTGCATCACAATAAGAATCGGACCGGCTCTCCAGCAAAAGTGGGTGGTCAATGACCACAATATCATTGTTAGCGCTTGCAATAAAATTGTTACGACTAACAGCAATCACTGGTTGAACAATTTTTTCTAAAATTTTCAAAACACTTTTATCTTTAGATATAAGATCTTTGAGTGTTTCACGGTTTACAGTTTTGTTTTCCACAGCATCAGGAAACATATTTGCAATTTGCTGCACAACGGGGGTATCCCCTGTATAAAGTTCATGCACTTTGGCGTCTGCGTCCCATACAGGAATTCCGGCCTCTTCAAACATCTTCGCTGTGGTAGATTTACCCATTCCGATAGAACCCGTAAGGCCAAGAACAAATTTTTTTTTCATACGAGTACAATCTGGCGCAGGGTTTCATCTACAGAAGGCCGAGTTCCAAACCACGCCTCAAATCCCGGAACAGCTTGATGCAGCAGCATGCCAAGACCATCAACAGTTTCACAACCTCTGTCGGCCGCTTGTTTTAGTAGGTCTGTTTGTAACGGTGCATAAACAATATCAGTAACTAGGGTATTTGGAGAACACTGAAGCGTAATTTCAAGTTCTGCCTGACCGGTCATTCCAAGCGATGTTGTGTTAATAATAGTTGTTACTTTGGCCGTCGCCAAGGAAATATCAGCCCAGTCAATGACGGTAATACGTTTACCAAATTCAGTAGCAAGCCTTTCGGCTCGGGATTTGGTACGGTTAGCAAGTAAAATCTCTGGTGTCCCGCTGACTAGAAGAGAATAAAGTATCGCCCGAGATGCACCCCCTGCTCCAATTACAAATGCCGGGCCAATAGATGCATCCCAGCCTGGTGCGTTTTGTTTGAGGTTATTAATGAAACCTTCACCATCTGTATTGTCTGCATGATAACCTCCATTTGGTAGAAAAACTAATGTATTGGCAGCCCCAATGGAACAAGCGCGGTTAGTGGCCTGAGTTGCATTTTTGAGAGCTGCTTCCTTGTGTGGGATTGTCACGTTAGCGCCTACAAAGCCCTTCGAAGGGAGACTTTTCAATTCCCTAAGAAAGTTTTCTGGCTCGATGCTCAAGGAACGATACTCCCCTCGAATTTTATTCTTTTTCAACCAATATCTATGAATACACGGTGATTTACTATGACTGATAGGCCATCCAATAACTCCCGAAATAGGTGTTGTCATGACGGAATCACCCCTCTTGTGCGTAAAAAACTGAGAACTTCGAGCAACGGTAATCCAAGAATTGTGAAATAGTCACCTTTAATATGCGTAAATAGATTTATTCCATATGATTCCAATTGATAACACCCAACGCAGTGTAAAATATCTTCACCTACTTTTTCTAAATAGTTATCGAGAAACGCGTTTGAGAAATTACGCATTGAAAGTTGGGCGCGGCCTGTATGTCGCCAGATAGGTTTCATATCCTCATAGATCACTACCGCTGACAACAACTGATGTCCCTGCCCTTTAAGTAAATTTAGATGGGCACGAGCTTCTTTTATATCTTTTGGCTTGGTGTAAATTTGCCCATTGAAGGCAAGAACCTGATCGGCCGCTATAACAAGTGAAGAGAAATTTTTATTAGAGATGTGTCGCGCTTTATATTCAGCAAGTGTATCAGCGATATCAGCTGGCTTAGCGCCCTCTAAATTCAAGGAACGTAAGATTGTTTCTTCATCTACATACGGAATCTGCACATCAAATTTGACACCTGCATCACGCAACATCTTAGCGCGGATCGATGAACTCGATGCTAGAATAACCTTAGTCATGAAAAATTTATTATCTTACATTTCATAGTAACGTAATACCTCATAACCAACCGTTACCGGAATGAACTGTGGATGAATCATATCAAAGTGTGGGGACAATTTAATATTACTCAGTATGGACTTATAGTACCCGATTTATTCATTTTATTATTCTGAGTTAAATCCAAAGTTTCAACATGGGGATAAGAATAAATACTTATGATTTATTTAACTAAATATTTTTTTTCATAAAGATATCCACAGTTTAGTTCATATATTTTTAGATATAAAGCTTTGTTTTAATTTAGAAAAAAGAAATATAAACATTAAAAATAATAAATGAGCCGTTTCTATTCATAATAATAATTATCATCTATTTGTGGACAAAAATTTGATCAACAGAAATTACTTATACCTACAACAACAACATCTTTTTAAAATATTAATTTATAAAGTAAGAAACGATTATATATAAACAGAACACACTCAACCCAAAAGAAATGAGACCATAAAATGAGTGACTTTCTGGCTACCTTTTATCCGTGGATTAAAACTTTTCATATTATTTCAGTAATTAGTTGGATGGCAGGACTGCTCTATTTGCCACGATTGTTTGTAAACCATGTCGAGTATGCTCAAGTTGGATCTGAAACCTCTGAAGTCTTTAAAGGTATGGAAGAACGTTTAATGCGGATAATTATGGCGCCGGCAATGATCGCTACATGGATTTTTGGACTAATGTTAGCTTTTACCCCTGGCGTTATTGATTGGACAGATATCTATCCTTGGATAAAGGCAATGCTTGTGCTTGGAATGACATTATTTCATCAATGGTTAGCAAAAGTACGTAAAGAATTTGCGATAGATAAAAACGAACGGTCATCAAAAAGTTATCGACTTGCGAATGAAGTGCCGACATTAATGATGATTTTAATTGTGATACTAATAGTAGTGAAACCGTTCTAAAATTGACTCCGACAAAGTAATTGGTTACACAAAAAAAAATAGCTCGGTTTCCCAGACCAATTTGAGAGCTTAAATCCAAAAAATTTACAAAAAGCATGCTGCAGATGTGTGCAACCAAGGATATTCTCTATGAATGAAGAAGAAAAAGTTTCTCTTTCTGAACTAAAAGCTATGAGTCCAGCAAACCTTTTAAAGCAGGCCGAAGAGTTAGAAATTGAAAACGCGTCGACTATGCGTAAAGGCGACATGATGTTTGCCATTCTAAAAGAAATGGCTGAAGATGGCGCAGAAATCTCAGGTGATGGTGTTCTAGAATTGATGCAGGACGGCTTTGGCTTTCTACGATCTCCTGAATCAAATTATTTGCCGGGGCCGGAAGACATTTATGTTAGTCCAGAGCAAATTCGTAAGCATAGCTTGCGTACAGGTGACACAGTTGAAGGCGTAATTAAAGCACCTAACGATAACAGTGAACGGTACTTTGCACTTACTAAAGTGACGACAATTAATTTCTCTGATCCAGCGGGCGTAAAACATAAAGTGCACTTTGATAACCTGACACCGCTGTATCCAGATGAGCGGTTAAGGATGGAAATCGAAGATCCGACCATCAAAGATAAGACAGCGCGCGTAATTGATTTGGTTGCACCAATCGGTAAGGGGCAACGTTCCCTAATCGTTGCTCCACCACGTACAGGTAAGACGGTGATCTTACAAAACATTGCTGCAAGCATCGAAGCTAACCACCCGGAATGCTATTTAATCGTCTTGTTGATTGATGAGCGTCCAGAAGAAGTTACAGATATGCAGCGATCAGTAAAAGGGGAAGTTGTCTCTTCTACGTTTGATGAGCCTGCTACGCGGCACGTTGCAGTGTCTGAGATGGTCATTGAGAAGGCGAAGCGCTTAGTGGAACACAAACGGGACGTTGTTATTCTTCTTGATAGCATTACGCGCCTAGGTCGAGCTTTTAATACTGTCGTGCCTTCCTCTGGTAAAGTTCTTACGGGTGGTGTTGATGCGAATGCTTTACAACGGCCAAAGCGATTTTTTGGTGCCGCTCGAAATATTGAAGAAGGTGGATCATTAACTATTATTGCGACAGCATTAATTGAAACTGGTTCACGTATGGATGAAGTGATTTTTGAAGAATTTAAAGGTACAGGAAATAGTGAGATTGTTCTGGATCGTAAGATAGCGGATAAACGCGTGTACCCCGCTATAGATATACTGAAATCTGGTACACGGAAAGAAGATCTTTTGGTTGATAAAGCAGACCTTACAAAGACATTTGTTCTGCGTCGTATTTTAAATCCTATGGGAACAACAGATGCGGTGGAGTTTTTGCTTGGAAAGTTAAAACAAACAAAGACAAACTCAGAATTTTTTGATTCTATGAATACCTAATTTAACATTTAAAAACAAATGTTTATGAAATGTTTGATATAATTTTTGCACTAGCGTCTGCACGCGGTAAGGCGGGTATTTCAGTATTTCGTATTTCCGGTCCAGGTGCATTTAATCTAGCTGCTCAAGTGTGTGGTAACGTACCATTACAGCGAGGAATACGGGTTTTAAAACACTCAGGGCGTTTTCTGGACCGAGCGCTAGTTTTGTCTTTTAAACAGAGTGCAAGCTTTACAGGTGAAGAAGTTATTGAATTTCATTGTCATGGAAGTCCTGCTGTAGTTTCAGCCGTCTCTGAGGCCCTGTTAGCAGTTGGTGCTAGATTGGCTGAGCCAGGAGAATTTACTCGCCGTGCACTGAATAATGAGCGACTTGACCTCAGCCAAGTGGAAGGTCTTAGTGATCTGATCGAAGCTGAAACGGAGGCACAGAGACGTCAGGCTTATGCGTTAATGGAAGGTGGGCTGACTCAAAAAGTTGATCGTTGGCGCATTAATTTAATTCGTGCTGCTGCACTTGTTGAGGCTACGATAGACTTCTCAGACGAAGACATACCCATTGATATTTTGCCTGAGGTCAACACGCTTATTTCTGATGTAATGGAGGACCTAAAAGCAGAGATCGAGGGGAGTTTTGTTGCTGAACGCGTGCGTGAAGGTTTTGAGGTCGCAATTATTGGTCCTCCTAATATTGGTAAATCTACATTATTAAATGCTTTGGCGGGTCGGCAAGCAGCTATTACATCTGAAGTTGCAGGTACAACCCGTGATGTCATTGAGGTTCGTATGGATTTAAATGGGATACCTGTGACGTTTCTTGATACAGCTGGTTTACGCGAGACTAGTGATGAAATTGAGGCGCTTGGTGTGGCTTTAGCCCGTAAACGTGCTGACTCAGCTGATTTACGTCTGTTTTTAACGCCGGATAAAAAGACAGTTGGTTTTGGTATTAACCTCCAAGATGACGATTTGGTGGTTTTAGGAAAGGCGGATGAAGGTGGCGGTGTTTCAGGAAAAACGGGTATTGGTCTCGATCAAATGATTGCACATATAACGCGTGTTCTCGGTGAGCGTGTTGCCCTCACTCAAAGCGCAGTACGACAACGGCACAGGATGGCTATGGAAGAATCGATTGGTTACCTCACAGATGCACAAAACTTGATGCTGGCTAATGAAGAAAGTGAGTTGGTTGCATTGGAGCTGAATGCTACGCTGCATGCTATGAATTCCATTATTGGTCGTGTTGGTGTAGAGGATTTGTTAGATGAGATTTTTGCTAGTTTCTGCTTAGGGAAGTAAGCGTTTAGGTAAGGATTGTTTCACGTGAAACATAGAGATTTTGATGTAATAGTGATTGGTGGTGGCCATGCAGGTGCTGAGGCTGCTCAGGCGGCATGGCGCATGGGTGCGAAAACCGCCTTGGTTACTCAAAGATTTGATAAGATTGGAGAAATGTCCTGTAATCCTGCAATTGGTGGTTTGGGCAAAGGACATCTTGTACGCGAGATTGATGCTTTAGATGGTGTAATGGGTCGCGTTGCAGATCAATCTGGTATACAATTTCGCCTTTTAAATCGCCGCAAAGGGCCAGCTGTTCAAGGTCCTAGGACGCAAGCGGATCGTGCATTATATCGAAATGCCATGCAGCTTGAGTTTAAAAGCCGTGATGGCTTGGCTGTAATAGAGTCTGAAGTTACGGATTTTATGATGGTGGGTGACGCAGTTTTAGGTGTCATTTTAGTTGATGGAGCAGAAGTAAAAGCGTCCTCAGTTATTCTAACCACAGGCACGTTTTTGCGTGGTGTTATTCATATTGGCGACGTATCTAGGCCTGGTGGGCGCATGGGAGACAGGCCTTCCGTCGCTTTAGCAGAAAGGATTGAAAGCTTTGGCTTACCACTGGGCCGGTTGAAGACCGGAACACCACCGAGGTTGGATGGACGTACAATTAATTGGGATGGGCTAGAAATGCAAAACGCAGATACAGACCCTAGCCTGTTTTCGTTTTTGTCCAACCGAGCTACCTCAAGGCAAATTTCTTGCGGTATTACACACACCAATCCTCGTACACATGAAATTATCGAGAAGAATCTCGGAAGATCAGCGATGTACGGAGGTCATATTGATGGTGTGGGACCTCGTTATTGTCCGTCAATTGAGGATAAAGTTGTTCGATTTAGTGAGAAAGATTCCCATCAAATTTTTCTAGAACCTGAAGGATTAAGTGACCCAACAATTTATCCTAATGGTATTTCGACGTCTATGCCTGTTGATGTGCAGGAAGCATACGTGACCTCCATTTTTGGACTAGAAAATGTAAAAATTTTACAGCCGGGCTACGCGATAGAATACGACTATGTTGATCCCCGTGCATTAAATAGTACCTTACGTTTACGTGATGTTGAGGGATTATATCTTGCAGGGCAAATTAATGGAACGACTGGTTATGAAGAAGCAGCCGCGCAAGGACTGGTCGCAGGTTTGAACGCAGCAAGTACAGCACTCGGCGGTGATCCGGTTTCGTTTAGTCGCTCAGAAAGCTACATTGGTGTTATGGTTGACGACTTAATAACGCGTGGTGTGACTGAGCCCTATCGCATGTTTACCTCTCGGGCAGAATATCGATTGTCTCTACGTGCGGACAACGCTGATCAACGTTTAACGCAGCGTGGAGTCGAAATTGGTTGTGTCAGTAGACGCAGAAAAACTATTTTTAATCGTAAAATGAATGACTTGCAGGATGCTAATGATATTTTAGCAGGGATGAGTGCAACCCCGAATGAGGTTTCACAACTTGGTGTGAGGATTAATCAAGACGGTAAACGTCGCAATGGATTGCAATTGTTGTCCTTTAAAGATGTAAACTTGGAAACTCTTAATAATCTATGGTGTGAACTTCCTGTTTTTGCAAAGGACATCGGTCAACAAGTTCAGAATGATGCGATGTATTCGAATTATATTCAGCGACAGAATGTGGAGGTACAGGCATTGCGAAGGGATGAAAATTTAAAAATACCAGCTGGCCTAGAATTCAACAACTTACCAGGTCTTTCGAACGAACTGCAAAAGAAGTTAATATCTATTATGCCAGAGACTTTGGGGCAGGCCTCTCGTATTGATGGAATGACACCAGCCGCTTTGACTCTATTGTTAGGCCGCATTAAGCAGTTTAATGCCGTCAAATCTGCATGATAGATATTAATACAGACCTTCAAGCTGTTGGAAACCACTTCAATCTATCATGTAAAACAATCGATAAGTTAAGGGTTTATCAGGACCTTCTTATAAATTGGAATAGCTCGATTAACCTAGTAAGCAAAAAATCTTTGCAAGTATCGGCTGTTCGCCACTTTGCTGATAGTTTGCAGCTTTGGAGTCTACGCCAGAGTTTTAAAACTTGGGTAGACATCGGCTCTGGCGCTGGCTTTCCTGGAATGGTTCTTGCGATAGTTTCTGAAAATAAGGGTTCATTTCATTTTGTTGAAAGTGATGCACGGAAGTGCGCATTTATCCGTAATGTTTCACGTGAAACAAATACACCCATTACAGTACACACCGAGCGGATTGAAACCTTTGACAAAGTGAAAGCTGATGTGGTTTCAGCGCGCGCTCTAGCATCAGTGGAAAAACTGTTTGAGTATACGGAGAAAATACTAACGCCAGGTTCGATTTGTCTTTATTTGAAGGGGCGGAATTGCAACAGTGAACTGGAAGAAGTGAGCCGATCCTGGCGATATAAAGCAGAGAAACACGCCAGCAAGACTGATGAAAATGGGACAATTCTACGGATCAAGGATATTGTACGTATTGGAAAATAGTATTGATTTAGGGTCGGTTAAGGTGCTCTCAGTCGCCAATCAGAAAGGTGGTGTGGGAAAAACGACGACTGTAATTAATCTGGGTACAGCTTTGGCAGCCGTTGGTAAACGAGTGTTGTTAATTGACCTAGATCCCCAGGGAAATGCTTCAACTGGTTTTGGTTTAGACACATCGAAGCGTACTGTTACTATGTACGATGTTTTAATTGATCAAGTTGACTTGAAAGACGCGATTCTGAAGACTTCTATTCCAAACTTATCACTTGTTCCAGCATCGGTTGATTTGAGTTCTGCAGACGTCGAGTTGGTGGAAGATCCACATCGTGCACTTCGTTTGCGAGCTGCGTTAAGTGATTTACAAGACTCTGAAGATGAATTCGATTATGTTTTCATCGATTGCCCACCATCCCTAAATCTTTTGACCTTAAATGCACTGGGAGCGAGTCATTCAGTACTGGTGCCACTTCAAGCTGAGTTTTATGCACTAGAGGGCTTGTCACAATTAATATTGACAGTTCGTGAGATACGCCAAAATCTTAATTCAGGTCTGAAGATAGAAGGAATCGTGCTTACAATGTTTGATGGTCGGAATAATTTGTCGCAGCAGGTGGAGCGTGATGTTCGAAATCATTTAGAAGACCTTGTTTTCAGGACCATTGTGCCACGTAATGTGCGACTGTCGGAGGCACCATCATTTGGAATGCCTGCGATTTTATATGATCATAAAAGCCTTGGTAGTATCGCTTATCAAAAATTAGCAGCAGAATTTTTATGTAGAGAAAACCGTAAGGATGCGAACACTGATTGACTGTTGGAGAAAATTACAAAATGTCTAAGAAAAAGAACGAGAAGCGCGGATTGGGTCGCGGACTTTCGGCTTTGATGGCTGATATAAGTGAACCGCAATCTTTCGAAGACGGAAAAAGGTCTCTACGGAGTGGTGAGCGCTTGGTTCCTATTACACAAGTGTATCCAAATCCTGATCAGCCACGTCGCACTTTCGACCATAAAGAACTCCATGATCTTTCAAAGTCTATCTTAACTAAGGGTATTATCCAACCTTTAATTGTACGTCCTAACCCTAAAAAAACGTATGATTTTCAGATAGTTGCGGGTGAACGGCGTTGGCGCGCAGCTCAAATAGCAAAGTTAGATCAAGTTCCAGTGGTTGTCCGTGAGTTAGATGATCTTGAAGTTTTAGAAATTGGTATTATCGAAAATATTCAGCGTACAGACTTAAATCCAGTGGATGAAGCTAATGGCTTTCAACAGCTGATGGATAAGTTTGGTCACACGCAGGAGAAACTATCCGAAGCGCTTGGAAAAAGTCGCAGCTACCTTGCGAACTCGATGCGTTTGTTAAATTTGCCAGATGAAGTACAGGAGATGCTTGTTGACGGACTTTTGACGGCAGGACATGCGAGAGCTTTAATTCCAGCCAGTAATGCAATGACTTTGGCAAAAAAAGTTGTTTCAAAAGGTCTATCAGTGCGTCAGACTGAGGATTTAGTAAGGCGCGGTGATGCTCCCGCTAAAAAACAACCAGTTGTAAGGGAAAAAGATAGTGATACAGTTTCTTTGGAAACTGATTTGACTTCAAGTTTAGGTATGAGGGTCAATATTGCCCACAAGTCAGGTACAGAATCTGGAATGATTTCAATAAACTACAGTTCTTTTGATGAACTTGACGTTCTGTGTCAGATTCTGTCCGCTACTCGCTCGGCCGGGACCATATAAAGATTGAGACACAGCTAAGCGCTAATGCTTGAATTATCAGTCCACCCATAGGAAGGCTGATTAATATCGAAATGAGAAAACTTGCAACGATTGTGACTGATGCAGCTATTTTTGCGGGTCGTCTGATGGAACCATTTTTTTGCCAAGCAACTATAGGTGGTCCAAGTTTGTGATGGTTTACCAGCCAACTGTGCGCGCGCGCTGAAGAGCGTGCAAAACAGAATGTTGCAAGTAAAAGAAAAGGGACGGTTGGCAAGCCTGGGACGGGTATACCGATTACCCCTATTATCAAGCTTAGTACGCCGCAGATAAACCATATTGGACGCACTACGCTGTTTCTTTTGCTAAAATAGTGCCGAGGATCGCATCTAGGACCATTTTGCCACGTGCTGTTGTCTGTAATTTTTCACCTGTTTTTTTAAGAAAATGGTTATTTATGAGATCGTCAACTGCATTTTCTGCAAAGATGTCAGGACAAATTGCATTTGCACGGTTAAGATCAGTTCCTTCTGCTAGTCGTAAAGACATCATTACATATTCCACTGCTTGATCCTTAGCTGAGAGGATTTCATCTGTTTGTGTTGCTGTTCCCTGTGTTTGAACGGCTTCCAACCAAGTTTCTGGGAGGAGCGGTGTTTTGGTGGCTTGACGTTGTCCGTCGATCGTTAAACGACCGTGGGCTCCAGGGCCAATTCCAGCATAATCGCCGTAGTTCCAATAGATCTGGTTGTGCCGACATTCTGCACCTGCCCGTGCGTGATTTGATATTTCGTACGCGTTTAGTCCGTTTTTGGCACATACTTCTTGTGTGACTTCATACATGCGAGCAGATAGTTCATCATTTGGTAGACCACGTAGTCGATTGTGGGTGAAAAGATCGCCAAATCGTGTGCCTTGTTCTATAGTTAGTTGATACAAGGACAAGTGATCAACAGCCATATCAACTGCTCGCGTTAATTCCTTCCGCCAACTCTCAAGTGATTGACTTTGACGTGCGTAGATTAAATCTAAGCTGACATTCTTATAGTATTTTTTTGCAATATTAAATGCTTGTATAGCTTCTGATGCGGTGTGCATTCGACCCAATGATTTTAAGTCAGTGTCGTTTAATGCTTGAATTCCCATTGAAATACGGTTCACACCAGCATTCGAAAATGCTTTGAAACGTGTTGCTTCAACAGAAGTTGGGTTAGCTTCAAGGGTGATCTCCGCAGTACTAGCAAGCGTCCATTGCACAGATATCTCCTGAAGAATAGTGTGCACAGTTTCTGGCAACATCAAACTTGGTGTACCGCCACCAAAAAAAATAGTGTCTACAGTTCTATTGGGTGTTCGCTCTGCTGTATTTCGAATTTCAGAAACGAGGGCATTAACCCAAGCTTTTTGATTTACGGTCGTGCGCACATGTGAGTTGAAATCGCAATAGGGGCATTTGGCGGCGCAAAAGGGCCAATGGATGTATACGCCAAATCCCGCCTTTTTCCAGTCTTCACCCATCGAGGATGGCTTTGAGTTTTTTAAAGGCGTCTGCGCGATGTGACATGGCGTGTTTTTTTTGGGGGCTCATTTGACCGAAAGTTTCTGTCTCACCGTCTGGTATGAAAATCGGATCAAATCCAAACCCGTGATTTCCACGAATGGGCCAAGATATACGGCCTTCTACTTTACCCTCAAAAAGTTCGTCATGTCCGTCAGGCCATGCTACGCACAGGGTTGCGCAAAACCTTGCTGTTCGGGGTTCTGGTACATTGCGTTCTTCCAGTTTGGTCCAAACTTTAGTCATAGCCATTTGAAAATCGCGGCCATTAGGTGTTTCTGCCCAATCTGCGGTATATACACCTGGATCACCATTAAGACCATCGACCTGAATGCCACTATCGTCTGATAATGCTGGCAGACCTGAAGCTTTTGCTGCAAAATGTGCCTTTATGCGTGCGTTTCCTGCAAAGGTGCTTTCGGTTTCTATTGGTTCTTCTAACCCGAAATCATTAGCAGACAAGACTTCGATGTTGTAAGGAACTAGCAGTTTTGCAATTTCACACAACTTCCCTTTATTGTGACTTGCTAGGATAATTTTGGGTTCAAGTAGTTTTCGAGTCATTCAAGGTGTGGCTTTTTTTTGTACGTTAACAAGTTCTGCCGCACCTTTTTCAGCAAGGTCTATTAGTTGATTGAATTCACTACGAGAGAAGGTTGCACCCTCGGCTGAGCCTTGGATCTCAATCATATTGCCCGCACCCGTCATAACAAAGTTAGCATCAGTACCCGCTTCGCTGTCCTCAGCGTAATCGAGATCAAGAATGGGTTGGCCTGCGTAGATACCACAAGACACAGCTGAAACGTGTTCTATAATCGGATCTTCTTTAATAATATGAGTTTCCAGTAGTTTGTTTACAGCTAAACGTAGCGCAACCCAGCCACCTGTTATGGATGCACAACGTGTTCCACCGTCTGCTTGTATCACATCGCAATCGATTGTTATTTGTCGCTCTCCTAACATGACACGGTCCACTCCAGCGCGTAAGGACCTTCCTATAAGGCGTTGAATTTCCTGCGTGCGTCCTGATTGCTTCCCCGCGGCTGCTTCGCGACGGTTACGTGTGTTTGTCGCACGAGGTAACATACCATACTCAGCTGTGACCCAACCTAAACCAGACCCCTTGATCCAGGGTGGAACACGACCCTCCAACGATGCGGTACACAACACATGAGTGTCACCTATCTTAATTAGGCATGAGCCTTCGGCATGCTTTGTTACATTGGTTTCTATGCTGATGCTGCGCATTGTGTCGGTTGTTCTGCCTGATGGGCGCATGTTTTTATCCTTTGATATTTTCTTGGGTGATATCTGTTTCATGTTATTCACGCAAACCCAGATTGACGATTGTCCGAATAGTTCTTAATTCTATCTACGTCTCATTGGAATGGATCTGCCTGTGACCGACTTAGTATCGACTAACCTTGATACGCTTAATGCGCGAAGCCGAGAGGTATTTCGGCGGCTGGTGGAGTCATATCTTGATACAGGTGATCCCGTTGGTTCGCGGACTCTGACAAGGACTATGACGGAGTCGGTGTCTGCCGCCACAATCCGCAATGTAATGCAAGACTTAGAATATCTTGGACTGCTTGATAGCCCACACGTCTCTGCTGGACGTATTCCAACACAAATTGGGTTGCGCATGTTTGTAGATGGATTGCTTGAAGTTGGTGATGTCTCTTGGGACGAGCGACGCACGATTGATGCCTCTATTAAAAGCGATTCAGATGACATCAAAGGTTCGCTTGATCGTGCAGGATCATTATTGTCTACGCTTACGCAAAGTGCGAGCGTTGTCTTTGCGCCAAAGACTGAAGCGCCTATCAAACACATCGAATTTGTATCATTGTCACCTGACAAAGCGTTGGTTGTTTTAGTGATGGCGGATGGTCAGGTGGAGAACCGTATCTTTATGCCTCCGTTAGGGCAAACGCCTTCTGCAATGCGGGAAGCAGCGAATTTTTTGAATACTGTTCTGGCTGGACATACGGTTAGCGATTTGAAAACTGTGGTCGAGACTGAGATTGGTCGCCATCGACAGGAACTCGACTCACTTGCTGCTAAGCTGATTGAGGCAGGTGTTGCTGTTTGGGCAGATGAGGGGGTTAGAGGATCAGAGCGGTTGATTGTAAGGGGACGTTCTAACTTGATTGATGAGTCGGTGAGTGAAACTGATTTAGAGCGTGTGAAAACGCTATTCGATGATTTGGAGCGTAAACAAGATATTGCACAATTCTTAGACTTAACTGAGCAAGGAGATGGTGTGCGGATTTTTATTGGCTCTGAAAACAAACTTTTTTCACTTTCGGGGTCGAGTCTTGTGGTTTCACCCTATATGAACGCAGATCGAAAGGTTATTGGAGCGGTGGGCGTTATTGGGCCAACCAGGTTAAATTATGGTAGGATTGTTCCAATCGTTGATTACACCGCGCAGTTGGTAAGCCGCATGATGTCGAACAGGAAATAAATGGCAAAGACTATGGGTAAAAAAGACGAAGATTTTGATGTAAGCTTGGAACGTTTTTTGGATGAAGATGATTTCCCTCTGGATGATCCAGAGATTGAAGAAACTGAAGACATTGATTTAACTGAAGAGGCTGAAGAGGCTGAAGAGCTTGATCCTATTGAGTCCCTAAAAAACGAAGTGACTGATCTAAAGGACCGGTTAATGCGATCTTTAGCCGATCAAGAGAACCTTCGTAAACGCGGCGAGCGTGATCGCCGTGATGCAGAAACTTATGGCGGGCAAAAGTTGGCAAAGGATTTGTTATCCGTTAGTGATAATATGAAACGTGCGCTTGAGACTGTGAACGATGAACAGCGTGAAGCTAATAAGGCTTTGATCGAGGGGATTGAACTGACACAGCGCGAACTGCTGAGTGCCTTTGCGAAACATAAAATTGTCCCAGTGTCCCCAGAAGTTGGCCAAAAGTTTGACCCAAATATGCACCAGGCTATGTTTGAAGCGCCGTTCCCAGACGTTAAAGCAGGCCACATCCTTCAAGTTATGGCTGAAGGTTACATGATTGGTGATCGTTTACTGCGTCCTGCCCAAGTCGGTGTATCTGCTGGTGGAGAAAGTTAGTCACTGGAAATGATGTTTTCGATATAACCTTAACGTATTAGTTTTCTCGTGATATAACAGGAGATGATTGTATAGCGCACGTCTATGTCTGAGACATTGTGGTGCTATTCGGTTATTTGGTGGGCTGTGGCACCGAAGATTTGCATGTGCCTAAAAAATTATCACGGTATGCAAGTTTAAGTTACTAATTTTATTGGCTTCTTAGTGTTCTGGGTAAGATTTTAATTTTTATATTAATGGTCTAGCGCTATTGGTTGAGATTTTCTTTAAGTTTGTAGATCAATGCAAGTGCATCTCTAGGGGACAGTTCATCAGGAAGTACATTTGATAATATATCTTCAACCACTGACTGCTTGGAGGACTGCATAATAGGAGTAGGAGTTGCAGCAAACAACGGCAAGTCTTCAAATAGAGATAAAGCCCCAGTTCTGCTTTCGCGGTCTTTTTTTTCTAACATTTTCAAAATTAGACGTGCGCGTTTGACTACAGAGTCAGGTAAACCCGCTAGTTTTGCGACTTGCACCCCGTAAGATCGATCGGCTGCCCCCTGTTTAACCTCGTGTAGGAAAATGATTTCGCCCTTCCATTCACGTACTTTGATAGTTGCGTTCATTAATTTATCTAGCTTTGAAGAAAGCTGCGTAAGTTCATGATAATGAGTAGCAAAAAGAGTACGACATTGGTTTGATTCATGTAAATGTTCAAGCGTTGCCCATGCAATTGAAAGGCCATCGTAGGTTGCTGTTCCGCGACCAATTTCATCTAAAATAACCAGTGCGTTTTGATCCGCTTGGTTTAGTATTGCTGCTGTTTCAACCATTTCCACCATAAACGTTGAGCGGCCTCTCGCAAGATCATCAGACGCCCCGACACGAGAGAAAAGTTGTGATACAAGTCCGATATGCGCTGCCGTTGCCGGAACAAAGGAACCCATTTGCGCAAGGATTGCAATTAATGCGTTTTGGCGAAGGAATGTTGATTTACCAGCCATATTTGGCCCTGTTAGTAACCATAACCGTTTAGCATCTGCGTCATCAGACAAATTGCAGTCGTTTGAGACAAAACTGCCATTTGCTTGTCTTCGCAAAGCAACGTCCACAACGGGATGGCGACCGGCTGTGATTTGAAAGGCGCGGTCGTTTGTTATTATTGGACGAACCCAGTTTTCTGTAACGGACAGTTCTGCAAGTGCAACCTGTAGATCGAGCTCTGCCAGTGACTTAGCTGTTTGACTGATTGTAGAACCTTTAGTTAAAATTTCTGCACAAAGCTCTCTGAATACCTCTTGCTCAATTTCAAGCGCTCGTCCCCCAGCATTTAAGATCTTTGTTTCCAGTTCCGCTAATTCCAACGTAGTGAACCGCACCGCGTTTGCAGTTGTTTGGCGATGGATAAATGTGCCCGATAAAGGCATAGCCATCATTTTTTCTGCATGTGTTGCAGGAGTTTCAACGAAATATCCTAATACGTTGTTATGTCGAATTTTTAGTGCTGCAACGTCTGCTTGGTTAGCATAAGCTTTTTGCATTGAAAGGATAATTCTTCGACCTTCGTCGCGTAGGGTTCGAGCTTCATCTAAATCTTTTCGATATCCGTTTGCGGTTAATTCACCATCTCGGGCTAATAGTGGTGGATTTTCCACTAAACGCGTCTTTAAAAACTTTATAAGTTCATTGTGACCTTTCAGACTTTGCAACGCGTCGTGCACAAGGCTTGGGCTTTTAGTACTGCCAAAGATTTTGAGCACCAAATCTGAAGCTATCAGACCATCACGAATCGTGGCTACATCACGGGGCCCACAGCGCTCAAGCGAAATTCGGGTGAGCGCGCGATCTATGTCTGGGGTTCTGCGTAGGATTTTGCGTATATCTTCTCTTAATTGCTGATTTTCATAGAAAAAGGATACAGAATCCAGACGGGATTGGACTGTTTCTAAGTGTCGTGACGGGTTGTTAAGCCGTGTTTCTAACAACCGTGCGCCGGGCCCAGTTATGGTTTTGTCAATGACTGTTAGTAACGTCCCGACTCGGTCCCCACTGACAGTTCGAGTTAGTTCTAGATTGCGTCGCGTCGCCGCATCGATCCGCATTGACACGTCTGTTGCTTCTGCAATTGGTTTTTTTACCAACGGCAGTTTTCCTTTTTGAGTGATGTTGAGGTAGTCTACAATTGCGCCCATTGCGCCCAATTCTTGCCGTTCAAACGTACCGAAAGCGTCTAATGATCTCACGCCATACAACTTAGATAAACGACTAATTGCAGCCGCACTGTCAAAGCTTGAGCGAGCTATCTCTGTAATGGCAGCACCAGTTTCTTCTATTGTTTCTCGCAGCCAAATGGGAGGATTGTCAGTGACCAAAACCTCTTGTGGATTTAGCCGCGCGAGCAGTGGCGATAGGCCCACAATTGTGCAGGTTTGAACGTGAAAATCACCTGTTGAAATGTCGAGCCACGCCATCGCAGATTTGTCGCGGACCACCGCGAAGGCACATAAGTAATTGTGTTTGCGGGCATCAAGAAGGCTGTCTTCGGTCAATGTGCCCGGTGTTACCAATCGCACAACCCCTCTTTTTACAACAGATTTTCCACCCCGTTTTTTTGCTTCTGCTGGGCTTTCGAGTTGTTCGCATACACCTACGCGAAACCCTTTGCGGATCAGAGTTAGCAAATAGGCTTCAGCAGCATGATGAGGAACACCACACATGGGAATATCCTGGCCGAGGTGTTTTCCCCGTTTGGTCAGTGATATATCCAATGCTTCAGCAGCTAAAATAGCGTCGTCAAAAAACATTTCATAGAAGTCACCCATTCGATAAAATAAAAGAGCGTTGGGATATTCAGCCTTGATCTTAAGAAATTGCGCTATCATTGGCGTTATTACGCCTGATTCCGTCACCACGTTTATTCTCCATAACACAAGTTTGTATGACGATATCGAAGGGGTGGCACGAGGAAAAGACCAATCGTTTGGTACTGTTGTGTGATTGTTTGGAACGGGCTAGGAATGATGGCTTAAACACAAACTGTGGGTGTGAACAGTTTAGGCGCGAAAAGATGACTAATAAAAATAAAATTACTGATGAAGAGGCGCTTGCCTATCACCTTGAACCGATGCCTGGTAAACTTCAAGTTGTGCCTACCACCGCCATGAATACACAGCGGGATTTGTCACTAGCTTACTCCCCTGGGGTGGCGGTTCCGTGCGAGGCCATCGCTGAAAACCCAGAGGTGGCTTACGATTACACTTCCAAGGGTAATATGGTGGCAGTGATTTCTAACGGTACGGCAGTTCTTGGTTTAGGTAATCTGGGTGCGCTGGCGTCTAAACCTGTGATGGAAGGTAAATCAGTTCTTTTTAAAAGGTTCGCAGACGTAAATTCAATTGATCTTGAGTTAGATACTGAAGACGCCACTGAATTTATTAATGCGGTGAAACTAATGGGGCCATCTTTTGGAGGCATCAACTTAGAAGATATTAAAGCACCTGAGTGTTTTATTATTGAACAGCAGCTGAAAGAGCTGATGGACATACCTGTGTTTCATGATGATCAGCATGGTACGGCAGTAATTTGTGCGGCAGGCTTGCTGAACGCACTTCATATTTCTGGTAAAAAGATCCAGGAAGTCAAAATCGTTTTGAATGGCGCTGGTGCTGCTGGAATTGCCTGTGTGGAGTTGATTAAAGCGATGGGTGCAAAGGCAGAAAACTGCATTGCTTGTGATACAAAAGGTGTTATCTACCAAGGCCGTACTGAGGGTATGAACCAGTGGAAATCGGCTCACGCGGTTAATACAGGACTTCGTACGCTAAAAGACGCCATGAGGAACGCGGATGTATTCTTGGGTGTTTCCGTGAGGGGTGCAGTAACTGACGAGATGGTTAAGAGCATGGCTCCAAACCCAGTAATTTTTGCAATGGCAAACCCTGATCCTGAGATTACGCCAGAGGAAGCAAAGGCTGTTCGTCCTGATGCGATTGTGGCGACAGGGAGGTCAGATTATCCAAACCAAATCAACAATGTGCTTTGCTTTCCCTATTTGTTTCGCGGCGCTCTTGATATCAACGCGCGGGCTATCAATGATGAAATGAAAATTGCATGTGCGGAAGCTCTGTCTAATTTGGCGCGTCAAGAGGTTCCAGATGAGGTTGCTATTGCATATGGTGAAAAGCTGGTGTTTGGGCCCGATTATATAATTCCAACACCCTTTGATCCCAGACTAATTCATGTGATTCCGCCAGCCGTTGCAAAAGCTGGGATGGATACAGGAGCTGCAAGGCGCCCAATTGTGGACATTGAGGCGTATGAGCTTGTTTTGAAGTCACGGCTCGATCCTGCGGCCTCTGTTTTACAATCCTTGTATGTGCGGGCTCGCAATGCACAGGCAAAGATGATTTTTGCAGAGGGTGGTGATGAACGCGTTTTACGTGCGGCCGTCGCGTATCAACGAAATGGTTTGGGTCAAGCAGTTGTTATTGGGCGTGTTGACGATGTGAGGCGTCAGCTGGAAGAGATTGGGATGGGAGATGATTTTGATGATTTGGAGGTGACTAATGCAAGTCTTACGGATGAACTAGAAATTTATAAAGAGTATCTTTACGGGCGTTTGCAGCGGAAGGGATATAACGAGAAAGACGTCCACCGTTTGGCATCACGTGATCGACATATATTTGCAGCGCTGATGCTCGTGCATGGTCAAGGTGATGCGATGGTTACAGGTGCATCTCGCAAATCAGCCCAAGTGATGGAGTTATTGAACCACGTCATTGATGCAAAAACATCAGATGGTGCGGTCGGTGTAACCGCTGTTTTATTGCGCGGTCAGATTGTTTTTGTAGCGGATACTTTGGCGCATGAATGGCCAGAATCCGAAGATTTAGCTGATATAGCGGAAAAATCAGCAAGTGTTGTCCGCAATATGGGATTGGAGCCGCGTGTTGCCTTTGCCAGCTTTTCCAACTTTGGCTATCCTGTATCAGAGCGCGCGACCAAGATGGAAGAAGCTGTGAAAGTACTCGATAACCGTGGCGTAGATTTCGAATATGATGGTGAAATGACAGCGGATGTGGCGTTAAATGCTGATCTAATGAAGCAATACCCGTTTTGTCGTCTGTCAGGCCCTGCTAATGTTTTGGTCGTCCCTGCGCGGCATTCTGCATCTATTTCTGTTAAAATGTTACAGCAGATGGGTGGTGCGACTGTGATTGGGCCGATTTTGGCTGGTATAGAAGCACCGGTGAAAATGTGCTCTATGACATCTACAGTGAACGATATTTTGAATATGGCTGT
>MDTG01439649.1_pt1 | contig 24414 bp, 21 predicted proteins | sample 811421 | NCBI WGS metagenome assembly MDTG01 (sample SAMN05326645, study PRJNA326480) | marine metagenome | isolation source: seawater | place: Pacific Ocean: South East | collected 2011 | reverse complement strand
TTTTTATATAATGATCTTTTGGTATGATTTTTTACCATTGCTGGTCCAGCACTTCCACTATAATTTACTGAATTTTTTCTATTGGTATCTTTTACTATGATATGTCCAGTCTTTTTAGGTTTTAGATATGCACCGGTCGTTGTGAAATATCTATCAGAATTATTAAGATAATAAGTATCTGGTCTATTTTTACAGATATTAGTTTTTTTGGTAGATTTAGCATTAAGTGCTTTTCCAGGTATTACTCTACCCTTGTATGATATTTGTGGATTTGATGCAGGTCTCAATTCATCTATAGTAGGTATTTTTATCTGGTCACGCATATCTTGATGAAATCCTCCTGAAGGCATTGCTGAATAACCATCATTTATTCCAGGTCCTACATTAATTTTTTCAAATGGTAGAACGTTATTTCTATTTTTAGATGGAACAATTCTATCAACCATATTTTGTATATTAGGTTGAGTACCATATTGAATGTTTATATCTTTTGTTGGTTCAAAGAGTGGAACTGGAGTGGATTTTTTTTTAGAAAACTCCTCAATACCAGTGTGATTCTCAAGAATAGATTTATTTGAATTTTGATCTGTAACTTGTCTTACTTGAGAACCAAAAAATGGTATACTCTTAAAAGTCTCTTTATCTACTCTTTCACCAGATAATTCAGATACATATTGGTTATTAGAATCTTGTAAATATGATAAGGGATTATTTTCTTTATTTACTATTTTATTATTAAAACCAGGTGGTATTACATTTGTATTAAGAGCATCTTTTGATTTTTCAAAATTGTCTCTGGCGAAACCCTTTTCAATATTGTTAACATTTTCTAAATAATTTGAAGAGTAAATGGAATTTTGTGATGGATCTGTAAATAAATCATTGGATACATTATTTTGTCTATTATTTTTACCATCCTTATTTAGAGTATATCCAGCACCTACAACACTTCCTAGTAATAATGATTCCATATTTATATTATACCTTTATTTTTATTTTAATTTTTATTTATAGTTTAATAAAAAAATATATCCTATGTATTTATTAAATAATGAATATGGATAAAATATTTTTACAAAAGACAAAATCATTAATAATTAATTCTTTAGCTTTAGTAGCGGCATTAGCTTGGGATAATGCTTTTCAAAAGTTTTTCGAAAACACTCCTATACTAAAGAATACTGGACCCTGGATTTATGCATTATTGGTTACAATAATTATGATAGTTTTAACATTTGTGTTAAACCCTAATGATAATATAAAAGATAACCAAAATTAAACAAAGATTTAAATATAAACAAATATTCAAATAAAAATACGTATTTGAAAATTTAATCTAATATCTTCTAATATTATTAGCTGATTGCCAGCTAACTGAGTTAGGTTGTGTAAATACTGCACAAGAAGGATTTGTTGCCTCACAGGGTAGATCACCACCCTTAGGTAATGCTGGTTCAGGGCTAATTGGTTTAGGAATACAGGGACGGTGATTATCTTTAACAACAAGTCTATTGTTTATATTCCAATCGAAAGGTATTTCAACATTATCTTGAGGATTAATGCATAACCATTCCCATCTATTCCATCCAGTACCTCTTAGATTACAAGAAGGATTAGAAAGCCTTGTATCTTCAGCTGGTATGAAACAGTCTTTCCAATGTTGTAAACCACCATCAGAGTGTCTTTCTCCACGTTTTCTGCCCTTGCAATTGCCTACAACACCTTGGCCACAAACTTCACCACTTGTGCAAGTGTTATCTGGGCATTCGGGATTATATTGTTGGTTAATATCTTTAGACTGTTTTCTTGTTATTCCTGATAATTCTGAATCTACATCTATTAAACTTTGACCTTTAATGTGTGAGTCTCCTTGTTTTTGTAATCTTACCGATGGAGGATAGGGATAACATTGACCACATTGGTTAAATGAGCTTAAAGTATAAACTCCAGGTCCAACAGACTGATTTAAGGATTGTTTATATGCTTCCTTGTCATAAAATAGATTAGAAAAACTCATTTATATTATATATATATAATATATTTTTAATTTTGTATAAATTATGTAGAAACAAATTTGGTTCTTAATAAAATATAAAATAAATTTTTAAATTTTATTATAATCTTAATTGCAGGGTGCTCTTGTAACAACCTTAGGTGCTGGGCAGTTATTGTATTTTGGTGCAGGTGGTAGAGGAGTTGGAGGATATCTAATCATTTGGCAAGGAGGTAAATGAACTGGTGTTAAATCAACAGTTCTTGGTGCATTGCAATGGTTACCTGATATATTGATTTGATTACCTTTAGCAGGTGCATATTTTCTAGATGGACATTTTGTAGCAGATCTAGTTTGACCTCTAAGATCATTTTCTAAATCAACAAGGTTTCCCTTAATATGTGATACCGCAGTTCCTCCTACTAAACCAAATTCATGTCTACATTTTTGACAGTTTTCGTATTTCATTGGGTTAAGAACATATTCAAGAGGACCTACACTTTGATCTAAATCTGATTTATAAGCACATTGATCATATCTAAGCCTATTATAACTCATTTATAATATAAAAAAAGATTTTTTTTCATTGGTTATTATTTTACTTAATAGTAACTATTAAGTATAATAATCTATTATTTATTTAGACCAATATTTTCCATTATATTTAAATCCACATCTATTTAGATAGTCTGCATTTCTTATTACTTGTCTAGAAGGTTGACCACCACGAACCCAATCGTTATTACTATCCTCTGGAATTATATGTTTTGGATTTTGTATATTTTCACGAATACAGGGTATTTGTGGAATAAATCTATCAATATAATTTCCAGATAATGTATTACAAGGTCTATTTTGAAAAGTAGATTCACTTGAACGAAGTTCACTTTCTAAATTAATGTTACCCTTGCCTCTTCCCATATATGGAACAGTTAAGTGAGGTCTTGTTTTAAGTTGTTGAATTACACGAGGATTAGTAAGATTATTGGCATTTCTTAGATTTGAATCACTATCTATATTACATCCTTTATTAGATGTCCAACCATATCCATCCTTATAATTTAGACTAGGTTGTTGTAGACTTAGCTCTTTTGTGTGAGGTGCCTCACATTTACAATCGTGGAAGTTTGATGTTTGATATTTCCCTGGTAATTTAGCAAATTTACTACGATTTTCTAAATAACATGAATCTTCTCTTAGTCTTGTTAACTGTTGTATGTTAAATTTCAAACTAGAATGATCTACACAATTACTCATTTAATATATAGTTACAAAAGATTTTAATATTAATTTATTAAAATCTATTTTAATTTAATATATTCCATTTCTAATATAACTATCCCTTAGAGGTTCGTAGTTATTTTTAATACATTGAAATCCATTTCCCTCTTTACAGGTTGGAGGGGTTTTATATAACCAATTCGCAAATTTACCTTGTTCATTTGGAATAGTAGTTATTGGTGTTGTATAAAATTGTCTTTGACTTGTGTTTCTACCATATATGTCTGACGAATCAACATACAAATTATAATTAAACTTATTATTTATCTCTTTATCTATATTATCATTTTTATAATTATTTAATCTAGACACTGCCTGTCTTTCAGGATTTTTAATATAATCATCTGGTAATATATTCATATATGGGTTGTTAATACTAGGAATTACAATATTATTTTTTTGTGTTGAAAAATTTTCTTTTACTCTACTTGAATTAGTATATATAAGATATGTAAAAATAAGCGTTAATATACAAATGTATACATAATTTATATTAAAAGTGTATAAATACATTACTACAGAAAGATAAATAGATAATCTAACAACACTGTTCAACTGTTCTTCTAATGTCATATCACTTGATGGAAAAAATTCATCGACTCTTTGATAATTAAATAAAATGCTTGGATCATTATACCAAAACTTATCTCTACTTATATGTAATGGATTTTTTAACATTTTATCTATTTTAGTATTAATAGTATTATATTTAGTCATTATATAATAATATTATTTAATAATTTTATCTTATCTTTTATTTTTTTTTTATTATTACCAATTTCCTCTATTTCTTTTGCAAGTGCATCTAAATCTATATTTTTACTACTACTATTTTCATATTCTATATCTTTTTTCTTAGAATCTAGTATTTTTTTCTTTTCCTCTAGTTTTTTTCTTAATCTATCCCTTGTACTTTTTAGTTTTGCCTTAGATTGTAACTGTCCTGGTGTTATATTAGTAGGTAAACCCTTATCAATAATATTGGAAGCCTCTTTTACTATACTTGCAGCTTCTTCATCTAATCCAGATGCCATTCCTGATTTCATGATATTACTAAACATTTCTCCCATATTTCCCATTCCCTTCATTTTAGAACCCTTTGAAAAATTTTTCATAACATTTTGTGCTTCTCCAAATAAATCTGCTTCATTTATATGTCCAGAACTAATTTTATCTTGTATTTTTCCTGTTATATTTTTTACTAAATTAGCAATACCACTTTTATCATTTTCCTCGTCAAAATTACCACTTAATAAAGAATTTAATATTTCACTTGGATTTTCAATATTTATTTCTGTTGGATCTATTTCATTCACAATCTCTTTAGCAAGATCACCAATCACACCCCCAAATAAGTCTGGTGTTGAAAAACCGGCATTGTCATTATTATCTTCATCAATATCATTATCATCTATATTCTCATTACTATACTTATTAGTAAGACTTTCTATTATATTAATAAATGTTTTTGATTCTTCATCTAATTCTTCAGTATTTGACCCTAGTTTTTTAAACTCTTTCATTATACTTTTAAAATCCGAATCTCTTATATGTTCAAAAGCAAATATATAAAGTGTTTGTAGATATTTCCAAATATTTTCTTTTTGATCATCACTTAAATTATCATCGTTCCATATTACATAAAAATCAACATTTGTCAATACTGTATTTCCTTTAGAAAATATAATCTCATTTTTTGTTGAAATATCATTTCCTATAGTCTTACATATACCTACAAACTCATTTAAATATTTATCTCCTGGATTTTCAAAATTATAATAACTATCTATTTTATCTATTTGTGCAGGATAGTTTTTTTTGATAATATTTATAAACTGGCTTAGATTGTCATTGAATTTTTCCATTTAATTTATAATTGTGATATTAATTATAGAGTTATACCGCAACTATAATATATTTATTTATATCCTAATTTCCTTTATAATTTTCTAAATCTACACGTGCTTTAAAAAATGGATATGTTGTAATGCATATGAATGTAAAATCTGTAGATTTCTGATAATTTCTTTTTTTTGATCATCACTTACATTTTCATCATTCCATAGTGCTCGTAAATTCACATTTGGTAATATTTGATTTTCTTCAGAAAATATAATGTTTCCTAAAGTCACATATGTTCTACATAATAGAAGTTTTTCATTTTCCATTGATTCTGTATTGAATTTACCATTTATAACCTGCCATCTTTGCTCATATTCTATTAAATATTTATCTCCTTCTCTTATTATATTGTAATAATCACCTACATTATTAATAGTTTCTGGATATGTTTTTTTCAAAAAATCAACAAATGTGTATAAAGTTTTGTTGAATATTTCCATTTAATTTATAATTGTGATATTAATATAAAAGTTATACCGCAATTATAATATACTTTTCTAGATAGATTTACTCATAGTCTCCGCTATGTACTTGTCTGTAATTTTTATTAATACCTGTAAGTATTTCCATATATTTTCTCTCTCATTATCATCTAACATTTTCCAATTTAATCGTAAATTCTTCATTATATCAAACCCATTTTCAGCATCTTCAAGACTATGTTCTGTCACAAAATCTGTTTCTAATAATGTTTGATCCTTACTCAATATTCTATCTCGATATTTATATACATAAAATGTAAATAATTCTATATTTTTTTTAGGATTACAACTATTTAGTGCCTCAATACCAGTCAATCCTAATGATAAATCCTTATTTTCTGGAAAACGAGTTGTTAGAGTTTTAGAAAAACTTATTAGTTGATTATTAAATGTTTTAAGAGTAGAAGTCATTATTATTCTATATATAATAATAATTCTTTTTAAACTTATCTTTATATAGTTATTAATTGAAATTTCTATTCATCATACCACGCTCCATTTGTAATTTTTCTAATCTACTATCTAGTTGATTGTTAGCTTTTCTTGTGTTTATCTGATTACCAGTTCCTGTTACAATATTTGTATTTGCAGCTGGAATGTTTTTATTTCCTTCATTAATAAATTGATAACAATAATTCATAGGTTCAGGATTTTCTTCTATAAATGAATAAGAATCAGACCATCTTTCACTCATTTCTACAGGGTTAAAACTATTTATATTATTGGAATTAGTTGGTTGCATAGGTTGAGAATTTGTTTTACTTACAGATGCATTATTAGGCATAGTATTAACCTGTCTAGATATAACACTATTATTACTATCTAAAAACATATTTATTGCTGAACCTTGTATTAATGGGCGACCTTTAATATATATAGAAGGTACACTTGTTACAATTTGAGGAATTTTGTTATTATTATCTACACATATCTTAACAAATTCATCTAATTTGTTTTTTGAATTAAGTTTGTTCCATAAGTTTATACTATTACTATCTTTTTTTGAATAAAATAATATTGGTTTAGAACTCATTTATATATGACTAATATAAATTTTTTTCCTTATTTTAACTTAATTTGTAAATTTGATTACTTAAAGTTATTTTTAAATATTTAAATATTATAAATAATGGAGTATTTTACAAACTATATAAAACATACTCAAAATGACAAACATTTTAAAACATCATTTGAACTATCTAACTGTCCATTATATGTTGCTAACTCATTACGAAGATCATTTTCTTCTAATATACCAACTGTCACATTTAGTGATACTTATTATGAAAACCCTCAAGATAGATCAATAAATATAAAAATCAATACATCTGCTTTACATAATGAATTTTTAAGTCATAGAATATCACTTATTCCCATTAATATGGAATTACCTGATACATTTCTAATCAATACTAAACAAAATAAAAAGGGTAATAGAGAATACTATTTTGATGATGCTACAAAAGTACCTATTTTTACTCTTAATATTAAAAATACTACTGATCAAGAAATAAATAGAGATAAATATGGATTAATTGATGTAACTACACACGACTTTACAACCGATATCGATGAATATACCATTGATCAATTTTTCCTTAATGATGTTTTCACAAATAAGCCTATTCTCATTAATAAATTAAAATATAATATTAGTAATCCAGATGACGGGGATGAATTGAATATTATATGTAAGCCTACTATAGGACAGGGTAAACTAAATGCAAGATATGATCCAACAGGTACTGTTACATTTAATTATAAGGTAGATAATACAAACATAGAAGATGTCTTGCAAAAAAAAATAATATATCTTACCAATGAAAGAATATCAAAAGGATTAGAAAAATTCACAGAAACAGAGCTTTTACAAATTAGAAAATCATTTAACTTGTTAGATAAAGAAAGAGTATTCCATAAAGATGGATTTGGAAATCCAAACATATTCGAATTTTCTATAGAAAGTATAGGTTTTCTTAACCCTGATCAAATAATATTTGATGGAATAACAATGTTGTATCTACAAGTAAAGGATATCATTAATTCTGTTGATCTATCATTTATTGATTCTATTTCAAAAATAGATGAAGATACTATAACATTCTCCAACAATGATAAACTATCTATACAAGATATTGAAAATTCAGATAATCTAGGAATTGATATAAACATCAAAAATGAAAATCATACTATTGGTAATCTTATCAGTTCTTGTATAAGAAGTCATTACTGTGGTGAAAATGCATTAGAAAAGAATCTACTATCTATATCATCATACAAAATGCAACATCCTACTATAGAGGAAATAGATATAGTTATGGTTCCTGACATAAATATAACAAAGGAAGAATATATAGGTTATATTTATAATCTTATTGATACTGATGAATTATTTATTAATAAACTTGATCTAAGTGAAAATTTATTTAAAAAAGATATCATATTTATAAGAAAACTATTATGTACTATGCTTTTTGTAAAATCAATGTTTATAGTTTCGACAACACTTAATAATATTCTTAAGAATTTTAAAGAAATCTCACAAATAAACCACTCTATTATCAATATTAAAGACCAACCTAACTTTTATACAAAAAATAGTTGGTGCACAAATAAAATCTCCCCTGACTTTACTCTGGATTTGCTTTCATCAACTAAGCCAGAATTTATATAGATAACTTAATAAATATTATTTATTAAATTATTACTTGTATCTAAATAACACAGAATATAAATATGCTGTATCATATGACCTAACCATATCACATACGTCTTTATAAACTATTCTATAATTTTTGTCTTTTTTAACATTGTCAAGATATATTTTATGTAGGTTATATAATGGTTTTTTATATAATGGATCTATAATTGTAAGCGTCTTATTAACTTTATTGTCAATATAGTGCTTATAAATATTATCTATATAATTTTTAACTATATTATTTACTTCGACGGCATTTGTATTCCATTCAGGATAATATGATAATAAACTATGTATATCTTTTTTATATAGATACTCTAATAATACATATTCTATGTTACTTTGATCTTCAACCATCTTTCTTACATACTCAAAATTTGGGTTTTCTAATCTTACTCTGTATTTTCTATCCTCAGAATATAACATATATCCTGGATTTTTCCAATTCTTGTTCTTTAAGCTTTCAAAAACATCATCATATGAATTGAAATTTTTCTTGTTTATATGATTTCTAAATTTTATTACCGATGGTGTTTTTATACCAATATCTAACTTAACCTTTTCTCCTGTTATGTTATTAGTACTTTCTAAATGTATTAATCTATTTCTTTTAATTGGAGTCACATTTCTTGCATCTTTATGTCTTAGTAATAAACTATATGTATATGAAGTATCTAAATTAAGATTTGATATATCTATAATTTCATCTAACAATTCTCTGTATGTTTTATTACCTCTAAATCTAGATTCATCCGCATTTATACTAAACTTGGTAGAAACATTCCATTTATCTTTATTATAATAAAGATTAAGTAACGTACCATCTAGACATTTCTCTATTACTACATTATCAAAATTTGGTACAATATCCCTAAATTGATCAATAGACATTCCTCCTGATATGGAAGCATTTATTATTTTTTTTGATTTAAAATCAATTATTATACCTCTGCTCTTTCTAATATACTCTTCTGCTGAATTTTTAAATTCCTTGGGATACTTTACTATTATTAAATTATCGTGTTTTTTTGTAAGTAATCCCATATTTTCTATTTTATTACAAGCAGTATCAATATCCGGTATATTTAATAAATCGAGTTTTATTAATAGAGGATGTAACATATATAATATATTTTGAAATAATTCTTTAAGCAAATATATCAATAAGTAATGTATTTTTAAAAAAATATATATATTTATTATAAATATGGGAGATAATAAAGTAGATTTAAAAGAAATAGATAGTTTTCAAAAGTTAGTAACAATCTTAGAAACTACTCCTAAAGATCCTAAACCAAAAATAAAAATCTATATTAACACTGAATCTGTAAATAAAAGCCTTGACGGAACGATTTACTCTTTTCTTAAAATAGATACTAAAACTAATACCCTTATATTAGCTAATCTAGCTATTAGTAAACATAAAATAATTAGAATTAATATAGAAAATCCTATTGACAACTCATTAGATATAATATCATTGGAGCTTTTAGATAGTATAGGTGAAAGTTCTCAAAATATAATATTAGATGAAGAAGTAGAATTTAATATTGTTGATGAGACACAAGAAATATCTGAATTTGATAGAGAATACGAATATGATAAAATTCGCGACTCTATTGTTAACCAACTAAATGATTTTTATAACAGTAGGGTTAACATTGATAATTTATATAATACAGCAACCTCTATTATTGATTTAGTTGAAAAATATAAAGTATTTGATGAAAATGAACTTAAAAAATCAGCCTTTTTACATAAAGATGATTATAGACCCTTACTTAATAGACTTTTAGAAAATAGATTTAATGGAACTAACATATACCCTCTTGTATATGATCAAAAAAAATTCTATGATAGCGGTATATCTAATATAGATGAAACTACTGATGATACTGAAGTATTTCCTGATTACAAATTTTTAGACTTTAAGTCTGAACTAAATAAACAAATCACTATTAATAATAAATTTTTAGCTACTAATTACAGAAATAAAGGAAAATCATTAGAGTTTTTAAAAAGTAGAAATGTAATAGGTCAGGCCAGAAAAAGCAGTATTCTTAATCCTTCTGATTTTATGAGTATGATTGAGGTTCTAGATAGACTGTACAATGGTGGTTCTTACAAAAGCTCTGAAGACCCTGAAATAACAATTAGCACAGATAGTGTATTAAGACCTTACATAAATGATAATACATATAATGAAATGACTAACTATAGTCTAGAGATCGATAGAGACATGCTTGTGTATAGAGCAATACCAGATGATACTACTATAGAAGATAAGCCAACCAAATATAATATAAGAAATCCAGAAAAACGTAGTGAATATAGTACAAAGACAGAATATGAACTTAGACTTGCACAAGGACCTATCCATATTCTTGAAGATCAATATGATGAAACGTTTATATCTGATTCACGAGGAAAATTTAATAGAACTCTTACCTGTAACGGTACAAACAAAACTGGTGATAATTTTTATATTGGAAATGATAAAAAATCTATTCTTAATAAAAACATATCTAATTATCCTAAAAAAACTAAAGTTGTGAATGGAGAAAAACTAAATTTAGTAGGTTTTATAATCAAACCTATAGATGATATAGAAAATAATATAATTAATGGCGATGAAATAGTAAATGATAATCAAAAATTATACCCACAAATAAATAATACTGGATTATCTATAGGAGATATAGAAATTCATTCAAAAAAATGTGATTATGTTGAGATTGATAATTATAAAGACTTTTCCTGGAATAAATATGATAAAAACAAAACATATGTAGTATATTTTGATAAACTTACAAAAAATAATATTAATAATAATGAATACAAAACCATATTAGAACACATATTACCAGGAATAAATAACATAATGGATATTGAAAAAAATAGACTAAAACAATGTAGTAATATCATACAGGTAGCTAGAATACTAAATAAGTATAATATAGATTTATCTAATATAAATAAGCACAATTTCAGAGGAATTATTGAATCAATGAGAAATAGAGTAGATAAACTTAATCTATATGATAATTGGATAACTAATAGATATATAGCTGAAAAGAATAATCTAAACATCTACAATAAAATTTATAAAGCAATACTAAAAATAATCTATACTACACAAAACTATGATGATAATAAACTACCAGATACTATTTATAAAAATACATTAAGAAAAACAATAATTGAAAAGGTAAAACAATATCTTAAACAATATAAATTAGCTGAAATAGATGATTTCTCGAAAAACTATCTTGATATCTATAATCCTAGCCAATCTAATATAGATCAACTTGCAGAAAAAATAATAGATATAATATTATCTAACCAAAAATTATCATATTATACATCAGAATTCGTTAAATATAATATTGATATTGGGAAAATTGTAGATGAAGAATATATTGAACTACTTAATGATTTTAAGGGTATATACTCTATAGATGTTCCTGAAAATAAAAGATTTAATTTTAAGAATATTGATCCAGAGTCTTTAAGTGAGATTGGATTAGTATCAACTCTTAAAAAAAGTAAAAACAATGGACAAGATATCATAGATATTATTAATCTAACTAATCTTAAAAAATTAAAAAAATATTCTGAAATACTTATTGATAAATTTGGAAAAGGTAAATACTTTAAAGCAACCGGTCATACTGATTGGGAACAATTAACCACTTTAGAGAAAGAAAAATATATACCCAATAAAACAGAAGTTAATGAATTAAATAACCTTAAAAACGATATTCTCAAAAAATATAATAGCGAACGCGAAAAATATCAATATTACGTACAAAAATGTGGTAACATTAGAATTACTAAAATATACAAAAATGAACAAGATATACTTAGAGACTCAAATGTTGAAATATTTTACGATAGTGAATTTGATACAACTCAGGATGACCTTAATATGTATAATGATTTGGTAAAAAAATCAGAAAATCCTGTTACTGACAATGAAGTAATTACACATCTTAAAATAAGATACATCTATGATGATAATGATGAAATTAACAACAAACATGATAATATAAAAGAAAACATAACAAATAATATAGGTAAACGAAAGATCAAAAATGGAGATATAGCCTTATTATTAACAAATAATGGCAAGTCTGTGTATAGAAGACATGGTTCTGTTTGGATATTGATCACAGAAGAGCTTTTATCTAAAATATCGAAATGCTATCAAAATGATAGTAAATTTTTAACAATGACCTTAGAAGAACTAGATAATTATTGCAGTGAAATAGATGATAGTGATATTCCAAGTCAAGCCGAAAAATTAGAAGATGCTGAATGTATAGACCTAGATGATGAAAAATCTAATACTGGTTTTACACAAAAAATACCTGATAAACTATATAAACTAATCAAGTATTATAAGATTGTTTTAAATAAAATAGATGATATAGGATATGTATTAAAATTTGTTACTGATATTGATGATGTTATGTTAAATACTATAACTAATCTTAAAATGAAATCTTATAGATATAAGGAAATTGAAAAAATCAAAAAAAATAAAGTCAATAAAATAGATAAAAAACCCGATATCCAAAAATATGAAAAAGTATACCCACCTATTGCCTTGCAAGAAACTCTTAATCAAATTAAACAAATAGATGATTTTGATTTAATGATGGAACAATTAGATGATTTTATTAGAAAGAATGGTATGGATCATACAAAAAATCCAAAAATCATTAATATAAATTTGGCTGAAGGATTATCATACACTAGTAAAAATTATTATTACAATATTGATAGAATTACTGAACCATTAATATGTAAACATTATACAAAACTAATAACTGCAAGATTTCAAGATAATAACACAAAATCACAAATTTTCAATAAAGTTATTGATCAATGGGGAAAGGAAGATGGAGAACATTTTTATTGTGTTAACTGTGGTGAAATTATCGGACACGTGAAATATTCTGATTGGGAAGGTTTTGGAAAAAATGATAAAGCAATAATGGTTAGAGAAGTCATCGAAGAAGAAGATCAAAGCATAAACGAGCTTATACAGGATGAACTAAGCATAGTAAGACAAGTCATAAATACTATGTCATTACTATGTAAAATTAAATTAACAAATGATGATTATTTACTAATAACAAATATTTTCAAGAATCTACAAAACACTCCAGAATATACCAACCTTAATTTTGCAGACTTTTACTATACAATACTCAAAAAAGACAATAAGTTAGGTAATGTTGTCAATAGTGAGTTAGTAAAAATGGAAACAGAATACAACAATGATATAACAATTGATAATATAAGCAAATATAGTAATAAAATAAGTTATCCAACTAATAAAAGAAAAGAGACAGTACTAAAACAGGTATTTGGTATCCGTATTCAAGCAATTTATAAAGGTTATGTATCCTATATAAGACTTAGACTTTTAATGTCTATTTTTATAGAAATATTTAGAACAGGTATTCCTGATTATCCAAGTTGTTCAACAGGTGCCGAGAGATTATCTAAGCAAAAAAGTGAAGCAAGTACAGTAATATCTGATTTTTACTATAATGAAGAATATGCTATAAGATTTTTTATTGACAAAATATACACACAAATCAAAAACATAAATATAAAAGATAAAAAAACATCCCAAGAACTTGCTACTATTAAAATATATTTAGAGGATATCTATGGCAAAGATAATATAAAAGACATATTTAGTAATGATATCAAAGTCCAGGTTAATCAAATAAAAAATCATTCTGTAATAAATGAAAGAGAAGAACTGAAAAAAGAATACAAAATATTACAAAATCTTGAAACAAAAAAAATAGATAATGAATATAGATGGAATAATTTTGTACCTAGTCTCGATTTTGTTACTGAATATGAATACACTACACCTAATATAGATTATATTATCAGTGAACTTAGAAAACTAAACAGTAATATATCTAAATTAGATTTATCTATAAAAGATGAATACACTGAGGAAAAGAACAATCAAAAACAAGACCTACTCAGTAGATATAACACATATAATAATCAATTAAATGATGTTGCATATAAATTATCGTTTTCCCTAATAACAAAAATAAATAAAATTAATTATACTACTGAACAAAGCAGTGATGTATATCTTAAAAGATGGCAATCATATACATCTTCATTAGGATATGATTATATTTCAAAAGACTATTTTAATTTTTATATTAAAAAAGATAGTAGTATAAAAAGTGATTTAGATAATTTACAAAAAATATATAATGCAAATATTGGAAATATAAATAATAACAATACTTCATTTGTTTTGATAAAAAATACAAGATTACATTCTAATCTTCAAAAGTTTATGAAATTCGATCCTGATCTCTATAAAACACAAGCTGAAATTAAGAGAGTCTTAATAAAAAAATTAAAAATGATAAATTATATCTACATACTTGATGGTTCAAATCCTGGTAAAAAGCGTATTTTCAAAAATATAAATGATCTAGATTATAAAAAACTACTAGAATTATATATTGATAATCAAGATATCACTGATAGTGAATTAGAAACACTTTTATATGATAAACTAAATACAGATAACCTACCCAAGGATATTATAGATTTTAAATCAAAATTAATTAGACAATATAATGGAAACGCTGAGATAGATCTGGTTAATATGGAATTTAAAGACGATATATCTGATAATATAGATAAAATAGTGAGTGGTAAAACTGAAAATGAAATAAACAAGATTATTACTGATTTTGAGACACAATCATCTATTAATATATATCTTAATAAATTTGGTCTTAGAGATGAAATAGTTGAGATTGAGAATTCTGTATTAGAAAAAAATAAAATCACTAGCTTTATAGAAAATTATATGCAAATTTTTCAAACAGATGGTGATACAGTAGAGTATAGTGAAATTGTAGATAGATTGGTTGAATTAAAAGACTCTAATAATATTCAGATTATGCAATTTATTAAAAATAAAATAATAGGTTCTAATGTTGAAATATATGCTACAAAAGTATCAGAAAATATAAAGAAATATAAGAGTAGTCTTTCAATAGATACTATACAAAGTGTATTATATGACATATGTGATATTAATGGAGTTACACAAGAAATACAAAATCAAACTGATAAATTAATTAATATTGAATATAGCAATTCCAATCAAAATGAAATCAAATTTAGGGAAAACATACTAAAAGAAAACAAAGAATCCAATATAATACACATTCAACTTTCAGTTTTAAGGTATATTATACTTATTATTAATCAATTATACAATGGAATTACTAATGAATTTAGACCCGAAGTGTATAGATCTACAAAAAATGTTAAAAAAATATTACCAAAAGATAATTACACGAATGTATTAGAAATAAATATTGAAACTGAAAATCTTTTAAGAGATACTATAACCAGTTTAATGGGAGATGAAATTGAGATAATTGAAAGTGATAAATTTGTGCATATAAACAAATTTATTGATACAATCACTTTCTATAATGACAATTATGCTACAAATAATGATATACTAAAAAAATATATTTCAAATCCATTTTTAATGAAACCTATAGTTAATACAATATTAGTATATTTATTGAGTAATCTAATTGACACTACAAATGATTCAATTAGTGACAAACTAGGTCCATTAATGATACATATTTATGATTATATAGTAGATACTTGTAAGGTAAATAGTATTTTAAATAAAGATATAGAAGAGGGTATTAAAAAGAAGAGAGCAAATGAAAATATAAAAAGAAAAAGTCGTTTTGATAAATTAGATGATGAACAAAAAGATGTTCAGCGTCTTATGAGAAGAATGAATCTAGGAAATATTTATGAGTGGGATGATGGTAAAAACCCGGAAGAGCAAAGTGAAGAACTTTTAACAATCGGTATTGATAACGAAGAGCAAGAAGCTGATCAAGTTGATGATGATATAGGTCAACCACAAGTAGAAGATGGACCTATAGTAGTAAATATGGGAGTAGAAAATTATGATGTGGAATATGGAAATGATGGAAATGACGATAATGATGATGAATAATAATATCTCAAACTATAATAAATAAAATGGTTATATTTATTATATTTTTAATAATCACTATACTTATAGTATATTATAAACAAAATACAAAAAAATCTAAGATAATAGAACATAACTCTAATATTGTTATACCAAGAGTAGAATATAAAAATATAAACAAATTTTTACCAATAAATATGATAATAAATCCGATGGATAATCAAAATATCGATAATAATTTTGTCATAAGTGCTAATGAAATACAAAATGTGCTTGAAAAAATAAAAAAAACAACATCCAATATTTATTTTGATGAAATACCAAAATTTACATATAGTTATGGTAATAAAATACAACTTATAGAATTAGAAAAAAATAAAATAGATAAATTAATAGATAGTTTATACAAAAAACTTAAAAAAGAGCTAGAAAATTACTTATATGATAACAAAAAGAAACAATGTAATAGTTTTAATAAGTGTATAATTAAGAATAGAATAAGTAAAATTTTAAAGATTGGCAAAAAAAATAAAGATGTTATGATTGAAGGGCAAATACTATTAGGTATAGCTTTTAAACCTATTGAATTTTTGATAAGATTTGTTATTAATACTCAAAATAATCTATCTATAAACTATTTAAAATTAGAGGGTTTTGATTTCATCAAAAACCTGCCATCAAATACTGATTTTAAATCAATTTATGATAAAAATTTTGTAAATATCTATAAATCACCATTAATTAATAAATATAACACAAATAATAGTTACTTTTTAGATAGCAATGAAGAAAAAATTCTCAATAGTATACCAGAAAATAACAAAATACTTAACAATAGAGAAGAAAGAAAGCTATCTACATATATATGTTATGGTAAAAATGCTAAAGATAAAAATACCTGTGAAAGTCAATATGATAAAAACGGAAAAAAATACAATAATGTAGGTGTTTGGGATAAACCGTGTCGTATAAACAATGAATGTCCTTTCTATAAAAAAAATACTAATTATCCTAATGAATTTGGTGGATGTTTAAATGGAAGATGTGAAATGCCACTAGGTTTAGATAATATTAGTCCTAGAAGATATTTAGATATAAAAAATGCAATATGTTACAATTGTAAAAAAGGTTCTCAATGTTGTGAAGAACAGCGTGATAGAAAATTATATCCTAATCTAAAATCTCCTGATTATCATTTTAAAAATGATAAAACTCTCAGATATAAGTATTTTAAAGAAGTCTAAAATGGTTTAACTTTTTATTATTACATTTTTTTATCCCAACATAATATTTACAATGTTTGTTATCATTATATGATATAATACCGGTATTTATATAATATTTTTTGACACCTTTATGTAATTTGTATAGAGTATTATTTAAATAAAGGTCATTTGGATTATAATATTGCATTTGTTTTTTATAATTATCGTTACCATTTATTTTCATAAAGACAAATTTAGAAAACAATTTTTTTATAATATTATAACTATTACTTGGTCTAAAATCTTTGTGACACACTAGATTTAATTTAAAATTCAAGGTCTCTATTGGTAGTTTATTAACAATATTGTATATAGACATATCTATATATGATTTTTTTGAATATGGAAATATTTTATATATAATGTCTTTGTTGAGACTATTGATACCTATAAATCTTATAGGAATATCTTTATTGATACTTTCAATTATATTAGATGGATGTGAAGTAATTATAAAAAATGCATCTATTTTATTTTCTTTAAAATTATCTATTATTTTATCTATTTTTGTTGGAATAATATTAGCATTTATATTATAATTTTCGAATAGTTTATCTAAAATACCACTTACTCCAGTATCTTTATTAAGAGTTCCTATGTTTTTGTTATTTAGATCTTTCCAAACTCTTATATCAGAATTTAAAGGCACTATAAGAGAAAGTTGCTCTATACCTACACAACTTATAAATCTTATATTATTATTTTTATTAGACTGTATGAATTTATTAAGAGATTCATCTTGAACTATACTTAATATGTTAGTTTTAGCATTAGTTATTTTAAGATTTGCATTACTTCCATTAGTATTATTTATTTTATAAATAGGATAAAGTCTAGATATATTTTTTGCAATATCATCAACAAAAGACCCTCTATAAAAAGAATTTATTTGAATTTTGTCATGTATAGATATATTAGGTGTAACTGTTATAGATTTATAGTTTTTAAAACCCTCTTTATTGGTTATAGTATATAATAAAAGCATAACTATCAATATTGTAATTTCAAGTAACATAGTTATTATAATCAAATAAAAAATAAATCTTTTTTATGTATATAAATTATATATAATTATGTTTGAGATACGTAATGGTCTGAATATATTAATATTTTTGTACATAATTACAACAATCACTATATGGTATTTAAAGCCTAATATTATGTTTATTAATGGAAATATAAAAGATTTTGGAATAGGACAGGGAAAAACTATATTCAATTTCTATGTTGTTAACATATTTATAGCACTTTTAATGTTTTATATATTTGAGATAATTTCATTAAAGAAAAACAATTTCTTATAAGTATATAAATGAGTAGCTTAAAAGTATCTCTTGCATCTTCAAACAAAAAGACACAAGATTATTTAGATATATATTTTGGAAGTCAATTAGATAAAAATTTAATAAAAGGGTTACCTGATGAATTTTTACTTAAAAATGCATCAAAGCTCATTAAACCTTTAATAATTGAGTTCATTAAAACTAAATTAGGAAAATACAACTATTTAGATGTTAAAGGCATTATACCATTTAATCAAAGAATAGGTAAACGTGAGATTGCTACTATACAAGCAAAGACTTTAGGTTTTAAAGGAAATACATTTTTAAGATATAATGATAATGATAATCTTAAAAACATTATAGAAAACTATAATAATAACAGTTTAGACTCTAATATTGATAGCATATACATAGAACTTTCTAAACACTTTAATATAGAAAAAGCTAAAATCCAAAACATATTTGAAAATAATATGCTTCCTATTGATCTACAAAATACTAATAAAAACAAGGGAATCCAATTAGAAGAGTATCTTAAAAAGCTAAGTGATATATTATATGATATTTTAGGTATGAGTGTAATATTTATCTATATAGATTTTTCAGCAAAGCATAATTTTGTGACTACTGATAAAAATACTAAACTACCGGATAAATGCTTTATGATTTATATAAATTTGAGTAATAGTATAACAGGCGATGTTTATTTTAATTATGTATTAAATATGGATTTAAATAATCCAGATAATAATACCAATTCGATTACTGGTGATACTGTAAATTATATATACACAAATGTTCTCTCAAGATCATTCAGTGAAAAGAAAACAAAACAACCTTTAGAAATTACATACAATCCTTATGATAGAGAAATAGAATTAGATGTTATAGAGATTACTAATGATGAAAATATACCAAAAAGGTTTCTATTAGGCAGGGGACCAGAATATAATCTATATATTGATGATGATGATAGTAATAAATTGGTAGGAAAATTAGAATTTATAGATAGAGAGTCTCTTAAAGTAGATGTAAGTTGGTGTGTAGACTATAATTTCTAATATTTAAAAAAATGGATTTTTAATATATGATATTATATATTAAAAATGAAAAAAGTTAGATTTAATGATGATCTAGATATACATTATGTTGAAAAAATAACTATACCAAGTGATAGTGAAGTAAGTGACCTTGAAAGTAGAGATTCTGAAAAGAAAAACAGATTTAATATTTTTTTTTATTCTTCTATTATCATTTTTGCAATATTTGTAATATGCACTATTTTATTATAGTTTTAAAAACTAGTCTTTATCTAGTTTAATCAATATTTTAGATAAATTATTATTTATTTTATTTAAGATATCACATATATTATTTCCATTTTCATCTAATAGATACATATTTAAAAGGTTTGTATTATCCTCATTACTTTTTGAATTATCTATTTGATTAATATCTAATATATTATTGTATATTGCCTCAGTAACTCTTTTAAATTCATTACTATCTGAAAATTCTTTTATAGTTTCATTTATAAATTTGCTTTTGTCCATCTATCTAAATACTAATTATAATAAATTAAATTAATTTAAACTCAAGTATGCAACATTTAGTCTCTAATTTCAATCACCTTTTTTGTTTTTTTCTTTGGTTTTTTATCTAGATATTTATCTAGTTTTCTCATTTTAATTTCTAATTCTTTATGAGATAATTGGCAGCCTTCTTTTACAGAATCAAAATAATTAATAATTGTAGATATTGTAAGATTAAGTGATATTAAAACAATCTCTGCTACAGAATTTCCAAGTCTATTATCACCAAATAGCTCATTAAAAGGACTTCTCACCTGTGGTATAAAGTATATTATAATGTAAGTTATTATTGGCAATATTATGGCTTTTAGACCTTGTACAGTAGCAAGAGTTTTTTTTGTTTTTCCACATTGTCTATGAGATGAATATAATGAAACACTAAAACCATAGGTAAAATATAGAATTACAGCGTAGATAATATACAATATGAAATCTGGTAATGCATTTGTAAATTTTAATTTATCTAATAAAATATAGTTAGTAAATAATACTGCAAATATTGTATATATGATTGATAATGGTATTACTTTTTTTACTGCATTTGTCATTTATATATTATAAGATAATTTATTAAATGCTATTTTTTGCCATTATTTAAGTATATATAATTTCACCAAATTTTTATACTTCTCGTCTATAATATCATATTTTATATCTATTGAACTATATAAAATAAATGGTTTTGATATATTAATGTCTTTATAATCATCTACAAAAATTATATTTTTATATATTTGATTTACACAGTCTTTGAATTTTTTACTATACTTTTTAAGTATTATATGAAAGTATTCACTACTATTATTATAAACATCAAAAAAAGAATCACTAAATAGATCTTTTAACATATTACTAGAATATACAAAGACATTCATATTTTTGATTTTGTTTCCACAATATGGACAAGTATCTAATTTATTTATAAATATATCTATATTAGTAGTAATAAACCGATGATTACAACTTAATAATACATTACAATTAAATCCAATTTTTATATAATTTATATAGCACATTTCATTAATAGGAAAATACATAATTTGAAAACTAGTTGGAATATTGAAATCAAAATTATTGACTATTAAAATATCTGGATTTGATATTTTATGTAATATACCAAATCTTACAATATCTAAATAATAACTTTTATTATAAATAGGATGTATTTTGTCTCTATTATGTTTTTTTTTATTAAATAATGATGTAAATTTTTCACAATCATTTATAATGTTTTGATCTACATTATCAAATGTAAATATTTTACGTGAGTTACTATAAATGAATGGATGATTATTTAGCTCTGCTATATTAATATTATTAAAAATAAATACAAAACTATCAAAAATTTCTACATTAATCGTTTTATAATCATTATTCTGGTTACTTATAAAATCCTTATAATTATTAAATGCGTGTACACTTCCGATATTTGTATGAAAGTATTTATAATCTTTTATATATCTATTAGATGTGAATAGTTTCTTATCAATAACTATAAAATTGCTTGTTAATATAAATGATTTAGTTATCTTATAACAATTATTTCGGTTTATTATACTACAATTTTGATATTTTTCACAATCATCCACTATACATACTCTATATTTTTTAAGCATATTATCGTCTATTTCAATTTTGTGTTTTTTAAAAAATACATAATACAAATCTAAAGTTAATAAATCATTAAAAAATTTATTTTTTGTAATAGTTTCACTATCTATATTAAATAATAATTTACCTAAAATGATACTGTTTTCATTATAATATTTACTTATTTCTATTTTATCTAGTATATTATTAATATTATTAGTTTTTCTGAATTTTATAGATGTAGTCTTTTTATCTTTAAGATATGTTTTAAGAATAATGAATAGGTTGTTTTTATGTGGGATAAGCCTATTTTTATAGACTATATCCTCTATTTCATTTAGATTTATATATAAAAATAATTTAAGATTGTCTTTATTAAAAAATAGTTCAAAATTGTATAAATTATTTATATTATGTATTTTAAATGGTAATTTAATGAATATAGTTTTATCTATATTACTTATAGTATTCTTACCTATATTTAGTATAAATCCAGTTTCTCTATATTCAGAAATAGATTTATTAATAATTTCTATTTTTTTCCACATATTTAATATTATTTTTAAAGTTTTATATAAATATGAAACCCAATTTAATAAGTTATAATATCATAGAAAAAGAATTAAAAAAAATACAAGATATCAATGAAAATTATGAATATAAGTTGTATAATATTTTATTAGTTTTTCTTTTAGTTATCGTTTTTTTTATGATTTTCTATGTTTTTAGAGATAAAAAAACGAAAAATAGTAGAAAAGAGGATACAGTACATAAATTAAAATATATTCTCGATAAATCAAATCATCATATAAAAGTTATTAAAGAGAATAATGGAATCAATATATCTGCAGATCTATTAATAGAGAATCCCGACAGTTACAATACCTATCAAGAAGGATATATATAAGAATAAATTTATATATATATTATAAATAATGCCAAAAAAAAGAACTGGTACAATTACTAAAGAACAAGCTTTAAAACAATTTCACGATTATTATAATAAAAGACATAGTCATGCCAAGCCAATAACACGTTTAAGAGCTAAAATGTTTGATATGATGTATCAAAAAAAATCCAAATTTGTATTAAAACCTGGTGAACCTGGTTCTGAAAAATATATGTTAGAAGAAGGTCCACGTACATTTGATATGGAGGGTGTTGACTATTTTCCTGAAGGAACTAATATAGATTTAAAATCTGACAACTATGATGTATCTTTTGAATCTAAAGGAGCAACATCCTATGATAAAGAAAAAGATCAAAATGATTCTGATTTATCAGATAGTCCTTCCACAGATAGTAAAATATATGGTCCAAGATTATCATCAGGAAGATTATATAGTAAGCATTTCAAGGATGTTTATGATGAAAGATTTTTAAAAGATAGTGGTAAGGGTAGTTTAGATGGTAGTCATTTGGTAAAAAAATATTGGGAAAAATATAGAGACGACAAGATAAAATATGCAAGAAAAAATAAAAAGGGGTTAAAAAGCCTAGATATGGATAACAATTATGCTAAATTTAACTATAAAGAAGAATTCTATTATATAGATAAAGATCTAAATATTATCAAAAATGGTAAACATTTAGGTAATGTTCTAGATGAATCTTTAGAGGATCTATTCAACTACCTCCAAGGAGAAGAATATATTTATACAGATACTGATGGTGAAACACATCTTGTGAGAAATATATGGCAGACTTTTAAGCATCCACACGATGAAGATTCAATAATTAGGGTATATTTTGACAAAGACAATATAAAAGTGTTTTTTTATGCAGGGGATAAAGAAATAGGTAGTGAATTATTAGAGACATTTTTAGAAAACATAGGTATAGATTTTGATGAATTTTTGCAGTATAAGATAGATGATAATATAGATGATCTGGATATTGAAAGTTTGGATAGTGAATCTAGTCTAGATGAGGACGAAATACGTGAAAAAACAAAAAGAGAACACTGTTTTGATTGTAGTGTAAAAGACCCAGATTGTGAAACAAAAGACTGTGAAAACTGTGATTACTGTGGAGATCAAGATTTACAGCAAAGTCTTACTTCTACGACTTCTTCTACCAATTCCCCAAGACAAAGTCCAACTAAAAGTAGTACATCATCAATAGATTTTGATGCTTTAGATGAATTAGATAGGCTAGAATTTTTAAGTGAAGAAGATTCAGGTGATGAAGAGGATAGTCCAGCCGTATCTGGTGATGAAGAGGATAGTCCAGCCGTATCTGGTGATGAAGAGGATAGTCCAGCCGTATCTGGTGATGAAGAGGATAG
>MDTG01032049.1_pt1 | contig 24416 bp, 26 predicted proteins | sample 811421 | NCBI WGS metagenome assembly MDTG01 (sample SAMN05326645, study PRJNA326480) | marine metagenome | isolation source: seawater | place: Pacific Ocean: South East | collected 2011 | reverse complement strand
TCGTCATCAAGAGCAAGCTCTCATGTTACCGTTCGACTTGCATGTGTTAGGCCTACCGCTAGCGTTCATCCTGAGCCAGGATCAAACTCTCCGTTGTAAATAAAAGTTTGAGTTAATTTGACTTAGGTGTATTTAAATCTTCTGATTTTATCTTCAATAATTCAAAGAACTTTTCCTCTTTTATTTAGTTTTACCATTAAAAAAGGACTGCAAAAGTAATATATTTATTAAAATTACAATACATTTTTAAATATATTTTTATAATATTTTTTATTAAACTAAATTACCACCTTATTAATCAGGTATACTCAACAATTATTTAATATAAAATAAATTATACTAAATTTAATTAAATGATTAAATCTATTTCAAAAATTAATTTTCAATAGATTTAATCATTCAAAATTTTATTTGAATTTAAATAATTAATAAAAAATAATATTTTTTTTGAATATATAATATATTTGCAGGAATAATATAAAAATATATAAAATGAAACCAATAGTAAGTATAATAATGGGAAGCACTTCGGATATGCCTGTAATGAAAAAAGCAGCAGAATTTTTAAATGATATGGAAATTCCATTCGAAATAAATGCATTATCAGCCCACAGGACTCCTGACATGGTAGAAAATTTTGCAACCAATGCTCACAAAAATGGGATTAAAGTTATAATTGCTGGCGCAGGAGGAGCCGCTCATCTACCTGGAGTAGTAGCAGCATTCACAACACTTCCTGTGATTGGAGTTCCTTGCAGATCTTCAATTAGTATTGATGGATGGGATTCTATACTATCGATACTACAAATGCCACCTTCTATTCCCGTAGCGACAGTTGGACTAGATGGAGCTTATAATGCTGGAATCTTAGCAGCTCAAATTCTTTCCACAGATAATGAGGAAATTCATAATAAAATAATAAAATTTAAAGAAAATCTGAAAAATAAGATTATTAAAGCAAATAATGACTTATCTGTTCATAAATATAAATTTAGAACAAATTAAAATTGATTCAATAATTTAGATTTAATTAAACTTGAAAAAATGAATTGGGCAGGAATGATATCTTTATTTGGAATATCAACTTTCAAATTTATGTTTGCTCCATTTGGAGGAAAGATTGCTAATTTATCATTTTTAGAAACATATTTAAGTTGCTGTTTTGGAGCTGTTTTAAGCTCATGTATATTTTATTTCTCTGCTAATTTCTTCATAAAAAAAAGATCAAAATCTTTAGAAATCACTAAGAAGAGTCAAGAAAAATATGAAATTAAAAAAAGATTTACCATATCAAATAAATTAATCATTAAAATAAAACAAAAAGTTGGCTTAGTTGGAATATCTTTTTGGGCTCCCTTTTTTTTATCAATTCCCTTAGGAAGTATAATTACTGCTAAATTTTATGGAAACAATACAAAAACTATCTTTTTTATTATCCTTGGAATATTTTTTAATGGTTTAATAACAACAGGTATAACGTATCTTTTTTAATAAGAATTTTATGAATCATATTTTTTTTGACTTAGACAGAACACTATGGGATTTTGAACTAAACTCTAAAGAAACTTTAATAGAAATATATGAGAGATATAATTTGTCAAATCTAGGAATTGACAATTATCATGATTTTATTAAAAAATATAAAATTATCAACGAAGAATTATGGGATTTATATCGTAAAAATAAAATTTCACAAAATAAATTAAGAGAATATCGCTTTCAAAAAACTCTAGAAGAATATAATATATATAACATAAATTTAGCAAGACAAATTGGAGATGAATACATAGAAATATGTCCAAGAAAAAATAAATTATTTCCTAAAACACAAGAAACATTAAATTATCTTAAGAAAAAATATGTCTTACATATTATCACTAATGGATTCCACAAGACACAACATATTAAGTTGAAACACTCAAATCTTAATAATTATTTCAATCAAATAATAACTTCAGAGGATGCAGGTGTAAAAAAACCAAATCCTAAGATTTTTGAATATGCTCTTGCAAAAGCAAAAGCAAAATCTTTGCATAGTATTTATGTAGGAGATGATTTAATAGTCGATATTGAAGGATGTCAAAAATGTGGAATAGATGGAGTATATTTTAATCCATCTAAAAAGAAACATAATTACAATCCTAAATTTGAGATTGATTGTTTGTCTATTTTAACGGAGATATTTTAAATCCTGCTTTTACTAGATCATCCCAAAAATTTGGATATGACTTTCTAACTACATTAATATCATTTATTTTCAACTCTCCAAAAATCATACATAAAGGAGCAAAACTCATTGCAATCCGATGATCCTTGTATGTATTTATTTCCTTTTTTAATTTTACATTATTTAATTCATTACTAAGATTAACAATCCTATTACTTTCTTTATCTTTTAAAGTATCCAGTCCTGTAAAATTAATTTTCTTTTCTTTTGCAAAAGATGTACAAGCTATTGGTAAATACAAATCAGGGATATTATGGAAATCAATAATTTTGATAGGATGAACTTCTTTAGTTTTAGTAAGCATTAAATAGTCAGAGTAAAATTTACTTTCTACACCAAGATTTTTATATAAATCTAAAACTCTATTATCTCCTTGTATAGAATCTTTACTTAAACCTTTTATCTTAATATTACAATCATTAGACAATGAAGCTATTTCAAACCAAAAAGAACAAGCTGACCAATCAGATTCAACAAAAATATCATTAGGAATATAATCTTGTTTTTTTATATTAATAACATTATCATCCCAAGAATATTTAATTCCAAAATTATTCATTAATTTTAATGTCATATTAATGTAAGGCTTAGAAACTACTTTTCCTTTAATTTCTATAGACAAACCATTATCTAAAATAGGAGCAATTAACAATAATGAACTTATAAACTGTGAACTAACTCCTCCATTAATTGATATCTTTCCTCCAAAAAGTCTTTTGCCAGTGATCTTAATAGGAAAATTATACAGATTATCATTTTTAATATTTGCCCCTAAACTTCTCAAGGATTCAATTAATTGTTTAATAGGCCGTTCTCTCAATCTTTTACTTCCGTTCAAATAGAATTCTTCACCTTCAAGAATTGAAAGATAGGCGATTAAAAAACGAAATGATGTGCCGGCATCTCCAACATCAATTTGTTTCTTATTATTTTTTAATGCTTTATATAAATAAATAGTATCTGTTGAATTAGAGAGATTATTAATTTTAAATTTCCATTTGCATAAGGATTGTATTATTAATAATCTATTTGAAATACTTTTAGAAGATGGTAATTTTATTTCACAATTTATTATATTATTAGGATGATAAATTTTACAATTCATTTAACTCAAATAAATTATTAATTGAACAGCTACCAATATCTTCAAGTAATGAAAAATTTATTTTTCCACATATATTTTTTTTGTCATTTATCATATATGGTTTTATTTCAGATATTTTAGGAGTTTTAGGTAATGAAAAATTTGACAAAATATAACTTTTTATTTCATTCTTATCTCTTTTTGTCAATGGTGACAATTCAGTTTCTAAAATAATCCCCATAAATACAGCTTCACCGTGTAAAATAGGATTTCCAATATTAATATAATAACTTTCTATAGCATGAGCAAAAGTATGTCCGAAATTAAGTTTCTTTCTTATTCCTTTATCAAACGGGTCGCTTGAAACAATATCATTCTTAATCCTAATAGATGTTAGAATTATCTCTTCAAAATTCAAATCTTCAATCTGTGTTGAATGAATATTATTCCAAAAATTTAAATCATAAATAAGTGCATATTTTAATACTTCAGCAAATCCAGATAGTAGCTGATTTTTTGGAAGTGTTTTTAAGAATGATGGAGAGATCAACACTAATTTAGGATTATTAAATAAACCAATATGATTCTTTAATCCATCAAAATCTATTCCTAACTTACCACCAATAGAAGAATCAACCATTGATAATAAGGTAGTAGGAACTTGAATAAAATCTATTCCTCTTTTATATGTTGAAGCACAGAACCCCCCTATATCACCCAATACACCACCACCCAAATTTATAACAACAAAATCTCTATCAAATTGATTAATTTTCAATCTTTTCCAAATTAAATTACAAGTAGAAATTTGCTTGTTTTCTTCACCAGATGGAATTTCAATAATTACTGAGTTCTTAATTTTAGGAATTTTATTTAAACAATTTTTTTTTGTGTTTTCATCCACTAAAATTGCAACCTTAGAATAATTTAATTTAGACAATTTCTTTAGAGAATTATCACCGATCCATATGGAACAATTAGTTGAATTTATCTCTTTCACTCTGTAATTTCTAATAATGGATTGCCTGTACAACCATTAGGAAATGAAATACCTAATAATGTTGAAATTGTTGGCGCTATATCTCTGATATTGACCTTTCTATCAGATTTTCCAACAGGAATATTTCCTCCAAAAAAAATTAAAGGAACATGAGTATCATAGCTATATGATGATCCATGAGTAGTTCCTCCTTTTTCCCAACTTGATTTTAACCAACCTGTTTGTATGCTAATAATAACATCTCCAGATCTCTTCTGATTGAAACCTTTTTGTACTGACGCATGAAATGAATTTTGATAATCATTTTCATTTAACTGAATTGCAGTATAAGTATTTTTTACCCATTCATATTTTAATAAAAAATTAGAGCAATTCCTTTGAATATTTTGCATGTTAATATTTTTCTCTTCAATTAAATTATGATTTAAAAAAAGATTATTATTAGAAAAATTTTGTATCCAATTTCCTTCACCATACAATCTATTTAAATATTCCATCAGTTCTTGCTCCATCACATGCTGATCATAATATCCTGATGGTATATTTCTTTCTATCAATTCATGTGGTTCTGAAACAACTCCATGATCCGCTGTTAAAAAAAATACCACATTTTCAATACCTATATTTTTATCAACATATGTAATGATTTCTGATAAATCTTGATCTAATCTTAAATAAGTATCTTTTATTTCTGGAGCATGTGGACCATATTGATGACCAATATAATCTGTCGCTGAGAAACTTAATGTTAGTACATCAGTACTATTTCCTTTACCTAAATTCTCATTCTCTAAAATTGCGATAGATAAATCTTTGAGAACTGTATTTCCAAATGGCGTTCTTTTTATTGAACCTCCACCACTTTTTAATAAAAGGTCATCTAAACTATGATTAAACTTTCCTGTTACCTTCCATTCACCCTTTAAATATTTCTGTATATCACTCTTATCATTTATCATTTGAATATACTCAGGAAGGAAATCCATATAAAAAGAAGAGGATATCCATTTTCCTTCACTATCCATCCAATATGCAGCATCAGCCGCATGACCTGCGGGTAAAATAGAACCTCTATCTTTAAGTGAAATACCTATTACTCTACTTTCATTGCTAAATAATTTTAACTCATCTGAGAAAGTTGTAGTTAGCATATGATGAGGTGACATTTTTCCATCTTTAGAAAGTACATCTATATTTTTTTGATCGCAGTTGCAAACTGTGTGCATATCACCATCTCCAGCACAATAAATGTATTCTCCAGAATTTTTGTCATACCAATCATTTGCAATAATTCCGTGCACTGAAGGAGTTGTTCCTGTGAATATAGACGCATGACCGGGACCTGTATAAGTCGGCACATAGCCAAACTGGCAATTTCTAAAAAAATATCCATTATTTATCATTCTCTTAAATCCTTTATCTCCAAAATCATCCCAAAATCGATAGACATAATCATATCTCATTTGATCTACTACAATTCCAATAACTAACTTCGGTGTAGGATAAGTATAAACTTGAAATCCGATGATTAAACTAAAAAACAATAATATTAATTTTTTCATTTTATTATATTTTTATTAATAATGCAACTAATTTTTTTAAATAATATAGATAAAATTGTAGCAATTACTACATCATAAATTGGACTTACGTTTGGCCAACCAAAATTCCAAACACATACAAGAATAAACCATAATATCCAAACTCTATTTATTTTCTTCATTTATAATTTAGAATAAAACTTGTAAACAAGCAAACTTACAAAAAGTCCCCAAAACATACCACCTATCACATCAAATGGATAATGTACTCCTAAATAAATTCTTGAAAAACTAACTAAAGTAGCCCAAGAAAACAAATGAATAAATCCCCAAAAATTACGAAATAACAATGACACAAAAAAAGCAATAGAAAAAGAATTTGACGCATGCGATGATATAAATCCATATTCTCCTCCACATCCATCAACAACACGAATTGCATTTAATTCATGACATGGTCTTAATCTCTCAAACACCTCCTTAAATAAGTGTACTGAACCGAAATCTGAAATAAAAACAAGTAATCCAATTGAAATAATTATTTTCAAAAATCTATTAGAAAATTTTAGAAAAATTAAGTATAATATATATACATATAAAGGAATCCAAAACCACTTTGAAGATATCAAAATCATCACCTCATCCATTTTTTCCCAACCTATTGAATTAATCAAATGAAATAAGTATTTATCTAATTTTATTAAACTTTCCATTATTGAATTAATTTTTTCCAAATTATATCTTTTAACTGAGTTATACCTATATTAGTTAATGAAGAAATAAATACATAAGATAAGTTTTTAGGAATTAATTTTATTATTTCTAATATTAATTCATCATCTAACATATCACATTTAGTAATCGCCAAAACTCTTTCTTTGTCTAATAAATCTGGGTTATATCTCCTAAGTTCATGAATTAAAATATTATACTCTTTAATAATATCTAAACTATCTGCTGAAACCATAAATAACAAGGCAGAATTTCTTTCAATATGTCTTAAAAATCTCAGACCTAAACCTCTTCCTTCAGCTGCTCCTTCAATAATTCCTGGAATATCAGCCATCACAAAAGATCTATCGTCTCTATAAGAAACAATGCCTAAGTTAGGAACTAGTGTAGTAAACGGATAATCAGCTATTGCAGGTTTTGCTGCAGAAACTACAGATAGCAAAGTAGATTTACCTACATTAGGAAGACCAACCAAACCTATATCCGCAAGTACCTTCAATTCAAAAACGAACCATCCTTCTTGAGATGTTTGACCAGGCTGTGAATATCTTGGAGATTGATTTGTAGATGTTTTAAAGTGTGAGTTGCCTTTACCTCCTTTCCCTCCATTAATAAGAATGAATTCTTCATCATGATTTGTGATTTCACAGATCAACTCATTAGTTTCAGTGTTCTTAGCTACAGTCCCTAAAGGAACATATATAACTTGATTTTCTCCATCTTTACCATGCTTATGATTACTACTTCCTTGTTCTCCATTCTCTGCAAAAATATGTTTCTTATATTTCAAATGCAAAAGAGTCCACATTTGATCATTTCCTTTTAGAATTATATGTCCTCCACGCCCACCATCTCCACCATCAGGACCTCCTTTTGAAGTCGTTTTATCTCTATGAAAATGGGATGATCCAGAACCTCCCTTGCCAGATCGACAAAAAATCTTTACATAATCTACAAAATTGGAATTCTTAACCTTCATATTTTATACCTATAAAAAATCAATCACATGATTTATTTTTTCTGAGATTTCTTGGATAGAACCAACTCCTTCAATTTCATTAAATTTATTTTGTGATGAATAAAAATCTTTCAATGGAGATGTTTTATTATTATACTCATTAATTCTATTTTCAATAACAGTCTTGTCTTGATCATCAACTCTTCCAGAGTCTTTCCCTCTATTTAATAGTCTCTTTATCAACTCCTGATCATCTACTTTTAATGATAACATAGCAGAAATATATGTTGATTTCTTAGATAATAATTCATCAAGAGCTTTAGCCTGAGCAGTAGTTCTTGGAAATCCATCAAATATAAAACCTTTAGCATATGAATGCTTTTCTAACTTTGATGAGATCATAGCAATTACTACTTCATCGGGAACTAATAATCCATTATCCATCAATTTTTTAGCTTCTAACCCCAAAGCAGTTTTTTCCAGAATCTCTCCTCTTAATATATCACCAGTAGACAAATGTATCAAGTTATATCTATCTATTAATAAGTTTGCTTGGGTGCCTTTACCAGCTCCAGGAGGACCAAATAATACTAAATTTAACATATTTTTTATTTTTTTAATTTATAAATTTGAGGAAGGTTACGGCCCAACTCATCATAATCTAATCCATAACCAACAACAAAGTGATTTGGAATTTCTTTTCCAATATAATCAATTTTTATATCTTTCTTGTAAGCATCTGGTTTATATAACAGCGTAGCAATCTTAATGTTATTTACTTTCTTGTGTTTAAGAGAATCAATAATTTTTTCCAATGTGATTCCTGTATCTATAATATCTTCTAATAAAAGAATGTTTCTTGAAGATATATCTTCTCTCAAACCAATTAATTCTTGTACTTTTCCTGTGCTTTTAGTTCCTTCATATGAAGATAATTTAACAAAAGATATTTCAGCATTAGGTATATTTATCTTTCTCATTATATCAGCTGCGAAAATGAAAGAACCATTTAATACAGCAATAATCAGAGGGTCTTTTATCTTTGATGAATTAATCTTATATGCAATATGATCAACTATTTCACTAATTTCATTTTTTGAAATTAACAATTCAAAAATATTTTCATGTAATTTTATATTCATAATCTTAACCATTTGTTTCTTAATAACAATTGATCTTCCGAGGGTTTATTATTCTTATCAAAAACTAATAATTTATAATTATTTCCTAAACTTAAAGTTATTTCTAATTCAGAAAATTTCTTTTTAACCACAAAAATTGCTTTGTCCATTTCTTTCATTAAAACTTTATTTAAGTCATCTATTAAATCTTCTCCATTTATTTTTAAAATTTCATCTTCTGGACCAACACCCTTTTTGTCTGCTTCTGAGTCAGGCTCTACCTTTTTAACAATTATTTTTCCACTCTCATTTGCAGTAACTAAACCAAAATACTGAGCAGATAGATTTGTATTTTTCTTTTCTTTTAATTCTATACCAACATTTTCTAAAGAATCTCTCAAACTAGGAATATAATCTTGAACTCCATAAATATGATTGTCAAAAATCTCTTCAACCTTACTTCCCCCATAATGTATACAAAGTTGCTTAAAATCTAATTCTGAATATCCCTTTCCTTTTAATGCGAAATTATTATATAGATCTTTCATTACAGAATTTAAACTGAATTTGCCATTTGAATATTTTATAATTTGTAAATCAACCATTAACATACACAATGCTCCATCAGGATAAATGGATACTTTTCTATTAGGAGCTCCTATTTTATAACCATCCAACCAATTATCAAATCCGCTATCTGCAACCGACAAATTAAATCTTCCATAATTCATTAAATGACGTTCTAAATTCTGATTCTGAGTTTTCACAAAGTCACCCCAATTAAACACTCCAGACTTATATAACATTAAATCACCCATATAAGTAGTAACTCCCTCTGCTACAAAACCTGTTCTAAAATAATTTTCTTTTGTATAATCATATGGAAGCATTTCTTTAGGTCTAATTGATTTAATATTCCATGTATGATATAATTCATGAGAGCATAATCCTAACAAATCATTATACCTACTATTCATAATTTCGTTTCCTGGACCTAATAAGAGAACTGTATTCTTTGTATGCTCAACTCCATGATAACTTCTATATGGAGTAATCTGAAAAAAGAAATGATATTCATCTACAGGAAACCCTCCAAAATGATCTATTTGACTTTTCGTGAATGCTTCAAAATCAGTTAATAATTTATCCCAATATATTTCACATTCCCCTTGAAACCATAAATGAAATTTAATGCCATTAATAATATAATTGTTATTTTGTAATTTATCAGAACATATAATTGGAGATTCAGCTAAATCATCATAACTACAAGCAATTAAAGAATTGTTTTTTCTAGTCAATGATGAAGCAATTTCATAATTATGTGGAATATCAAAATTCAAACAATATTTTTCATCTATTCTACCACATATATAAAAGAAACAATGTACTGGATTTAAATATAACTGATGTTCATCTAAATAACAAGATCCAGCGTCCAATTGATTGGAATAAAAACTATATGAAACAATAATAGTATCAATTTCTAAAGTATCTACTTCCCAAAGATCTTTATTAAGCTTTTTAAAATTTAAAGAATTACCATTTTCATCAAAAGCATGCCAACTCCTAATATTTTGTGAAAAATTTGCCAATTCATATCTTCCAGGCCTCCATGAAGCAAGTTGAAAAAGCATCTTAGACATACCATTTGTTGATGCTGTAATTTGAAAATCGACAAAATGTCTATGGGGTTTAATATACGAAATCTTATAATTAATCATTGACTTTTTTCTAATTACAAAGATAGTAGATTAATTTCAAATTATTTATTAAAATTAATAATACAAATTAATACTTAATTATTATTTTTGTGGTATTATTAAATCAAAACTTATGAGAAAGTATTTACCAACCTTATCAGAACTTATCGATAGGTTGTCAATTGCTCAATTAAAAGAAGTATTTATTCCTGAACATAAACACGAATATGCGAAAGAAATTGAAGATATAATTCACGACATACAAGAAAATATAGATGAAAAAAAATCAGAAATAACAGCTGAAACAATAAGAGCTATAATTGTTTTGTCTCAGATGAATCTCCATATATGGCATAATGAATCTAATTATAGAAAAGGAATTAAAGATGGTAATAATCTTGAATTGACACATGGATTAAATGGTATAAGAAATACTGCTAAAAATAAAATTCAAGAAGTAGTTGGTGGGAGAAAAGATTATAAAATTGATTGTCTAGCAGCTGACTTTAAGGATTGGGAAATCTCATGGACAAATAAAAAAAATAAATAAAATGGATTTTGATGTTATTGTATTAGGAAGTGGACCTGGAGGTTATGTGACAGCTATTAGAGCTTCACAATTAGGTTTAAAAACAGCTATTATTGAAAAAGAATCACTAGGAGGAGTATGTCTTAATTGGGGATGTATACCTACTAAAGCTCTTTTAAAATCTGCTCAAGTTTTTGAATATATTAAACATTCAGAAGACTATGGAATAAAAATAAAAGATTCTAACGCAGATTTCCCTTCTGTAATCAAAAGAAGTAGAGACGTTGCTGATGGAATGAGCAAAGGTATTGAATACTTAATGAAAAAAAATAAGATTAGTGTAATTAACGGATATGGAAAACTATTAAAAGACAATAAAGTATCTGTCACTAATGATGGAAAGTCAACTGAGTACAGCGGAAAACATTTAATAATTGCTACAGGAGCTAGAAGTAGAGAATTACCCAATATAAAACAAGATGGTAAAAAAATAATTGGATATAGAGAAGCCATGACATTGAAATCAATGCCTAAAAAAATGATTATTGTGGGTTCTGGAGCAATTGGAGTTGAATTTGCCTACTTTTACAACACTATGGGAGTTGATGTTACTATTGTAGAATACTTGCCTAATATTGTACCACTTGAAGATAAAGACATTTCCAAACAACTACAGAGATCATTTAAAAAATCAGGAATAAAAATTATGACTAACTCCTCAGTTGAAAGCGTTGATATTAAAGGAAGTGGATGTAAAGTTCTAGTAAAAACAAATAAAGGAGAAGAAAATATTGAGTGTGATATAGTACTTTCAGCTGTTGGAATTCAGGCTAACATTGATAATATTGGAATTGAAGATGTTGGTATAATTACTGATAATGGAAAGATTATTGTTGATGATTACTTTCAAACAAATATTTCTGGATACTATGCTATCGGAGATGTTTTACCAACCCAAGCTCTTGCTCATGTAGCATCTGCATAAGGAATTACATGTGTTGAACAAATAGCTGGGCATAACCCTGAAAAGATTGACTATGGAAATATACCAGGATGCACATATTGTTCACCTGAAATTGCATCCGTTGGTTTAACTGAAAATGCTGCTAAAGAGGCTGGATATGAAATAAAAGTAGGAAAATTTCCTTTTACAGCATCTGGAAAAGCTTCTGCATCAGGACATAAAGATGGTTTTGTAAAAGTAATTTTTGATGCTAAATATGGTGAATGGTTAGGTTGTCATATGATTGGATACAATGTTACTGAAATGATTGCAGAAGCAGTTGTTGCTCGTAAATTAGAAACAACTGGTCATGAAATTCTCAAAGCTATACATCCTCACCCTACTATGAGCGAAGCTGTAATGGAAGCAGTAGCTGATGCATATGATGAAGTTATTCACATATAATTAGAGATGAAAATAAAATTTACTTCAGTAATTATTTTACTTATTTGTTCACAATTTGCTTTTTCTCAATCATTCCCTATTACAGGAAAATGGTTAAATGAAGAAAAAGATGCAATAATTACCATTAAAAAAGAGATGAATGGATCATATTCAGGATTTATAACTTGGATGAAATTTCCAAACAACGAGTACGGAAATCCTAAAAAAGACCCTCTAAACCCTAATGAAAACCTTAGAAATAGAAATAGATTAGGAATGAAGATTATGTATGATTTTATATATGACACTGAAGACACATGGAATAGTGGAAGAATTTATGACCCTAAAAGCGGAAAGACATACAGAGGAACAATGACAATGTCCTCTGAAAACAGGATAGACTTAAGAGGATATGTCGGTATTACTTGGTTCGGAAGAACTTCATATTGGACTAGAAAGAATTAGAATAATGATTTCGTTAGTCTTATAAAAAACAACTAATTTATTTGTAATAATTCAATTTCAAATATCAAAGTTGAATTACCAGGTATACCTGCTTCAGGAATACCATTTTCTCCATATGCAAGTTCCGAAGGAATTGAAACATTCCATTTACTACCAACTTTCATCAATTGTAAGGTTTCTATCCATCCAGGGATGACCTGACTTAGTGGAAATTCTACTGGATCACCTCTTTCCAAAGAACTGTCAAAAACATTTCCATTTTCTAACTTTCCTTCGTAATGAACTTTAACAACATCTGATAACTTAGGGCTATCACCTTCACCCTCATTTAGAATCTCAATTTCAATCCCACTTTCTAAGACAACCTTATCTCCAGACATATTTTCTAAAGTCTTTTTATTTTTTAATAATATATCTGCATTTGCAATTTCTTGTTCTTTCTGTTCTTGTATTTGCAACTCACTCAAAAATTTATCAAAAAATACACCTGCATCTTCAACAGTAATCCAAGATTCTTCACTCTTAAATTTTGAAAAAAATCCTTTATTGAAGTTTTGAACTGAAATATCTAAATTATACTGAGAAATTATATTGTTCGAAATGTCTAATCCTAAACAATAACTTAAATCCTTTAAATTAGAATAATCTATATTTTCTTGAGACAAATTATTGCTAGTATCAGCAAATTGTTCAATAAACTTAATAATCTGACCTCTAGATTCAGTCAAATCAAATCTTAATTCATCATTATTAATATAATTATTCATTCCAAGTTCAAACTCATCATAATCGATTTTCTGAAGACCTTCATTATATAGATAGTTTGAATACAGTACTCCTATACAGTAACTCACACTATCAATCTTAGATTCTTTGTTTTCAGATTTTGAATCTAAATTATCTACTTTGTTGTTACAAGAATATATTGCAAGAGTTAAAATACAAAAGAAAGCTATTTTTTTCATTATCATAATTTTTTTACAAAACTACATTTATTTGTTTAAATTTATATATTTTCAATTGGAATTATTATTTTTGAAGATATACATTATTTACTTACTATAATGAAAATTATAAAAACTAATATTGACGACCTCCTATTAATTAAACCAAAAATTTATTCTGATAATCGTGGACATTTTTTTGAAAGTTGGAATAAAAATATTTTTAACGAAAATATTATAAATGTAAATTTTATTCAAGATAATCAATCACTGTCTAAAAAAGGTGTTATTAGAGGTTTACATTTTCAAAATCCTCCATATGCACAAGGAAAATTAGTAAGAGTAATCAAAGGAAAGGTGCTTGATGTCGCATTAGATATAAGGAAAAAATCTAAAAGTTATGGAAAATATTTCTCTATTGAATTAAGCGGAGAAAATAATTTCATGTTATGGATTCCTCCAGGGTTTGCACATGGATTCTCCACTTTAGAGGATAATACTATATTTTCATATAAATGTAGTGGTAAATATAATAAAGAGTCAGAAAATTCAATTTTATGGAACGACCCAAATTTAAATATAAATTGGAAAGTTAAAAACCCTATTATTTCAGATAAAGATCAAAAATCACAGAAATTTACTAACTTTAATTCAAAATTTTAATGAAAAATACTAGAATCATTCTAATCTCAATTATATTATTTGGAGCTATTTATCTAAATTTCTTATTACCTGAAGTTGATGAAAATAAGATTACTATAAGTAATCATCAAAATGAATTTAATAAATATTTTAAAAGTTTCAGTTTAGTTACTCCTGACTCAATTATTTTTGCAAATGAATTAGCTCCAATTAATTCTAATGACATATGGGAAAGATATGACAAAGAAATACATAAAAATGTCTACTGGCAATCAAACACAATATTTTATCTCAAAAGAGCTAATAAATATTTCCCTATAATTGAACCTATATTAAAGAAAAATAATATTCCAAATGACTTCAAGTATTTAGCAGTGATTGAAAGTGGTTTAGAAAATCTTGTTTCTCCAGCTGGAGCTAGTGGATACTGGCAATTTATGAAAGGAACAGCGATTGATTATGGACTTGAAGTTAACTCTGAAATTGACGAAAGATATCATCTGGAAAAATCTACTCAAGCAGCCTGCGAATATTTACAAAAAGCATATGATAGATTTGGTAGCTGGACAATGGCAGCTGCAGCATATAATATGGGAAAAGGAGGATTAGAAAGAAAAGTAAAACAACAAGGAAGTAAAAACTATTATAATCTTTATTTAAATATGGAAACATCTAGATATATATTTAGATTACTAGCAATAAAAGAAATATTTGAAAATAAAGAAAAGTATGGATTTAATCTAAGAGAACAAGATCTATATTCTTTTCCAGAAACACGTTTAATAAATATAAATGAAGAGGATATAAATTTATTTGAACTCGCTAATAATTTAAAAATAAATTATAAAATATTAAAAATATTTAATCCATGGTTGAGAGACACCGAGATAACAAATAAAAATAATAAGACTTATATTATAAAAATTCCTACAGAAAAAGATATAAATATTTTCGAATAATTTATTAAAATAAAATGAAGCAGGATTATATTGAAGTAATTGGATCAAGAGTACATAATCTAAGGAATGTTAATGTTAGAATTCCAAGAAATAAATTAATTGTTTTTACTGGCAAGAGCGGTAGCGGAAAATCATCATTAGCTTTTGACACTATTCATGCTGAAGGACAAAGGAGATATTTAGAGACATTCAATGCATATGCACGCCAATTCTTAGGTAATCAAGAGCGTCCTGATGTTGACAAAATAACTGGGCTTAGTCCAGTAGTATCAATAGAACAAAAAACTACTAACAGAAACCCAAGATCTACAGTTGGAACAATCACAGAAATATATGATTTTTTAAGGTTATTGTTTGCTAGAGCTGGCATAGCACATTCATACAATACAGGAGAACGAATGATTCGTTATAATGATAAAAAAATCATTGAATTAATTCTGCAAGAATTTGATGAAAAAAGAATAAATATTCTTGCACCGTTAGTCAAATCTAGAAAAGGGCACTATCGTGAACTATTAAGAAAAACATTAAAGAAAGGTTATTCTAGAGTGCGAATAGATGGAGAAATAAAAGATTTAATCTCAGGAATGAAGCTTGATAGATATGTTACACACGACATTGAAATAGTAATTGATAGATTACGGGTGAAGGAAAGTAACATAAATAGAATTAACTCCTCAATAAAAACAGCACTTTCTGATGGAAATGGTGTTTTAATGATAATTGATGAAGAGAATAATGAAATTAAATACTTCAGCAAAAATCTAATGTGCCCTTCTACTGGTATCTCATATCAAAATCCTGAGCCAAATAACTTTTCATTTAATTCTCCGAAAGGAGCTTGTACTAGCTGCAATGGGTTAGGCTTTCATAAAAAAGTTGATATTAAAAAAATTATACCAAATGACAAATTAAGTATTAGAAATGGTGGGATTGTTGCAATTGAAGGAAAAAATGCAAAGTGGTTTTTAGAACAAATAGAAATAATTGGTAAAAAATATAATTTTAACCTATCAACACCTATCAATAAAATAAATAAAAGTGGGGTAAGTGCTATCCTATATGGAATAAATGAAAAGATATCTGTAAAACTAAAAGAAATTGGAGTTTCTAAATCTTACAAAATTCATTTTGATGGTATAGTAAATTTTATTGAAGAACAATCAAAAATTAATTATATTAAATCAATTTCTAGATGGGCTGAAAAGTATATGAGTACATTTATATGTGACAAATGTAAAGGAAGTAGACTAAATCAAGAATCAAATAGTTACACAGTAGGAAATAAAAGTATAAAAGAATTAATAAATATGAATATTAAAGATTTCTATTTATGGACTAATAATTTAGAAAATCTACTTAATAACAAAGAAATTAAAATTGCCAAACAAATAATTAAAGAAATTAATATTAGGACTAAATTTATTTTAGATGTTGGCCTCTCATATTTGACAATTAATAGAAGAGCAAATACTTTATCTGGTGGAGAATCTCAGAGGATTAGATTAGCAACACAAATTGGTTCTCAATTAACTAATGTTCTATATATTTTGGATGAGCCTAGTATTGGGCTTCATCAAAGAGATAATCATAAATTAATCAAGTCACTAAAAGAATTAAGGGATATTGGAAATTCAATAATTGTAGTAGAACATGATAAAGATATGATAACTCACTCTGATTTTATAATAGATATCGGACCTGAAGCAGGAGTGCATGGTGGTGAAGTTATATTTTCTGGCACTCCAAAAAAATTTATGAATGATAAAAACAATATTACATCAAAATATTTAAGAGGTGAAAAAAAAATAGATGTTCCAAAAAAAAGAAGAAAAGGTAATGGAAAAAAACTAATTTTGGAAGGAGCTTGTGGAAACAACCTTAAAAATATTAATTTAGAAATTCCTTTAGGAACAATATGCTGTATTACTGGAGTATCTGGAAGTGGAAAATCTTCACTAATAAATGGCACTTTATACCCAGTCTTAAACAACTTATTTTTTAATGGGACAAAGAAACCATTAGTGTATAAAGAAATAAAAGGTGTAGAAAATATCGACAAAGTTATCGAAGTTGACCAATCACCGATTGGCAGATCACCTAGATCAAACCCCGCAACATATAGTTCAGTTTTTGGACATATTAGAAATTTATTTGCAGAATTACCTGAATCTAAAATTAGAGGATATAAGACGGGAAGATTCTCTTTTAATGTTAGTGGTGGTAGATGTGAAGATTGTAAAGGTGCGGGGATAAAAACAATAGAGATGAATTTTCTGCCTGACGTTCATATACATTGTGATAAATGTAATGGAGAAAGATATAATAAACCAACATTAGAAGTTAGATATAAAGGTAAATCAATCTCAGAAGTTTTAGAAATGACTGTTAATCAATCTGTTATTTTCTTTGAAAACATCCCATCTATTTATAGAAAAGTTAAAACATTAAAAGATGTAGGATTAGTATATATCAAACTAGGCCAAGCTGCCACTACACTTTCAGGAGGTGAAGCTCAAAGAGTAAAATTAGCTACTGAACTATCCAAAAAAAGTACAGGTAAAACCTTATATATTTTAGATGAACCAACAACTGGATTACATTTTGAAGATATCAAAATATTATTAGATGTTATTAATAAATTAGTTAATCAAGGAAATTCTATCATAATTATTGAACATAATATGGATGTAATAAAAATTGCAGATCATATTATTGATATAGGACCAGAGGGAGGTATAGATGGTGGTGAAATTATATGTAACGGAACTCCTGAAAAAATCGTAAAAGATAAAAGGAGTTACACAGGAAAATATCTAAAACAGGAGTTATGAATAAAAAAAGTACAAATAAAAATATTAAAACTAAAAATTGGCAAGAAATTAAAACACTAGATTCATGGCAAATTTTCAAAATAATGTCAGAATTCGTAGAAGGATTTGAAACTATGGGAAAAATAGGTCCTTGTGTTTCAATTTTTGGTTCAGCCAGGACAAAAAAAAACAACAAATACTATAAACTTGCAGAAGAAATTGCCTATAAATTAACCACTAATGGTTATAGTGTAATTACTGGTGGAGGTCCGGGTATTATGGAAGCAGCAAATAAGGGAGCACAAAGAGGAAATGGAAAATCTGTAGGATTAAATATTGAACTTCCTTTCGAACAATCAGCTAATAAATATATAGACTCTGATAAATTGATAAATTTTGATTACTTTTTTGTAAGAAAAGTTATGTTCGTTAAATACGCTCAAGGGTTTATAGTATTACCTGGTGGTGTAGGTACTTTTGATGAACTTTTTGAGGCAATTACTTTAATCCAGACAAATAAAATTGGGAGAATTCCAATAATACTTGTGGGAAAATCCTTTTGGAATGGCCTAATAAATTGGATTAAACAAACAGTTCTTGAAAAAGAAAAAAATATTGACAAAGAAGATCTAGACTTTTTTTCAGTAGTAGATACAGCAGATGAAGTAATTGATCATATCAATAATTACTATAAAAAATATGGATTAAAACCTAATTTCTAAAAGATTGCTTTAGTTTTCTGAATTTTTGTACTTTTACAGCTGTATTACAAAAAACACTTGTAAATTATGAAGAATTTTTTCTTATTAATATTTTTAGTATCATATAATTATACTTTTTCACAAAGTAAAGATTATGAAGTCTCAGAAAAAGAATCCTTTCAACCAATGTTCTCTCTAGGAGCGGGATATTTTAATGCTCACGGAGACATAAAAGGACCTGAAGGAAACTATCTCTTAGGTAATATGGGAATTAATACAGGTGTTAGAGTTAATATTATGAAGAATATTGATTTATCTTTTCTATTCACATCTAATGCTAAACTACATGAAAACTCTAACACTGAATCTTTTGATACTGACTTAAATGCTTTAGGATTTAATTTAGATTATACTTTTTATAATTTATTAAGACAAACAAAAATATCACCATTTGCAACTTTTGGAACTCATTGGATATATTATAAAACAAATAATTCTCCTCAAGAAACTGGAATTACATTCCCTGCTGGTCTAGGACTATCTTTAGATGTGTCAGAGAGAATTAGATTTGATATTGGAATGAATTACCATATTTCATTTGCAGATATTGATAATGCTACTGAACTAGCCTCAAATGATAATTTTTCAGTAGTAAATTTTACACTTCATTACGACTTATTTACTCCTAAACCAGATGACTTCAACTATTATGATGAAAGTAACTATAGTGATATAAACTTCAAATTATTTGAAATCGAAGACCATGATGGTGATGGAGTTCCAGATCTAGATGATGAATGTCCTAATACTAAAAGCGGAGTAAAAGTAGATGAATATGGATGCCCTTTTGATGGGGATATGGATGGAATTTATGATTATCAAGATAAAGAATTAAATACTCCACTAGGGTCTATAGTTAATGAAAGTGGTGTTAAATTATCTGATCAAGAATTTAATAGTAATTATTCTGATTATGAAGCTGCATCAAATGAATACGCTAAGTTTTACAATAACTCTGAAATAAAAAGAGATAGTTTTGAACATGTAAATGAATATTTAATTGCAAAAGCTAACGCTTTTAATCACATATTTAATCAGAATAATGAAACGCTAATTTTAGGCAAAAGATTTAAGATTCAGATTGGAAGATTTTATGATGAAGTTCCTCTTAATTTAAGAGCTATCTTTTTAAGTTACGAAGATTTAGAAAGTATACCTCAGTCAGACGGATCAATAGTATACGCTGTTGGAGATTACTCTAACATTGATGAAGCTGAAGAAAGGGAACAAAATTTAAAAAACAAAAGTAAAGTTGGAGGTGGAAAAATAATTGTTGTTGAAAATGGACTTGTTACAGATTTTGTTTATCCATTTGAAGAATCAGAAGAAAATACAGAATTGACTTTAGAAGAAACAATTAAAGTCGAAGAAAATTTAGAAATAGAAGAAAATTTAGAAATAGAAGAGAATTTCGATTTAACAAATTGCCTAATTTCAACTAGACCAATATTTAAAGAAGCTTTTGGAGAAGAATACATGAATTATATTAACATAAATGATTTCTGTGATTGCTATATTAAAGAACAAAATAATTCTGAAAAAATTACTGTAGATATAATCTACAAATGCATTCGGGGAAGTTACACTCAAGAAGTTAAAAAACCTAAAAAGAATGAACTTAAGAACAATTTTAAGAAGAAAAAATTAGGAAATTTAATGAAAGCTATAAAGTCTCAAAATGTAATTAATGAAGAAACTGATTCTATTAGAAATAATGAAGAAATAATATATAGAGTTCAATTAGGTTTCTATAAAAAAGAGTTATCTAAAGATATTTTTAAAAATCTAAAAGTTAATATGATCAGAGCTAATGGAGGTACATATTATTACGTTGGAGAATATAATGACCACCAGAGCGCTCTTATTAAACTTTCTGAAATGAAAAACGCACGAGGATTTGAGGACGCATTTATAGTAACATTTAATGCAAATGGAGAAAGAATAAATTTAAGCACAGCCTTAAAGAAAGAAAAGAAAAATATAGATAGAGACAGAGATATAGATAGAGACAGAGATAGAGATAGAGATAGAGATAGAGATAGAGATATTCAAGAAGATGAAAATAACTCAGAGGTCAATGAAATAATTGATTTAGAAGAAAATTTGGAAATGAATATAGAATTCATAGTACAAATTGGTGTTTGGGGAGAGAATACAGATAATAGCACACAAGATTTAATTAATTCTATTGGAAAAAGTGAAAAAATACTTGATAAAGGAAAACTTTATAAATATATTGCTGGAAGATACAATTCACTATCAGAAGCTGAATCTAGGAAAGATGAAGTTGTTAACAAAGGATTTGAAGATGCTTTTATATATGCTTTAAAAGACGGTAAAAGAATAACAATTAGTGAAGCTCTAAGATTATTAAATAACTAAGTATTATTCTTAGATCTTTTTTTAGAACCTTCATATATTTCAAATTTTAGAAATCTACATTCTAATCTTCCGTTAAATACTTTTATCTTTTTAGATGGCTTTAATCCTATCATTTTGATGTTTTCTATATCAGAAGAAATAATCCACACTGTACATCCTTGATATTTTTGTTTAAGTGTGTCTCCTATCTTTTTATAAAAATCTTCAACTAATATAGGCATCCTCTCTCCATATGGAGGATTAAATATCACATGAGTATTCTTACTAGTAGATGATGAAAAAAAGTCTTGATTTCGAACTTCAATATTTTCCTCCATTAATGCATTTTTCACATTTGATTTAGCAATTCTTATAGCATTATATGAATTGTCTGTTCCTAAAATTTTTCCATTAAAACTTACTTCCTTTTCTAAAGAATGATGTTTTATTTTTTCCCATAATTGCGGGTTATAATCACTCCAATTTTCAAAGCTAAATTTATCTCTAAAAATATTAGATGGAATGTTGAACGCTATCATAGCTGCTTCAATTAAGAATGTACCGGAACCACACATAGGATCATAAAAATCAAAATTCCTATTCCAATCAGAAGCTAAGATTAAAGAAGCTGCGAAAACCTCAGAAATAGGAGCTTTAACATTAGCTAACTTATATCCTCTTTTATGTAATGAATCACCAGAACTATCCAAAGATACTGTAAATTTATCATCTCTTACATGTAAATTGATTTTAATATCTGGAGATTCCAGATCTATAGAAGGTCTTTTTCCATATTTATCTCTAAAAAAATCTACAATAGCATCTTTAGATTTCAATGATGTATATTTACTATGCTTAAATATATTAGAATTACCTGAAGTGTTTATTGAAAAAGTGTTACTTATATTAATATACCTTGTCCAATCAATTGAATAAATTTTAGAATATAATTCAATTTCATCCTTAGCTTCGAAATTAAAAATTGGTTTTAATATTCTTATAGCAGTCCTTAAATTAAGATTTGCTTTATACATAAAGCCTAAATCTCCTATAAATTCTACGGCTCTATTTTTTACCTTTATATTTCTAGCTCCTAAATTTAACAACTCTTTTGCAAGGATTTCTTCAAATCCAGATAATGTAGTAGCTACCATTTTGTAATCTATAATCATGAATTTATTTATAAAGACAATAAAAAAAGTCTACCAAATAATGATAGACTTATAAATTTTATTAAATATAACATAATAATTTTATGAAAGATTATTAATATGCTTTGATAACTTTGATTTAAGATTTGATGACTTATTCTTATGTATTATATTTCTTTTAGCTAACTTATCAAGCATTGCTACAACTTTTGGAAATAGAGCAAGAGCTTCTTTCTTCTTTTTAATCAACTTCAAATCTCTAACAGCATTCCTTGTTGTCTTATGAAAGTACTTGTTTAACAATCTTCTTTTACTAGATTGTCTTATTCTTTTTATTGCAGATTTATGATTTGCCATTTATCTATTTTTTTTATTTGTAGCCCGACGGGGAATCGAACCCCGGTTACCAGGATGAAAACCTGGCGTCCTAACCACTAGACGACCGGGCCGACTATTCCTAAAATCAGGATTGCAAATTTATACTTTTTTTATAATTGAACAAATAAATATAATCTATTTATTTTCATAAGAAAACTTAAATCCTAAAGATTTAGAGGTTCTAAGTTTGTGACTATTCTTCATATTCAAAATTTGATGTAGAGTTACAAATTTAACATCTTCATATTTTGGTGTTATTAGATCAAAATCCAAAGCAAATAAAATACTACAATCAACTATCTTTATTAGAGAATCTGAATTTAATTTCTGTTTCTCAAAATCTGAAAACAAGAATCCAAGTTTTTTCTCGCCCTCAACAAAAAAATGCAAATCTTTATTAATATATATTCTTGCTATCAAATTACCAACATCATTCATTCTATTATAATTAAATGAGTCATTTAAAAAATTATAGATATTAATTACTCCACAAAAACTACGTGAATTATCTTCTTTTACATATTGAGTTTTATTAATAGAATGAGACTTAGGAAAATCAAAAACATTGGTGTGCATATGAAAAATCAACCTATCTCCAGAGAAAAAAATATGTGATTCAAAATCGCCTTCCTCGACATATCCTAATTCAATACTATCATCAAATTCCTTCATATGACCTGATAAATAATCAACTTTATCTTTAAGTAATTTACATAAATCTTTAAATATAGTATATGTCTGTCTATAGACTTTCTGTTTATTAGCAGATTTTGTTTTAAGTATTTCTATTATTGAATCTTTTTCGAACATTTAATATGATTTTGCAAAAAGAACTCTCCTATTAGATTTCTTTGAAGAATAAATACATTTACCTTCTTCTATTGTTGAATTTATAGGAATACATCTAATAGTAGCTTGTGTTTCTTTTTTAATTATTTCTTCAGTTTCAGGAGTCCCATCCCAATGCGCATAAACAAATCCTCCTTTCTTTATAGTATCTTTAAAATCATCATAACTATCACAAGAAAACGTATTTCTATTTCTGTTTTCCAACGATCTTTTGTAGAGATTTTCTTGAATATCTTCTAATAAATCTTTTATTTTAACACCAATATCTATATTATTTATTAATTCTTTTTCCATAGTATCTCTTCTAGCTATTTCAATAGTGCCTTTTTCTATATCTCTAGGACCAACCGAAATACGCACTGGAACACCTTTTAGTTCATATTCTGCAAATTTCCAACCAGGCTTATGAGTATCTCTATTATCATATTTGATAGTAATACCTGAATTTTCTAAATCCTTTTTTATATTATCTACATATTTATCAATCTCATTCAACTGATCTTCTGATTTATAGATTGGAATAATTACTACTTGAAATGGTGATAATTTCGGAGGCAAAACCAACAGCTTTTGACGATATACTTAGAGGCTCCTCAGCAATCGACTCTATCACGGCATTAGCAGGTAACGATACCATTTATGGTTTTGGAGGAAATGATCAAATACTTGCAGGCGATGGCAATGATACAGTATATGGTGGAGATGGTGACGACTACATTGATCCGGGCGCCGGAGATGATACAATTTACGGAGAAGATGGAAATGACACAATACTGTTATCGTCCGGTTTTGACATTGAAGATGGTGGAGC
>MDTG01164814.1_pt1 | contig 24424 bp, 9 predicted proteins | sample 811421 | NCBI WGS metagenome assembly MDTG01 (sample SAMN05326645, study PRJNA326480) | marine metagenome | isolation source: seawater | place: Pacific Ocean: South East | collected 2011 | reverse complement strand
CTCAATTTAATCTTAATACTATTGGAAATATGATCCCAGGAAAAGGATATCAGATTAAAACCGAGACAGAAACTATATTTTCTTATCCTGCTAATAGTAATGGTAGATATAGTTATAATGGCAACCCTATAGATTATTATTCTAGATTTGACCAACCGATACAAACAGGTAATAATATGACGATAGGAATCCCCGAAAAAGCTTGGATCGATCAGCCTAGTGAAGGTGATATAATAATTATATATGACAATAATGGATTAATTGCCGGTCAGTCAGAATATAGAAAAGAGGGAACAGTGATTACAGTTTGGGGAGACGATGATCTAACTGGAGAAAAAGATGGATTATCTATTAATGAAGATTGCGTATTAAAATTATGGAATAGAGATCAAGAGATAATGAAAAATATTAATATAAACTCTTGGGAAGAAGGATCAAGCAAATATGTTATAAATGGGATTAGTATTGCAAAATCAGTATTAACTATATCAGATACAAATAAACAAATTATTAAAATTACTGATGTAATTGGTAGAGATATAAAAAGTAATAATAAAAAAGCTATTCTATTTTACATTTACAATGATGGAAGTGTTGAAAAAAAGTACTCTTTAAAATAATTAGCAGTTTTATTCGCTTACACATTCTTTCATTACTCTCAACAACTCTTCTCTCCACTTTTTCATCCATTCAGGATCATCTCTATACTGATTCATCATTTCAGTTGTTTTAGTATTGCAATCTTTTACTGCCTCAAGACCTTCTGCTGAGCTATCTTTACTTAACTTAATACACTCACACGCTTGTTGAGCAGCTTCTGCGGGTGTTAATTCTGATTCAGAACAAGCAAAAAGAAAAAAACAACACAACACAGGTAGTTTTAATAATTTCATAATAAATGTTTATTTGATACTTAATTTAATACTAAATATAAACAACTGAAATATAAATTACCAATCCACTTTATCTTTTTTATGCAATGCTAAATAATTATTACACTTACTAAATGGCTTTGATCTAAAAAAACCCTTATGAGCAGAAAATGGAGAAGGGTGAGCACTTTCTATAACTAAGTGTTTTTTTTTATCAATTTTAAGTCCTTTTTTATACGCATAAGCTCCCCAAAGCATAAAGACGACATTTTCCCTCTCTTTTGATATAAGTTCAATTACAGCGTCTGTAAACACCTCCCACCCTTTCATTTGATGAGAGCCAGGCCTACCTCTCTTAACAGTTAAAATAGAATTTAACAACAAAACACCCTGTTTCGCCCATCTTAATAAATTACCTGAATCAGGAGATGGAATACTTAAGTCATATTCTATTTCTTTAAAAATATTTTGAAGAGAAGGTGGTTTTTTAACACCATCTAGAACACTAAAAGAGAGACCATGGGCTTGACCATCACCATGATACGGATCTTGACCCAAAATCACAACTTTTATATCATAAAAACCACACTGATTAAAAGCGTTAAATATTAATGGTCCCTTTGGAAAAATGCGATCTTCTGAGAACTCTTTAGTGATAAAATCAACTAAATTATGAAAATAAGGCTTATGAAACTCCTTATCTAATTTCTCTTTCCAAGATTGCTCAATTTTCACATGCATATACAATATAAATATAAAAAAAGCATGTGATTTAAAAACTATTATATTTACTATATCACTCTTTGTAAATCAAGTAAAATAGTATCCTTTATGTTTTTTAATACAATACAATCCTCATATCTCTCGAGTTCCTCAAATAAATTAGTCAAGTTGATTACACCTTCAATTACAGAGTATTGCTTTTTTTTCTCTATATGATTCAAACAAAATTGAACAAAATTATCTTTGAGCTCAAGACTACTATAAATATTTTTTATCTGATTAAAAATATCATCTAAAGAAATATCCTCAAAAGGCCAGTTGGCCAATTGAGAATACTTCTTATCCTCTAGGATACATAGTGCTTTTAATACAATTAAATTAGATTGTTCTATTGTTAAATTTTCTAATTGTTTGTTCATGTAAATTTATTTTATTTCAATTTTCTTACTCTCTATTTCGCTAACATCCTTCTCTAAATCAATTGTTAAAACACCATTCTTCAAAGAAGCTTTAATAGTTTCTCTATTTATATTATTAGGAAGCTTGATTCTTCTGTTAAAAGATTTGCTCCCAAAAGAATTAACAGAATCAACCTTAGCCTCATAACTTAAGTAAAGATAACTTCCATTTATATTTAGGTTAATTTCTTTCTTATCTATACCTGGTAATGCAAATTCAATAAAATATTTTTTATCATCTTCAGAAAGATAATAATCTAAAGAATTAATACTATGATTTAAAAAACTGTCATTAAAAAAATTATCAAATAATGATTCAATATTATTTAATCCTCTGTTGTTTTTAATTATTTCAAACATTTTTTATAGTTTTAAAGTTAATACACTATTTATACAGCATATACTATGCCACAGCAAAATAGCTGACTATATGTCTCTTTTTTTAAAAAAATAATGACACAATGTCACCTTACAGGTTATGGAAGAAAAAAACTTTATAAAAAAAGCGCATTATCCAGGTGGAAAAAAAGCACTACAAGAATTTATTAAGAGTAACTTAAAGTACCCAGAAGAAGCATTAAGACAAAAAATAGAGGGCGATGTGCGAGTTAAATTTAAAGTTAATTCTCTTGGAAAAGTATTTGAAGCACATATTGTCAGGGGAATTAATAACGGATGTGACAAAGAAGCAATAAGAATTGTAAAAAAACTTAAGTACCAAAAAACATCTAACAGAAAAATCAGAGTAACTACAAATAAAAAAATAACTATTCAATTCCGGCTTCCATCAAAACAAAGGAAGCAAGTAATAATCAACTATGAGATTATTAAATAATTATTCATTAGAATAATACAATTCATCTTTTTGAATTTTAGAATCAGGCTGATGCCCCTCAACTTTTCTTTTACTATAAGGAACATAACCTTCATTATTACTCCAGTTAGATCGCCTTTCTTCATCTAGATACTCTTGAGGAAGAATTCCTAAAATTTTCTTTTGCTTTTTGCCATCAACACCAAGATCTGACATAATAGACCAATAAGAATTTGTGATTTCATCAGCCTTAGTTTTAATATCCTCATCATCTGGACTTCTTTTAACATTATATGTTCTCATTAATTTTTTATATAACCTTTCAATATCCCTCACCTTTCTTTTTAGAACCCTTGGCCCCATTTGATCTATATTTTCTAATTTCTCGATACCAAGAATAGCATAATGGTCAATAAATGGCTTATAATGTAAACTTCCAATCTTATAAACACCCGTATAATCATATATAGATATATTACCTCTACTATAATCTATTCCTTCCCAAAAATCATTTATATTTTTTTGTGAATACCTTCCTCCGAAAAGCCTACCAATTTCAAGCATATTTAAATCATATATAATTGAATTTACCACAAAGGCTATAGGATTATTATTAATAATGATTTCAACTGATTCAGTGAGTGTGTTTTTTTCAATAGACAAATTAACCTCCTCATTCTCCTCATTAAAAGATTTTATTAAAAAGATTTCTTTACCTGACTCTTCAAAATATCGATACCTGTGATTTGTATTATCATATACTGTTGTATACTCCTTCCCCATTACCCTTTTACTCCCTTTAATTTTATCAGAATCCTGAATAAATAACTCCTGAGAAAAAAGAGTGTTTATTGATATCAGAATCAATAAATAAATTATTTTTTTCATCATGATTTTGGTATAAATTTTAAACTTAAACTATTTACACAATAACGCGTATTTTTACTAGTATACTGTTCTCCCTCAAAAACATGCCCCAAATGACCCTCGCAATTAACACAAAGTATCTCTAGCCTAATCCGACCTAAACTAGCATCCCTTCTAGTAAACACAGTGCCCTCTATTGCATCATCAAAAGAAGGCCAACCACAGCCAGAGTTAAATTTTGAAGATGATTCAAACAGCTGAACATTACAAGCCTTACACACATAAATACCTTCCACAAAGAAATCATTATACTCACCACTAAAAGGAGACTCTGTCTCAGCATTCATCATAATGGCTTTTTCTTCATTATTAAGATTATTTATATATTTCTTATTCATACTTCAATAATTAAGCTCCAGACCCTCTCCTATTTTCCGTATCCTTTTTTCTAAAAGGATTTAATAACATTCGTCTATTTTTAAATCTACTTTTCAGCCTTACATTTTTAAAGTTTGACAAAATCCCCAAGTTAACACCAATAGCTAACTCATGCGTCCCAGAACTATAGCCATTAATTCCCTCAACAGCAGTATCATAGCTATACCCAAAAAACATATCCCCAGTTTCAAAACCCAACAAAAATCCAGTGGCAGTTTCTGCAGACCTATAAACCATTCCGGCATAAATACTGTTTAAATAAATAAATCGAAAGCCTAAATCAATTTGAGTCTCTGACCAACTGGTTGTTTTTGTTAAAAATGACGGCTCAATTGCTAAAGATTTATCTGCTGAGACTGGGATATATGCAGCAGCCATACAATTATATTCTGGAGTCAGCATGTTCTCATAGCCCTTATCCAAACGAGCTAAAATTTTCAATGGTCTAGCATATAAATTTTGCGCAGCAAAACCAGCATAAACATATTCAGTATAAAAATATGCACCTACACTATGACTAACCAAGAAATCTGTTTCCACCACATTTGGCAATATTGGATCTGCACCATTTGGGTTCCCAAAATACTCCGTCCAACTAGTTGTCTGCGTGTCATCATAGGAAAATTGCAACAAACGAGTTCCATATGCTAAAGACATAAACTTTTTTCTTTCCCAAAAACATTCAGGTGGTGACAAAGTTGTTCTCCAACTATAACTGAATTGAGCAACACTATGACTAATAGGACCCGTTACATCATTATAAACATAACCACCAACTCCCATTTGATCACTGAGAGGAGTATGCGCACTAAATGCAACTGTTTTTGGCGCAACACTATTCCCCTGCATATCAGTAAAACCAATCCACTGATTCCTATAGCTTAATTTAATAGGAGTTTGATCAATAGTTCCGGCAACTGCTGGATTCATCAAATAATCATTGAATAAATATTGAGTATAAACAGGGAATTGCTGAGCCCTTATATTCGCTAAAATGAAAAATAGCGACAATAGTATTGTGATTTTTAATTTAGTCATATCTTATCTTTTAATTGTAACACTACCAGTAAATTCAGTGTAATTTTCTTTATTTGCATTTAAATTAACAATATAATAATAGGTAGCTATTTCTTGATTATTATCATCCAAAAACCCATCCCACTCATTACCAAAATACATCGGATCATCTCGTTTTCTTTCAAAAACAATCTGCCCCCATCTATTAAATACTGTAATGGTTGCTTCAGGATATAAATCAATATTATGCATTTCCCATATGTCATTAAATCCATCATTATTTGGAGTAAATACAGATGGAATAAATATACAGTTCTCATCATCTGAACCTACAAAAATAGGCGGAAGATTAATTGGGCCATCAATACAGCCATATTCATCATTTAGTATTTGTACAGTAACATATTGATTAGCCGGAAGCCCCTGTATTAAAATATCTGACTCTGTTAGTATAATTTCATCAAAAATACTCCCAGTATGCTGAGCCAATGAGCCATATTCTGCAAATTCATCATACCCCAAATTATATACACTTTCATAAATAACAACCGTTGTATCTAAAGTTGTATAGATCGAATCATTATTGTTATAAGTATAAGTCAAATATGGATTACCTCCTGATGTTCTTATAATCACCATCCCATCAGACTCTTCATCACAAGATGCATTAATTATATAATACTCTGGGGGAATAATATCAAACCCTATCTCAAATATATCTGGTTCAATTAACTCAATAATACTACTGAAAAATAGACAACCATTAGCGTCAACAACCTCAATCGTATAAACGCCAGCAAATAAATCATCAAAAGACTGCAATTCATCTGAAGGGACATCTAAAGCAATTTGTAGAGGATCCGTAGAGTTTTCATAAAACAGAAAAACATCATATGGCCCTACACCTGACTCCTCTCCGTCTATTAAAGGGATAGAGAAATCTATCCTACCATCATTATATCCATTACAAGAAATATGAAATTCATTATACTGAACAATACCCTCAGCATCTAACAATAGTTCATTGGGAGCGTCTTGAATTATAAACACAGTCGTATCACTCTCACATCCCATTAAATCAGAAAAATAAACATAATAAGTACCTGAATAGAACATTTGTGGCGGAGTACCTGTCAAATCATACTCAATACCACTATCATCTACACAAACAATATTATATGATTCAATATCAACAAATGTACCTCCAATTGGATTAGCAACAATATGAACAAAATCATCATGACACAAAATTTCAATAGGCATATTCTCTATAGTAACCAAAGGCTCAATACCGTTATAACTATACTGCAAAGAAATACTCAATGGATCTGGCTCTGAAATAACAAATAACTCTTCATTACTCTCACAGCCATTAGTATCCATCGAATAAACTATATATGTTCCTGCTGACAAAGAATTTTCATCTACCTCTACACCTGGATTATCAACACTTTCAAAATGCAGTTCTCCATCAAACTCTATATCAGGATCTGTTGAAATACCATTAAAGTTGGTACCTCCTATATAAACATCATCATCCGCAGTACCAGGAATACCATCAGGACCATCATTTAGAATACCATCGTTATCTATATCTGAATCATACATATCCCCTTCCCCAACATCATTACAGCTAATATCACACTCACCATCATTATCTATATCAATACCATCACCATCTATATCATCATCGATCCACTCCCCAAATTCATCATATTCATTTGGCTGTTCATCATTATCTATATCCCAGTCACTTCCGCCAGTCACAATAGGATTAACAGAAGTTATATCACCATAACAATCAAGCATAATATCATTTACAGTAATCTGGAAAGGATCAGGGCTATGCACCTGAAACAAAACAGTATCGGATATACACCCTAAAGAATTCTCAACATATACATAATAAAAAGAAGGATATAATAGAACCTCATCAAGACCATCACCGCTTGCAATGAATACTCCATTATCTATACTAAAGTCATCTGAGTCTAAGATTCCATCATTATCTATATCTTGCTCGTCACCTGTCAACTGATACCAATAATAATCGAAATTAGAATTATCTTCATCTGATATATTGACAAAAACAGAAGCTTCCGAATCAGGACATGACACCTCTTGAATAAAATCTAACTCAAATACAGCAGGAACACTTCCATCAGAAATAACATCAAATAAAATTTCTGGAGTCAGAGAATTAATTTGTATAGATTCCACTAACTCGCAATCGGAATTAATATCTTGGATAGATAAAGTATATAATCCTTCGGATAATCCATTTACAGTATTAGTATATCCAGTATTAATATATAGACCATCTATTAATATTGTGTCTATCAGTGAGTTAGGGCCAGACAAAGAATATGTGTATGGACCACCGCTCGCCCCACTAATATCAAAAAATAAAGAGCCACTATTATCACCAAAACAAGCATAATCAATAGCCTCTAAACCCGAATCAATTCCAGTCTCATTCAAAATTTCATAAGTGTAGACTGTTTCACATCCATCTGCATCTGTAATACTATATTCATGAGAACCCACAGAAGTAGCAAAAGCATTTAATCCATTATAATTCCAAACATAAGGTGGATTACCTCCACCATAATCTACAATAGAGATACTTCCTGTTCCCGTTGGACAATAAGCATCCTCCACCTCATGGACAGAATATACATCATCAGATGCATTTACAAAAACAGTCGTATCATAAGAGCATGCACCTCCTGAAGCTGATATAGATACATCATAAGAAATGCCTTCTACAAAATTAAGATCACCAGCAGGCACATCAGTAAATTCATAACAGAAAATTCCAATATCATTAAATGCTAATTGAGTTTCATTAATATCATCATTTTGATAAGAAAAAGAAATTTCTCCAGGCCAATCTACACATATCTCTATAATACCATCATCTTCACATACCTCATCAAAAACTTGAATATCTGGCACAGAAGTTATAATTTCTAAAACTGTATCAAACTCTAAAGCACAGCCATTAGCATCTATAACATCAATACTATATTCTCCAACTAATAGATCTGATAAGATCAGAGAAGAACCAGTTTCTTCAGTAACCTCACCATCAGGACCTGTCCAAGAAATACTATAACCGCCAACTGCAGGCGTGCCACCAAAAATATCAAAAACTATTTGCCCAGAAGACCCATCACAAGATGGATTAGTAATAAATGTATTGTAATAATAAGATGGAATTCCAGGGATAACTTCATTAATCGTTTGTGAACATTCATTGCCATCTACAACAGTAATCGAATAAAAACCACTCGTAATTGGCCCTGTAGTAAAACTAGGACCTTCAACAAATTCATCACCTATTTCAGCGACAGTTATAATAGATATACCATTAGTTTGATAAAACTCTGGAGAAATATATTCAGGATCCGGATCAGACTCAATAATATTAATATGATATATACCCGCATCTGTACCTACAAAAAACTGTATTTCTTCACCTGCTTCAAAACCATTATTTAATCCCGATTCAGAACCCCAAGCAGCAACAGAAAAAACGGCTTCACCGTTATAAATTTGAGACCCTCCACAAGTAAGTCCATTGTCTCCATAATAAAAAACACCAATTGTATCACCAATAGAAAAAATAGAAGGGTCTTCAAAGCCTAATGTTTGATTACCATCTGTTTGAAACAATGAATTAAACATATTTGTGTCTTCATCGATCAAAAAGTCTAAACTAGAAGCTCCAATATTAACGACTTGAGTGCTGTCCTGAAAAGTGAAATTATAAATTCCCGGATTACCCTCCACCAATTCCAAAGAAATAGAAGCAAACTCACCATCACAATCTATTGAATCTACAATTGCCTCAAAAACAGGAGGCACTGGGGCAGAAAGTTCAAATGGGAAATATCCTGTACATCCACTATCATCCGTTACATAAAAAGAGTATGAACCAAATCCTAATGTCACTGATGTAGCATTAGAAGGATAACCCATATCTATATACTCCAATGGATCCTCAGCATCAATATCACCGTCACCATTTGCATCAACCAACATATACCAAGTATATGAAAATGGATCATTACCGCTTAAAATACACAATTCACTATCACAATTGGCAAAGTCAACAAAAGCTTCATCACTTCCACAATCAAGATCTATAGAGGGATAATTAATTAAGATTTGACCATCTGGATTAATATCTAGAGATTCTGATGCTGAGATAGAGCATCCGGAAGAATCAGTAATAATAGCAGTATAAATACCTTCCCCATAGTCTTCCAAGAGTACTGAACCTGTAAAATTATCTATAAAAACCAATATCTCTCCAGATGAATTTTCCCAAGAAAATGTATATGTTTCGGTGGGCAATGTTTCAAAACTAACAGTAATATCTGTATTTCCTCCAAGACAAGCTATTGTATTATAGTCAAAATCAATATCACCTAATCCAATATCAGAGCCTTCAATTAAAACATTAATAACAGTATCACATGCATTAAAATCAGTGATAGTCAATGTATATAACCCAGTAGTTACAAAATCTAGATCATCTAAATCACCATCTCCATCAAAGTCTTCAAGTGTCGTAACTCCACCAACTATCTCATCAACAATTTCAACTCCATCTAAAGCCCAAGAATAACTATAGGGGGCTGTTCCGCCAATAACATTATCTAGTTCAATATAACCTTCTGGAGTTGATACAATATCATCACCGTCTAAATAATTACATACAGACCCTCCCACAATAACATCTAAAAATATCGGATCAGGATCAAGTAAATTAATAGTAGTATCTGCAATAATACAATTCTCACCAAAAGTAGAAAGAACTTGAATATTATAAGAACCAGCACCTACATCAAATAGATTAAAATCAGGAACAAATCCTGATTCTCCAATGATCCAAAGAGAATCTATATAAATCCCACTATAAGTATCAACATCTGTTGTAAAGACATCAGTAAAATCTCCTGAGGAATTATTATAAACATATTGAACATCAATTTCATAAATAGCATCACCACTAACATCATAAACTAAGAACACAACCTCTTCTCCATCATAAAAACCATTATCATCTCCCTCACAAATTTGTATGGTAAAGAAACTACTACCATCAAAACTAGCTGTATACTCATTATAGGCAAAACACTGCAGAGCACCTTCTGCTGTTGTATAAAAGGCACCTATTAAATCTCCATTATCTATACCAGGAACACCTTCTATATTAACAAATATTGTGTTTGTGATGCCATCACATTCATTCATAATATCTTCATATTCATCTGGATACCAAGTTTCACTAATATAAAATGCTGTATTCAATTGAGTAAAATCATCTGGGATACCATCTCCATCAGCATCGGTAGACTCAACTGTAATTGTCCCACCTTGCACACTTTGTTCATAAATTACACTATTTAGAAAAATATCAAACTGACCGATATCTCCCTCTATCGTAAAATCTATATTGGTAGTGCCACCAGGACATAGTATAGGGTCTATATCACCAATCGATAAAGTATTCTCCTCAGGCTCTGTTTTTGCAAATTCTAGAGAGCTACAACATCCATTAGTGTCATATGCTATCATAAAATACTCTCCTGCCGTAATACTTGTACCATCATACATTATTCCAAGTGGACCCGTTTCTTCTGTAATCGTTCCAATATAAGTGTCTTGAAATCCATCTCCATCAATATCCACTTCTCCTCCTATGACATTTAATTGATATACTAGAACCTGATACGGACTTGCTCCACTCATGAAAGCATTCATAGTATTAAAATCAACATCTATTGCTCCATCAGAAGCTCCAAAACAACTAACATCATAATTACCATAAGATACAGCTGCCACCTCAATTGGAACAAAATCTACACCATCACAACCAAAATTACATTCATCAGGCATAATAAAACATGCATCTGGATCAGGACATTCACACTCAGGGTTATAATTAGTTGCAGTCGGATCATCACAACAAAAATCATAATTACAAATTGCATTATTTTCTATGTAATATCCAATAAAAGATTCTGGGTCTGTATAATTACAAATAGCTTCTAGATCTGTACAAATAACACATGAACTATCTTCAGCTAAAGACGTACAACTACCATCGTCACATGGTGCATCTGGATCGTAATTACATGAAGCTGGATTTGTACAACCACCATATATACAATCTGTTTCTAACAAACACCCAGCATCTGGATCAAAATTACAAGCCTCTAAATCTGTACAGCCAGGATAAGTACAAGAACCATCATCAACATTCGCTGTTTCATCATAATTACATGCTTCCAGATCAGTACAACCAGCAAATTCATCACAATCAAAAACACCATTACCATTTGCATCATTAGGATTGTCTTCAGGACATGGATCATCTTCATTACAAATACCATCACCATCAATATCACCATCTATAATAGTTCCACTCCCATCTGTCTCTCCGGAACAAACACTACATAGATCAGCTTCATTTATATATATACAATCATCATCTTCTGTTGCCAAGTCGTTATAATTACATGCTAACTCATCGGTACAACCAAGAATCTCTTCACTATCACAAATACCATCATCATCATCATCATTATCAATAATAGCACCGCCTTCACATGTTTCACAAATACCATCAACATATAAACAAGAACCATCATCCTCTTCTGCATTTGGATTATAATTACATGCAATCGGGGTACCATCATCTTCTGTTCCATCTGTACAGCCTTCTGAAACAAACAAAGCACCACACTCCATAACAAAGAAATAATCACCACCATCTACATCTAACCAACCTCCATTAGCAACAGAGTAAACACCAAAATTTTCACTACCATCCTCATCATTTGGCGCCTGTTCAACATCAAAACCCCAAGCAAAAGGTGCAAAAATCTCTCCTGTTATCCATTCCCAACCTCCATCAGGTTCAGAATACTCAACAGCACCTAGATTTTGATACAAACCGATCCACACATCATCATTAAAACCAGCTGTGCCAAGAGAATTTCCAAGAAATTCTACTTCATCTTCATCTGTAAACGTTGCTAAATAAAAGCCACTATAATTTTGAATAATAAGATCTGAATCATCCCAAGAATATGCATCTCCAGATATATAATAATTATTTTCATCATATTCCCCTAAATAGGTAAATCCACCTATATCATCACCACAACCTATACATGAATAATCACATGAAAAAATAGTTCCAGCAATCGTATCCCCAGTGACTTCATTAATAGCACCATCACCATAAATATCTGTAGTACACTCAAAACAATAGTCACATGCGGAGACATCTACACAACCTACACAAGAAATATAATCTACACAATCTACAGGTATTGTTGCAGCTGGATCATAGTCACATGCTGTTGGATCTATACATCCTGAACAAGTGCTATTATCGCCTCCACAAGCACCGCACTCATCAAAGTACAAACAAGAATCATCTGCATCTGTAGCATCAGGATTATAATTACATGCTTCTACACCATCTCCATCTTCTGTTACACCACCATCCGTACAACCACTAATCTCATCTTCATCACAAATACCATCAGCATCAGCATCATTATCTACTACTACTCCAGTTCCATCTGTCTCTCCTGAACATGTTTCACAGTCCTCAGGCTCAGGAAATATACAAGAACCATCATTTTCCGTCGCATCTTCATCATAATTACAAGCAGCCAACTCAGTACAACCAGATACCTCCTCTTGTTCTCCACCAATAGCATCTAAAGATATTATTGCTGATAAACCATTACAACTCCAAGTGCTATCTGGAAAAGCTAGATCATATTCAACAATCGCTGTTCCATATTCACCATTATAATTTACAACAAAAACCAATGGGTCCCCTGTTGTCATTCCCGGAACCAAGCCTTCTGCTTGCCATACCGCCATATTATTAGCATCAACAATATTATAAGGCTCTAAAGTCATTCCGACTACATCTCCATCTGGATTTTCCACACCAATCCATATTGGATCAGTAATAGGTTCTCCATTAAAGGTAATTGGCAAATCTGCAGGTATTGCAATAGTCATATTACAATCTGTACCTTCGACATCCCAAGGAGAATCTTCTCCTCCTAAATTAGCACCTTCATTAAGCCAATCTGCAATCAATCCAACTTCTTCCACGCTTAAAGGATCTCCATACCAAGAAGGAGGCATATAACCACCAACACCAGTAATTCTTTCATATAATGGGCTATCTTCATAATTTGGTAAAACTATAACTGAACCACCACTGCCTCCTGCCATTAAATCCTCATATGAAGTTAATATAAGACCAGCAGAAGCACCTGGTGAACTATGACAATCAATACAATTCGAATCAAATATTGGTTGAATCTCAGTTGCATAATCAACCTGTGTATATGAGAAAAATACACACAAAAAAGTAAATAATAATGTTATATGTCTTTTTATCATTTAATTATCTTTTAACCACAACATACCCTGTATGAGCTTTACCATCATATCTATTTAACTCCAATACATAATAATAAGTTGCTATTTCAACTGGCTTACCTGTATTTTGATCTATTCCATCCCAAAAATTACCTTCATTATAAACACCAAAACTCTTTTCAGTATTTTGATATACAATTTGACCCCAACGATTAAATACAGTTAATTTTACACCTGTCGGGTTATACAGATCAATATTATATATTTCCCACTGATCATTAAACTCATCTGAATTCGGAGTAAATACAGATGGAATAAATAAACAATTCTCCCATTGCTCCTCACCAAATTGCTCTTCACATGTTTCATTAGATATATCTATCTCTTCCGTGAATTGACACCCATTTTGATGATCAATAATTGTTATTTCATACGTTCCATAAGATAAACCAGACACAATATTGGTAGTTGTATCATGTAATTGCATTAGATAATCTTGATAATAACCCTCTAGCTTCTCCTGATCTCCCACAAAGTATTCATTACTCATTGTATTATTCCACCAATATTCATCTATATATTCTATAGACTGGAAGCCATCCGACAATTCCCCCTGAAGTTGTACAATATTTGTAAAATTATAATTATAGTTTATATCGTCATCCTCAGCATTAGGGATACCATCGCCATCCATATCATCATCCTCATTATTAAGAACACCATCGCCATCTATATCTGGGTCTTCCGTGTTATTTATCCCATCACCATCTATATCACCAAGACATGCCGGTAAATCATAATTATTATTAGTGTATATGATATCTAATTCACTATTCATGGCTGGACCTTGCTCAGTAAGAACCCAATCAGGATTTAAACCAGATGCCACCTCATCTTCAATCGGAGATAAGATGTAAGCAAATCCACCATTATTTGACTCTTGGCATTCAGGACAGAAACCAACAATATCTACATCTAAGTATGAATTAAAACCTATCTCATAATATTCTCCATTATTACTATAACCACAGCCATTTCCATCAATCATCACAAGAGAATAAGCAGTTCCTGCTTCTAAATTAGGTATAACATACTGATCTACTCCATCACCATCTAAATCCCAATCATCCTCATTATTAATAACAAATACTGTATCATCAACAAAAATTTGATAAGGATAAAGTGTACTAATGAAGTCTGTCGTGTTGGGATCAATAATAATAGAGCCATTATTAATTAAATCATCACATGACTGATAATTGTTTGTATTATAATAACAATCTCCATTAATAGGATTTACAGGAAATTCTGGAACATCTAAATCAACCACGAATTCAAATACCGATCCAGTACAACCTTGTGAATCAATAATAGTAATCTGGTAATTACCTGCTGGAATCTGATTATACCAACCAAAATAATTGATATCAAATATTGAATCTGACTCACTAAAATTACCATTATTGTTCGAATTATATGGGAATGGATCATCCGAATTACAATTTAAATCACACGTACCATCACCATCTTCATCTACCCCATCGCCATCTATATCCGGATCTTCAGTATTAATTAATCCATCACCATCTATATCACCACTAACATCATTCAAACCGTTGTTATTCCAGTCAGTAAAACTAGAAAATAAACTATTAAATGGGCAATTAATAGACTCTATCATGTTGAAATCTGGATCTTCACCATTAGGTATACCATCAGAATCATCATCAGCTAGAAGATCTACTTCAAACCATTGATTACCTAGGCCATCATCATCCGATGATAACACAATACTACCATCTTCATTTTCAATTGTAATATAATATGGTGAACTACCATTTAAAATGGAGGATATAAATATTGATCCATTTCCATCACAGGTAGCTGGTTCAGTACAAACATCAACAATAATTTCGTCTCCTTCCACAATCCCAACAACAATATCATCTGACACCATACATCCATTTGCATCCATAGCACAAAGGATATAATTCCCTCCCGGTAAATTATCAAAAATAATCACATCAGCGCCTATTTCTTGTCCGTCCATTTCTAGACCATTTAGGCAAGTGACCGGAGCTCCAGGAGAAGGATTATATACTAAATATGGAGGCCACTGATAATCCATTGTACCGCCATTAAATTGTGAGAAAAAGTCTTCTTGATAAATTTCTATTGAACCAGAAGCAGAAGAAAATGCATCACCATTATTTGCTCCACAATTTGAAGGAATTATTGTAATTCCATCTATCAGCTGACCAGAAGGAATTTCAAATACAGTTGGCTCAATGATTTCCACACTAGCAAAGACAGGCGTACAATTATTATTATCAGTTATAGTCACTAAATATAATCCTGGACCGACACCATCTAAATCAGCTGTAATTTCTCCATTAGACCATTCATATGTATATGGAGGAGTTCCTCCTATTACAGTTAAATCTACTCCACCTAAATCTCCATTACATAATGGATGTATTGGCTCTGCAAAAGCAAATAATTCATCAGGTTCAGATATAGTAACAATAATTTGATCTTCACAAGTAGGAAATAATTCTGGATATGTAGAAGATCCAAATGATGGTATATTTGAAAAAACCTGACAAGTATACTGGCCAGCAGGCAGATTTTCTAAATTCTGATTATTTTCTTGACCAAACAAATTAATAGCATTTCCATCGGAATCGATACCAGACCAATTAAAAATATACCCAACATCGCTTAATAGCCCTCCCTCAACATTTAAAACAATCAGACCATCATTATCACCATTACAATCTAGGGAAGTAAAAGATTCACCTATATTTAAAGAAACATCAAGTGGCTCTGGCTCTTCTATAATTACAGTATGTGATATTGGACCACAATCATATTGATTATTTACTATAATCTCATATGTTCCTGCCGGTAAATTTTCGACAAAATTCTGATTATCATAATCAGGTAAATAGACTAAATCATCAGGAGTATCAGGATCATTAAAATACCACAAATAAGTTATTGGATCATTAGCTGGATAAAAAACAGTATCTGTAGATGAAAGAATAGCATAATATGTATTAATTGAAATAGATCCTATAGTATCCCCATAACAATAAATGAGTGTATCCGATTCATATATATTAACATCTGAATATAATTGATCTGGCCCTTCAATTTCATATCCTTCTTGCACAAGGTCAAGACAACCATCTACAACACTATATATATCATAAAAACCTGCTACTAGAGTATTCGGATCAAGTGCATTCTCTAAATCATCTAAAAATTCATCTTGAGTGGCATCCGGCAGATCACCATCTGGATCAAACCAATACAATACTGCATCTACTACATCAGAATTATTATCAACACTATTACCCTCCAAGTCCCAGTCTAATATATCTCCATAACAAAATAATGGCTGTGTTTCAATAGTCCAATCTAAACACTCTGGCTGTGTAATTTCTAAAGTATAAATATCTGGAGGACAAAGATCTAAAGTAAAAGGATCTGAGTCATGAACCGTTACAGTCCACTCACCTGGACATAAATTTAATAAAACAGTATCTGGATTAATACCTGGCTGTAAAACAAATGTTTCTGAAGGTATTGCAGGTAAGTCAGGATTAGAATAATCCACTTCAACTATATAGTAATCTCCAACACCTCCCGTAGGAGCAATTTGAAGTTCGCCATCGCAATCTTCTATTCCAGTATAACAACATGTTATCTCAGGCATAGACGAATCAACTCCAGCAACAACACCATTTGGTGGTTGATTAATAGTAAAATCAACTGTATCTGAACATAAATTAGCGTCTATAACAACAACTTGATAATCACCAGCTGGTAGAGCTGTGGCAGCTAATGCATCTGGAGTAACTGTAGGCACGGGATTACCGTCTGAGTCAGTCCATTGTACAATATAATATGGCTCACTTAAATCTGGACCAGATACAGATAAATAATCTGATATAACATCACTCAAACCAATCAGTGTAACGTTACACAAATTGTCAGCATCTGAGAAAAATGATATAATATCATCAGAATCTATAAGATCATCATCATTAGAATCTTCAATTATATCGGTGAAAATTTCATCATCACACTCAAAAGTAATATTATAAACATCGCCTTGAGGGTTGAACTCCAACAGTAATACTAAACTATCTAATCCCAAAATATCTAATCCCAAAGTATCTACCACATAACTATTGATTGCAGAAAAATCTACAACAAATGTAGTATCTATAATAGGTGTCCCTCCTACATCTAATGGATCCCAACTCACATTCGCACTCCCTGATTCTTCAAAACATGTTACAGGATCAGAAGAAATAAAATATATTTCAGGAGTAAAAGGAGGAATATATGTAATAGAAAAACAAGAATCAACAGAACATTCAAGATAATCTTCAATAATAAAGCTATATTCTCCTCCAGCCAAATCACCAACTGTAACACTAATAATAGAGTCCGTAGTCAAAGGAATATCCTGTGTGACAATTACAGAATTAGATGAATCAAAAATACAATCATCATTAGTGTTTTCAACTAATGTAATAGATCCAGAAAAAGGTAAACTATCAGAAGTTAAAGCATTACTAAACTCAACAGTGAAAGATCCTAATTCATCAGGGCACCAAGGTTGCACCGCTGAAATATTGAGAATTTCTAATTCATTAACAAAATCAATAATATCAAAATTATAATCATATGGGCATCCAATAGAATCTACAACCATTAATTCATAGGAGCCAGGCTCAAGATTAGAAAATGCTATTGTATCTAACATATAATCCGTCAAAGGGGGAACAACATCACCACTACCATCTGTTAAATTAATATTATATGGAGGCAATCCATTTAGAAAAGTAAAATCTGAAAAACCTGTAGGATTACAACCAGAAGGAAGAATTTCAGATACTATAGTCATCTCTGAAGCTTCAATACAAAAATCAAATTGAGCAAAACAAGCATTTGGATCTGCTGGACAATCATACCAATTTGAATCATATATATTCACAGTGTAACATCCTGCACATAAACCACTTAAAATACCACTAGTACTCTCTCCAATAATTTGATCTAAATCATTGAGTAATTCAAATTCATATGAAGGTGTACCTCCATCAATAGAAGTTAAATCAATTTGACCATCACAAGCATCTCCACAAACATAATCAGTAAATATAATTTCACTAGCAGGAGAGTTAATAGACCCATCACCATCTATATCTTCATATAATTCAATTGGCGTTGGTTCTGTTATTACAATTGGTCCAGCACTATATTCACAACCATCCACAATATCTAATACATCTAGAAAATATGTCCCTGCTGATATATTTGAAACGTCATCAAATAAAAATGATATTTGACTAAATCCATTACTACCTGTCCAAGTATATTGAAAAAAGCCTGACCCACCAGTAATAGTAACATCAATACTAGCATCATTACAATCAAAACTCCAACAACTAGAATCCTCGACATTATCAATACTTATTTCAACATCATTGTTTGGTGCTACAACATCAAAAGAATTTGAACATTCACATCCATTCGCATCTGTTACAGTTACTGAATAAACACCTGGTGTTAAACTAGAAATATCTTCACTACTAGATCCATTTGACCAAGAATACGTATATGAGCCATCACCAAAAGGAGTGCCACCAACCACGGTTAAATCAATCTGTCCATCATCATCACCATCACAAGATATAGGAATGATTACACCATCACACTGAAGCAAACTAGGTTCCGTAACAACATATGTCGCTGTCTGTGTACAATCATTTGCATCTGTGACTGTAAGAGTATATGTTCCTGCGACTAAACCATTTATATCTTCTGTTATAGATCCATTAGACCAAGACAGTGTATATGAGCCATCACCAAAAGGATTTCCGCCAGTAATACTAACATCAATATTACCATTATCATCTCCAAAACACAGCAACTCTAGAAAAGAAGCATCCTCTTCTAGTGTAATAATAATTTCATCTGGTTCAGCAACAACATATGTAGCTGTCTGTGTACAATCCTCACTATCTGTAACTGTAAGAGTATATGTTCCTGCTACTAAATTATTAATATCTTCACTGCCAGATCCATTTGACCATGAATATATGTATGAGCCATCATCAAAAGGAGTTCCACCAGTAACGCTGACATCAATATTACCATTAGAATCACCAAAACAAATTAAATCTAAAAATGAAGAATCCTCCTCTAATGTAATAACGATATCACTAGATTCAATAATTGTATAGCTATCCGTGACAAAACAACCATTATCATCAGTTACAGTAACAGAATATGTTCCAATTGACAAACCATTTATATCTTCACTAGTCGCTCCATTTGACCATGAATATGTATAATTTGGTGTGCCTCCCGTGACATTTATATTGATAAAGCCATTATTTTCACCAAAACATAATGTTGTATCTGCTGCTACCACATTGATCACTAATTGAGCAGGTTCTGTCACAACATATGTAGCGGTCTGTGTACAATCATTTGCATCTGTAACTGTAAGAGTATATGTGTCTGCTATTAAACCATTAATATCTTCACTGTCAGCACCATTAGACCAAGAATATAGATATGAACCATCATCAAATGGAGTTCCACCGCTAACACTTACATCAATATACCCATCATCATCTCCAAAACATAGTAACTCTAAAAAGGAGTCTTCTAGTGTAATAACAATTTCAGCAGGCTCAAAAACTGTATGAATCAATGTTTCTTCACAATCATTAGCATCTATTATAGTAACAAAATAAGTTCCAGCTCCTAAACCATTTATATCTTCACTAGTCGCTCCATTAGACCAAAAATATGTATACGATCCATCAGGAAAAGGAGTTCCCCCTGTCACTTCAATATCTATAAATCCATCACTATCACCAAAACAATCCAGCAAATCAGTAGCATCATCTATAAAGACCACCAATTCCTCAGGAGCGTCAATAACATGGGTCAATGAATCTACACATTCATTCTCATCAGTTACTATCACCGTATATTCTCCCGCTCCTAAACCGTTTATATCTTCTGTTGTGGCTCCATTAGACCATTCATATGTGTAATTTGGTGTTCCTCCATTTACAGAAATATCAATTGAACCTAACTCATCACCCAAACAAGGTAAAATATCTGTTGCATTATCTAAAGAAACTATTAAATCTGGTGGTTGTATAATTTCAACCTGTATTATTACTTCACAGTTATTTGTATCTGTTACCTGCATTGTATAATCCCCAGCACATAAATCTGTTAAACTTGTATCAGAAGATGTGAAAAGAGTGCCATCATATAAAGTTCCTGACCATTCTCCATATGTATATGGCGGTGATCCACCAAACACCTCAATATCAATAAAAGCATCACAATCACTATAACAAAGTAACGTGTCAAAGTCTGCTGTAAAATCTAATAAAGGTGGCTCTGTTAATTCAAAAGTATCTGATGCAAAACAGCCAGCCTGATCTAATATATCAACATAATATGTTCCAGCACCAATATTAAATAAATCTTCTGTCACAGCTCCCGTATTCCAAGAATATGTGTAATTTCCGGCTCCACCTGTCACTTCTAGGTCTATTGACCCTGTTAAATCACCATTACAACAAATCTGATCACCGCTAGGACACTCAGAAAGTGTAGCATTAGTTAAAATTTCGTCATAACTAGGGACATCAAAAAATAGTAAAAAAGATTCACAAATAATAGTTTCCGGACTAACACCAACAGCATCAATATCATCAGCTGCAATTGCATAATATTCACCAGGACACAAATCTTCAACCACATATACAAAACACACATCCCCATTTGGATTAGGGTCATCATCTTCATTACCAGGAATACCATCAAGACCATCATTAGGGATACCATCGCCATCTATATCTAATTCTAAAAATGCTGCAATATTAGGAATACCATCTCCATCCATATCTGGATCTTCATTATTAGGGATACCATCACCATCTATATCGCAACAATCTAGCTCGCCAGATCCATTAGGAGTTAAAAAATCTGTATCACAATCGTTTATTTCTATAAATGTTGGAAATAATTCAATGTAATCACTATAAGCTGATGCTGTTGGATATGTATCTGTATCACCTATAATACTAGGGATATCATTACAATTGATATCACAAACACCATCACCATCAGTATCTACACCATCACCATCTATATCATCATCTAGATCATTATCAATACCATCACCATCTATATCATTATCAACAGGATCTCCATCACTATCAATATTTGCTATACCATTACCATCTAAATCATTAGATGAATAAAAAACTCTCCAGCCAGCAGGAAAATTATCAGAAGGAATAATATTTACCGTTGCATTACATTCATTAAAACATGCTGTATCTACGACTGCATAGTCAAGCTCTATATACTCATAAGCATACTCGTACGTAGCTGACGTTTCACATGCCCCGCCACTATCAGTAACAATTACTGTATAAATACCAGCCTCACCAACTAATATCTGGGCTTCAGCACCATCGCCATCAACATCGGTACCAATGGTAATTTGATTTCCATCTGGATCTAACCATTCATAAGTATATGGCTCTTCACCACCATATGCAGTTAAGCCATCTAATCCTATAATTGTTAAATTTGGAGGACATTCCGCCTCAGCAGCTAATGTAAAATCAATACAATAGTCTGTTTCTATTTCAAATGGCACATCTAAAATACAGCCAGCAAAATCAACAACTTGCACCGTATCAAGTCCTATACATAAATTAGTTGTATCACCAATTATAGTGTATGGTGGTGTCCCACCAGTAAGATTGATCTCAACAGATCCATCACAAACATTACAACATGATGCAAGAGAGGTAAATACAGAAGTAAGCTCAAATACATCAGGCTCCTCAACAGGGACACTTAAAGAATCTGAACATAAATTCTCATCTGTTACAATAACTGTATATGTCCCAGGACCTAAATCATTTATATCTTCTGTTGTGGCTCCATTGGACCAATCAAATGTATAATCTGGTGTACCTCCAATGACTGTTAAATCTATTGAACCATCCGCTATACCATTACATGATGCATCACTAACAGTTGCTATTAATTGTAATTCATCAGGACCTGGTATAACAACAGTTAAAGAATCTGAACATAAATTCTCATCTGTTACAATAACTGTATATGTACCTGCAGATAATACCCCTATTAAATCTTCAGATGTAGATGCATCGTCAGTATCCCATAGATATGTATATGTTCCTATACCTGTACCACCTGAAACTGTAATTTCAATACTTCCAATTGTGTCTCCAAAACAAGCCAATGAATCAGGTGCATAATCTAAAGAGATATCCAAAGGATTGAGTTCATCTATAATATAACTAGCTGAATCTACACATAAATTTACATCCGTAACAACAACAGTATAAACGCCAGGAGACAAACCACCTATATCTTCAGTAGTCTCCCCATTAGACCAAGAATATGTATATGGGCCACCATCAGGTGTTCCGCCAGTGACCTCTAAATCTATTGCACCATCTGAAAAACCATTACATGAAACATCAGTAATCAATTCAGTAAACACAAAAGGATCTGGTGATTCAATCTCATAAACCAAGGTGTCAGCACAATCATTATCATCTGTTACTATAACAGTATATGTTCCGGATGTTAACCCAATTATATCTTCAGTAGTCTCTCCATTTGACCAAGAATATGTATATGAACCACCATCTAGTGTGCCGCCAGAAACAGCAATATCTATTGAGCCAATTGTATCTCCAAAACAAAGCAGAAAATCGGTAGCACTTTCTATAGATATTTCTAGTGAATCAGGATCATTAATAATAAAATCTCCTTCAACAATACAACCATTTGCATCTGTTACTGTAACAGAATATGTTCCAGCTGACAAATTATTAAGGTCTTCTGTTGTAGCGCCATTGGACCACTCATATGTATATGTTCCATCACCAAATGGAGTACCTCCCGTAACAGATAACTCTATTATTCCATCATCTAAACCATTACATGATATATCAAAAACAATAGGATTAAGTGATAAAGAATCTGGTTCAAATACTTGAATAGTATCTGTTTGAGAGCAACTACCATCATTAATTGTAAAAGTATATAGACCAGCTGTAAGAGACGATATATCTTCTGAAATAGCTCCAGTACTCCAACCATAAGTATAAACACCTGACCCACCACTAACCTCTAGTTCTATTGCTCCATCAGATCCGCCAGCACATAATACATCAGTAACAACAATGTCGACTAACAAACTATCTGGTTCTGGAACAAAATAAGTCTCAACTGCAACACATAAACTATCATCTGTTACAGTCACAGTATATAGTCCCGTTTCTAATCCTGTTATATCCTCTGTTGTTTCTCCATTGTCCCAGCTATATGTATATGGACCTCCATCTGGGCTACCACCTGCAACCTCCAAATCTATTTCACCATCTAACAAGCCAGCACACGAAACATCTGTAATTAAAACGCTTAGTTCTAATGAATCTGGATCCACTATTACAACAGTTAAAGACTCTGCACATAAATTGTCATCAGTTACCGTTACGGTATATGTTCCAATTTCTAAGTCACTAATATCCTCAGTAGTCGCTCCATTTGACCAAGAATATGTATATGGTCCGCCATCTGGTGTACCGCCAGTCACTGCTAGGTCTATTGAACCACTAGAACCTCCATTACATGCAACATCAATATGACTGTGTGTCAAAACTAGTGGATCTGGCTCTGTCACTAGTACCGTATCTGTATAG
>MDTG01006374.1_pt1 | contig 24424 bp, 11 predicted proteins | sample 811421 | NCBI WGS metagenome assembly MDTG01 (sample SAMN05326645, study PRJNA326480) | marine metagenome | isolation source: seawater | place: Pacific Ocean: South East | collected 2011 | reverse complement strand
TTTGATCCAGAAAAATCTGTTTCATCAATGACATTAGCTAGAGATACTTTCGGGAGATAATATGTTACAAGATTCATTTTTTAAAACTAACTTTATAGGTCAAGATGGATTTACTTGGTGGATAGGTAAAATCGCACCTATTGAATCTCAAGGTAAACAAGTAGATGGTGCTGGATGGGGAAATAGATTTAAAGTTAGAATAATTGGATATCATCCTCGTAGTAAAAGTGAGTTAAGGGATGCTGATTTACCATGGGCACTTACTCTCCTTCCTGCAACAGCAGGAACTGGTGGTGCAAATAAAGGTCAAAGTGTTAAATATCGTCCGGGTGACTCAGTTGTAGGATTTTTTATTGATGGTAATAACGCACAAGTGCCTGTGATCATGGGAGCACTTGGAAGAACCAACGACGTTTCGCAAGATGCACCAGACCCTGAAGATGGATTTGCTCCATCAACTGGATTCTCAAAAAATGTGCCTACAGGTGATGGAACATTAGACAAGGGTGAGGCAAACGAATCAAATAAAGAATCTTTAAAATCACCAGTTTTAAGAAAGCCAACTGGTGATGAAATAGGTGCATCTAAAGGTTTTGGATATGAGGAGGTTGCAGCAGATACATGTGATGACAGTATTTTCAATAGTATATCAAGTGTATTGACAAATTTATCTTCAAATATTTCAACCACTACAAATTTATTCACTGATATTGCCTCTGCCACTCAAAGTATAGAAACAATATCAAATGGATTGGTAAACAATATGATGGGTAAAATGTATTCAAATATGATACCGGGTTTATCATCAGGATTACAATCATTATATGCTACAACATTTGCTGCAACAGGATCTGAATTAGCTGCTATTGCAGCACAAAAAGCAATGGTTGGTCCTTTAAAAAATTTACAATCTGGTTTAGATTGTTTACCTGGTAAAATTCAATCAGGATTATCTTCTACGATACAAGGATTGTTAGGAAAGTTTTTAGCCGATTCAATGGTAGCTGGGGATTGTGTGGCAGAGCAATTTACAGGAGGTTTGTTAAATGAAATATCAAATCAAATTTCATCTGATTTAGCTAGTCCCTTAAGTGGATTAAGTAGCATCTTACCAGGATCTTTTAAAGTGCAGGATGCTTTATTAAGTTCTGCAGACATGTTTACTTCCATTGGTGGATTATTTGATTGTAATCAAAATAAATCAAAATGTGTTGGTAAAGTTAAAAAACAGAAAATAGGATCTGGTGCCATGCCGGTGCCCAATTTATTAAGTACGATAGGTAATATTACAGATGCATTTAATTCAGTATCCTCTGGAACTCCATCATTTCCAAATCCTGCATGTGCTGAACCCTCATTTTGTGATTCTCCAAGTATAACATTTTTTGGTGGTGACGGTGAAGGTGGATTAGGTAAACTCATATTGGGTGAATTTGTTGATAATACACCTGGTTTATCACAAGTTACTGCTGATATTAGTAGAACTGCAAGTATTATTGGTGTTGAAATTACAGATCCGGGATCTAGTTATCTTGTTAAACCACCTCTAGTGAGTATTAGTGATCCTTGTGATTTGGGATATGGTGCTATCGCAAGAGCAAATATTGACTCAAACCCAAATTCATCAACATTTGGTCAAATTACATCAGTTGATATTATTTCTGAGGGTGAAAATTATCCTGTTGGAAATGATGCATCAGATGTTATATCATCAGATAACACACCAGTTGGTGTTGTTGATACTATCATCGCAAATTCAGGTTCAGGGTATGAAGACGCAACTGTAACTGATAGTAATGGATTGGAATATAATGTCACCATAGGTAATGGTAGAATTATCTCAGCTCAACCGATAAATAATATTGCGATTACTAATAAACCTAATATAGTAATAGAATCGTTAACGGGTAGTGGCGCACTTATCAAACCAATAATCAAAGAATTGTCACTTGATCCTCAAGGTGAAATTGTTCAAGTCATTGATTGTGTGGGACCTGAAACCAATTTAGTAGTTGGATTTATAAATGGTCAACCTTATTATGGAGATTATCATGTTATGCCAGATGGCACAAAAATGACAGGAGTATCTCACTCTGGTAATGATAAAATAATTTATGATACACCTCAACAAAGTTTAAATAAAATAACAAACGTGAATATGACTACAATTATGGATGAACCAATCACTGACACAACACCTAGTGCACCTACTACAGATAATACACCTGATACATCTACAGGTAGTGGGTATGGAGGATATTAATGACTAGACCAAATGAAAACTGGGAGGGAAGGGAGTTTATTTCCCTCGGACCTAAATTTAGAATTGATACTGCAAATCCACAAATGGGTGATGGTGGTTCTGTGGTGTATATGCTATATGCAGTTACTGATAATAAAGAACAACATTTATGTGCCTTAAGTGAGGGTGGAACTTATCATATTCATAATGATGGTAAAATAGAAATGATAGGTGGACTGAATCGACAGGCTGGTGGGGTTGATGTTCAAATAAGTACAAAGAAGGGTGATATTACGATTACGGCAAATGAAAATGGTCAAGTTAGAATTAAAGGTAGTAGTATTGAGATTAAAGCTGATTCTGATATTGATTTAAAAGCAGGTCGAAATATTAATTTAAATGCTGGAGCAAGAATTTTATTAAATGCTAATAAAGTAGATGCAAAAGGATTATTAGGAAATGTAATAGAAAAGACAAGTGGAAGTTTTATACAACGAGTGTTTGCACCAACGAAAGTCGGAACTGACTTTTTGACTAATCCAGATATTGGTGCATTATCAGGAATTGGTGATTTAGCAAACATAGCAGAAAACCTACCGATATCCGACATTCAAAATCAACTATCTAGTATAGATGTGGGAGGACTGACTGATCAATTACAATCAGCGACTCAATCTTTACCTAATAATATTAATCTACCATCAGGTTTTAACTTTCCAGTATAATGTCAGAAAATATCACAGTTACAGGTAATAAAGCTCAATTTAATGAAGATGTAGTCTTTCTTAAAGATATTGACATTAGAGGTGATATAATATTTGGAGATACTGCACAATTTAATGTTGGTGTACTTAATATTAATGGTGATCTTGAAACAGATAATCTATTAGTAAGAAAAAATTTAAATGTTTTAGGTGAATCAGATTTTTCTGGAATCGTGACTGGTAGAAAGGGAATAAAATTAGGTATTTCTGAAAATATTTATGGTGGTGATTTAGAACCAGAACAATTATTTTCAGGTGAACAAGTAACTACTAAGATTAAGAGTGATGAGCAAGAGAATAATAAATATGGTGCTGTTTCATTTATCCCCTCTGTCAATAAAATCACTGGTATTGGAGGAGATGTTACAGATGAAACTTATGGTCACTTAAATATCGCAGGTAAATATATTAGTTTTATAGGTGTCACGACTACATCTTTTCAAAGAGTTGGAATAGGATCAACTGTTCCTACACGAGACATCATAACTACCAATAATTTTGAGAATGCAAAAATTCTTCTTGATAGATCAAAAATAAAACTTGATATTGATGGAAGTGTTCATGTAAGTGTTGGTAACTCCGTCGGCATAGGAACAACTCAACCTTCACAAAGTGTTCATACAACTAAAAATGTTAGAATCGAAAAGGAAATATATGATTCTAGAAATCTTGATGGTGATCCTGGCAATTTCTTAAGTAAAGATGCAAATGGTATAACTTGGGTATCATTAACACCATCATTTACTGAAGGCATTTTTTTAATGGATGAAAGTGTTTATGTACCAGCTGGGTCTTCATTTGTTCCCGGTCAAATTGGTGCTGGACAATCATTCTCTATTATAAATTTTGTTGAGAGAAATAGTTTTGGAATAGGAACTGATACCACTGTCGTAACTGCAAGAGATCCAAATAACTATACTGGTCTTGCGACTGTATTTACAAGTGATTTGTGGGGAACTAATGGTTCAGGAAATCTTGCATCAATTTATAGAGATACAAAAGTTGGTATTAAAAATAATAATCCATCTGCAGATCTTGACATTACTGGAACTCTTCACGTAACTGCTGATGTTGATTTTGATACTGATTTAAATGTTGATGGTGATACAACTTTAGTGGGTAATTTGGATGTTTTAGAAAGTGGACTAATTAATTTTAACAATCCAACCGAAGCAACAAGTTTTAGTGATGCACCTGTTGTTATGGATGGTGGGGTTGGAATTGCTAAAAAATTATTTGTTGATGGTAATGTTGATTTTAATTCAGAACTTAATGTTGATGGTTCAGCTACCTTCCGTAATGATGTTGCATTAAGTGCAGACAATAAATCATTTAAAGTAAAAACTGCCGGATCAGTTGATAAGTTTACGATATTTTCAGATACTGGTGATACTGATATTCAGGGAAAAGTTGATATAATTGGTATTGCTAGTGTAAAAAATAATACACAAAGCACAGACATAGAAACTGGTGCACTAATAGTGAAAGGTGGTGTTGGTATTGGATCAAGTGTGTATATAGGTGGTGATGTCAAGTTACTAACAAATTTAAGAATAGATGGAGATTTAGATGTAGACGGACATACAGATTTAGATGATGTTATAACATCTGGTGTTTCTACATTTACAAATATTGTTGACTTAGAAGGTCCTGTTAGAGATCAAAATAATGTTATTGCAAATCCTGGTACTGGTAAAACTGATTATAGACTATCATCTGTTGGAACTGGAGTATCGTGGAGACCATCTGGTGTTCAAACAAAGAGAACAATTTGGGTATCAAAAAATGGATTAGATTCTAATAGTGGATTATTGGAGGGTGATGCAAAAGCAACAATTGGAGGTGCAGCTGCGATAGCAGTAGAGACTGATACAATTAAAGTAAGACCAGGAATTTATATTGAGAATAATCCAATTGGTTTGAGAACTGATGTTACGGTAACAGGAGAGGATTTAAGATTAGTTATTATTCAGGCAGGTAATCCGAATAAAGATATTTTTCATGTAAGAAGAGGATGTTTAATTGAAAACTTAAACTTTGGTGGAACAAATGTTGGTATAGATCATACAGGTTCTGCATGTGTGGCATTCCCTCCACCTGCTGGATCAAATAGTGCCATCACAGGATACACTGCACCGGGACCTGCAACCGAAGGACCAAGTGGAAGATGGAGATCACCATATGTAAGAAACTGCACTAACTTTATGACAAGTAGTATTGGTATGAGGATAGATGGTGATAATGCAACAGCATCAACGATTGGTGCTGATTTAAAATCTATGGTATGTGACTCATTTACACAATATAATGAAAATGGAATAGGAGTTTCACTTACAAATGATGCATACGCACAGTTAGTTTCAATTTTTACAATTAATACTGATATTGCAATCTATGCATCAAGTGGTGCACAATGCGATTTAACAAACTCCAACTCATCTTTTGGTAATTTTGGACTCGTTGCTGTTGGATTAGGTTCAACACTATTTACAGGAATCGCAACGAATGTAAATCCAGCTGGTCTTACAATTGCAAGTAATAGTCCAGATAGTGATACTATTGTATGTTCAGATGTTTTTGATGTAAATAATAACCCAAGAAGACCATTTGATGGACAAGCTTTATTCTTTCAAATTAATTTAGATAATTATCCAGATGTAACGGGAACTGGTAGAATTACAGCACCATTAGAAAGATTATCAGAAGTTAATATATTACCAGGAGTTGATGTTTCAGGTTATAGTGCAATAGATCCTCCAAACGTTCTTATCAGAGATGCAGATGGCATATCAATTCCAAAAGGACCTCAAGGAATTATAGCAGAGGCAACTGCAAATGTGAGTGCTGCAGGAACAATAGAGAGTGTTACTGTCGTTGCACAGGGAAGAAATTATCTATCAACTCAAAATTTAGTCGTTGATATAGAAGGTAATACTGGTTTAGCAACTGCTGTAACTGAACCTATATTTTTCACTGTAGAGTCAGCTACCCCTCCAACTAATGTTGGTCTTACAACTGTTACTTTTAACGAATTTATACCTTATGAAATTTTTAATAATGATCCATTCTCTCTTCAAAGAATAAGTCGAATACTAACAAGTTCACACTCATTTGAATATGTCGGTACAGGTACAGATATAAATATAGCGACACCTTTGCAGGGTGCAATACCTATAAAAGCAAATGAAGTTGTTTCTACTGGTGGAGCACAAATTCCTTTCACATCAACTGATCAAAAAGGAAATTTTGATATTGGAGAGGGAATTCAAATTGATCAAACAACTTCAACTATCAGAGGAAGAGACTTTGCAAGAGCGATTCAAGCAGAGGTTACACCATTAATATTAGCATTGAGATAAATGGCAATAGCACCACTTAATAAATTTATAACCGTTGCAGTACCTATTGCACCAGGAGAACAAACACTTTTTGAGGCAAATGTTGGTACATCTGCTATTATTTTGTATGCACAAGTTTCAAATGTGGGAGCTGGTGTTACTTTTCCAACTGTAACTTTTTCTCATAGAAGAAAAAGTGTTGCTACAAGCACGTCAGGTAATTTAAGAAATAATAGAATTGTAAAAGATGTTGAGATACCACCAAGTGATGCACTTATTCTTATAGATGGAAGATTGGTTTTAGAGAGGACTGCTATTGTTTCTGATTCAATAGTTATTTCAGGAGTGCAAACTGGCATATCAACGATACAGGATGTTAAATATGACAATAATACTGGATTAACAACTGTCACAACACTCGATGCACATGGATTGGGAGCAGATCAGGAGATTACAATGGCAGGTATCGCTTTTACTTGCCCGTCTACTGCTGGTATTACAAGTTCTCTTTTCCCTGCACCTCAAAGATCTTTTTTCGTTGAGAGAGTTGTTGGAATAAAAACTTTTGAAACTAACACTGGTATAGTTAATAATTTACCTCACACTTTTAGACCGTCAGAACATAAATTTATTCGATCATTACCAGATTCGATCACGGTTAAAAATGGACCACAAGTAAACGACAAAATTACACCAAGAAAAGGAACAAATTATGATTCTACCACAGGTATTTTGTCAGTTACAACTGCTTCACCTCATAATCTTCTCACTGGAAATCAAATAGAATTTAATAATAATTCACTTATATTTAAATGTTCTCAAGATAATTATTTTAAAGAAAAATCATATCCAAGATCAACAGATCCTGCAGCTAATGGAAATAATTTAGGTGTTACCACCATTGTTGGTTCTCCAAATCTTTTTACTGTAAATGTAGGAGTAACAACTACAGGTGGATTAGTAGGACCACTCCAGATGGAATTCATATGTAGTATTTTAGAAAATAGCACAGCAACATAATATGCCAAAGTATTTAAGTGGGAGAGTTAAAAGAACTGATCAAGCTTATCTAAGCACTGACAGATATCAATTTCTTGGATTAGAGCAAGCTGAACCTAATTTAGCTGATCCACCTGGTGGAGGCACATCTCCAAATATACCCGTTGGTCAAAGATCTCAAATAATTTCTGTTCAAGGTTTTCCTGGTGAAAGATTTTGGGTTCCAGTGGAGGGTGGAATAATACCTGGTTCGATAAGTGTTTTTGAAGAGGGAACATTAGTTGGAGGATCAAGTAGTACAACTCAATTAAATTTTAAAGGAAATATTATCACTGCGATTGGAAATAGAACGGGATTATCTAATCCTGGTATTGCAGTGACATTAAGTGTGGATCCACCTGGAACTGATGGTCAGCTATTGTTTAATAAAAATGGAGATTTTGGAGGATCAACTCTTTTTAATTATGATGATTCTACAGTGGGAATTGCATCGGTTGGTATAGGAACTTCTTCACCAACACAAAATCTTCACATTTTAGGTAATATTCGTTTAGAAAATTCATTTTTTGATTCAAATAATACTAGTGGAACTAATGGACAAATTTTAGTAAGAAATATTGCAGGTGGTTTAGAGTATACAAATATAGAAACTATCCCTGTAGGTGCTGGAGGAACATTTAATAACATTCAGTTTCATGATAATACTGGATTACTAGACGGTGCATCTAATTTTGTATATGTAGAGACGACTAGTAGAGTGGGAGTTGGAAGCACTCAACCGACTGTTTTATTTGATGTATTAGGTGATTCAAAGTTCACAGGTGTAAGTACATTTTCAGATTTAAGAGTCTCAGGAATTCTATCTGCTTCCTTGAGTAATGGTGGAGTAGATTTTGAGACAGATGTACGATTTGAAGGAGCAAATTATAATGCTGAGTGGGATATATCTCAAAGTGCTTTAGAATTTGAAGATAATGCAAAAGCAAAATTTGGTTCTGATTTATCTAAAGAATTAGAAATATTTTTTGATGGTACACATTCAAAAATAGATCATACATCAGCAACTGGGAGTTTATTTTTAGCTGGAGATTCACTTGTACTATCTAATAGTGGCATGAGTCAATATTATCTTCAAGCTGCTGAAAATGGTTCAGTTTTACTTAACTATTCAGGAATTACAAAATTTCAAACTGCAGAGACGGGTGCGATTGTAACAGGAATATTCACTGCAACAGAAGAAATACAATCAGCTAAAATTACAACCATAGATAATAACTTTGTGAATATTGATGTCTCTGGTATTGCAACAATGGGGACACTCGATACCAATTTTATAGATGCGGAAAATATTGATGTTGGTTTTGCTACTGTTACTGACAAGTTAAATGTCACTGGATTCACAACAACTAAAAATATTTTTGCTGCAGGTGTTGGTACATTTGTTGGACAATTAGAAGTTGATAATATCAAAATAGATGGTAATAAAGTTGAATCAACCGCCGGTAATTTAATTTTAGAGTCAGCAACTAATACCATAACATTCAATGATGTATTGTTTGTAGATAATGCCGATGATTCGACTTCAAAAGACAGTGGATCTATAATAACTCAGGGTGGAATTGGTATTGAAAAAGGTTTAAACGTAGGTAACAATTTATCTGTTGTTGGTTTTACAACTCTTGCATCTGCAGGTGGAATCACAACCACTGGAGGAGATCTTTATGTTGGAGGTGATTTATATGTTAATGATGATATTTCTCTCGATAACATTAAAGCTGGCAGTGTTTTCGTTTCTGGTCTTTCAACTTTTATAGGATTATCTACATTTAATTCAGGTATTGAAGTTGTTTCAGGATTATCTACCTTTAGAGGTAATGTTTTTGTAGCAGTTGGTGCGACTGTTGGTCTTGGAGATTCAGTATTTCTTCCTGATGAGAAAAAGATTATTTTTGGTAATGAAGATGATTTTAGTATTGCACATGATAGTTTAGGTTATGGTGGTACCAAGTTGATTAATGATTCAGGACAATTGTTAATTACTTCAGATGATTTAGAAATTAGAAGCACAACAGATGATAAACCATATTTAACAGCAACAGTTGGATCAGCAACAACATTATATCATAATGCAAATATAAGAATTGAAACCACAAATGAAGGTGTGAAGGTAACTGGTATTACCTCAATGACAGGTAATTTAAAGGTAGGTCAATATGTTGAATCTAATTTAACACCATCAGATAATCAAAATTATAATTTAGGTGAAAATGGAAAATCATGGGATAAATTATACATCAAGGAAATTATAGGTACTGATAAAATCGCAGTTGAAGAAACGACGATAGACAGGTTAGATGTGGTAGGAATAGCCACAATAGCAACTTTGGATGTTACTGATAATTTATTTGTAACAACAGGAATATCAACATTTTTGGGTATAACAACCTTTACACAACTTGGAATTAATACTGATGGCACTGAGTTATCATCAGATGTTCCATTTAATATGGTCGGTGTCGCATCAGTAACAGGTGATATTGTAGCAAAAGCATTTAATACTAATGATTACACAATGCTACATGGTGGAACGATTGAATTAAATCGGGCAACTAATGATGCATTCATAGATTTTAAAACAACATTTACAGAAGATTTTGATTGTCGTATTGGAGCTTTAAATAACGGATTAGAAATCAGTGTTAATGGAGGTAACACTACAAAATTTACTTTTGCTTCAACTGGTAATCTTGAATTGATAAATGATTTATCATCAACTGGAGGATCTGATGGAATTTTTGGAATCTATAACTCTAGTAATAGTGGTCAAACTTCAATTGTAGTTAAAAAAAGTGATGGCACTGAATTTGCAATTGCAAATTTTGATGGAGATCCTCAATCAATAAATTTTGATGCTACAGTATTACCTAAGGATACTTTAACTTATAACTTAGGATCAAGTACCAAACGTTGGGATACTGTTTTTGCAAGGGTATTTGATGGGGTCTCAGAAATTGATACATCAATTTTAAACACAGGATCATTAAATGTAACTGGTCTATCTACATTTGGTGGTGCTGTTGATATTAATGCCAGTGTAGATATAAGGGATAATCTAGTTGTACATGAGAATATAGATGTAGACGGAAACTTAGATGTAGATGGTCATACAGAATTAGATAATTTAAACGTAACCGGTATTGCAACATTTAACAATGATGTTGAGTTTTATGGAGAAGCTGGAATATCATCTATTAGATTTGATAAGTCTGCTGGTTCTTTAAAATTTATAACTGGTGCCAAGGCAGTATTTGGTGCTGATGGGTCTAATACTAAAGATCTTGAAATTTATCATGATGGTGATCACAGCTATATTAAGGAGACTGGTACAGGAGATCTCAAGATTCAAAGTGATGAGGTAGTAATTGAAGATGAAAATGGTGCCAATAGTGCTAAATTTACCACTAATGCTGGTGTGGAACTTTCTTGGAGAGGTGCTAGTAATTCTGGTATAAAATTACAGACTACTACCAATGGAGTAACAATTACGGGTGACTTACTGAGATCTGGAAGTAGTCAAGACATTGGTGCTTCAAATGCAAAATGGGATAAGATTTATGCAGAGGAATTTATTGGAGAGATTTCTGTAACACAACAAGAATTGACAGTTGCAAACTTAGATGTAACTGGTTTATCGACGTTTGCTGGTGCTGTAGATATTAATAATAATGTGCATATGAATAACAATCTAGTTGTAAATGGTAACATAGATCTTGGTAATCAAACTTCCGATTCAATTACTATAACAGCTAGATTTGACAGTTCTTTGATACCATTAAATGATGATCAATATGATCTAGGTGCATCAAATAGGCAGTGGCAAAATTTATATATTGATGGCACTGCAAATATTGATGTTCTTGATGTTGACAACGGAGCTGATGTTGATGGTGGTGCAGTAATTGATACTCTTAAGGTTGAAGATCTCGCAAATAATGAAGTCGTCTTTATTTCTGGTAATGAAGGAAAATTAGAGGGTTCTTCAAAATTAACTTATAATGGGACTGAGTTATATGTTGATGGTGATTTGAAAGTTACGGGTTCTTTAGTTTATGATGATGTTACAAATGTAGATGCAATTGGTATCGTTACAGCCCGTAAAGGTTTTAGAGCAACCACTGGTGGAATAATAATAACTTCAGGTATTTCTACATTCAAGGATAAGATTGAAGCAGAAAATGTTATTCAACCGATGGTTGGAAATAGTGACTCTGTAGGTATCCAATGGGAATCTAATCCTGGTGGGGGAGGTGGTGATAAAGCGTACATACGTTACCATGTTCAGAGTGGTGAAAATACGAGATTACTAATTGGAATCGAAAATGATGCTGATGATGACATATATTTAAATTCATCTCTTGTAACAACATCAAATGAATTACGAGTTTCAGGACCATTAGATGTCCGTGGTAACACTGATCTTGGAAATGCAACAAGTGATACTGTTACTTTCACTGCAAAAGTTAATAGTAACATATTACCATCTACTAGTGGTCTTGATCTTGGAAATGGAACCACTTCATGGGGTGAAGTATACGCTGATAAATTTATTGGTGCAGTAACGGGACTTGCAGATTCTGCTAAACAAATTATAGTAACACAAAGAGATACTAATGCTTTTCATTACGTTACATTTATAGCCACTACTCCAGATGGAACTGTTACGGATTTATTTAGTGATACTGCTTTAAAGTATAATCCAAACACTAATGAAATAATTCTACCGAGAATTAAACCTGAATCAATAGTAGACTCATCTGATGCCACTGGGGATAATGGTTATGTTCCAGTGGCGGATGGATCTGGGGACTGGGCATGGGGACAAAATTCTGACACTAAATATGATTTTACTTGTGTTCAGAGTTCAGGAAGTAATAATAATCCAAGATTAAGATTAAACACAGCAGGTGACGCTGATGATGTCATAATCCAAGGTGGAGATTATATTACTGTTACACGTATTAATGATAATAATTTAAAAATTGATGGTGCTGCTGGTGGTGGACTAGGATTAAGTTCTAACTTAACACAAGTCTTTAATCTTTCGAGTGGTACTTTAAGTGCTGATGATGCTGGTGCTGATAGAATTATATTCTGGGATGAGAGTGCAAGTAAATTAACACATTTAAGTGTTGGAGGTGGATTAGAAATAGTTGGTACTGAACTCCGAGCTGATTCAAGTGCTATAACAGTTCAAGATGAAGGTTCTTCATTACCTGGTGATGCCGAAGTTCTTAATTTTACAGGTAATGGTGTTACTGCATCTGGTACTGGTGCAACTAAAACAATTAATGTGCCCGGTTTGACAGTTCAGGATGAGGGCAATGCTCTTAATACTGCTGCTTCTACAATGAATTTTAAAGGAAATGCAGTAGTTGCTAGTGGTACCGGTTCAACTAAAACTATTACAATTACGCAAGGAACTGGTGATGGTCATGTAGACTTAACCAACAGCAATGTAAATTCATTTCGTAATCTTACTTTTTCTGTAAATTCATCTTCAGAAGATTTATTTATTAATGATAATTCTAGACTTCAAGTTAATCCAAGAACCGGTGATCTTCGTGTGACTGGTGATATTACTGCTTTTTATTCTGCATCAGATGAAAACTTAAAGGATAATATCACACCTATTGAAGATCCTCTTGCTAAGGTTCTTTCAATTAGTGGTAATACATTTACTTGGAATGAGAAATCTACCGATGATAAACAAGGGAATGATGATGTTGGTGTTATTGCACAAGAAATTACCACCCTCGGACTACCTGGAATAGTCAAAGATCAAGAATCTGGACATAAATCAGTACAATATCATAAACTCGTTCCTCTTCTCATTGAGGCAATTAAAGAACTTAAAGGTGAAATTGACGAACTCAAAAGCACTAAATAATATTGACATTATTATGATCTGTGGTAGAATAAAGAAAAAAGTATATGGAAGAGGATTATCTAACAAAAATAGTTGTGGACATGACTTCTCGATCTTTTCTTTTAATTAGTGAAAATGGTTCACAAAGACTTGTTGAATGTGATACACCTGATGAATTTCTTCGTGTTCTTGATGTTTGTAATCAACTAGAAGAAGATAAAATTGAGTTTGCTCAACTATCCGAAAAAAAGTAGTCCACAGATCATACATAAATAAAATATAGTATAAGTAGTCAGGATACCCATGCCCCTGAATAAATTAGAGAATTTTTTAAAGAACGTTGATGGAAGAATACTTTATGTTAGTCCAAGTGATATTGATGCGACTGATAGTATAACAAACGAAGGTAATTCTCTAACAAAACCATTTAAAACAATACAAAGAGCACTTTTAGAGTCTGCAAGATTTTCATATGTCAAGGGAAATGATAATGATTTGATTGAGAGAACTACAATATTGTTAATGCCAGGTCAACATGAGATAGATAATCGACCAGGATATGGTATTAAAAATGAAAGTAATGTAGCCAAAGCAATTGAATCAGGACCGAATGGTGCTGTATTACCTAATGCAAATATTTTTAATTTAACAAATGATTCAACTTTTGATTTGAATCAAGAGAATAATATTTTATATAAGTTTAACTCTGTACATGGGGGAGTAATTGTTCCAAGAGGAACATCTATTGTTGGACTTGATTTAAGAAAAACAAGGATTAGACCAAAATATGTACCTAATCCAACAACATCTTATGATAAGGATCCTAAAACTGCTATTTTTAGAATCACTGGTACTTGTTATTTTTGGCAATTTAGTGTATTTGATGGAGATGAAAATAAGTTAGTTTATACTGATAATGGCAATTTTGGTGCAGACTTTACAGTTAAACCTGTATTTTCACATCACAAATTAACTATTTTTGAATATGCTGATGGTGTAAATTTATACAATAGATCACAGTTAACTGATCTTGATATGTATTATGCAAAACTATCAAATGCATATAACTCAGCATCAAATCGTGATATAGATCAAAAATTCCCATCAAATTCAGATGGTTTTGCTAAACAAAGACCAGAATGGGAGATAGTTGGTGCATTTGCCGATGATCCGATTAGTATTGTTTCTATTAAGTCTGGTGATATACCAGGTGTTCCATCAAATAAAGTAACTGTTACAACTGCAACACCTCATGGATTATCTGTCAATACTCCAATTAAAATTAGAGGTGTTAGACCTCAAGCATACAATATTTCGACTAAAGTTGCTTTTGTAGATCCATTAAATGATAAGATATTTACATATGCATTACCAAACTTTGATTTAGAATTACAAACACCTGGTGACGCTTCAGGAAATCCAGGCGGAACAGTAGTCATAGAAACTGATACAGTAACAGGTGCTTCACCATATATCTTTAACATATCAATGAGATCTGTTTATGGAATGAATGGAATGCATGCTGATGGTAGTAAGGCATCTGGATTCCGTTCAATGGTTGTTGCACAATTTACTGGTGTTTCACTCCAAAAAGATGATCGTGCATTTGTTAAATATATTTCATCAAATAGAGATTATGAAGGTAATGATGTAAATCCCGTATTTGGAGATAATTTAGCATCAGAATCATCATCTACAAATCCTGCAACTGTATATCATTTAGATTCGGGAGCGATCTATAGAAGTGGATGGGAATCATGTCATATAAAAATATCAAAAGATGCAATTCTTCAAATTGTTTCTGTATTTGCGATAGGATATAATAAACATTTTGAAGCATTATCCGGTGGTGATGCGTCTATTACAAACTCAAACTCAAACTTTGGACAGTTAGCTTTAATAGCTAATGGATTTAAAAAGAATTCTTTTGCTTCTGATGATACGAGTTTCTTAACTCATATTATTCCACCAAAATCTATTGAGAGTAAATTAGATAATATTGATTGGTTGTCAATTGATGTGGGATTAACCACTACAACATCTACTGGAGGAGGTAATAATTCAAATAAAGATAGATTATATCTATTTGGATTTAATGATATTGGAAATGTTCCACCTGCTTTAACTCAAGGTTTTAAAGTTGGTGCTAAATTTATTGATCCTTTATTTGTTGAAATTGGAGGGACAACATATTCATCAAATATTTTAATGTCTGATGGAATAACAAGTTCTGAAAAAAATATTACTTTAAGCACACCTTCAAATAATATATTTAATGTTCCAACAGGACATAATTTTGAGACAGGTGAAAAAGTTATATTATTTAGTGATATAGGAGATTTACCAGAAAATATAAAAGGTGAAGTTATATATTATGTTATAAAAGTTAATGCTATCAATTTCAAAATAGCATCTTCATTACAAAATGCACTTAATAATTCTGAATTAAATGTAGTTGGTGGTCAAAATTTAAGAATAAAAAGTAGAGTAGTAGATAAAATATCTGGAGATGTTGGACATCCAATACAATTTGATAGTGATAATTCTAATTGGTATGTCACTTCCTCTGATAATAATTCAATTTTCCAACAAATTGAAAGTAATGGTGTTGTTGGTCTTGGTGATAGAACAACTACCACATTTGTACAGAGAATAAATGACACCAGAAGTATTGATGATAAAATTTATAAACTTCGTGTCGTTATTCCCAAAGAACTTACAAATTCAAAGAATCCAGAGAGTAGTTTTATAATACAAGAATCCTCAACTACAGGAATTCGAACAGATATTGATCTTACTTTAAAATCAAGTAATACAACACTAACTAGATCAGACTTCTTCTTTGATAGAAATCCAAGATTTATAGCAACATGTACTTCTAATGGATCCTCATCTGTTAGTATTGTTGCAGAGGAACCACATAATTTAAATGTAGGTGATTTAGTAACCATAAAAAACGCAACTGATACAACAAATACAGTTGGAGCAGCAAACAGTGGATTTAATGGAAGTTTCACAGTTATAAGTGTACCAGATTCATTATCATTTACATATAATCCTGGTAGAAATATTCCAATTTCAATAACAAATACATTTGATAAAAGTAGTGCAACATCATCACCAAGATTTGAAAGAACAGATTTAAAATCTAACATTTATAATTACAGAAACATAAGAATATCTGATCATATTCCAAATCAACAGGATGGTATATATCATATAATACCATCAAATGCGAGTTATAATGTAACTACATCTTCAGGTGAATTTGGTGATCTTAGTTACGGACAAAATGTAGTTGATTTATATCCTCAATTGGATCGTGATAATGCTGATGACAACCCACTTTCAGCAAAGTCTTTTGCTTTGAGAAATCCATTAGGTGATGTTAATACTAATGATTTGAAAAAAAGTATTACTCGTGAAACAAATGATTTAGTTACTCAAAAATTAGGAATAGGATTAACTATATCAAGTATTTCATCATTATCTGGTGGTATATCTACAATTACTTTTTCGCAAAATCATAATTTAAGTGGTATTTCAACTGGTAAATTAAATTCTGTAACTTCTGGTTTTAATAATGGTACATTTCATAATGTTAAAATTTTAACAAATACAAGTGCGGCTAGTGATGCAAACTGGAATGGAGGATTAGCATCAGTTATTGTGTCTGGTGGTTCAATAGTAAATATTGATATTACTAATTCAGGTAGTGGATATCAATCTGGTAGTGTTGTATATATTGATTCAGCAATCATAGGAGCTGGTGGTGGTAATGATCAAAGAAGAGTTAAAGATAAATTCGATCAAAATAGTGTTGGACTAGGTGCAAGTTTACTCTCAGGTTTAAGTAGTAATTTAACATTTCAGTTTACTGGTTCTGGTATAACAACAGACAGTTATGTCAGATTAACATCAGTTCCATCTAGAAATACAATTGCTATTGCAAGAACAACTGGTGATGTTGGAATTACTACAGATCAATATGCTCTTATTGTCAGTCCATCAGTTCAATCAACTGCTGATAGGGGTATTAATGATGTAGATACAACATTTACGTCAACAAATCCGCATGGGTTAGTAGTTGGAAATAGATTTCAATTTAATGATAGTAATAATAATAATTTAGGAACATTTATCGTTAAATCCCGCATCAGTGCGACAGTCTTTACTGCTAAAACAGATTTTGTAGGTCCTGTTATCTATAGTGGTGGATATGTATTGAAACATGGTTACTCTGCAAATAATGCTACATCTGACATTGATGCAGAGAATTTATCAGTGAGAGGTATTCCTATTTCAGGTAATGAATTTGGAAAATTGGCAGCCAGTGCTACTGTGTCAAGCAGTACAATAAGAATTACTCTTTTGAATGATAAATCAGGAATATTAAACAGATTTAGTTATGGATCTTATCTTTTAATTGATGATGAGATAATGAGAGTATCAAAAAATAGTTTGAGTGGATCAGACGATGATACAATAACAGTCATTAGAGGTGTTTTAGGAACATCAGCAGCAGTTCATGATAATGGATCATTAATTCAAAAAATAAAACCATTACCCATTGAGTTTCATAGACCATCAATATTAAGAGCTTCCGGTCATACGTTTGAATATCTTGGTTATGGTCCAGGTAATTATTCAACTGCCTTACCACAAGTACAGATAAAAACATTAACTGAGAAAGAAGAGTTCTTATCTCAATCTCAAGAGAGATCTGCCGGTGCTGTTGTTTACACAGGTATGAATGACAAGGGTGATTTTTATATAGGTAATAATAAAAAATCTGCAACAACAGGTGAAGAAATTAATTTTGATGTTCCAGTGCCTACAATTACTGGAGCTGATCCATCTAGATTAAGTGTTATTTTTGATGAGGTTACAGTCAAAGAAAGAATATTGGTAGAGGGTGGTAAATCAAACACATCATTATCACAATTTGATGGACCTGTTAATTTCAATGAAAAATTAAATATATTCAACAATATAAAAATACAACCATCAGATGATCAAAAAGATTCAACTGATGTTACAACTGGAGCGTTAGTAGTTGATGGTGGTGTTGGAATTGCTGGAACAGTTAATATTGGTGCTGGATCTTCAGTATTTCTTCCAGATAATACAAAATTATTTTTTGGTGATGATGAAGATTTATCTATTGTTCATGATGGAGATAATAGTTTTATAGATGATTCTGGACAAGGAAACCTTTATATTAGAGGATCTAATATAGTTCATCTGCAATCTCGTACTGGTGAAGATGGAGTAAAAGTAATTACAGAAGGAGCCGTTGAATTATACCATGATAATACATTAAGATTCAACACAACTAGTAGTGGTGCTATCGTAACCGGAATCTTAACTGCAACAAATGTGTCTGTAGCTAATTCAGTAACTGCATCAACAATATTTGGTGATGGATCTGGTATATCAAATGTAGGATCTGTTTTAAGTGCAGCATCAGGTACTCAAAGATTAGTTCTAACAAGTTTGACATCAGGCACTATGACAACTGCTGCTACAGATGCGGATTTATCATTTAATGCTACGAGTAATTTATTAAGTGCAGGAAAATTACTTGTTTCTGGTATTTCAACTTTTGCTGGTACTTCAACTTTTAATGGTATTGTCAATATTAATAATAATCTTCAAACAACTGGACAAATATCAGCAACCACTAGTGTTGATGCCACACCAGCAATAATTGCTACGAACACTGGTGGGGTAAATGGTACTATTCAAAGGTGGGCAGGTGCACAAGATAGTTTAGAAATCCAAAATACTGCGACAGGTGGTAGTAATGGTGATTATAGAATTGTAAATACGGCAGGAAATAATAGTAACAGAATTACATTATATAATTTTGTAAATGTTGATGGTGGTGGTATTCGATTTGAAGTTGATGATGAATTTAGAATGGACATAAGGCAAACATCGGTAAGAATTGGTGATCCATCTTTAAGTGATATTGATTTACTAGTTACTGGTGATATAACCGCTTTCCATTCTTCTGACATCAGATTGAAAGACAATATTTCACCAATAACAAAAGCACTTGAAAAAGTTAAATCAATCAGTGGTAACACCTATACTAAAAAATCTGATGGAAGTGCACACACAGGAGTTATTGCACAAGAAATTGAAGCACTTGGTTTACCAGGTATCACAACCACAAGAAGTAGTGGATATATGGCAGTAGATTATGAGAAATTAGTTCCACTCTTAATTGAAGCTATTAAAGAACTCAATGTAAAAGTTGATTCACTCGAACAATCACTAAATAACTAAAAAGAAATAATGTCTAATTATACAAAGTCATTTAATTTTCAGAACGGTGTTCAGGTAGATGATGATAATTTTGTCGTTACCCAAGGTGGCTTAGTTGGAATTGGTACTTCTGTTCCATCAAAGACACTAGACGTTCGTGGAAATGCTGATATATCTGGTATTTTAACCACATCAGGTATGAATGTTGGTGCTGCCATTTCGGTGGGAGCAAATATAATTATAGATGGTGCAAGTGGAATTATAACTGCTACAAAATTTATTGGTTCTGCTGGAAATTTATCAGGTATAGTTGCGATTGCAACTGATGGATTTGTTCAACAAGCAGGATCATTGTCAACAACTGCAAAAGTTGGTATTAAAACAGATAATCCAGTTTTTGATTTACAAATAGGATCAAATCCAAGAACTTCTATAGGTGTTGGAATTACAAATGGTAATGTATTAATCAGTGGAGTGACAACTACAGCAAATTTGGTAGTGTCAGGACTCACAACAACAAAAGATTTATTTGCTTCAGGTGTTTCTACTTTTTCTGGTGCTGTTAACGCACCGTCAGTAAAGGTCAGTAGTGGTGTCGGAGTAGGAGCTTCAATATATCATGTCGATGATACTGATACGAAAATTGCTTTTGAGAACGATGAAATTTCATTGAATGTTGCTGGTAGTGAAAAATTTAAATTAACTCAGGGTGGTTTTAATTTTACTGGAGTTACAACACATGCAAATAGTATAGATTTAAATGCAGACTTAGATGTAGATGGTCATACAGATTTAGATAATGTTTCGATTGCTGGTGTATCAACATTTGCTAGTGATGTTAACTTTAATGGTAATACTAGCATTGGTAATGCTGATACAGACACAGTGACGATCACTGCTAGAGTAAATGGTGATCTAGATCCAGTTGATAATGGCACAAAAGATCTTGGACAATCAGATAGACAATGGAAAGATTTATATCTGTCAGGAACATCAAATAGTTTACAACTAAACATAAGTGGAGTGTCAACATTTGGTCAAACATCAACATTTAATGGTAAAATATTAACAGGTTCTGGTGCAACAGTTGGATTTGGTACAAGTGCTTTCTTCCCAGATGACGTTACCGCATATTTTGGTGCTGATGATGATTTTCAAATTTTCCATCAATCGTCAGATGATACTTCACGAATTTTGAGTAATGAGAAGGATTTAATAATTTATACAACTAATCCAAACTCAGTCAAGATAAAAACTAATAATGAAGATGCTATCGTAGCTACTGCTAACAATGGAGTTGAATTATATCATGATGGTATTTTACAATTTGCCTCAGTTTCTGTTGGAGCAACAGTATTTGGACAACTAGATGTTGCGAGTCTTAACGGAGGATCATCAAGTTTATCAACATACTTTGGATCACTTAAATATGGTAACGAGAGTGCAGGATTCCCATATAGTTCTAGAAGATCACTGGATTTAATTAATAACGATAGTGGTAATGTTAATTTTTACTTAGATGCTAATAATGTTGGTGTTGATACAGGTGATTTTCACTGGTTTAAAGGTGCAAACTCTGGAAAATTAATGACCTTGACATATCAAGGTGCTCTTGGTATAGGAGTTACAGATCCTGAATTTTCTTTACATGTTTCTGGTTCATCAACTATTACAGGAAGTTTATCTGTAGAAGGAAATCAAAATGTATTTGGTGCTGCATATGTAGAAAATGACCTAACAATAGATGGAAATTTAAATGTTTCTGCTATAAATTCAAACGTAACTGGTAATGTCACAGGAGATCTCGCTGGAAACGTATTCACAGATTCAGGAATTTCTACATTTGCGAAAGTTGGTATTAATACAACAATAATAACAGAATCCGTTTCGTTGGATTGTATTTCAGGAAATGCAGCATTCAGGAGAATCGGTATTGGTTCAACCCAACCTGATTGTATATTAGATGTTTCAGATGCTGTTGGAGTAAGCACAACTAAGAAATTTATTTTATTACCATTGGTGTCTGCAGGACAGACAGCAGAATTAACATCAGAAAGCACACTTGGTGGAGGATTCATTTACAATACCACACTCAGAAAATTACAATTTTATAATGGTACTGAATGGGAGACCGTAACAAGTGTCGTACTCTAATGTATAGGAGAAAACCATGGCAATAAAACCATACAATAGTGGCAATAGTCCATTATCATTTTCCGAACTTGAAGATGAATTCGGTAATAATGGTTCAAGATCGATGGGTGGATATAGAATGCAAAATTTGAATATTGGTGATTTAAGTGAGGTCTCATTATCAAGAGATGGTTCTGGTCCAAATGCAAACAATCGTATTCCAGTTGATAATGAGCCAATATCTTTTAGTCATTTTTTTAGTGCCAAACAAAATATAATTATAGATTTTTATACTAATAATCAAAATCGAATTAATGCAAAGACCGATAAATATAACTCATCAAATTCAAATGGAAGATATGTTGTTGTTGGTTCTGTTAATAATGCAAAACCAAGTTCTACAAATGGTAAAAAAGTTATAATACATGTGAATAAAAGAATTGGATCAGAAGCAAATAGTGTTAATCATTGTGCATTAAGAACTGGAACTTGGAATTCAGGAACCGAACTTCTTGTTGAGGTTGGGTCAAATGGGTTTATTACAGGAGCAGGTGGTGAAGGTGCAGATAGTAGGAGGCAAGCAAGTGGTCTTCGTGGTAGTAATGGATCAAGTGCTTTAGGTATTCAATACAGCGGAACAAAAGTTCAAACCACAGGTGGTAAAATCTATGCTGGATTTGGTGGTGGTGGATCAGGTGGTGGTGGTGACACCAAGAAAGAAGGAAGTAGATGGGGAGGTGGAAGAGGACCTGAGGTTGTCTGTGCAGGAGGCGGCGGTGGCGGTGGAGCTGGCACCCCTGCTGGTGCTGGTGGAGGAAGTCCTGACGGGGCAGCATTTTCTGGTACTAATGGAAATGCAAACAGTGCTGGTGAGGGTAGACAAGGAGCAAATCCTGTATCTAGAGGTGATGCAGGTATACGGGGTGGAAAAGGTGGAGATGGTGGTTGGATAAGTGGTGCTGGTCAAGTAGGTTTAGCCGGTGCTGCTGCTAATTTAACTGGTAGAAGACATGAAGATCCATTTACAGCAGGTGGAGGTGGTGGTGGTTCAAATGGAGCAGGAATTCGTAAAACAAACAATTCAATATCATTTACTTTGATCGGAAGTCCTACTATATTTGGTAGTACTAGCGCAAATGGAGTAAGTTAATTATTTATCTTTACAGTTTATAAAACTAGTTACTGCATATCTACCCCAACCATCATAATAATCAGAATTTTCTATACTAACTTCTGATACACTATGTTCAACCCAACCCGGCATAATTATTGTAGAGTTGTTATTACATTTAAATTCATAATCGTATTTCGGAAATACTAGATTTCCACCAGTAAATTTTTTAGGTTCTCTATAAAAATAAGAAAATGCTAAAAAGTGCATGGTATAATCTGTATGTGGTTCATAATATTCTTCATCGTGATAATATCTTACTTTTGTAATGTCATCATTTGATCTATCATAAATTGTAAAACTTCCACCTAATCCAGATATCATATCACTTAATTCTGTATCAAATAATTTTCTATTAACTTTTAAAATATTTGACACCTCTCTATTTTCTCCATACAATGAATCTAGTTGAAGTGCAAGAGCATTTGTAGCACCAACAACACCCCCATAATCTTTTGCAGGAACTAATTTATTTGGGTGAGTAAGAAAATCTAATTCTTGCCATATTAATTTCAGTTCATCTTCATTATAAAAATTTTCTATAATTACATGTGGAAATGGATTTTCATTAAACTTAACTTCAACTTTTTCTTTTTCCATACATTACCATCACTCTTTATATCATAACATATATATTATACTTGTCAAACAATGATTTTTTTGGTATGATAATAACATGAAATTCGTTTATACAAAAGATAATTATTTTGACAATGCAGAGGAACTGAGAGATCTAGCATTGTCTACGAGATTTTACACTCCTGAGGAAATGGATTACGATGTTGGATGGAGAGGATATCGAACTGATGAGTTGAGAGAATTAAAGAATGATATGTTAGAGGTTTCTTGTCAAAAAATTAGAGATGAATTGATGAAACTCTATCAATTTGAAATTGATAAAGAGGAGGGTAATTTTTATTTTCACATCGCATTGACCAATACAAAAACAACATTAGAGGATTTTGATTTAAGTAAATTCCACACTGATAATTCTAGATATGCGGGTATCGTTTATCTTAACCCTAATCCACCACCAAAAACTGGAACTACAATCGTAATTAATAACCAAGATAATCATATAGAAAATAAATTTAATAGATTTGTGACGTATCCTTCCTATTACACTCATGCTCCAACAGATTTATTTGGTGATGATATGGAAACAGGTAGATTAACTCTTTCATTTTTTATATGAAGTATAAAATAGCAATTGTTGGTGCTGGAAATGCAGGGTGCATAACTGCATTACATTTTTATAAACATTTAAAAGATGGTGGAGATTTACAAAACTTTGAGATAAAAATTTATCATAGTCCAGAGTATCATCCTATTGAGAAAGTAGGACAAGGAACTACTTTGACGGTTCCAGAATTAATTGCAGATGCATTAGATATTAATTGGTACAATAATCCTATAGGTGCTACATTTAAGAGTGGTATTTTATATGAGAATTGGGGTAAAAAGCAAGATAAGATTTTTCATCCATTTTTGTGGAATGATATGGGTATACATTTTGTTCCTAAAAAGTTATCAGAATTAGTTTTAAAGTCTGGTTTCTTTGATGTTGTAGAACAAACT
>MDTG01289154.1_pt1 | contig 24428 bp, 17 predicted proteins | sample 811421 | NCBI WGS metagenome assembly MDTG01 (sample SAMN05326645, study PRJNA326480) | marine metagenome | isolation source: seawater | place: Pacific Ocean: South East | collected 2011 | reverse complement strand
GAGGCCGCGCTCGCGCTCTGGGAGCGCACCGGCGACACCCAGTGGGGCGCCAAGACCCGCCTCGAGCTGGGGCGGATCCAGCTCGCCAGCGGGGAGCTCACCGAAGCCGAGAGCAACCTCTCGCTCGCTGCGCAGACCTTCAAGACGCTGGGCGATCGCTCGTCGCAGGCCGAGGTCGGTTTGACCCTGGCGCAGGCCTTCTTGCTGCGAGGCGAGCTGAGCCGCACGCGAGACAGCCTGGAGCGCGCCCAGGAGGACGCCGAGGCCGGGGGCGCTGGCCGCAGCGTGCTGCGGATTCGGGCTCAGCTGGCGCGACTCTCCCTGGTGCAGGGGGACCTCGCGCGGGCGCAGGACCAGGCCGAGCGGGTGGCCGAGGACGCCGCCCGCCAGGGGCTGGTCGACGTCGAGGCCCTGGCGCGGGTCGTGTTCGGCCTGGCCCACCTGCTCCAGGGGCGGCCGCAGGACGCCGAGCGTCAGCTGCGGGACGCCTTCGTGCTCGCCCGCCAGCGCGGGGCGCGTGCCCTCGAGGCGCGCGCGCGGCTGGCGATCGCGCGCGTCCACCTGACCCGGGGCGAGCCCGCGGGTGCGCTGGGTGAGGTCAGCCAGGCGCGCGACCTCGCGCACGAGCTCGAAGACGTGCACCTCGAGGTGCTCTCGCTGCTCAGCCTGGCGCGGCTGCACCGTTTCCTGGGGCAGCTCAAGCGGGCGGAGTCGATCCTCGAGATGGCTGGGCAGCGGGTCGAGGAGATCAACCTCGCCTTGGCCCGACCGGAGGTCGCTCTGGCCACGGCGGCCTGCTTGCTCGATCAGGCTCGGGGCGCGTGGGTGCGGGACCAGGACGCCAGCGAGCCGCTGGAGCAGGCCGGCGAGCAGCTCTCGCTGGCGGAGCGCGGGCTGCGGGCTGGCTCGCGGCGCGGCCTGAGGGCGGAGCTGGACCTGCTCCGGGCCGAGCAGGCCTTCTTGTCGGGCAGCTTCGCCGACGCGCGCGAGCGCGCGGAGGCGGCGCTGGAGGTCATGCGGCTGAGCGGGAACGCGCTCTCGAGCGCGAGGGCGGAGCGCGCGATCGCGCGCGCGCGGGTGGAACAAGGGCGATACGAGGAGGCAGCGACCTCCGCGGAGCGTGCGGTGAAGGCAGCGGACGGGATTCAAGACGGAGAGGCCCACGCGGCCGCCCTGCTCGAGCGTGGGCTGGCGCGGCGGAAGATGGGCCAGATCATTCAGGCGGCGCAGGACCTGCGCGACGCGGCCAGCCAGGTCCGCGGCGTCTGGGCCTCGCTCTCGGAGGACCTCCGGGACGACTACGCCGCCAAGCCCCTGGTGCGCGAGATCATCAAGCTGGCCCAGGAGCTCGGCGAGGAGGCCGAGGCCTTCGTCGAGGCCAGCGGCGAGCGCAAGGCCCTGCCGAGCAAGCCCTCCGCTCAGCCGGCCGGCCTGACGGCGCCTGCGGCCGCGAGCGCGGCGCCGGCCGTCAACGTGGCCGAGGCCGCCGAGCCGAGCGACTCGCTCGAGACCCTGCGCGACTCGCTGACCAACCTTTTCAACCACACCTTCTTCACGGCCCAGCTCGAGACCGAGATCAAGCGTGGCCAGCGCCACTCCCGCCCCCTGGCCCTGCTCAAGATCAACATCGACCGCTTCAAGCTCGTGCGCGAGCTCTACGGTCCCAAGGCCGCCAAGGACATCCTGCGCGAGGTCTCCGAGCTCTTGCTGCGCAACGTGCGCGACGTCGACATCGTGGCCCGCTACTTCGGCGACGAGTTCGAGGTCCTGCTGCCCGACACCGACCAGCACGGCGCGCTCCTGACGAGCAAGCGCATCGCCGAGGCGGTCGAGGGCCACCGCTTCGAGCACGACGACGAGAAGATCGAGCTGACGCTCACGATCGGCGTCGCGCTCTTCCCGCAGGACGCCAAGGACAAGGACGCGCTGATCTGCCGGGTGGACGAGGCGCTCTACAACGCGCGCACCCGCGGCCCCAACCAGGTGTTCACCTTCGGGGGCAGCGATGACCCGGCGACCAAGGGCGAGACCGCCGCCGAGCTGCGCGAGATCGACGAGATGATGCTCAGCCGCGAGGGGCGGACGATCCTGAGCATGGTCCAGCGCCTGGTGAACCAGGAGCTCGACATCGACCGCATGATCGAGCTGGTGACTGGCATGGTGGTCGAGGCCACCCGCGGCGAGCGCGGGTTCATCATGCTCAAGGGCCCGACCGGGGAGTTCAGCTTCCGCCACGGTCGCAACATCGACGACAAGGTCATCAACCTCCCCGAGCTGAAGATCAGCAACAACATCGCCAAGGACGTGGCTCAGACCGGCAAGGCGGTCCACGTGTCGGAGGCGATCGAGGACGACCGCTTCCGCGGCTTCAAGTCGGTGATGGACCTCGGCCTGCGCTCGATCATTTGCGCGCCGATCCACATCAACGACGAGGTCCTGGGCGTGATCTACGTCGACCACAACCAGGTCGCGCGCAACTTCGCCCAGGAGGACCTCAACTTCCTGACCGCGATCGCGGACAAGGTCGCGATCCCGCTGCGGAACTCGGCGCGGCTGCGCGAGACCGAGGACAAGCTGGCCCTGGCCGAGGCGCGGCTCAAGTCGCAGGCGGCTCAGCTGCAGACCAAGTACAAGTACGACACGATCATCGGCCGCTCGGAGGCGATGCAGCAGGTCTTCAAGCTGCTGGACCGAATCGTCGAGACCAGCCACTCGGTCGTGATCCACGGCGAGTCGGGGACCGGCAAGGAGCTGATCGCGCGGGCGATCCACTTCAACGGGCCGCGCAAGCAGAAGCCCTTCGTGGCCGAGAACTGCGCGGCGCTGAGCGACACCCTGCTCGAGGCCGAGCTCTTCGGCCACGTCAAGGGCGCGTTCACCGGCGCCGATCGGGACAGCAAGGGCCTGTTCGAGCTCGCCAACGGCGGCACGCTCTTCCTGGACGAGATCGGCGACATGACCGAGCGGATGCAGAAGAAGCTGCTCCGCGTGCTCCAGGAGGGCGAGGTCCGGCCCGTCGGCGGCAAGCGGGTGTTCAACGTCGACGTGCGGATCGTGTCCGCCAGCAACAAGGACCTCAAGAAGCTGGTCCAGGAGCGCAAGTTCCGCGAGGACCTCTACTACCGGCTGAACGTGATCACGGTCAACCTGCCGCCCCTGCGCGAGCGGCGCGAGGACGTGATGCTCCTCGCCGAGCACTTCATTCGCAAGCACACCAGCCAGGGCGACGAGCGGAGCCTCGACCGCGAGACGCTGCGCCTGCTGATGAACTACGACTGGCCCGGCAACGTGCGCGAGCTCGAGAACGAGATCAACCGCCTGGTCGCCATGTCGGACGACCTGGTCACGCCCGACGTGCTGAGCCCCAAGATCCGCGAGGGGAGCCAGCCGCAGGCCGACAGCAACGACACGCTCTCGCGCTTCTACAACCGGCCGCTCAAGGACGTCGAGTTCGAGTTCATGCGCGAGGTGATCACGCACACCCTCGAGGCGACGAACTGGCACCGGACGCAGGCCGCCAAGATCCTCAAGGTCCCGACCTCGACCCTCTTCAACAAGATGAAGAAGTACCAGATCGGCTAGCCCCAGGGGCCTGCCAATCAGCGGTCTGACAGCGCGGCCCGACGTCCCCCGTATGAGGGGGCGTGAAGCGTGGTCGCGACAAGGGCAAGGCCTTCGATATGTGCCGCTCGGTGCTCCCCTGCAAGAATCGCAGGACGGCCCGAGACATGAAGGCCTACGTGGCGCGCCGCGCCCGCCGTCGGACCCGGGGCACCCTGCGGGCGCTGAGCTGGGAAGACGAAGAGGGCTGGGAGCGCGGCGAAGTTCGGATCGCGGCCGACGAGGTGCGGAGCCGGATCGAGCGCGGTGAGCAGGTCTGGAGCCGCCGCGACGGCGACAAGATCAATCACTTCATTCGCTGGGCTCGTCGGCGCACGGACCGCTGCGCGTCCAAGCGCGAACGCCGCGAGATCCTCCGCCCGCAGCTGCCGCTGGGCGGGATCATCGTCGAGCACGCCCTGTTCCACTTCGTGGACCCCGAACGCGACTACAACCCCTTCGGCTGGGTCTACCGGCCGACCCCTCCCAAGCGCCCCTGGGGGGATCGGAGCGAGCTGCTCCATCGGCTGCGCTTGGCCTGGGAGTTGGATCACGCGCGCCTCAACCGCTGTCTGCGCAGGGTTCGTCTGAGCCGACCGCCGCGGGAAGAGCACCACTGCGGGGCCTGGTGCGCTCGCCGTCGCCTGAGCGGTCGGCGGGTAGTCCGGGGTGCCGACGACCTCGAGACCCTGGCCGACGAACTCATCGTGTGGGGTGGCTGCCTGGGGAGCGCGGTTCCTCACTCGGACGGGCCGCCCACCACCGCCTACGCCCTGCTCGGCCCCTTGTTCGAGGGGGTCGCTGGCCGCCAGCGATAACGCACGTCGGGCGCCGACTCCGGCGGCGGGCTGATCCCGAACGACACGACCTCCAGCCCGTGAGCTTCGTAGAAGGCGCGGGCCGAGGCGTTCTGTTGGTGGGTGAAGAGGTAGAAGCCCTCGGGGCGGACCGCCTTGGCGTGCTCGAGGAGGGCGCTCCCGGCGCCGCTGCGCCAGCGGTCGACGCGCACATAGAGGCGGTCCACACAATCGTCCTCGAGCGCCAGGAAGGCCACCGGTCCGCTCTCGTCCTCGGCGACCCACAGCTCGAGGGGCAGGAGCCGCTCGGCGAAGAACGCGCGGTCCTCGTCGAGCGCGCGCGCCCGCTCGAGGGGCAAGTAGGGGTAGGCCGCTCGCTTGCACTCATGCCAGAGGCGGGTCAGGGGGAGCAGGTCTGCGGGTTCGCCGGGTCGGATCGAGAGGCTCATGTCGGCTAGGACCGCTCCTCGCGGCCCCGGTGTCAGCCTCGGCTGACACCGGCTTCAGGGAGCGGGGCCGCTCGGCAGGCCGCTCTGCGGGTGAGCGTCTCGATCGCGCGCCCCCAGCGGTCACGTCCCCTCTGCCAAGGGGTATGGTGCTCCGCTGATGAGCTCCTCCCCCTGGTCCTTGCTCTCGCTCGCCGCGCTGCTGTGGCTGAGCTTCGCCGCGCCCGCCAGCGCGACGAACGGCGCGATCCCGACCATGGTGGGGGCGCGCAGCCCGGTCTCCTTGCCCATGGAGGGAGACGCCCAGAGCTTCTTCCGCATGCCATCGGGCATGGCCTGGTCCCTCGAGAGCGAGATCGACCTGACGCTCTTCGCGGTCTATCAGAGCTCGACGATGCGCAACTCGCTCAACGACTTCGACAACTCGGGCACATCGCCGGGCGGGAGCGGAGGCTTCCTGATCGCGCCCCTGCGCGGGCCGCAGGCCGAGGGCCTGCCCGAGGGCGCCGTGGGGCGTTTCACTTACGCGGGGGGCCTCTTCGTCGACGTGGGCGGCGGGGCGAGCAGCGGCGGAGCGGATATCCGCTGGCAGGACTTCCCTCAGACCATTGACATGGGCACGGGCTTGCTCTTCCTCTCGGCGACCTTCTCGACCTCGTATGCCGTCACGGACTGGTTCAGCGTCGGGCTCGGCCTGAACCTGCTCCAGGTCACCGCCGCCAGCGAGACCCTCTTCGCCTCGAGCAGCGAGGACGGCTTGGCCGGGAGCCCACAGATCCAGGGAGTGCCGCTACCCGGCAATCCGACCTACAGCGACCTGCTCAACCTGTTCTCGACCGGTGAGGACAGCGACCCCAACACGGGCGTCAAGGCGGAGCTCGGCGGCGTCCAGTTCGCCCCCACGCTCTCGTTCTCCCTCCGCCCGCTGCCCAACCTCGCGATCGGCTTCTCCTACCGGCCCCGCTCCTTCGTCCTGCAGGACCTCGAGGGGACGGCGGACGTCGACGCGACGGTGACCTTCAACTCGGCGGTCAGCGGGCTGGCTCCGCCGATCCAGTCGCTCTTCTTCGCCACCCTCCCCGACGGCGGCAGCCGCGGCTATCGCTCGCGCTACGACATCGTGGTGAGCGAGCTCTACAGCCCCACCCAGGCCCGCCTCAGCATCGCCTGGCGCCCGATCCCTCGCCTCTTGCTCGCGGGAGAGGTGGCTTGGATCGAGTGGCACCGGGCGATCTCGACGATCGAGGTCGTGCTGACCAACGGCTCGAACAACGACGTGAACTTCGTCGTCGGCAGCGACCGGGTCGACACGACCCTGGCCCAGCGCTGGAGCAACCAGTGGGTGTTCATGCTCTTCGCCGAGTTCGCGCTGACCGACACCTTCTGGCTGCGGACCGGCTGGAACTACGGACGCACCCCGCTCAACACCGAGCGCTGGGACAACAGCCCCACCTCGGCCTTCGTCGAGCACCACGTCTACCTCGGCTTCGGCAAGCGCTGGGGCCGCTTCAGCCTGGACGTGCTCGGCGAGCTGGGGATCCCCCGCTCGGTCGACAACGCCGGTGAGCGGGCCGCGAGCGCGACGGGGCGCAACAGCGACTACACCTCGCTGCAGGCCTTCCTCCACCTCGGCCTGAAGTGGCACTTCTAGGGCTCGCGCTCCCCGGGGCGAGGCTGACCCAAGTCGGTGGGCTGCTTGCGTTTCAGCCCGTCCCACCGCCCTGAGCCCCTTTCCCAGTTCCTGCAGAGGCCCTGACCGGAGGCGTCGGCTCCGGACGCCTTTTGCCGCTGGCCCCGCTGCGACCGTGGGTTAGAGGTTCCGAGCTCTTCGGGCGCGAGGCTTGCGCTCCCGTGGGTAAACGAACCACTCGGAGTCCCGCTCATGAACCGCGTCGCCAGCATCGCGCTCTTGCTCCTGCTCAGCGCCCCTGCCTTCGCCAACCCCACCTTCTCCGAGGTGATCGTCGAGACCGACGACAAGAAGGGCAGCCAGCCGGCAGGCCTTCCCCTCTGGCAGACCGTGAGCGTCGACTGGGAGGGCAACGTCGAGATCCGCCACTTCAGCCCCTTCCACAGCGATCGCTTCCGCGGGACGGCCACCCGGGCCGAGCTCGACGCGCTCGAGGCCGCGGTCAAGGGCGCCCGGCTCGGGAGCATCCCGGACAAGTTCAGCGCCGCGCCCTGGGGCGACAAGTTCGAGGTCAAGTCCTCGAGCTCGCGCCTGAGCGGCAAGACGGCCGGCAGCAAGTACAAGCTCGGCCGCTACCGGAGCCGGCTGGAGCCCATGCTCGACGCGATCCTGCCGATCGCCGAGAGGATCGTGAACCCGCCCCGCCTGCCGGGCAACCAGCGCCGCGGCCGGATCGAGGTCCGCGGCTGGACGACCTACTTCAACCTCGGCGGCAACCGCCGCTACGAGGTCGAGCCTCGCGCCATGGCCGAGGAGCTGGCCGCGCTCGAAGGCGAGTGGATCACCGTCGAGGGGACCCTCAGCGGCAGCTCGTCGTGGAACCGCGAGATCGAGATCAAGAAGCTGATCGACATCGAGGAGGGCAGCGTCAGCGGCAAGCTGGTGAGCAAGACGCGCCTCGAGTCGGGCGGACGGGAGATCGAGCTGCGCGCCAGCGAAGACGTGGCGGACCTGCTCGAGGCGCTCGAGGGGCAGGACCTCGAGTTGGTCGGCTTCGTCAAGCAGGGTCCCCGCGGGGTCAAGTGGATGGCCGTCAGCGGCGTGCGCGCCCGCATGACGGACCGCAGCTACCCCTTCGAGGCCGGCGAGGTCGTGACGCTGACCGAGGTCAGCACCTCGGGTCGCTACTTCGACGCGGTCAACGACGAGGGCCGGACCTCGAGCTTCCTCCGCCGCCACCTCTTCGACCTCACCCCGCGCGCCGGGATCACCTCGCGCATCGGCCAGTAGGCCGCGCTCGTCGAGTCTTGAAACAACAAGGGGACGGAGCAACGAGCTCCGTCCCCTTGTCGTGCAGAGACAAAAGTGTGAAGGGTCGGCGGGCTAGCGGACGTGGTAGTCCTGGCCGCCGTTGTTGTCCCAGGTGCCGTCCGGGCGGCGCAGGGCGAAGTCGACCACGCTCGCGCCCGGCGCGTTGATCGCGCCCAGGTAGAGGCCGCTCGCGTCGGGGCCCCGCAGGGGCAGGTCCTTGGCGCCTTGCCAGCCGTCGACCCCGAAGCGGAGCGTCCCGCCGGCCCGGCTGAACACCTGGACCTGGCCGTTGCGGAGCGGGGTCCACCACAGCTCGCGCGGCTGGACCTCGACCTTGTAGTCGCGGCCGCCCTGGGTGTCCCAGGCGCCGCTGTTGAGCCGGATCGCGAACTCGATCCGCTCGACGTAGGCCGGACCGGCGAAGGGGCCGAGCTCGAGCGCGTAGGTGCCCTGGGGCGTGGGCTGGAGCGGGGTCTCGGCCACGCCGCCGGCGTCCACGCTGCCCGCCGGGCGGAGCCAAGCCGGGGGTGACTTCCAGCCGTCGATCCCCCAGCGGACGGCGCCGGGCTGGCTGGACTCGATCCGCACCCTCTGGTTCCAGGCCGGTCGCGCCGGAGTGATCCGGGTCGGCATGGGCGCGATCGCGACGCGATAGTCGAGGCCGCCGCGGTTCTCCCAGGTCCCGTCGTCGTTGCGGACCACGAAGTCGAGGGCCTGGACCGAGGCGCCGAGGAAGGGGCCCAGCGTCGCGCTGTAGCGGCCCTGGGCGTCGGGGCCCTGGAGGCGGGTCTCGACGACGCCGGCGACCGTGGCGCTGCCGGCGGGCCGGGCGCCGCTCGGCGGGGCTTGCCAGCCGTCGACGCCCCAGCGGACCACGCCGGGCTTGCGGGTCGTGATCGTGACGCGCTCGTCGGCCGCGGGGGCGGCGGGGCTGACGCTCACCGGCGCGCCGGCGCTGCCCACGTAGACCGAGAGGATCGGCGAGCGCTGGACGTTGCCCAGGTTGTCCTCGGCCTCGACGTAGTAGTCGAGCAGGGAGCCGGGGTGCGCCGGGACGGTCGCCGAGTAGCGCGGGGCCTGGTGGCGCGGGGCGGGGCGGGTCTGGCTCGCGGGCAGGGCGTCGACCTGCATCGCGAGGTCGCGCCACGCGCCGACCCCGGCGCCGCCGGCGTAGGTCTCGTTGTGGTCGTCGCTGGGCGAGTTCTTGCCGTCCGCGTCGATCCGATAGCGGAGGGTGACCCGCCTCAGGCCGGCCGTGTCGTAGGCGAGCGTCCACACCTTGAAGGCGGCGGGCTTGGGCTGGCGGCCGAACTCGTAGGCGCCCGGGTTGTAGGGCTCGCGCTGGGGCAGGAACACCTGGGGCGGGACCTGCTCGGCGCTGACGCCCCCGAGCAGCTTGTCGGCCTGCTCGGTGGCCAGGTTCGCGGCGCGGGTCGGGTTGCTGTCCCAGATCTCCGTCCCGTCCCAATACCAGTAGTCGCTCGCGAAGCCGTTGAGCAGGTAGCGCCAGGCCGAGGCCTGCTCGTTGCTCTGCGGCGCCAGCGAGCCCGCGGTCTTGACGCGGTTGGTGGCGGCGACCATCGAGGCCCAGCTGTTGACGTCCGGGCTGTAGCCGGTCGTGGCGTTGGCGTCTCCGAGCCACTTCTTGAACTCGGCGTCGCCGTTGTCGGCGCCCGACCAGGAGCCGGGCTCGACGTGGATCACGTCGTCGCTCGCGACCGGGAAGCGGTCGAGGTAGTCCTGGATCGTGGTCAGCTCGAAGCGCTGCCCGTTCTGGCTCAGCCACGAGAGCATTCGCTGCCAGTTGGCGTGGTAGTAGCTGTCGGCGCCGCCGCCGTAGTTGTCGCCGTCGTGGTGGAGCACGATCAGGAGCGGGTGCGCCGGATCGGTGTTGGCGCTCGCGATCTGCGACATGACCTTGTCGTACTGGAGCGCGCCGAAGCCGCCGCGGCCGTCCTCGTTGCCCATGTAGCGCGCGGTGGGCACGGCGACGATCTTGCTCTCCTGGCCGCTGGCCGGGTCCACGTAGCGCACGTAGTGCGGGCGGAAGGACCAGCCGGCCGAGACCTTGGTCGGCGCCCACAGGTCGCGCAGCTGGGTCCAGTCACCCGGGTTGGGGTTGCGCTGGTCGGCGCGGTTGGGGGGCACCAGCCCGCCGTTGCTCGTCCAGGGGTAGCCCTCGCAGGCGCGCTGGAAGTGAATGTTGTCGACCAGGGCCCACTCGACGCCCTCCGCGCGCAAGGCTGGGATCATCCAGCTGGCGAAGGCGTTCTCGGGCGGGAAGAAGCCTTTCGAGTAGGGCCGGTTCGGGACCCCGGGCGCGTTCCAGGCCGCGGCGTAGGTCCCCTTGTGCATCCCGATCTGGCGCCGCGCGGCCTCGTCGTCGAGGAGCGGCAGCAGCGGGTGGTGGTAGCCGAAGCCGACCAGGTCGAGGCGCGGGTTGCCCTTGGCCGTCTTCCAGTGGTTCGACTCGCGCCAGCGACTCTTCCAGCCGTGGAAGCCCCAGCCGGCCGACTCGAAGGCGTCGAGGTTCTCGATCAGCGAGCCCGAGAAGGAGACCTGCGCCCCGCCGTGAGGAGTGCTGAGCGCCGACTGCACCGCGTCGATCGGCCACGAGGCGTAGGGGCCGCTGCGGTCGCCGTGGACTCGGAACAGGTCGAAAGAGTAGGCCCCGCGCTGCGCCGTTTGAGGCGCGGACTCATAGGGGAAGTAGATCGGCTGGTGCATGTGCCACAGGAACGCGATCTGGATCGGGGGCTGCGTGGGAGGTGCTGCGACCGCAGCCGCCGGCGCCTCGACGCTCTCCGCTCCCGAGCCTGCCGGCCCCAAGACACAGACCAAGCCCACCGCCGACCCGATCAGGCCGGCGCACACTCGCCGCACATAGGTTCCACGCATCAGCGCACCCTCCCTTCCTTCCGAGAGAGGGAGAGCGCGCAGGTTTCCGAATCCGGACGGCGAAAAATCGACCGGCCGACGGAATCGGGCGGCAAGCTGCTGTCGCTCGGAGGCTTAGGGCTGCGCGAGCGAGGGCGGCTCAGCGGCCGCTTGGCCCCTGCTTGCTGCGCAACACGAGCAAGGGACGGGTGCCTTCACGCAGCACGGTCTCGGCCACCGAGCCGGTCCAGAAGCGGAGCAGCCCGCGGCGGCCGTGCGTGCAGAGCACGATCGCGTCCACGTCCTCTTCGTCGGCGGCGCGCAGGATCCGTCCGGCGGGGTCGCCGACCTCGACCCGGATCGATGTCCCGACGCCGGCGTCGTTGAGCTCGCGGGCGTGCGGCGCGAGCTCGCGGGCGACCTCGGCGCTGCTGCGCAGCTTGAGCTTGGTGCCTTCGGGGCTGTAGAAGGTCTCGACCTCGAGGAGCACGACGTGGCCGTCGGCGCGCTGCCCGGCGAGCGAGGACACGAGCGGCAAGAGCTCGGTCGCGCGGGACGAGCCGTCGAGGCAGGCCAGCAGGCGGCCGTTGCGCGGGCGAACCTGGGTGCGGGGCGTCGTGACGAGGAGCGGGGTCGGGCTCTCGCGCATCACCTCCTCGGTCACGCTGCCCGCGAAGATCCGCCGCAGCCCGGTCCGGCCGTGGGAGGTCATCGCGAGCAGGTCGAACTCGCCCCCGCGCAGGGCGCTCAGGATCGCCGGCCCGGGCGCCCCGCTCGCGGAGCGGAGGTGGACCTCGTAGCCCTCGGCCTCGAGCTCGGGACGCAGGCTCTCGAGGGAGTCCTCGGCGGCGGGGGCGTCGGCTTCGGTCTCAACGACCGTCAGCAAGGTGATCGCGGCTCCCTCGCGCAGGAACCCACGGAGGGGCTCCAGCACCGTGCGGGCGAGTTCGCTTCCGTCGGTCGGCAACAGCGCGCGGGCGTACATTCGCTCCTCCAGCCAAGGCGACGTGCAGGCACACTCGTGCACGGCCCATGCTCCAAGGTAGGCTCGTCAGCCACGTCAAGCGACCCCCAAAGGAGGCGTTCGTGTTCCGCAAGGTCCTCGTCCCGCTCGACTGCTCCGAGCTCTCCGAGTCGGCGCTCGTTCCCCTCCACCGCCTCCTGGCCAAGGCCGAGGGCGCCCGCGCGACGCTCTTGCACGTGCTGCCCGAGGGGCTCAGCGGCGACGAGCGCCGCCGGGCCCAGGAGGCCGCCAGCGCCGAGCTCGCCAAGGTCCGCGAGCGCCTCGCGGACTGGCCGCTCGAGTGCGACACGACCACCGTCGAGGGCGACCCGGCCGGGGCGATCCTCGACGCCGTGGATCAGCTCCACCCGGACCTGCTCGCCATGGCGACCCACGGCCGGAGCGGTCTCCAGCGCCTGGTGCGCGGCAGCGTGGCCGAGCGCGTCTTGCGCCACGCCAAGGTGCCCCTGCTGCTGGTCAACCCCCACGACCTCGAGGACGAGAGCGCCAGCTTCCAGAAGCTGCTCGTTCCCCTCGACGGCTCGCCCCTGGCGGATCAGGTGCTGCCCTTCGCGATCGCGATCGCCCAGGCCTTCGGCGCCTCGGTGACCCTGGCGCGGATCGAGTCGATCGAGCCCTACGTCAGCGACCCCCTGGCCGGGGTGCCGCTGATCAAGCCGCGCGTGTGGGACGTGGCCGCGGTGACCGAGACCCTCGAGCCGCAGTTGAAGCGCCTGCAGGACGCCGGGATCGAGGCCAGGATCGAGGCCCGGATCGGCGAGGCCGCCCACGAGATCGTGAGCCTGGCCGAGGAGCACGACCTCGTCGCCCTCAGCAGCCACGGCCGCACGGGCGCCTCGCGCTGGTGGTTTGGCTCGGTGGCCGAGCAGGTCGTGCGCACCTGCCGCCGCCCGCTGCTGCTGCTGCGCGGCAAGAGCGAGTAGCGCGCCGCTCACTCTTTCCGCACCGCGCCAGATTTCGAGCGAACCTCGCTTCGCCTTCACCCGCCCTGGGCGGCGACGCGCAGCGGAGAGCCGGTCGCGGCGGAGGGGCTGCCCGCGGCGCTGGACGCTCTGCGCGCTGCTGGCCTGGGCGAGGGCGGCCTGGGCCAGCGCCGGGGGTGAGGTGGCGCGATCCTCGCGCAGACGCCACTCTTCTGTCATGGCCCTGGACTGGCACGTGGGAGACCCCGTTCGAGTCGCCCCCCAGCGGGACGTGACCGAGCTCGGGACGGGCGTCGTGATCGACGTGGACGCCTTGCCCGACGGGAGCGCCAAGGCGCTGCTGGTCCGCTTCGACGACGGCCCGCGCGCGGGCGTGTGGTATTCGGCGGGGACGATGAAGCCGCTGGGAGGAGCCCTAGCGGAGAGCCCGTCCGGCGGCCGGGCTGCGCCCGCGCCGACGGAGGGCGACCCGCGCAGCCGCTTTCACCTCCCCGGCCTCCTGATCGGCAAGGACGTGCTCGAGTACGGCTTGTGCCGTGACCCCGCGCTGGCCCAGCGCCTGGCGGCGCTCGCCAACCGCGACGGGCCTCGACACACGCTCCTCTCGGGTGTCTACGAGCTACGCGAACTCCTGGGCCTGCCCTCGCGCTTCCCCTTGCGGAGCGGTCTGCGCGGGGAAGTGGCAATGGTGGGGGACGCGCTACAGATCTCGGAGGGGCCCTTGCTCTACTCGTGCTACGCGGGAGCCCACAAGGAGCACGGCCTGGACGCCTACGAGACATGGCGGGCCACCGACCGCGCGATCGACGCCTGGGAAGCCCGAGTCGAGACCGAGATCGCGTTGCCCAAGCCACCGGCGGATCAACCTCGCACCGCCCCGAGCCAGCGCGCGACCTTGCGCACGGAGTTGACTCCGCGCGACGTGATTCAGGCCGGCCTGACGCGTAGCTTCCAGCTTGCAGACGCCCTGGCCGAGATGGCGGCGGAGGCCCAACCCGCCAAGCCGCCTGCCCAGCGCCGGCAGTGGTTGGCGGGGTGGCTGGGGCTCGGCCGCGCCTTCGAGTGCTCGGCCGCCTTGCCCTGGCAGAGTCAGGACGCGCTCCTGCACCTGCAGCTGAAGCGCGGCCCGCTCTACGCCTATCTCTCCGAGCGGGCGGGGCAGGCTGGCTACACCGTCTGGCCCTTGGACTACGACTTGGCCTTGAACTGGGCCGAGGAGGCGCTGGGGTGCTGGGAAGAAGAGCTCCAGCGGCGGCTGGGCAAGCGCGACTCGGGGGCGCCTGCCTTGATCCCCGTCGACCCGACCCAGCTGCGCGAGCGCTGGGCTGGCATGCCTCGCGACCTGCACGCGACCCTCTACCGCGAGCTGCGGGCGGCCCAGCGGCAACGCACGCAGACCGTGGAGGAGGCCTGGGCCTGGGCCGAAGCCTGGGTCGAGGCGCACGCCACCACGCCGGAGCGGCGCTTCATCTGGGGACTCGACCCCCACTAGCGCAGGTCGTCAGCGCGAGCCAAGCTTCTGTCATGGCTCTGAGCTGGCACGTCGGAGATCCCGTGCGCGTTGCGCCCCAGCGAGACGTGACCGAGCTGGGGACGGGCGTCGTGATCGACGTCGAGGCGCTCCCGGACGGGACCGCCAAGGCCTTGCTGGTGCGCTTCGACGACGGACCGCGCGCGGGCGTGTGGTATTCGGTCGGCACGATGCGGCCCGTGGTCCTGCCTCCGCCCCCGCCTCGGCCTGCGCTGGTCAGCCCGGCTCCGCTCGGGGTCCCGCAGGGCGACAGGTTCGACCGACCCGGGCTCCTCGTCGGGAGGGACGTGCTCGAGTTCGGCGCGTGCCGAGACCCTCAGCTCGCCGAGGGGCTGGCCGCGTGGGCCAACCGCGCTGGGCCGCGGGGCAACTCCTGGGAGAGGCAGCAGTGGCTGACCGCCTGGCTGGGGCTCTCTTCGGGCGAGCGCTCGATCATGTCCGGGAAGCTGCCTTGGACGACGCGCTGCGCCGATCGGCTGAGGATCAAACGAGGAGCGCTGCTCGCGCTGCTCAGTCGACGCGCTGAGGAGCACGACTTCGCCAACCTGAAGGAGGCGGTCGACTGGGCCGAGGGTGAGCTCGAGGCTTGGGAGTCCGGCGTCCAGCGCGAGCTGCGCGCGGCAGGCTTGGGCTCGGAGCGCGGAGGAGATCAGGGAGGGAAGCCCACCTGAGGGTCGAAGGGGAGGCCTCGCTCCTGGTAGTAGCGGGTCATCCGGCGGCGGTTCTCAGCGCCGCGCTCTCCGAGGGGAAGGTAGAGCTTGGCGTTGTGATCGCGGTAGACGCAGACCCAGCCGGGGCAGCCTCTTTGGAAGTCGTTGTGGAGCGGGCCCGTGACGAAGATCACGTCGACCTTGGCCCGCCGCAGCAGCTCAGCGCGGACCAGGCCTTGGCCCAGCCGCACCGCCGTGTAGTAGCGCATCGTCTTGCGACCGTGGAGGTTCGTGCGGCCGTCGATGAACACCTTCGCCTGCGGATAGAGCCGGTAGATCAGGTAGCCACCGTAGGTGTAGTGGTTGTAGAGGTTGCCCTCCAGACCCGCCTCGAGGAAGGCGTCGGTCGCGGCGGTCGGCAGCGCCCTGCTCTCGAAGCGGGTCAGGCTGAAGTCCGAGAGCCGTGGCGCCTGCTCGAAGAAGAACAGGAGGGCAAGGACGCCCACCAGGAGCGGCCCCCCGCCCCGCCCCGCGGCGGCCGCTCGCTCCCCCCACGGGAGCCTGACCAGCGCCAGGAGGGGCAGGAACCAGAACCACACCCAGCGCACGGCCAGGAATCCGCACAGGGTCCCCACCAGACCGAAGGCGAGGAGGCGGGGGTCCATGGCGCTCAGCGTTTGGCGCGGGTTGCGCACCAGACGCGCGAGCAAGGCCAACCCAGCGCCGAGCACCACCCACCCGCTCAGAAGCGTCGTCGGCTTGAGGTGCAGCTGCAGGGACGTCTCGAGGAGGCTGAAGTGGCTCCACTCGTCGTGGATGACCTGCGCGGAGTTGTCCGAGAAGGTGTCGAAGATGAAGCCGTAGAGGCCGACGTGCTCGGGAGAGACCAAGGTCGCCGCGAAGAGCAGCGGGATGGCGAAGAGCGGCAGCTTGGGCTCGCTCGGCGTCCCCCCCAGTCGACGCAGCGCGAAGGCGCCGACGCGCTCGCCGAGCACGGCGCCCAGGTAGAAGAGCGGGCCGAGCAGCGCCACCGAGTGGAGGTTGGTCCAAACCACCTGCAAGCAGCAGAAGAGGGCGATCCGACCCTTCGAGGGCGCCTCCTCGACGAAATAGAGCCAGCGCGTGAAGACCAGGAACAAGATCATCGTGAGCAGGTGCGGGCGGACCTGGGTCAGCCTCGCCCAGCAGGCGACTCCCAGGAGGGCCAGCACCGCGAAGGTCGCTAGCCAGCTGGCCTTTCCCTCCCGGCGCAGCAGCGAGAGCCAGAGGGCTCCGACCGCCACGCCGAGCGAGCAAGAGGCGAAGCGGACGCCCAACACCCCCCCCAGGCGTTCGCTGAGGTAGATCCCGACCTGGAACACCCACTCATGCAAGGTCCAGTAGCGGCCCGCCGTGGTGTGGCTGAAGGGGTCGACGTGAGTGAGTCCGCCCACCTCTTCGACGAAGTGCCGCCCCACCGCGAGGTGCCAGAACAGGTCGGTGACGGGCGTGGTAGCGGTGAGAGAACCGAGGATGACCAGCCAGGAGAGGGCCGCCGCACCGAGAGCTACGCCGAGGAGCAACAGGTCCAGGACTCGACGCCCTGTCGTCAAAGGCCTCACCCTCCCTCGGCAATATACTCCGCTCGCTGCCCCCGAACCCCTAGAAGCGCCAGACCAGGCCGAACTCGCCCGCGGTCGTGCCCCAGTTGGCGCGTCGCCAGCGGTGGCTGCTGTGCGGCTTGTCGCCGCCCCACAGGTCGCGGTAGTCCTCGATCCAGGCGGTGGTGAAGGTGAGCGCCCAGGCCAGCTCGAAGCCGCCGCCCAGGGGCAGGCGGAGGCCGAGGCGGAGGTCGGACACGAAGGAGGGGAAGCGCGCGGGGGAGAGCAGCGCGGTGCAGCTCTCGGCGAACACGACCAGGGGTGGGATCAGCTCGATCGCGATCAGGTAGCCGAAGGATGGCCCCAGCACGTCGCTGACTCGACCGTCCGCGCGGTTCTGGCGGGTGCTGATCCGCAGGCGCAGGCTGACCCAGGTCACGCCGAGGCCGACCTGGAAGCGCAGGCGGCTGTTGTCGCGGATCACGTAGCGCAGGAAGACCTCGGCCAGCCAGGTCTCGATCCGGGTCCGCGCCGGGAGGGGCTCGAGGTAGCGCCCCTGGAGGCGGATCCCGCGGTAGTGGAGCCGGCGGCGGTTGCCCTCCAGGCTGAGGGCGTGGAGCTGACCGCCGACCGTCCAGTCCTCGGCGAAGCGGACGTCCGCCACCACGCGCCAGCCGAGGGCGGGCGTGCGCGGGAGGCGGGTGTCGCGGCGGAGGTGGATCCGGCCCGCGTTGTAGGCGGGACCTTTCTTGACCCGGACCAGGTCGTAGGTCGAGACGCGCCCCCAGAACTCGAGCCGGATCCGGGGGAGGTCGACGGTCTCGTCGTCGGGGCGAGTCCAGCGCGAGTCCTCGCCGGGCTCGCCAGCGGGGATCGCGAGCGCGGCCAGGCCCGAGGGCACGTTGACGGCGCTCCGGCTCTGCACCGGCGCGCTGTCCTGCGCGCTCAGCTCAGGCGCGCAGAGCAGGCACAGCGAGAGCGCCAACAGCCAGCAGTGGGTCCAGGTCGGTGCCACGGTCGCGGAGTCTGCCACGCGGCCCCCACAGGCGCGCGGAAGAGTTTCCTAATAGAGGGCTTCCGGCCGCCAGATCCGGCCGAGGAGCAGGTAGCGCTTGCCGCTCTTGACCCACACCTGCAGGCGCGCGTCCGCTGGGTCGAGGCGGAGGCGCTTGGTCTCCTTGGGCGCGGTCTGGGCGTCCAGCGCCTTCTGGGCCGGGGGGCGGTCCAAGGTGACCACGAAGCAGCGGTAGCCCGGCTTGAGGTAGCTCGCCGCGCGCTTGAGTCCGCCTGCGAAGTGCTGGGAGGCCTCGCTCTCGACGTCCATGCCGAGCAGCTGCTCGCGGCTGGCCTCGTGGACCTCGACCACCTGATAGTCCGGCCGGATCCCGAGCCGGCCGCAGATCGTCGCCACGTCCTTGCTGAAGAGGGCGCGGGCCGCCTTGTAGATCGGCTTGCCGACGGCCTTCAAGCCGGCCAGGGTCAGCACGTCCTCGAGGGCCTGCTTGTCGGGCGCGAAGGAGCGCAGCGCGCCCAGGGTTGCGTCCGCCTTGGCAGCGTCGCCCTCGGCGGCGTCGCCCTTGGAGGGGGACGGGGTCGCGGGACGGCGCGCAGGCGGAAGGCTCAGCCCGTCGTCCTTGGGCTGCTCCGCCTGGCCCGCGGGGGCAGCCTGGCCGAGCTTTGGGTGGTCCTGGGCGAGGCGCTTCATGAACGCCGTGAGCTGAGCCTGGAGCTCCTTGGCCGAGCCCTGGTCGCGCTTCAGCGCGACGCGGCCGCCCTTGAAGCCCTTCTCGCCCGGGCCGGGCTCAGCAGCCTTGGGCTTCGCCTGCTCGCCCTCGGGCGAGCCCTGCGCTGCGGCTGGCGCGGCGAGCGCCAGCCCCAGCAGGGCACCCAGGGCCCAGGGCCCAAGCGGCCAGCGACCAGCGCTCACCCGTAGATACGGCCGGCGTCGCTGATGCCGATCTTGATCCCGGGGATCCGCTTGGCCTCGGCCAGCGCGCGCTTGAGCAGCGTCTTGACGTGCTCCTCCTGCGCGCCGTCGTAGATCACCGTGAAGGTCTTGGTGCGCGCCCGGGTCAGGTCGAAGTCGCCGCCGGCCTCGTCCTTCTTGAGGAACTGGCTGATCTCGCGGCCGCGCTGCCAGCGCTCCTCGGGCTTCTTGAGGCAGGCCTTGCGCACGACCTCGGCCAGGTCGTCGGGGATCTTGGGGTTGACCTGCTTGGGCGAGGGCACCGGCTCGCGCACGTGCTTGCGCAGGATCTCGTAGGGATCCGGCGAGTCGAAGGGCAGGCGGCCGGTGAGCATCTCGTAGGCCATGATCCCGAGCGAGTAGAGGTCGGCGCGGCCGTCCATCTTGCGGCCCAGGGCCTGCTCGGGGCTCATGTATTCGGCGGTGCCGACGATGTCCTCGTCCTCCTGGTCCGCCTCGGCGCGGGTCTTGGCGATGCCGAAGTCCATCAGCTTGACGCGCCCGTTGTGCTCGACGATCACGTTGCTGGGCTTGACGTCGCGGTGGACGATCCCGTGGGTGTGGGCGTAGTCGAGGGCCTCGGCCAGCTGCGCCAGGACCGAGCGGGTCTCCTCGAAGGGGATCACGCCGCGGGTGTCGATCATGCGCGAGAGCTCGGTGCCGACGATCTTCTCCATCACGATGAAGTAGGTCGCGTAGGCCTCCTCGGAGTCGATCACCTGCACGATGTTCTCGTGCTGGAGGCCGGCCAGGATCTTGCTCTCCTCGCGGAAGCGCGTGGCGAACTCCTCGTCGTAGACCAGCTCGTGGCTGAGCATCTTGATCGCGACCGAGGAGTTGAGCGTCGGGTGCAGGCCCTCGAAGACCAGCGCCATGCCGCCGCGGCCCAGCTCGCCGACGAGCTTGTACTTGCCGACCTGCTTGATGTTGTTGCCCTCGAGCAGGCGGCGACCCAGGATCTCGGTCAAGAAGCTGGCCACCGGGGTGTGCTTCTTGAGGAACTCTTGCAGCGGCGCGCGCCGGATCACGAGGCACTCGACCTCGCTCTCGGCGAACACGTCCGCGTTGCGCACCTCGCCGGTCAAGAGCGCCATTTCACCGAAGAACTCGCCCTTGCCGAGTCGAGCCACGAACTTCTCGCGGCCGCTGTCGTCGAGGATCGGGATCCGCACGATCCCGTCCTTGACCACGTACATCGCGTCGCCGGGGTCACCGCGGCGAATGATCTGGGTCTTGGCGGGGATCCGGACCGGCTCGCACTGCGAGGACAGGCGATCGAGCTCCCGCGTCGCGAGGCTGCGGAAGGCCGGGATCGTCTTGAGGAAGGAGGTGAAGGACACGTCGGACTCCCCGAGTCAGGTTTGAAGGCGCCTAAAGTAGCAGGCAGGTCCTCTGGCTTCTAGCAGGCCCAGGCGCGCTCCCCTCCGATCCCCAGGGAGGGGTGGGGTTTGGTAACTTCCGCCCTCTATGGGTCCTAGGGGGAAGTAGCGCGTGTCGACGTTGCGGCTGGTGGTCGTCGAGGGCGAGAGCCTGGGCGCGCAGCTTCGCCTCCAGGCCCAGAACGTGGTCGAGGTGGGTCGCTCGCAGGCAGCGGACCTCCGCTTGCCCGACCCGCACGTCGCCGACATTCACCTCAAGATCTACCGCGAGAACGAGCAGTTCACCTGCTTCGACGTCACGGGCCAGGGCTTCCTGCACAACGGCAAGAAGACGCTGCAGGCCCAGCTCAACGTGGGCGACACGGTCCAGATCGGCACGCACAAGCTCCGCCTGCTGAGCGACTCGGTCACCGAGGTGCCCGCCGCGCCCGCGGCGGCGCCCGTCACCCCCGGCCAGGCCGCCCTGGTCGCGGTCAAGGGCAACGACGCCGGACGCAGCTGGCCGCTGGGGCACAAGAACGTGCTGATCCTCGGCCGCGGGGTCTCGACCGACATCACGATCTGGGACATTCGCGCGTCCCGCGCGCACTGCCGGATCGACCGCCACGCCGGCGGCTATCGGATCTCCGACTTGAACAGCAGCAACGGGACCACGGTGAACGGGCAACGGATCACCTCCCACGAGCTGGCCGAGGGCGACGAGGTCCGGATCGGAGCCACCGTGCTCCGCTTCAGCACGGGTTAATCAGCCCTTCCCCCCCAAACGACTTAGAGGAAATCTGCGCCAGCCGCGCAATGGTTTCGCGTGTCCGCGTCTTGCTGTCGAACTCAGGAGACAGCCATGAAGCGCACGCCCCACCTCCTCGCCCTCGTCCTCCTCGCCGCCTGCGCGAGCGGGTGCGTCGGCGCCCGCACCCAGCAGGTCGAGCTCGCCGGCACCCTGCACCGCCTCGGCGACGACGAGGACCAGCCGCTCAGCTTCGACCAGCACGGTCGCCCGCGGATCTACGACCGCCCCGTTGAGCTCCCCCGCGGCCAGGAGGACCGCCGCTACGGCGTGGTCCTGATCGACGTCGCGCCGCTCCCCGAGGTCTGGCGGCCGAGCTCGGCGCCGCAGGGCGGCGTCGTCGTCTCGGCGGTCGACCTCGCCTCGCCCCTCGCGATCGCGGGTCTGCGCTGCGGCGACCGGATCACCGCCGTCGACGAGCGCCCGGTGAAGGAGGTCGCTGAGGTCGAGCGGGCCCTCTGGGAGCGCGAGCGGATCTCCCTCAGCGTGGTCCACCTCGACGGGCGCGAAGCCAAGGTCGTGGCCGAGGCCTGCCAGGAGGGCGTGCGCGACGTCTCCCACTGGAGCATTCCCGCGGTGGTCACCTACGCCGGGAGCACGACCGGAGGCGGCTTCAAGCTCGGCCCCCTCGGCTGGGTCTTCAACGCGCGCTCGGCCTACGTCACCGACGGCAAGCGCTACCTCGACCGCACCGAGTGGGGCGTCCTGCTCGACCTGATCGCCTGGGAGTCGGAGACCGACCCCCTCACGGGCGAGTCCCAGAGCCGCCTCCGCTTGTTCTGGTTCCTCTCCCTCGGCTCCGACCTCTTCCCCGGCTAAGCAAGCACCCGCACTCCACGAGGACTCCTCCGATGAAGCACTTCGCTCCTCTCTTCGCGTTCCTGCCGCTCGTCTGCGGCTGCACGCTGACCTCCGAGGCCCCGATGGACCTCAGCTCCCTGCCGGCCAGCTCTGCGCTCGAGACCGTCGGCGGCTACGAGCTCTCGATCGACGTCGACGGCGCGCTGGTGGCCCGCTCGCCGAGCGGCGACCTCGAGGCGGCCCTCGGGGCGAGCCTGGCTGAGGTCGACTCGGGCGTCGTCGTGACCGGTCGCCTCGACGCCGCCTCTCCCTTGCGCGAGGGCGACCGCCTCCTGCGCGCCCTGCCGGTCTCGGCGGCCCTCGTCGACGACGACCGCGAGCGCTTCGCCCACCTGGCCGACTACGAGCACAAGCTCGACGTCCTGATCGAGGCCCTGGTCGGCTGGACCCCGCTCGAGCGCAGGCAGCTGCGGCCCCACGCCGTCCGCGACCTGGCCAGCCTGCGCGGCTACGGCTTGGGCTGGGTCGTGCTCTACCTGGAGCTCGAGCGCGAAGGCCAGCGCCGGCTCGTGCTGCGCGAGGTCGGCCGGCCGACGCCGGTGGCGGCCCGCCCCTGGGAGCCCCAGCTGACGCGCAAGGTCGGCTTCTCCGCGGTCCGCGTCGACAGCCTCCCGCCCCACCTGCGGCCCAAGACCTCGCCCATGGGCGGCGCGCTGATCACCTGGGTCTCCCCCGACTCGACCTTCGGGATCCACGGCATGCGCCCGCTCCAGGTCCTGGCGCCGGTGGGCGAGGCGGTCAAGGAGGTCGGTCACAACCCCTACGAGGCCATGGTGCACAGCCTCGAGAAGATGCGCGAGGACATGCGCCAGGAAGAGGAGAGGGAGGAGGACGACGAGTCTACGACCCTCCTCCTGCGCGACGTCGACGGGAGCCACGTCACGATCGTGATGGACCGCGTCACCTCGCAGCCGCGGACCGAGTTCGAGCTGCTCTGGGGCGCGCTCCTGCGCGTGCGCCACGACCCGACCTTCACCAGCGTCTCGATCGGCCCCGGCGGGCACGTGTTCGGGATCAACAGCAGCCTGGCCTACAACCCGCGCACCGACCGCTACGTGGAGGGCAGCTCCTGGTCCTTGGCCTATGACAGCATGGGTGGGAGGAGCTACGGCGGCGACGGCCGCGGCGGCGCGGGCAGCTTTCGAGTCGGGCTTGCCGACGGCCTCCCCGAGACCGTGATCGATCCCCAGGACGACGGCCCCTTCTTCGAGGGTCCCTTCATCTTCGACTGGAGCCAGCGCTGAGCGACCTGAGCGAGAGCAGCGTCCTGCGGGCGGTCGAGGGCCAGCCCGAGGACCTCGAGGCCTTCGCGCTGGCCTTCCTGCCGCGCGTGTATGGGCTCGCGCTGCGGCTCAGCCGCGACGCGGCCCTGGCCGAAGAGGCGACCCAGGAGGCCTATCTGCGGATCCTGCGCAACCTGCCCCGCCTCGAGCGCCCCGAGCGGGTCGACAGCTGGGTGCTGCGGATCACGAGCAACGTGGTCCGTGACCTCTACCGGCGGCGGGACCCGGCCCAGCCGCTGACCTACGAGCCGCCCGCGATCCCCGCCGAGGACGACGACTGGGAGCGCGCGCGACGGCGCGCGATCGACCTGGCCCTCGACGAGCTGGACTTCGACGAGCGCGAGCTCTTCCTGCTGCACACCGTCGAGGGGGTGCGGCTCAAGGACCTGGCCCGGGCGCGCAAGCGGAGCCTCGCCGCGATCACCTCCAAGGTGCACCGGATCCGCGCCAAGGTCCGAGCCGGGGCGCGGGCCCAGCTACGAAAGGCGAAGGTGCTCTCGTGACGCAAGAGCGCGACGAAGCTCTGCTCAGCGAGCTGCTCGAGGGGCTCCTGTCGGACGAAGACGCCGCGGCGCTCGAGGAGCGCTGCCGCGACGAACCCGAGCTAGCGCGCGCGCGGGCCGAGCTGGAGCGGATCCTCGCGGACCCGGTCCAGCTCGAGCCCTGCGCGCTGCCCGAGTCGCTCGAGGGCTGGGTGCGCGACCTCGCGGCCGACCCGCCGAGGGCCGAGGGTGAGCACGAGGACGAGCACCAAGACGAGGACAATGAGGGCGGGGAGCTGCTCGCGGGCGGGCTGGAGCCGGTCGAGGCGCCAGCCCACCTGCGCGAGTGGGTCCGCGAGCGGGCCGCGGCTGCGGCCGAGCGCGACCCCCTGGCCGAGCCGGTCGAGCTGGAGCAGCCTGCGGTCCCGGCCCACCTCGCGGCCTGGGTCAGCGAGCGCGCTCGCGCAGCGGGCGCGGGCGCCGAGGGCGCGGGACGAGACGAGCGCGAGGAGCGCGAGGGGCGCGAGGGGCGGGTGCTGGTCTTCCCGCGCGCGGCGCTCCTGGTCGCGGCGGCGGCCCTCCTCGTGGGGCTGGGTCTGGGGCTGCTCGGCGCTCGCGCGCTCTTCGCCCAGGAGGGGGGAGCCGCGCTGGCCCAGCTGCGCCAGGACCTGGCCGCCGCGCGCCAGGAGCTGGCCGGCGCGAGCGAGGCCCGTCGGGACGCCGAGTCGGGTCAGCGGCGCGTCAGCCAGCTCCTCGATCAGCGGGAGCGAGACCTGGCGCAGCTCCAGGCGCAGCAGCGCCGGATCGAGGACGCGCAGCGAGCGGCGGAGGGGAGCCGCGCGCGCGCAGAGGAGCGCGCGCAGGCCCTCGCGAGCGAGCTGGCCCTGGCGCGCCAGGAGCGCGACCAGGTCGCCGCGCGCCTGAGCAGCAGCGAGGGCCGGCTGGCCGCCCAGGGCGAAGCGCTGGCCCGCGCCGAAGCGGCGCTGGCGCAGCGGCCCGCGGGGGACCCCGAGCTGGAGCGGCGCCTGGACCAGCGGGAGCGCGAGCTGGGCGAGGCCCGCGCCGCGCTCGCCGCGCGCGCGCGGGAGAACGAGCGCTTGCTGGCCAAGCTCGCCCAGGGGGCGAGCCCGGAGCCCGCGTCCGCGCTGCGCGTGGCCGCCGTCCGCGACGTGCGCTGCTGGGACGACGAGCGCGGCTGGGTGGCCTTGGAGCGCGGGCAGGCCCTCGCGCCTGGCTCGGTCCTGGCGGGGGCCGGCCTCTACGGGCAGGTCGCCCTCGGCGAGGCGGGCGCTCGCCGCCTG
>MDTG01236306.1_pt1 | contig 24429 bp, 28 predicted proteins | sample 811421 | NCBI WGS metagenome assembly MDTG01 (sample SAMN05326645, study PRJNA326480) | marine metagenome | isolation source: seawater | place: Pacific Ocean: South East | collected 2011 | reverse complement strand
TTTTGTACAGTAATGTTATATTAAGCAACTTTCTTAAGCTATCCAACGAGTATTTTCTAATGTTAGTATTAGTTCTTTCGGGCGAGAGAAGTTTATACCTTTTTTCCCATATTCGTATAGTATGGGCTTTAATCCCAGAAATGTGTTCAAGATCTTTAATACTAAAACTACTTTTTACTTTCTTCATTTTTCCTAACTCATTAAAAAGCAATCAAATATAAAAAAAAAGTTTTAAAAAAATAAAGTACGCACGAGAAGACTCGAACTTCCACGAGATAATTCTCATTAGGCCCTCAACCTAACGCGTCTACCAATTCCGCCACGTGCGTATAACGAGTGACTTGGCTGGGGCTCGAACCCAGGACCCTCTCCTTAAAAGGGAGATGCTCTACCAACTGAGCTACCAAGTCAAAAATCATACTAAAAATAATATAAAAAAATGTGATTTGGCTGGGGCTCGAACCCAGGACCCTCTCCTTAAAAGGGAGATGCTCTACCAACTGAGCTACCAAATCATTTATATTTAAGGTCGCAAATATACACGCAAAAATTTATAATACATTGTCTTAATCATTAAATTTATAATCAATTTTTAGTTGATTTGAATACAGTTTTTTTAGTTGGTTATATGGGTTGTGGTAAAACTATCCTAGGGAAAGCTTTAGCTTCTCAGATGAATATTCCTTTTCTAGATATAGACAAAAAAATTGAAGAATATGAAAATAAGTCAATAAATAAAATTTTTAAATTAAAAGGAGAACTCTACTTCCGTCAAGTCGAAAGAAAAATTTTATTAAACCTAATTGAATCTTCGTTACCGAAAATAGTTTCGTTAGGGGGAGGGGCTCCATGTTATTTCACTAACATGGCAGACATTTTAAACTCGAACCATCAGACTATATACATTAAAGCTAGTGCTGATAATCTTGTAAACAGATTGTACGAAAATAATGAAAAAAGACCATTAATCTCTCACATTAAAAACAAAATTGATCTTAAAGAATTTATTAACAAGCACCTCTTTGAAAGATCTTTGTTTTATGAAAAAGCTCAAATAAAAATAAATGTTGATAAGAAATCAATCCCTGAAATAATTGGTGAAATTTTACTTTCATTAGGTTAAAAATATACCTTTTTGTTTTCCCTTCAAGTTGACTATAACAGTTTCATTAACCGATGTAGACAGTGATATACCTTTAAAGTCCGCTTTAATTGGAAATTTGTTATGTTCTCTGTTTACCAAAACAGCAATTTTAATTTGCTTAAAATGAACAGTTAAAAGAAATTTAAGAGCATGGGCTAGAACTAAACCAGTATTTAAGACATCATCAACAATTACTACACTCTTGTTTTCTAAATCTTTAATCTCGAAATTAAGTGAAATTTCATTTCCAGGTTTTTTTTTATCTATCTCCAACTTTAAGGTTTTTATAAGAAGGGGTGTTATATTACAAAGAATTTTTTCAATTTCTTTAGCAAAAAATGTTCCATTATCTGAAATTCCTACTAAAAAAATTTCTTTATTCCCTATGTTTGATTCAAATATTTGATAGGCAATTCTTTTTGTACAATATTTAATTTTTTTTTCATTAAAAATTAAATTTTCATATTTAAACATATATTTCTAGGTTAAAAATTCATCGAGACTTCTTCTTTCTTTTTTTGTCGGTCTTCCTTCACCTTTTTTTCTAGAATAATTTGAATTATCACGTAGTTTTTTATTAGAATGGATCTCGTTTTTCATCCTATATAAATCAACCAATTTACTACCTACTCTAGAATTTGGGAAATTTAAAACAGTAAATATATCCATAATTTGCTTTTTTTTAATTGATATAACGTCATCAATTAACACTTGATGTGACGGTTTTACTTTTTCACCATTGATCATTACATTTCCATTTTTACATGCGTTTGTTGCTTTGCTTCTGGACCCGAAGTATCTTACTGTCCATAGATAGAAATCTATTCTCATTTATAAATTAATATTAAATTTGTTTAAATTAAAAATAAATGATCAAATTTAAAATGGAACATTCGTTTAATCAAAGTTTTAAATTAATATTATTATTTTTTATTATTATTAATATTTCTTGTCGACCAGATGATGAAGATGAGGAGGAACCTCTAAGGGATTATCTTGAGCAGTCATTAGATGATGACCAAAAATTGGTCCAATATTTAAAATCTCATTATTACAATTATCAAGATTTCGATGATATTTTGAATGACGATAAAGAAATTAAAATTGACACAATTCTTTCTGAATATAATGATTTAAAATCTTTATTTGATTTTGCAGTTCAAACTTCTATCCCTTTGGTTTCAGATCAAGGTGAAATTATAGATCATAAATTGTATCACATTGTTATAAGAGACGGCGTTAGAATAGATGATAAACCTAGCATTGTTGACTCAGTATATCTATCCTATAAAGGAAAATTATTAAATGGGATTGAGTTTGATAAGAAAACAAATCCGGTTTGGTTTGATACTGCTAATGTAATAAGAGGCTTTAGATATGGTTTGCAATATTTTTCTCCTGGCAATTTTATTCAAAGAGAAAATGGAACAATTGATTTCAACAAATTTGGAAGAGGACTTATATTTATGCCATCTGGGTTAGGATATTTCAATACTGCTCAGACTAACATTCCCAGCTATTCTCCATTAATCTTCGAGATTTCAGTTTTTACAATTAATAGAGCTGATCATGATAATGACGGCGTTTTGTCAATTGATGAAGATCCTAACAATGACGGGAATCCTTACAATGATGATACTGATGAAGATGGTGTGATTAATATGTATGATGAAGATGACGATGGGGACGGGATCCTAACTAAGGATGAACTTGACGGGGATGACCCAGATAGTTTACCTGATGATTCGAATAATGATGGTATTCCAGATTATCTCGACAAAAATAGTTAATACTCTGTATCTTTCTTCCTACCCAACATGTATGTAAGGCTTACGGACCACAATTTGGGCCTTATATCAGAATAACCCTGGATATCTATATTATTTTTTCCTAAAATTTCTATTTCATTATCTGTAAATCCTCTTTCAAATCGAAAGCCAAGTCCAAATTTTCCGAGATCTATTCTTGAGCCAATTTGTAATCCCATTGTATAATTTTTAGTATAATTTCCAAAATTTATTGATTCACTTTTTAATGAAATTATTTTTTGAAAAATTGGTCCAGTAAATAATGAGATAGGACCAAATATGTTATATCCGACTAAAATTGGCATTTCTATTTTATTAATCTCAATTTGATCTAAAGATAAAATTTCAGATTTACTTTGACTTATCTGCAATTCAGGTCTAATATATAAGTCGACTATATTTAGTTGGACATATCCTCCAAGGTGACCACTTGCAATCGAGGCACTTTTAATTTGATTATTAAAAGAACTTGTGCTTTTTATATCTCCAATATTATCAAAATTAACCCCTATCTTTAGTCCATAGTTGAACTGGCTATGCAATTTATAATTAGTCAGATTATACATAAAAATTACAAAAATAATTAGCAAATAATTATTTTTCATTTTCTTGATAGAACTTTCTTTGCGGCATTAACAATCGCATGAGAACTTAAACCATACTTATCCATTAATTTAGAAGGGGATCCAGATTCACCAAACGTGTCATCCGTGGCAATAAATTCCTGTGGGACAGGATCATTTTTTGTTAAAACTCTAGAAATACTTTCACCAAGACCCCCTAAAAAATTGTGTTCTTCAGCTGATACTAAGCAGCGACTTTTTTTTATTGATTTTAAAATAATCTTTTCATCAATTGGTTTTATTGTGTGAATATTTATAATTTCTGCTGAAATACCCATATCAAATAATTTTTGACCTGCCAAAATAGATTCCCAAACTAAGTGGCCTGTTGCAACTATAGTAACATCCTCTCCCTTATTTAACATTATTCCTTTACCAATTTTAAATTTTTGGTTTGAATTTGTAAAATTTGGAACCTTAGGTCTTCCAAATCTTAAATAAACGGGTCCTTCATGCTCAGCAATTCTTATAGTTGCTAGTTTAGTTTGGTTATAGTCACATGTATTAATTACAGTCATTCCTGGTAACATTTTCATTAGGCCAATATCCTCTAGTATTTGGTGTGTAGCTCCGTCTTCCCCAAGGGTTAATCCTGCGTGGGAAGCACAAATTTTAACATTTTTTCCTGAATACGCAATCGATTGTCTAATTTGATCATAAACTCGTCCAGTAGAAAAATTAGCAAAAGTACCTGTAAAAGGTATTTTACCCCCAATTGTTAGACCTGCAGCAATACCCATCATATTTGCTTCAGCAATTCCAATTTGAAAAAATCTATTTGGATTTTCATTTTTGAATTGATTCATTTTCAATGAACCAGTTAAATCTGCACATAAGGCCACCACGTTTTTATTATTCCTCCCTAGCTCTGTGAGGCCATCCCCAAATCCAGATCTAGTATCTTTTAATTCTGTATATGTGAATTTTTTCATTTATAATTAATAGTCGCCAATAGTTTCTGGATTCTGAGCTAATGCAATTTCAAGTTGTTCATCGTTTGGCGCAACTCCATGCCACTTATGTGTATTCATCATAAAATCAACTCCATTTCCCATTTCGGTTTTTAAAATTACACAAATTGGTATATTTTTTTTTGTTTCATTTTTTGCTTCATTCAACTTTTCAATAATTGATTCAAGATTATTCCCGTTTTCTATATCTATAACCTTCCATCCAAATGCCTCAAATTTAACTTTTAAACTTCCTATAGGCATAACTTCACTTGTAGATCCATCAATTTGTTTGCCATTCATGTCAACACATAAAATTAAATTATCTACTTTTTTTGCTGAGGCGAACATAATAGCTTCCCAATTTTGACCTTCTTGTAATTCTCCATCTCCAACCAAAACATAAACAAGTTTATCATCTTTATTAAGTTTTTTTGACAATGCACTTCCAATTGCTACAGAAATTCCTTGGCCTAAAGATCCAGAAGCTATTCTAATACCTGGTAGTTTTTCGTGAGTTGTTGGATGGCCCTGCAATCTTGAATTTAACTTTCTAAAAGTGTCGAGCTCACTAACGGGGAAATATCCTCTTCTAGCTAACACACTGTAAAAAACAGGCGAAATATGGCCATTTGATAAAAAAAACAGATCCTCGTTTATACCATCCATATTAAATTCACCATTTAAATTTAAAACTTCATTGTAAAGGACCACGAAAAACTCTGTACAGCCAAGTGACCCTCCTGGGTGACCAGAATTTACAGAGTGAACCATTCTTAAAATATCTCTTCTGACTTGTACTGTTAATTTTTCTAGATTAACAATTGTTGACATAAATTTTTCTTTGTATTGTAAAATTAATTTTTTAGTTTAATTTCATTAACTCAAGTAGCATCAATTTTGAAAAGATTACCAACAATTATTGTTCATTAATTTTTTTTATCATCAAAAATTTCTATGTAAATGATGAAATTTAAATTAATCAAAAAAGATTTACGATCTAATGCCCGTGCAGGTATTTTAAAGTGCTCATTCGGCGAAATAAATACCCCGATTTTCATGCCTGTCGGCACTCAAGCTTCAGTTAAAGGTATTGATCAAGGAATTTTAAAAGAACAAATTAACTCTAAAATTATTTTGGGTAACACGTATCATTTGTATTTAAGACCTGGAACTAAAGTGATTAAAAATGCAGGAGGGATTCATAAATTTATGGATTGGGATAGAATGTTATTAACTGATTCTGGCGGATATCAGGTCTATTCACTTTCAAATAGTAGGAAAATTTCAGAAAATGGTGTTTTATTTCAATCACATATAGATGGAACTAAACATCTTTTAACACCTGAGTCTGTAATTGAAATACAAAGAGAAATTGGTGCAGATATAATAATGGCTTTTGACGAATGTCCCCCATATCCATGTAAATTTGAATATGCAAAGAGTTCTATGAATCTAACACATAGGTGGTTAGAAAGATGTATAGAAAAGCACAACAAATCTCCTTTTTTGTATGACAAAAAACAATATTTATTCCCTATAGTTCAAGGAGGAACTTATGATGATCTTAGAAGAGAATCAGCAGAATTCGTTTCAAATAAATTTGCTCAAGGATATGCTATTGGTGGTTTGTCTGTAGGAGAACCAGATGAAGAAATGTACAAAATTTCAGATTTGGTTTGTTCAATTTTACCTACTGACAAACCTAGATATTTAATGGGAGTTGGAACACCTGTAAACTTATTAGAAAATATTTCAATTGGGGTTGACATGTTTGATTGTGTAATTCCCACTAGAAACGCCAGAAATGGTATGTTATTTACCTTTGATGGAATTATTAATATTAAAAATAAAAAATGGGAGACTGATTACACTAAAATTACGGCACATGATGATAAAGGATCAGACAACAAATATTCCAAAGCGTACATTAGACATCTTTTTATGGTAAATGAAATTCTTGGAAAACAAATAGCTACTATTCATAATTTGACCTTTTACAACAATCTGTTAAAAATTGCAAGAGATAAAATAATGATAGGTGAATTTTCAACTTGGAAGCATAAAATTGTTAAAAAATTAAATACAAGGATATAGATGCTTAAAATTTTAGACGTTTACATAATCAGAAAATATTTAATTACTTTTTTAGTTGCTCTTTTTTTATTCATTCCAATAGGTATTATGGTTGATGTTGCTGAAAGGATCGATAAGTTTAAAGAAAATGAGGTGCCTTTCAATGAAATCATTGATTATTATTTTGATTTTATGTGGTATTTCGGGAATTTGTTATTCCCAATTCTATTGTTTTTGTCAATAATTTGGTTTACATCGAAACTTGCGAATAATACTGAGATTATTTCTGTTTTGAGCTCAGGTATTTCATTTTTAAGATTTCTTAGACCATACTTCATATCTGCTTCATTGATTACAACAATATCTTTTTTTCTTGGGATGTTTGTTGTTCCTAATGCAAGTAAAGGTTTTAATGAGTTTAATTATAAATATTTAAATAAAAAATCTGAGATTAGAAATACATCCAGAGTTTTTAAACAAATTTCTAAAAATGAATTTGTGTATGTGAGTAGCTACAACCCCACCAGAGAAAGAGCTTCGGATTTTTCTCTTGAACACTTTGAAAATGAAAAATTAAAATTTAAAATTATGGCGCAATCAATCAGATGGATAAATTCTGATTCGGTGTTTCGTTTGCTAAATTTTAGAAAAAGAATTATATACGAGGATGAAGAAATTTTGATTAAAAAAAAATCTTTAGATACTATTTTTAATTTTAAAATTCAGGACTTATCACCTTTAAATTACAAAGCAGAAACATTGACTATGTTTGATTTAAACAAATTTATCGATTCTGAAATTAACTCAGGGTCCAAATTAATTAATCAACACTTATTAGTTAGACACAAAAGATATAGCTTACCACTATCTGTTTTCGTTCTTACTCTTATATCAGTATCTGTATCATCAGTAAGGAGAAGAGGAGGTATGGGTATTAATCTTGCGATGGGAATTCTTATGGGATTTTCATTTATTTTTATAGATAAAATTTTAGTCGTCTTAGTAAATAAGTCAAACTTCTCGGCTGTATTTGCTGCTTGGTCTCCAATAATATTTTTTGGAATCTTGGGTTACTTTCTCATGAGATATGCAAAGAGGTAATTATAAAAATCTAATTCATTTACATTTTCTGATTTTTTTATGGGGTTTCACTTCAATCCTTGCGGCACTAATTGAACTTCATCCTATATTGATTGTTTGGTTAAGACTATTAATTGCAGCAATTTTAATTTTTATTTTTTTGTTTATTTTTCGAAAAGAATCCTTTAATTTAAGTAGTTCAAGCTTATTTAGTTTTTTTATTGGGGGTTTACTAATATCTGTTCACTGGTATTTGTTTTTTTATTCAATAAAAATTTCTTCTATTTCGCTGACTCTGTCAGTATTATCTACAGCATCTTTGATGACCTCCTTTCTAGAGCCATTGCTTTATAAAAGATCCATTAAAATTCATGAACTTTTATTTGGATTAGTTGCAATTATAGGATTGATAACTATTTTTGGTATACAATCAAATAATTATTTTGCTATTTTTATATCTCTGATTTGTACTTTATTATCTGTTTTATTTTCTCTTTTGAACGGATATTTGATAAAAAAACACTCATCTTTTAAAATTTCGTTTTATGAAATAATTTTTGGGTTTGTCACAATATCAATAATTATTTTGTTTTCAGATTTTAAAATTCAATCACTTAGATCAATAAAAATTATGGATTGGATTTTTGTTTTTATTTTAGGATCGATTTGTACCGCTTACGCATTTGTTGCATCTATTCATATTTTAAAATCTATAACACCTTATACTCTGATGATATCTTTAAATCTTGAACCAGTATATGGAATCTTTTTCTCGTTGATTATCTTTGGAGAAAAGGAATATATGGATATTCAATTTTATATTGGGGCAGTAATTATATTTTTGGGAGTTATTGGAAATATTCTATTTAAGTTCAAAAAAATATTTTAAATATTATATTTTTATACTTTAAAATTATGGAATATCTAGATTTTGAGTTGCCTATAAAAGAACTTCAAGAACAATTATCCAAATGTGAATTAATTGGGAACGAAAGCAATATTGACGTTACTGACACCTGTGAAAAGTTGGAAATTAAATTAAGAAAAACGAGGGAAAAAATTTATGGAAATTTAACTCCATGGCAGAGAGTTCAATTATCTAGACACCCCTCAAGACCCTATACTTTAGATTATATAAATGCAATTTGTGGAAATTCATTTTTGGAACTCCATGGGGACAGAAACATAAGAGACGATAAGGCGATGATCGCCGGTTTAGGAAAAGTAAAGTATCAAACTTTTATGTTTGTTGGAACTCAAAAAGGATACAACACTGTTACTAGGAAATATAGAAATTTTGGAATGGCTAATCCAGAAGGATATCGAAAAGCTCTTAGAGTTATGAAATCAGCAGAAAAGTTTAATATCCCTATTGTATGTTTAATTGACACACCAGGAGCATATCCAGGGCAGGAAGCCGAGGAAAGAGGACAAGGAGAGGCAATAGCTAGAAATATTTTCAATATGCTTTCAATCAAGGTTCCAATAATTAATATAATTATTGGTGAAGGAGCCTCCGGGGGTGCCTTAGGAATAGGAATTGGTGACCGAATATTAATGTTAGAAAACACATGGTATTCTGTTATTTCGCCTGAATCTTGTTCATCTATTTTATGGAGAAGTTGGGATTATAAAGAAAAAGCAGCAGAATCGTTAAAGCTAACTGCGCAGGATATGAAAAAATCAAAATTGATTGATAAGATTATCAAAGAACCTCTTGGTGGAGCACATAATAACAGAGAAAAAATGTTTTCAATTGTAGAAAATGAAATAACAAAATCATTTTTAGAACTTGAAAAGCTGTCACAATCTGATTTAATTAACTTAAGGAGAAATAAGTTTGAAAATATGGGGATTTTCAGGAGTTAGTGAGTAACATTTACAGGTATTAACAATTTTATAATAATTATAAACACCTACTGTTGACTCTTTTGTAATACTTTAAATTATTTAAATAAAAAATTTAATCAATCTTTTTTTACATTTAAGAGTGGAAAAAAGTGAAAAATTCTTATCGTCTGATAGCTTAAATAAAGGGATTTTTAGCCTTGATTCGGGAAAAATTCCTCCACAGGCTTTAGATCTCGAAGAGGCCGTACTTGGTGCAATGTTAATCGATAAAAAAGGTGTTGATGAGGTAATTGATATTCTTCAAAAAGACGCTTTTTACAAAGAGTCTCACAAAAAAATATTTGAAGCAATTCACAGTTTATTTCAATCTTCAGAACCTGTGGATCTTCTAACAGTTTCAGCCAAGCTTAGAAAGATGGGTAATTTAGAAATAGTTGGAGGCGACTTTTACCTTGTACAATTATCAAAAAAAATTTCAACTTCTGCCAATATTGAGTTTCATGCTAGAATTATACTTCAAAAATTTATACAAAGATCTTTAATCAGAATATCAAATGAAATTATAGAAAATTCATTTAAAGACTCAGTAGATGTTTTTGATCTCTTAGACGATGCTGAATCAAAATTGTACGAAATTACACAGGGAAATATTAAAAGATCTTCAGAAACAGCTCAGAGTTTAGTAATTCAAGCAAAAAAAAGAATCGAAGATATTTCAAATAAAGACGGTTTAAGTGGAGTTGCAACAGGATTTGATAAACTTGACTTATTAACTTCCGGATGGCAACCAAGTGATCTTATCGTAATAGCGGCTAGACCTGGTATGGGAAAAACAGCTTTAACATTGTCAATGGCAAGAAATATTGCTGTTTTAAAAAAAACTCCAGTAGCTTTTTTTTCTTTAGAAATGTCTTCAGTACAACTCATTACAAGGCTAATTTCTGCTGAGACTGGGCTAACTTCCGAAAAGTTAAGAACTGGAAAGCTTGAAAGTCATGAATGGGAACAGCTAAATGTTAAAGTTGGTGACTTAGAAAAAGCACCGCTATATATTGACGATAGCCCATCCTTGTCCATTTTCGATCTTAGAGCAAAGGCGAGAAGATTGTCTTCAAAACATGGTATTCAATTAATTATTGTTGATTATTTACAGTTAATGACTTCTGGTACAGCCAGTAAAACTGGGAATAGAGAACAGGAAATATCCTCGATTTCTAGAAATTTAAAAGCTTTAGCTAAAGAATTAAATGTACCTGTAATTGCACTTTCTCAGTTGTCCAGGGCAGTGGAAACAAGAGGTGGTACAAAAAGACCTATTTTGTCTGATTTAAGGGATTCAGGAGCAATTGAACAGGACGCGGATATTGTTTCATTCATATATAGACCTGAATACTACGGTATAGATGAATGGGATGACGATGACAGGTCTTCATCAGAAGGTCAAGCTGAATTCATAGTTGCGAAGCACAGAAATGGAGGATTGGACACAATACGACTTAAATTTACACCACAACTTGGTAAATTCGAAAATTTAAGTGACATAAATTCATCGTTCGAATACCCATCAAAAATTAATGATATTAAAAAAAGAAGAGACCCCACCCAAGGAGATTTTGAAGATAAAAATAACATAACTCCATTTTAAGTTTTGGTTTATTTTATTTTATCTACAATTTTACTAAAAGTATCAGGGTGATTCATAGCAATGTCAGATAAAACTTTTCTATCTAAATTGACATTTTTAGATTTTAAATTGGAAATTAATTTACCATAGGTCAATCCATGGAGTTGTGCAGCTGCACCTATTCTTATTATCCATAATGACCTAAATGATCTTTTTTTATTTTTTCGATCCCTGTAGGAATATAACAGTCCTTTCTCGACAGCATTTTTAGCTACTTTCCAAACATTTTTTCTTCTTCCATAGTAGCCCTTAGCCTTTTTCAGGATTTTTTTTCTTTTACTTTTAGAGGCAACTGAGTTTTGTGATCTTGGCATTTTTTATAATTTTTATTTTAAAAAGCTTTATTTTAACCTTAACTGTTTTTCTATATTGGGCGTGTCACTTTTATGCACTAAGCTAGAATGAGTAAGTTTCAATTTTCTTTTTTTTGACTTTTTTGTCAAAATATGATTTTTAAACGCTTGTTTTCTTTTTATTTTACCAGTACCAGTCAATTTAAATCTTTTCTTCGCACTTGATTTGGTTTTCATTTTTGGCATGTTATCAAATTTTAATTTTTTTTTGGATTAATAAACATAATCATTCTTTTACCCTCCAATTTCGGTAATTGTTCTACTTTTCCAAATTCTTCTAGATCCTGAGCTAATCTTAGAAGCAGAATTTGTCCTTGTTCTTTAAAAATAATTGACCTCCCTTTAAAAAAAACAAAAGCTTTGAGTTTTGCACCATCCTTTAAAAACTTTTCTGCATGTTTCCTTTTAAATAAATAGTCATGTTCATCTGTCTGAGGACCAAATCTAATTTCTTTCACAATTACTTTTGTTGTTTTGGATTTCAATACTTTGTCCCTTTTCTTTTGTTCATAAAGAAATTTTTTATATTCTAAAATTTTACAAACAGGTGGAACAGCCTTCCCTGAAATTTCTACTAAATCTAAATCCAAGTTATTTGCCATTTGAAGAGCTTTTTGTCTGCTGTAAACACCACTTTGGATATTATCACCTACAAGTCTAACTTCAGAAGCTAAAATTTTTTCATTAATAAGGTGAGGATCTTGTTTAATAACCCTACCAGGTCTATGGGATCTTCTTCTTCGAATTGCTATAACAAATAATTTAAATTAAACTTCAAATGAATAACTATTTTTTATCTCGGCTGACAGCTTTTGAATAAAAGTTTCGATTGTTAGGGAACCTAAATCTCCTTTACTAATGTGTCTTAATGATACAATGTCGTCTTTCATTTCTTTTTCACCAATTACCAAAATGTAGGGATATTTATTTAACTGAGCGTCTCTAATTTTTTTCCCTATTGTTTCATTTCTATAATCGATTAGTGCGCGAATTTCGTTAATTTTCATCTTATTTAAAACTTTTTCTGCGTATTTTTCATACTTTTCAGAAAGTGTTAAAATAATCAGTTGATGTGGGATTAACCAGAGAGGAAGTTTACCACCTGTATGCTCCAGTAAAATTGCGATAAATCTTTCCAAACTCCCAAATGGAGCCCTATGGATCATAACAGGGCGTAAAAAGTTGTTTTCTTTTGCTTTATATTTTAATTCGAATCTTTCAGGTAAATTATAATCTACTTGAATGGTTCCTAGTTGCCATTTTCTTCCTAAAGCATCTTTTACCATAAAATCTAATTTTGGCCCATAAAATGCAGCTTCTCCATACTCAATTTTATAATCTAAATTTTTCAATTCTGCTGCACTTAAAATAGCCTTTTCTGCTAAATTCCAATTATTTTCTGAACCTATATACTTGTGTGGTGTATTTGGATCCCTTAACGAAACTTGAACTATAAAATCATTAAAGCCTACTGCCTTAAATACATATGCAACCAAATCTATAACCTCTAAGAATTCTTCTTCTAATTGTTCAGGAGTACAAAAAATATGTGCGTCATCTTGTGTGAATCCTCTAACTCTAGTTAGTCCGTGTAGTTCACCACTTTGTTCATACCTGTAAACAGTTCCAAATTCCGCATACCTTATTGGAAGATCTTTATAACTCCAATTTTGTGAACTATAAATTTCACAATGATGCGGACAATTCATCGGCTTTAAAAGAAAAGTTTCTTTCTTTCCAGGGGTTTCAATCGGTTGAAAGCTGTCTGAACCGTATTTTTGGAAATGTCCTGACGTTTCATATAATTCTTTTTTTCCAATGTGTGGAGATTCGACCATTTGGTACCCAGCTTTATCTTGAGCTTTTTTTAAAAAATTTTCTAATCTATTTTTTAAGTCAGTACCTTTAGGCAACCACAGTGGTAACCCCAGACCAACTCTATTACTAAAAGTAAATAAATTTAGTTCCTTACCTATTTTTCTATGATCTCTTTTATTAGCTTCCTCAATTAAAGAAATATATTCTTTCAAAAGTTTTTGTTTTGGAAATGTAATACCATAAATTCTAGTTAGCTGCTTATTTTTTTCATCTCCCCTCCAGTACGCACCAGCTATATTTGTTAATTTAACTGCTTTTACCAATCCTGTATGAGGAATATGGCCTCCTTTACATAAATCAGTAAAGTTTGAGTGATCACAGAAAGTAATTTCCCCATCTTTTAAATTTTCAAGTAACTCTAGTTTGTATTCATTTGCCTTCTCTTTATAATACGCTATTGCATCCACCTTCGACAAATTTTTCAATTTAAAATAGCTTTTTTGTGACGCAAAAAACATGAATTTTTTTTCTATTATTGAAAAGTCATTTTCTGATATTGTTTCATCACCTAAATCAAAATCATAGTAAAAACCGTTTTCAATTGGAGGTCCAATAGTAAGCTTAACATTAGGGTATAGACTTAACACAGTTTGAGCAAGAATATGAGCTGAGGAGTGCCAGAATGCTGACTTTCCTTCATCATCGTTCCAAGTATAAAAATCCAACTTACCACTTTCAAAGATTCTTGCTGACAATTCAATTATCGATCCGTTAAATCTTGCTGATAAAGCGTTTCTAGCCAGACCTTCGCTTATATCTTTTGCAATATCAAATGCACAAACTCCTTTTTTTAACTTTTTTACAGTACCGTCCTTAAGAACTATTTCGATCATATTTTAAAAAAATATAACTTAAAACTTTGCATATGTAAATATAAATTAATCTTTCTTTATTTTTCCAATCAGTGATTTAACTAACTGATTTATACCTATAAAACCCATAATAACAGCAATTGATGAGAGAAAAACTCCAAACAATAGAACAGGAAAAAAAAGAATATTTTCTTTATTTTTAAAAGCTTGCATAATTACAACAGGAGATATGAAACATAAAACGATAAAGTAAAGAATTTTCCGCAAGGACTTTTTAAAAAGAATAATATTCATTTTACTTTATTCCTTTCTATTACGCTTCTTATGCTTCCGTGTTCTTCAAACAATTCCATTGCTTCATTTTTTGATACGCTTAAAGTTTCACTAATTATTCTGATGGCTCTTTCCTTAAGTTTATTATTATTTGTTTGCATATCTATCATTTTATTTCCTTTAATATGTCCCAATTTCACCATTGCAGATGTAGTGATCATATTCAAAATCATTTTTTGAGCGGTGCCTGCTTTCATTCTAGTACTTCCTGTAATAAATTCAGGACCAACTACAACCTCAATTGGAAATTTTGAAAATTTCGCCAAAGGTGTCTCATAATTACAGGAAATAGAGCCTGTAATAATGCCATTATTATTACATCTTTTTATACCCTCAACAACGTAGGGGGTGGTACCAGACGCTGCAATTCCAATTACAAAATCTCTTTTATTTATGTTTCTTTTGTAGAGGTCTTCCCAAGCCTGAGTTGTTGAGTCCTCCGCGTGTTCAACACTCTGATATAGGGCGTCAGTACCTCCGGCAATTATTCCATTAACTTTCCATTCAGGTGTTCCAAATGTTGGTGGACATTCAGTTGCATCTAAAACACCTAGTCTTCCGCTAGTGCCAGCTCCAAGGTAAAATAATCTACCACCAGATGAAAGTTTGCAAACTAATGCATCAACGAGTTTACTTATGGCTGGAAGGACTTTTTGAACTGAAGAACAAATTTTTTTATCTTCTTCATGTATTGAATTTAGTAATTCTGTTGTAGAAAAACTTTCTAAATTATGATATAAAGATTCTTGTTCAGTAATTTTTTTAATGGACATATTTGTAAATAATTTAAGATTTATTTTTGTTTAAAAAATCTAACTTTTTATCCAAATTGTCTTTAATTAGGTTCAAAAAATTTTGGGTATTCAAATAGTGATTTGAATTTAAATTTTCCTTATGTAATAATGAAGCTAGATCCTTTGTCATATGTCCTTTTTCAACAATATTCACGCAAATTTCCTCTAACAAAAAACAAAATTTTTTAAGTTTTGAATTCTTGTCTATTTTGGCCCTATGCGCGAGTCCTCTTGTCCATGCAAAAATTGAGGCTATTGGATTTGTCGAAGTTGGTTTTCCTTTCTGGTGTTCTCTATAGTGTCTAGTAACTGTTCCATGAGCTGCCTCTGCTTCAAGAGTCCTCCCATCTGGAGTTACAAGAGTAGATGTCATTAACCCTAAAGATCCGAACCCTTGGGCAACAGTATCAGATTGAACATCTCCATCATAATTTTTGCATGCCCAAACGAATCCTCCTTTCCATTTCATAGCTGCTGCTACCATATCGTCAATGAGTCTATGCTCATAAAAAATTCCATTTTTTTTGAACTTTTCTTTAAATTCATTTTCATAAACATCATGAAAAATATCTTTAAACCTTCCATCATATGCTTTCAATATTGTATTTTTTGTTGACAGATAAAGCGGCCATTTTTTTGAAATAGCCTGATTCATACATGATCTTGCAAATCCGTAAATGGAGGATTCAATATTGTACATTGCCATGGCAACTCCATCTTCTTGGAATTTGTAAACTTCCCAAACTATCGGATCATCACCATTTTCGGGTTTAAAAGTCATAGTTAAAGTTCCCTTACCGTGAGTTACAATGTCGGTTGCTTTATATTGATCACCAAATGCGTGTCTTCCGATACAGATGGGTTTATCCCATCCCTGAACATATTTTGGTATATTTTTCATTATTATAGGTTCCCTAAAAACAGTTCCTCCTACAATGTTTCTAATTGTTCCATTAGGAGAACGCCACATTTTCTTTAATGTGTATTCTTGAACCCGTTGTTCGTCTGGTGTTATAGTTGCACACTTAATACCTACGTTAAATTTTTTTATTGCCTCTGCAGCTTTTACGGTTACCAAATCGTTGGTGAAATCTCTATTTTTAATTCCTAAATCAAAATATTTTATATCAATATCTAAGTAAGGAAGAATTAATTTTTCTTTTATGAACTTCCAAATAACTCTTGTCATTTCGTCTCCGTCCATCTCGACTACTGGATTTTTAACTTTGATTTTTTTAACCATTTTTTAAAATAAATATTAAAAAAAGTCGCTGAAGCGACTTTATCTATAATTGAAGCTCTTTAATTTTTGCTTTTTTTCCTCTCAACTTTCTAAAATAGAAGATTCTAGACCTTCTAACTTTACCCTTTTTGTTTACCTCTATCTTTTGTAGGGTGGGCATATTTAGGGGAATGATTCTCTCGACACCTATGGTTCCAGACATTTTTCTAATTGTAAATGATTTGTTTAAACCTTGACCTTTGATTTGAATAACAACTCCTTTAAAAAACTGGGTTCTAACTTTGTCGCCCTCACGTATCTCATAATAGGCTGTAACAGTATCACCCGCCTTGAAAGTGGGAAAATCTTTACTTTCAATTAGTTCTTCTTGTATTTTTTTTACAACGGTATTCATCCTTATGACTTATCAATCCGCAAAATTACAACTATTTTTTTGTCAAAACAATATTATTTAGCCAATATATAGAGTTATCAAGATGCAGTTTAAAGTAAATCGGGCCTATACTTCTTAGTTCTTTCCAAAGATTTTTTTTCTCTCCACCTTTCAATTTCCTTGGTATTACCTGAAATTAAAATTTTGGGCACTAATAAACCCTTATAATTTTCTGGACGAGTATAGATGGGTTCTGACAATCTATTATCTTGAAAGCTATCTGTTAGAGCTGAAGACTCATCTCCCAATACCCCAGGGACAAGTCTTATAACTGAGTCACAAAAAACTGAGGCTGCTAATTCACCTCCAGAAATTACGTAATCACCTATGGATATTTCGTCTGTAACAAAATGTTCTCTAATTCTTTGGTCAATACCTTTATAATGCCCACAAATTAATAATATATTTTCTAATAAGGAACACTTATTGCTAGTGCCTTGATCTAGTTTTTTTCCATCTGGTGTTAAATAGATAATTTTGCAATATTTTCTCTCTTTCTTTAATTCTTTTATGCAGTCACAAATTGGTTGTATCATAAGAACCATTCCACTCCCACCCCCATATTGGTAATCGTCAACTTTTTTATATTTATTTTTTGAATAATCTCTAATATTATGATATTTTATGGTTACAAGATTCTTATCTAGGGCTTTTTTGATAATAGAATGTTCCAAAGAGGATTTAATTATTTTAGGGAAAAGTGACAGTATATCAATTCTCATCTTTTAATAAACTAGAATCGTAAACGAATTTTTTCACCATTAGGATTAATGTATGTTAACCATTCTACGCTTTCGGGTTCCATTTGCAATATTTCGTCAACTGTATCGATTAGATCACCATTAATATCAATTAAAATTGAATTATTTTCAATTTGACCCTTCAAAAACTCTCCTGAATCAACAATCCTTAATCCATTTTTAATTTTCAAATTTTCTCTTTCCTTTTTCGTTAGGTTAGAAAGAGTCATATTTAAAAATTGAACAGTTTTTGTTTTTTCTAACCTCACCATTGAATATTTTTTAACATCCTTTCTAAAAAATCCAATCTTTACATTGTCACCAGGCCTTTTACTCTCAAGATATCCCGTTAAATCTGAAAACTTTTTAATTTTAATATTATCCACGGAAATTAGGATATCACCTTCTTTGATCCCTGCATTTGAAGCTCCCATATTTTCTAATACTTTACTCACATAAAAACCCTCTGATTGTTTGATTTTATTTTCTTGTATAAATTTTTCAAATTCGGGAGATATTGCAAATCCCTGAACACCTAACATTCCTTTTTGGTTGGTTCCAAATTCAATTATATCCTCAAATACTTTTTTGGCAATGTTACTTGGGACAGCAAAAGAGTAACCCTCAAAACCTCCTGAAATAGTAGTAATTGCGGTGTTAATTCCTATTAATTCACCATCTAAATTAACCAATGCACCTCCGCTGTTACCCTGGTTTACGGCTGCATCTGTTTGAATAAAAGATTGATTCCTTCTATCTAATTTATTTAAATCCCTTGATTTAGCACTGATAATTCCAGCCGTAACGGTAGAGTTTAAATTAAATGGATTCCCAATAGCTAAGACCCATTCACCAATTTTTGTATTATCCGAATTAGCAAAATAAAGGTAAGGAAGAAGTTTTTGAGTTTGAATTTTTAATACAGCAATATCCGTATAAGGGTCAGTTCCGATAAGCTCTGCCTCGTATCTAATGTTATCATTAGTTGTAACTTCGATTTTAGTTGCATCTTCAATAACATGGTTATTAGTTATTATAAGCCCATCGGGTGATACAATAACACCTGAGCCAGTGCCTATTCTATTTTGTCGGCTTTTATTTCTACCATAAAAGTAATCTAAATACGAAAAATCATCTGAGATAATAGATGTATTTTTTACATGAACAACAGCATTGATGCTTTTTTCCGCAGCTTCAACAAAATCTACAGGTTGGTTTATAACTTTATCTAAGGTCCTAGTATAACTTACAGGACGAGGATTATATTTATCAAAAATAATATTTGACTTTTCTTCATTTGTGCAGGAAAAAAAAGCTAAAAGGATAAACCAAAGTTTACAACAAATTTTCATCAAATATTTATTTTTTTACAAATTTTATAAATAATACCTTCGTATTAAGTTTACAAGTTTTGATTTAACTCCATTTTAACAATAAATTATTAAACTTCAGTGATAATAAAGTTTCAAAAATACGAATCAGGAGGAAATGACTTTGTCTTAATAGATGACAGAAAAAATATTCTTAATTTAAGTTCCGATAAAATAAAAAATATTTGTAACAGAAATTTTGGGGTTGGCTCTGACGGATTAATCCTTCTAAAGGAATCTTCTATTGCAGATATTAAAATGTGTTATTACAATTCAGACGGCCTACCAAGCACATTATGTGGCAATGGAACTCGTTGTCTTTTTTCTTTTTCTTTAAGTTTAGGGATTATAAAAAAAATCGCTAAAATTGAAACATCTGAAGGGATTTATACCGTAACAATATCAAATAGAAATTTAGTCTCATTAAGGATGAAAAATATTGATGATATTGTTTTATTTGAGAATAAGGCATATTTAAATTCTGGTTCACCTCATCATGTTGAAATGACAAAAGATTTGAATAAAGTGCTTGTAAAAAAAATGGGCTCATCAATTCGTTTTTCAAAAAGATATTCTCCAGATGGAACTAATGTAAATTTTTGCAATAAAATAAGTGATAAAATATTTGAAATTAGAACTTATGAGCGTGGGGTTGAAGACGAAACTTTGTCATGTGGAACAGGAGCTACTGCTGTCGCAATTGCCGTGCATGCGATGGGTTTAACTACTCAAAATGAAATAATTATTCAAACTAGGGGAGGTGAATTAATTATTTCATTTGAGACCAGCCAGACAGGGTACAAAAATATTTATCTCAAAGGGAACACTAAATTTGTTTTTAAAGGGGAATATTAATGGGTATAGATAAAATTAATCTTCGAGCTTTAGAAATAGATGATTTAGAATTTTTATTTGAAATTGAGAACAACAGAAAGTTGTGGAAAATTTCTTACACTACTTTACCATTTTCAAAATATCATCTTAAAAAATATATTCAGGAATCGAATCTTGATATTTTTTCAGAAAAACAGTTTCGTTTTGTTATATGTCTGGGTAATAAAAATCCTGTAGGACTAATAGATCTGTTTGACTTTGACCCTCTTAATCATCGAGCAGGAATTGGTATAGTTATTAAGAAGACGCATAGAAAGAAAGGTTATGCCTTCGAATCAATTAAATTAATTGAAGATATATCAAAAAAAAATTTGCAAATTCATCAGTTGTATGTTAATGTTGGAATCGATAACAAAATTAGTTTGGATTTATTTAAAAAGTTGGGGTATGTGGAGATTGGAATTAAGAAGGATTGGAATTATATTGATGGTCAATATGCAGATGAAGTATTGTTACAGAAAATTTTAAGTAATGAGATTTAAAAAATTTTTCATCACTTTATCTTTATTCTCAATACTTATTATAATAACTTTTTATTGGCTTTTCTTTTTACCAAATATTTTAGTTGAAAATAAAAGACTAGAATTTTATATTAAAAAAAATACTTCCTTTTGTGACTTTTTTGAAGAGATAAGACCGCATCTTAAATCTAAAAAAAGTTTTGAATTGGCATCTAAGTTCAAAAAATTTAATAAAAACTTAAGGCCTGGAAGATATTTAATTGAGGAGACGATGAGTAACAATGAACTTATAAATAATTTAAGAGTTAAAAATATTCCAATTAAACTTACTTTCAACAACCTGGAAAGAATTGAAAATTTAGCTTCAGTTATATCAAAACAATTAGAAGTGGACAGTTTAAATTTGATTAATCAATTTTTAAATCCAAAATTTTTGAAGGATAATGGTTTTAATTCCGATACTGCGCTTTCAATGTACATACCCAATTCGTATGAATTTTTTTGGAACACGAGTTCAGTTAACTTTCAAAAAAGAATGTATACAGAATATTTAAAATTTTGGAATACGAAAAGACTCTCCAGGGCTAAAGAAATTAATTTAACACCCATACAGGTAAGTATTCTTGCTTCAATAGTAAAAAAAGAGTCGTCTATTGAAGATGAAAGGCCAATTATTGCTGGAGTATATATGAATCGACTCAATAAAAAAATAAAATTACAAGCTGATCCTACAGTTATTTATTCAATAAAAAAGAAAGAGAATAACTATAAAAAAATAATCAAAAGAGTACTTTTTAGAGATTTAAACCTAGACTCCGAATACAATACCTACAAATACTTGGGTTTACCTCCAGGTCCAATTTGTATGCCAGATATCTCTTCAATTGATGCAGTATTAAATTTTAAAAAGCATAATTATTTATATTTTGTAGCAAATCCTAATAAGTCTGGACGTCATTCATTTTCAAAAAGCCTGAAAGAGCACAATTATCATAGAAGAATATATCTACGTTGGTTAAGAAATATAAAGTAAGATTATTTAGCCCCAATTAAAAACACGGTTGGTTTTTTGTTCAGATTTGTTTTTTCTTTCTTCCATTCTAGGATCGACAAACTAAGTATTTTTTCATCACTCGAATCTAAGCATGAAGCAATTGAGAGTTGAGTATTTGGTGATAGTACTTTTAAAATTAAAGCAAAAAGTTGATTGTTCCTGTAAGGAGTTTCTATAAAAATTTGAGTCTCATCATTTCTTATAGATTTTTTCTCTAAATATTTTAGCTGTTTAGCTCGTTCTTTAGAGTTAATTGGAAGATAACCATTGAATGTAAATTTTTGCCCATTCATCCCAGATGAAATTAATCCAAGCAAAATTGAGGACGGACCAACTAAAGGCTTTACATTAATTTTTAAAACATGTGCTGAATATACGATCGATGCCCCAGGATCAGCAATAACCGGATTTCCTGAATCTGACATCAGCCCCATATTCTCCCCCTTTTTTAAAGGATTTAGATACTTTCCGGTATCTTCATATTTTTTGTTTTTCTTTATTTGAAAAAAAAATAGATCATCTTGATTTTTATTTGGTAAGATTTTTTTTAAAAATCTTCTTGATTTTTTTTCGCTCTCTACAATGAAGTATTTTATTTCATTTATAATTTTAAGATTGTAGTTAGTAACATGCTCTAAACTTTCGTTACTACCAATAAAAGTTGGAATTATATAAAGTGTTGTTTTTTTTATTTCCAATTATTTAATACTCTTTTACATCCTTGATAGATTTTATCGTAAACTATCTCAAAACCCTTTTCGTCACCATAATATGGATCCTCTATTTCGAATGGGTCATTTAAAAGTTGAATTATGCAATTTGTTCTATTAATTATGGCGAGCTTTTTCACATCATGAAAATTTTGTTTGTCCATTACAAAAATGTAATCAAAATTCTTAAAATCATTTGTTCTAATCTGCCTAGCTTTTTGAATACTAATATCAATTCCATTTGACTTTGAGATATTGATACTTCTTTGATCAGGCGCCTCCCCTGGATGGTAGTTGGCAGTACCGGCAGAATCTACATTTATTTTAAACTTCTTAGACATGTTCTCAAAAATACCTTGAGCAATTGGCGACCGACAAATATTTCCTAAACAAACCATAAGAACACTTCCTGGTTTGTGCATATTAAAGTGTTAACTTCTTATTTAAATCTTCAACGTACTTTCTGAATTGCTTGTCTGTAAATGACAAATTATCAACTGTTTTACAGGCATGTAAAACTGTAGCATGGTCTCTTTTACCAATTTGACTCCCTATACTTGCCAATGAAGCCTTTGTGAATTTTTTTGCGAAATACATAGCCAGTTGTCTTGCCTGAACTATATGTCTTTTTCTTGTTTTTGATTGAAGAGTTTCTACATCCATTTGGAAATATTCCGAAACTACTTTTTGAATATAATCAATACTGACTTCTCTTTTTGTATTTTTAACGAACTTATCTACAATCTCTTTTGCTAATTCAATTGTTACTTCTAATTTGTTAAACGAAGATTGAGCAATTAAAGAAATTATAGCACCTTCTAATTCTCTAATATTGCTCTTTATATTTTTTGCTATATAATCAACTATATCGTCATCAATAACTACTCCGTCTCTGTATAGCTTATTTTTAAGTATTGAAAATCTTGTTTCATAATTTGGTTGCTGTAACTCAGCGGATAGACCCCATTTGAATCTTGAAAGGAGTCTTTGTTCAATATCTTGCATATCCACAGGGGCTTTGTCCGATGTAATAATGACTTGTTTACCATTTTGGTGGAGATGATTAAAAATGTGAAAAAAGACATCTTGTGTACCTGATTTACCAGATAAAAACTGAACATCATCTATAATTAAAATGTCAATAATCTGGTAGAAGTGTATAAAGTCATTTCTTGTATTTTTTTTAACTGATTCTATATATTGTTGAGTAAACTTTTCAGCAGATATGTATAAAACAGTTTTATCAGGAAATTTTTCCTTTATTTTCACACCTATTGCGTGGGCTAAATGAGTTTTTCCTAAACCAACATTCCCAAAAATTAATAATGGGTTAAATGAAGTTCCACCAGGTTTGTTGGCAACTGCAATTCCAGCCGACCTTGCCAATCTATTTGAATCACCTTCTAAAAAATTTTGAAAATTGTAGTTAGGATTTAACTGGGACTCAATATTTAAATTTCTGATTCCAGGGATTACAAAGGGATTTTTTAGTTGACCGTTAAGACTATTTAGAGGAGCATCGACCTGTTGTGATTGAAAATTCTCTTGTTGGTTACTTGGAATACTTTCGGTAAATGGTTTTTTATTACCATAAGTATTCTCCATTTTAATTACGTAAACCAGACGAGCAGTTTCACCCAACTCCTTGGTCAATGCAATTTTTAAAAGTTTAATATAGTGTTCTTCTAACCATTCATAGAAAAACTTACTTGGAACTTGGATACTTAGAGCATTCTCACTTAATTTCAATGGTTTGATTGGTTCAAACCATGTTTTATACGCTTGTGGCTGAATGTTGTCTTTAATAAAAGATAAACAATTATTCCAGGAAGATTCAGCAGTTTTATGCATTTATGTTACTATATAAATTTCTTTTTAATAACGTTTTGGGTTTTTCTTTTAGCTAAGTCAAATATGCTAAAAAAAAAATAAAAAAAAACATCTTTTGGTATTGATTTTAAACTTTTTTTTTTAGAAATTATGAGCATATCATTTTTCAGTATTTTGAAATTTCAATTTGAATCATCAACTTTAAAAGTTAGGTATTGTGAAACTGACCAAATGGGGTTTGTTCATCACAGTAACTACTTAAAATATTTTGAAGCTGCTAGGCTAGAATGGCTTGATAAACTAGGGAT
>MDTG01260932.1_pt1 | contig 24434 bp, 22 predicted proteins | sample 811421 | NCBI WGS metagenome assembly MDTG01 (sample SAMN05326645, study PRJNA326480) | marine metagenome | isolation source: seawater | place: Pacific Ocean: South East | collected 2011 | reverse complement strand
TATCTGCAAGAGAGTACTTTAAATTTGATGAAAAAAAGAAGTTATCTAGAAAACTATACTCGCTGATATTTTCAATCATTAATGCGCCCTTAAAGAATTCTTCTCTCGAAGCTAGAAAAGGTCTTATTGATAGACGGGTATTTGTCTTAAATTTCTTTTTAGCTTGTCTTTCATATATTAGCTTTGCATTCCTTTCAAAAGACTCATCATATTCAGTTTTTGCTTTTAAATTTGAAATCCTTAGATCTTTTTTCACAGGTTTTATAAAGCCTGCGTTATAAGAGGCTTTCTCAATTATTTCATCAACTATATCCAAATTAGGATGAGTAAATTGACTTATTTGGACACCTATTTCTTTTGAGCCTTCAAAAATTTTATTTACGCTAATTCCGTTTTCACTTAGGTTTCTTATAAATTTTACATAGCTGATGTCGTTTTCTTTGTGATTGGATTTCTTATATTCATATCTTGGCTTGCTTACTTTTGGATAGTTCTTATAGACAAATCTTATCGACGTTGAGTTGCCTCTCTCAGAAGAAATACCAATGGTGAAGTTTTTAGTCAAATTAAAATCTAGGCCAAGTGAGAAATCCTGTTTGGCTTCCTTATAACCCACCTTTCCTGGGGTTACAGTGGTGTCGTATTCAAGTTTTATTAGATATTTATCATTTATGGCATGAGTTATTCCAAAAAAAGGTGAGACTTTTTCTCCAGAAAAATATCTTGAGGGCTGAAATTGTCCTCCATCATCACTAAAAGTCTCCGGCCTTTCAAAAAAATTATCATCAATATTTCCAAATGGATTTTTAAAACCTTTTTTAGATCCATTCAGTTGCCCCCAACCTAATCCAAGGTGAAAATCAGTTTTATTAATTCCATAACTAGCAACAATATATTCCGAACCATAAAATCCTGTTCCTGCAATATCATTTATTCCAACAGCTATTGCGGGCAATACACCCTCCTCTTTCAATCTTACTTTAAAATTAAATCCTTTGTCTTTATAGTCTTGATTACATAAATCAAGATCATCATTACAATATGGCTTATCTTGAATATTGGTATAAAAGAAAGATGCTTCTAGCCAATTAAATGGGAAAGAAGTCATGATGATTTTTTGATCAGGATCTCCATCATGGAAAGTAAAGGCATATGAAGATTCATCATAAAATCTCGCAGTTGGCATGTTAATTAGACCAATAGACCCATAATTATTGAGTGAATTATAGGTAAAGCTATCCGTATAAGAGAATTGGGAAAAAGAAGCCAATAAACCAAAGATAAAAAAATATCTTCTCATGTAAATTTAATTGCTATTTGATAAGCTGTCTATCGCTGCTGAGGCAAATGCAAGATCTGAAAGGATCTGAGTAACAGGAGCTAGTGCAATTAAAGCTGAGTTATTAGAAATTATTTTTCTTGGAACAACAATAGTATCACCCGGCTCAATACCATTTTTCCCAGCAAAAATATTTCTGCCGCCTTTTTGAACGAGGCCATTTGCTTTAATAATATAAACCCTCTTTTTATCTGCAAATGATTCATATCCTCCTGCCATAGCAATAGCAGACTGAATACTTAATCTTTCATTAAACTGAAATGAGGTTGGATTCAAAACTTCGCCAACAACACTAATTACGTTAGAAACTTTTGGAATTATGACTGAATCACCATCAAACAAAACAGTTGTATCTAAAGAGTCTGAATTTGGGGAAAAATTACCAGCTATCCTTCCAAGATTTTCTGGTTCAATGGAATCAGCAATAGAGGCAAATAAAGATAGATCAAATGCGTCTTGTCCCATTTGCATACTTTGCAAAATAGATTTGTTAAGCGCTGATTCAGATCGTTCAATAGCGTCTAATTGTCTCTCTCTTACACTTTCCCTTGTCAAAATAATACCATTTAAAAAAGCTTCTGTTTTAAAGCTGCCAACTAATGCATATAAGTCTTGCAAAGTGCTGTTTGCTTTCATGACATAAGAACCCGGATAATCGACAGCACCCGAAATATTAATTGTTATTAAATCATTCACAGGCGCTCTAAAAGAAATATTATGATATTTTTTAGATACAAATTGCATTTCTCTATAATCAGCAATAATTACTTCGCTATCTAACGGATTGATATATGTTGCATTTTCATTTGTTTCGCTCATATCCAAACCTAATAAATTAACAAACGATTCAACATTATATTTCCCAAAAACTGGCAAGAAATATTGATTATCTTTATGGTTAATAGTTAGAGTGTAGTCATCAACTAAAGACTTAGCTGCATCACTAACATCAAATAATTTTTGATCAATATTTGCAAAATGTACTTTTGAATTAGGTAGCAACTCGATTGATTGAAATGTACTCTTATCTTTCAAGCTAAATAATTTAATAGTTTGTATTAGATTATCATCATCAAACTGCTCAACGACCCCAAGCCATGGATAAACATCAACGAACTTAATATCTTCAATTAGCTGGTTTAGATTTTTATATTTTGCAAGGTCATAAAAACCGGGCTCTTCTACGGCTCCAAAAACCTGAATATTTGAGATACTTTTACTTTGATAACTAAAAACTTCAATTGATAAGGCATCATTTAATGCAGTTTGGGTATCACTAACTATTCTTTTTGAAACTTTTGCATTCTCAAGATCAAGAAAGCTAATCGAAATATTTGATTTATTAGCTACCTGAGTAAATCCAAGAGCATAGTTAACGATATCATTTATATTTTCATTTTCTAAGATCTCATATATTGCTGGTCTCTTAACTTCACCCTTTATTTCTACGAACTGCATAGCAGCACTTATAAGCAAAGTATCACCGGCTTCTATTGTAATATCATTTGTTCTATCCCCTTTTATAAGCAAATCATATAAATCAAAGAAAAAAATCTCTCCGGTATTTCTAATCAACTTAATATCTCTTAAAGATCCAATTTCCAATATTCCACCGGAATAGGCTAATGCCCCGGTTATTGTACTAAAAGGATTAACTAGATATGTTCCAGGAGTTTGAACAGCGCCCACAATAGAGATTTTTTTAGCACTCAAATTCTGAAGGGAAACATCAATATCGACTCCAATATATGATTGCTCAATCATAGTTTTTAATTTTTCCTTGACTTCTTTGAATGTAAGGCCAACAACCGAAACTGATCCAAGCTCTGGAAATAAGATGGATCCATCTAATTTCACATTTAAGTTAAAGACCGCATCCTTTGAACCTGACAGGATTATTGTAAATTGATCTCTTAATGAAATTTTGTATTCATTTGGAAGAGGTAAGTCGCCAACTGCGGCTACGGAGGTTGGCATTGAAGAAAAGAAATCATAACCAAACTTCTTAACTAAAGATTCATTTACATCTAATTCAATATCTTCAAGATCATTTGATAATGATTCTTGGATTTCTGGTAAATCTTCTAATGGTTCATCTGAAAGATTCTCATCAATATATATGCTTTTAGCAATTTCTATTTGTTCAGGGGTAAGCTGAGATATCACAGAAGAATTTATTTCTTGCCCAAAAGATTGAAATGAAAGGATTGAAAAAAATAGTAAAAAGTAATAATTATAAGTCTTCATTGCACTTATCAGTAATTTTATCATTTTACCTTTATTTACATATAATGGTAAAAAATCATGTTCAATAATATTTATAATCCCGGAACCGATACGCCTTCTAACTGAACAATAGGTTTTAAAATCTTATTAATGCTTTTTTGAATTTCCTCTTCAGACAGAGTTTTAAATGATGACTGAAAAATTAATCTCACCCCTATCTTCACTTCACTATTCTCTTTGTTTTCATAAAAATCAAAAATATAAGAACTCTTAAGATTTTCTTCATTTAAATTAGAGATATGATTCAGTACTTTAGGATATTCTTTAACATCTGCAATTAAAAAGGAAAAATCTCTAGCGCTTGATGGAAAATTAGAAACCGGCTGATGTTTAACAAAATTAATCTGTTCTTTATTGAGTCTATTTTTCTCAAATAAATCTACAAATGTGTCATCTAATAATATTTCTGTATAAAAGATCTTTTCTTTTCTTTTAGTCTTTATTTCTGACCTAGAGATTTCTTCTATATTAAAAACTAAATTATTTAAAACAGGATCCAAGACCTCTTCTAAATACTTGTTATCAAGTTTTTTTGAAAAATCTTTAAAATTATGTCCCCTTCTACCACTTATAATAATACCCAGCTTTTTTTCCTCTTTTATACCACTTCCTTTTGTATAAATGTTACTAATTTCAAATAGTTTAATAGAATCGTTTTGTCGTCTCTCGTTATAAATAAGATTATTCAACAAAGATTCTTTTAATGATGTTCTTATAAACCCTTTATTAGAGTCTAGTGGATTATCAATTGAGATAGATTTTTTCTCTTTTTTCATCGAAAAAGGGAAATTTATAACTTCTGAAAAGCCATTATTAACTAAAAAGTGTTTGATTTTGTTTGTGTTCCTAATTTTTTTATCATACTTGTTTTTTATTTCAAATGATTGACTTTCTATATTGTCATAGCCTAAAACTCTGGCAATTTCTTCAGCTAGATCATTCTGTGACGAAATATCATGTCTAAAAGAAGGAACATTTATTTTGCCATTTTCAATAAAACCTAATTTATTTAGGTAGGCCAAATAATCTCTCTCTTCCAAATTAGTTCCCAGGATTTTGTTAATTTTATTTACATTTATTGGCAAACTTATATTTTTGATTGAGTCGTTCATGAATGATTTAATTTTGACGCTTTTGATTGGAGTATGATCATTAACTATCTGAATAAATCTTCTTAACACTCTTTCTTGCGAAGCTAAATCAACCCCTCTCTCAAATCTATGTGCTGCATCAGAAGATAGATTGTATTTAATACTTTTACCAATTATCGCCTCAGGTATAAAAAATGCGCATTCAACTAGCACCTTCCTTGTTTCCTGAGAACAAGATGTAGACATGCCACCCATAATTCCTGCAAGACTAACAATCTCGTCATTTAACCTAAAGATACAGTTTTCTCCAAAAATTCTTATTTCATCGCCTAAAAGAGTTTTGAAGCCCTGATCACATGACTTATTTTCAAAGATTAATTTTTTATTAATTTTATCTTTATCAAAGCAATGAGTTGGCTGGCCTTGCTCATAAGAAATGTAATTAGATATATCTGTAAAAAAGTTTATCTTTTTATTGCCCATGAGAGAGAAATAATTTTCTAAATATTTTTGATAAGTTGATACTTTTCTTTCAATCTCAATTTCTAAGAAACTTATCTTTGGGCAATAATTTGGAGAGAGATTTTCAAAATCAAGTTCAAGATCTTCGATATCATCCTCATAAATATTCTTTAAATCTTTCATCCCAAAGAATATATTTAGATCTCTTGCTAATCCAAGAAGAGATAAACAATCGCCTCTATTAGGAGTTAGCTCCATATCAAAAATGTCTCCATCTATCTCATGCTCATGACCAAGTTGGAAAAGTCTATTAGATAGTTCGGATTTAGACGGATTTTTTTCAAGCAAACTCAAGAGATCTTTATGAATAAATTTCATCTAAATTGACCTAGAAAATCTAAATTTGATTTATAAAAATCTCTAATGTCCTCAACTTCATATTTAAGCATTGCTATTCTTTCAACCCCTAGACCAAATGCAAGTCCACTAAATTTTTCTGAGTCTATGTTGCAGTTTTCTAACACTACCGGATTTACAATGCCGCAACCAAGGATCTCTAACCACTTACCATTCTCTGATAGAATATCGACTTCTGCCGAAGGTTCAGTAAATGGAAAAAAAGAAGGACGAAACCTAATTTCAACACCTTCACCGAATATTATGTGAAGTATTTTGTGAATAAGGTCTTTTAAATTTGCAAAAGTAACATGTTCATCTATATAAATTCCCTCGACTTGATGGAACATTGGCAAATGAGTTGCATCATCATCCTTTCTGTAAACTTTACCAGCTGATGTAATAGCAATAGGGAGTTTGGATTCAAGCATGCTCCTTATTTGAACAGGAGAAGTATGAGTCCTTAAAACTTTACTTTTTTTTTCTATATAAAATGTATCATGCATTTGTCTTGCAGGATGAAATTTCTTAATGTTAAGCATGTCAAAGTTGAAGTCTTCACTTTCTATTTCAGGGCCATCAACTTCGTTAAACCCTAATTCTGAAAGTATTTCTAAAAGGTAGTCTTTAACTTGGTTCACCGGATGAAGAGAACCAGGTTTATTTATTATAATAGGAGCTTCTATGTTGTCTGTTTTAGACATTTGGGATTTATTTTACTGCAGTTCTAACAATCTTTTCAAAAGTTGAAGCATCGCTTACAGCAACATCTGCTAATATTTTTCTATTAATAAGAATATTATTTTTTGTTAGTCCGCTTATTAGTTTTGAATATGAAACTCCCAAATCAGATGATGCAGCATTGATTCTTGAAATCCAAAGAGTCCTAAATGCTCTTTTTTTATTCTTTCTGTCTCTAAAGGCATATTGAAGTGATTTTATATTAGATTGTTTTGCAGTCTTATAAAGTCTGCTTCTTGCTCCATAGTGACCTTTAGTAGAACGCAACACTTTCTTATGTTTGTTTTTTGCTGTTAATGATTTGGTTACTCTTGGCATATTTTCACCTTATTAACCTTGAAGCCATTTCTAAAACTGTACCTCTAAGCTTATTCAAACCTCTATTGTGCCTCTTTCTTTTAGTAGATTGCTTGCTTAAAATATGATTTCTGCCAGCACTTCTGCTTTTTACACTGGATCCAGTTTTTTTAAACCGTTTTGAGGCACCGGAATGTGTTTTTAATTTATATCCCATAGCTATTATTGTAATAATTAGTTCGTTCTCTTTAGAGGGGATAAAACCATTAAAAGTTGACGTCCCTCCAAGGATGGTTCTTGATCAACTTGAGCTACTTCTTTAAGCTCTTCTCTTAACCTTTTTAATAAATCAAGACCAATATCACTATTTAAGATCTCTCTTCCTCTAAATCGGACGCTTATTTTAGTCTTATCTCCATTAAGAATAAAGCTTTTTATCTTTTTTAATTTTATATTGTAATCGCCAACATCAGTTGAAGGCCTGAACTTTATTTCTTTAATAGTATTTTTTTTAGTTTTTGTCCTTGAAGACGATATATTCTTCTTTTTTGTAAAGACATATTTTCCATAATCTAGAAGCTTACAAACTGTAGTTTCAGAGTTCGGCGGTGAAACTTGAACCAAGTCAAGAGATGCTGATTGTGCTAACTTTAGAGCCTCCTCAAAATCAACATGCCCAAGCTTTTCTCCATCTGAGCCAATTAGCATAACTTTACTTGCACTAATTTTTTCATTAATGGGAGTGTTATTTTTATTTCGAGAAACTATGACAATACCTTAAAATTTAATTGATAATATACTAAGCACAAAGATTACTTTTAAGAAAGAATGATTGGATATCATTTTGATTATTGCCCATGCTTGGATGAAGATTTTATACTAATTAGCTTATTTGGCAATATTTTTATGGTTGTAGGATGTTGTGATCCCAAGTATTTTCATTTCTGATATAAGCGTCTCTTTTATTAAGCCTTGAATGATGGCCCTTCCAAAACTCAAAAGAATAAGGTGTAAATGAAAATCCGCCCCAATAATCAGGGCATATTGTTAGATCATCATTGTCTTTAACTTCTTTATATCTGGCCAATACCTCCTCATATGATTGGATTGGTTTAGACTGATTTGAGCTAATAGCCAATGCATTTTTTTCTTTTGACCTGTATTTAAAATATTCTTTATTGAAATCTAAAGAAGTTTTCTTAATTTTAGCCAGCATTCTTATTTGGACGTTAATGGAATTCCAATGAAAAACAGCTGAAATTTGATCATGTAAATTAAATTGTTTTGCTTTTGGTGAATTATAGTTAGAAAAAAAGATCCACTTTTCATTTTCAACGAATTTGATATTAACGAATCTTGAAAAGACTTCATTTGTCTTTTTCTGATATGAGCTTATGTTAATAGCTTCAATCTGGCTTTGTTCAGCATTAAGTGCCATATCGTATAATTTATTAAATATTATATATGGCTTATGCTTATTATTTATTTTTGATAAGTTAATCATCTAAAACATACTATATTTCAGAAAATGTTTGTTTTGTAGTCTTTCGAGCAAGTTTAAGAAGACGAGCTTAAGAATTTTTACTTATTTCGTTGAGAATCCATTCATAGGTTTTAGCAATGCCCTGCTCCAAACTCATTTCATAGTCCCACCCCAGTTTTTCTCTTATGAGATCATTGTTTGAATTCCTGCCCCTAACACCCACCGGACCATCTATGTGATTTATATTAATATTCTTGTTCGCAACTTTCGATGCAATTGCAACTAATTCATTAATTGTAACCATTTCTTCTGATCCTATATTTATTGGGCCAATAAAATCTGATTGCATCAATCTTCGAGTTGCCTCTATGCATTCATCTATATACAAAAAAGATCTTGTTTGTAATCCATCTCCCCATACTTCTATTGGATCATCGTCCTTTTGAAGAGCAACTTTTCTACATATAGCAGCAGGAGCTTTTTCTCTTCCACCATCCCAAGTACCTTTGATTCCAAAGATATTATGATATCTAGCAACTCTTACTGGAATATTAAAGTTTCTGTTATATGCAAAGTAAAGCCTTTCACTGAAAAGTTTTTCCCATCCATATTCAGAGTCAGGATCTGCGGGATAAGCTGATTCCTCTTTACAATCGGGATTATCTGGATCCATTTGATTGTATTCAGGGTACATACATGCGCTTCCGCTGTAGAAAATCTTTGTTTCATTCAATTTGAGTTCTTCATTTAGTTTCTTTTGAGTATCCAAAAGATTTAGATTAATTGTCGCAGAGTTATGCATTATATCGGCATCATTCTCACCAGTGAAAACAAAACCAGCACCACCCATGTCTGCTGCAAATTGATAAATTTCATCAAATGATCCACCAGCTTGAGTTTTAATAAGCTCATTTACAGATTTGGCATCTCTTAAATCACTAATTATAAATTCATCTGCAGAAGACTCTCCGTACTCAGGATATTTGAGATCAACGGCCCTTACGAAATAACCTTCTTCTTTTAATCTATCAACCATATGTGAGCCAATAAAACCACCGGCACCCATGACTAAAGCATTTTTAATATCATTCATAGTTTACTTTTATCTTCTTCTTAGCTTTCTTAGGATTGACCCAATCCCAATCTTAGGGCTTGGATCAAAAAAATGTGTTAACAATGTTACTCTTTTATCACCATTTTTATTCTCGACGGGTAAATTAAAATGAAGAGTTGTTCTACCTAGAAATAATACGGGGTTATTATCCTTAAAGTTAAAAATATAATTATCTTTGTTTCTCGATAAATAATTTATGCCTCTTTCATTGGCAAATAACTTGTAAAAGGCTTTTTGCATTATGTTAAATAATTCTAATTTAGGTTCTGAGCGAAGTTTTGGGAAAGCTATCAGTTCTCCATTTCCTTCATCGCAATTTTCATTTCTCGGAATCCTAATTGGTGTCACCAAAGTAAATAGGTGTGAATCAAAATGGGCTTTGAAGGATTCATGTGGATCGTTTGGATTTACTACCCTTGTAACACAATAGATGTCCTTATCATTGACTAAAAAACCCATTTTTTTAGCTAGGTTTGATAGAAAAGGAGTCAGGCTCTTATTAATATTTTTCATATCCAAAAACTGCTTGTGGGCATCTGTCATCTCTAGGTAGATTTTATTGGATTTAGAATTAAGAATATTATAGAGCAAATCTTTTCTTTCATTATCTGAAAGCGTAAGGGTTGGTACTTTTACAAAGCCCTTACTCAGAAGTAAGTCAGTATCAATATTTAGGTTTTCCATTATGTTTAGTAAATATAATTTTTTAACTTTTCTGGCACTCTTGGCATGCTATCGAAAAGTTTGTATAAATATGTTTTTTTTACACCTATTACCGCAACTATTGTAGCAAAAATAAAAAATATATATAAGAAAACTTTATTTTTTTCATTTAAATACCATATTTCTAAATCCGCCTTATAGGGAGCAATAGAGGTCCTATAAAAATCTATTGGGTCTTCCTTGCCATCAAGCATAAATTCCTCATTGCTAAAAATAATTGATCCTATTCCAGATAAGCCTGGCTTCATCAATATTAAATTCTTTTTGTGCTCTTCTGGGAAATAATTAAAAGATTCCTCTGTTTGAGGTCTTGGACCAATTACACTCATATTACCGATGAAAATATTAAAAAGCTGAGGCAATTCGTTTATCTTAGTTTTTCTTAGAAAGTGGCCAAACGGAAGAATTCTTGAGTCACCTTTAATTGTGAGAGTTTTGGTGCCCATATTTTCACTATTTTTTAACATAGTAGCAAATTTAATTAGTCCAAAACTTTTGCCATACATACCAACTCTCTGCTGCCTATAAAAAACCTCACCTTCTGCGGTAAGTCTTAGAATCAATATGATTGGTAATAACAAAGGGCTAAGAACTATTAAAGCAATTGAAGATAATATAATGTCAAAGGATCTTATCAAAAATTTATTCATTTAATTATTCTATATTTTTAAAATAAACTTCCTTTATAACTTCTGAAATAATATCAACATTTTCCATACTTAGATCAGGATATATTGGAAGAGATACACACCCTGAAAAATGACTATCTGAATTTGTGAAATTAGTTTTGTTGTCAACAAAGTCTTTCCAAAAAGAAAGTCTGTGGAGTGGTTTGTAGTGAACTGAGTACCCAATATTTCTTTTTGCAAATTCAGTTGTTAGGCTATGTCTAAATTCTGCTGAATTATTTTTTGATCTAATTTGGAATAAATGATAAGCATGCATGCCCTTTTTAGATTCGCCTGAAGTCATAATTAGGTTTGTATCCTCCAAGTTATTTCTGTATCTCATGGCGATCTTTTTTCTTTTTTCTTGACCTAATAAAGACTTTTTGAGTTGAGCTATGCCAATAGAAGAAGCAATATCTGTTAGGTTATATTTATAACCCCTACAGCTTATATCATATTCCCAGTTCTCGGGTTTGCCAGAAAATCTATCCAGTACGTCTTTATTCATACCATGGCTTCTTTTAATTTTTATTAATTTGTTCAACTCTTTGTCATTTGAAATTACCATGCCTCCTTCACCAGTTGTCATTGTTTTATTTGCATAAAAAGAAAAAATGGCGGGATTACCGTAAGAACCAACCCATTTACCATTATCATATTTGCTGGGTAATGCGTGAGCAGCATCTTCAATAACTTTAAGGTTATATGTCTTAGCCAATTCCATAATTTCATCCATATTTGCTGTTTTACCTGCAAAATGAACAACCATTATTGCAACAGTATTTTTTGTTATAGCCTTTTTTATTGCTTCCGCTGTAATTAAATTTTCTTCATTAGTATCTACTATTACAGGTTTAAGCCCAGACATTACTACTGAAGAAGCACTTGCAGTAAAAGTCATCGATGGGACAATAACCTCAGAATTGATTTCAAATCCATATGCATCAAGTGCAAGATGAAGTCCATGGGTGTTTGCACCAACCGCTATTGCATCAAAATCTTTATTAAAGCCAAAATGCTTAAGAAATTCACGTTCAAACTGTGCACACTTTTTTCCTGTAGTTATCCATCCATCCCTCATTGTATTGGAAACTGCAAGAATCTCTTCTTCAGAAATTGTAGTTTTAAAATAATCTATCATTTACAAATTGATAATGTAAATTTTTTCAATATTCTCTCGCCTCTGATTATATCTTCTTTTTCAACAAAGCCGTGACTTTTGTAAAAATTGTGAACTTTATTATTTCCAAATTTGTTGGTTGTTAGGACAATCTCACTTGATCCTTTGCTTCTGACAATCTCAATGAATTCTTTTAAGAGGATTCCTCCTATACCTTTTGAATTTGGATCTACGCCTATCGAAGAAAGTTCAAACTGATTTTCATTACTTTCAATATTGGCTTCACTATTAACTCTAAATATGTTCCTTAAAATACTTATAAGAATCTTTGGCCTTCTCAAAAAACCTATAAATATAGATGGTATTAATTGAATCTTATTTGAGTAGAAAAATTTGTAAAAATTGCTTGGGTTTTTGAATCCAACACAAAAACCTAATATATTTTTTTTATCATCTTGAGCAACAAGAGCAATGGAACCATGGTATTTATAAATATACTTGTAATAATTTTTTAAAAAAATTGGGCCCATTTGCTCAAGGAAAAAACCTTTAAAAGCTCTTTGATGTATTTTAACAATGTGGTCAATATCTTTAGCTATCATTTTTCTTATTTGCATATCATTAAGCGGTTATTAGATTCACATATTTTTTTAGATTTGCATCTTTAGATAAATTATTTAGCATGTAAGACTTTCCGTTAGAACCAAGTCCTGCAATCTTTGCATTATCTAATTTGATTACTTTAGATATAGCTGCTTCCATTTCCACTTCATCAAAAGCTTCTTCAAACCATCCACACTTCGCACTTTTAATTATGTTTTCAAGCTCTGAACCTTTTGCACCAAATGCAAGTATTGGCCTTTCAGAGAACATATAAGAAATTACCTTTGAAGGCATTGAATAGAATGCTTGTTTTCTATCAGTAGGAAGGAGCAGTATATCTGCACACTTTAGAAGAGATATTGTATCTTCAGGCTTCCACGGATTAAAAAAAGAGATATTCTTTTCTTGTTTTAAAATCCTTACAAGATCGACGCATGAGGGTAACATGGATCCCTCGCCAGCTATTACAAGCTTTACATGAGGAAAATTTTTTGCAACATTTGAAAATGCTTGGATTATTCCTTCCACGTTTGCAGCTGCTGAAATATTTCCGGCAAAAATAAACAATTTATCATCTTCATTCAAAGAGATATCAAGAGAGCTTTTTCTAAGATTATCTTTTTGGTTAGTTATATTATTCCAATCTGCAATAGTTACAAAGTTATTAAATTCTGGATTCTTCGATTTTATTAACTCTCCGATCTTTTCAGATAAAACAATGTTTTCTTGAGAGTTTTTAAAACAATAGTCCTCTATTTTTTCTAAGATTTTATAAAAACTGCTATTTTTACTGAGTCTATTCTGAGAAATGAGTGATTCAGGGTAAACATCCTTAATTGATCTTACGATTCTAATTTTGAAGACCTTTGCTACAAATATATTCATAATTGTTGCGAATAATGGCCAAGTATTTAGATAAATAACATCGGGTTTTTTTCTCATAAAGGTTAGATAAATTGAACTAGAAAAACCAAATGAAAAATTCTCTAGAAACCTATTTACTAGCTTTGATTTCGGCGAAAAGAAAGAAAAGCACCTAATAACTTCAAAATTTTTAAATGTATTATCGATAGACCAAAATCTGCGCTTGTATCCCTTATATAGCTTTCCACCTGTTTTAGACGGGAATGGACAAACAACCCGTACAATATTCCCTTTTTTAGATAGTTCTTTTGCTAAATCAAGTGCCATCCTTGATGAAACAACTGGTTCAGGCGAAAAAACACATGTCAAAATTAAGATATCTTTTGTATTAAGTTCTTCTGTCATAAACAATTAATCTAAGTTTATGTACCAGTCATCAAATCTTGATAAAAAGGTATTCTTCCTCTGGTATCCTTTTTCTGTTAATAATTTAAAAATCTTTTCGCGGTTCTCAGTATAATTATGCTCGCAACAAATCACTTTAAATTTATACTTGTCAAAATCGATGCTTTCCAAAATACAAAATTCACTTCCTTCTGTATCTATAGAGAGAAAGTCAATTTCTTTGGGAGCTTCATATTTGGCAAGCATTTCATTCAGAGAAATTGTTTCAACATAATATGGTTTACTTCCTATTCTTGAGCCTGAATGTTTATCTTTATCATTAAAAATGCTTACAGTAGAAAGTCCGGGGTCTTCGGTTTCAAAAAATTCTAATGTTTCGTTTGAGTTCATCCAAACACACTTATCCTCAATATGAGCAGTTCTATTTTTTTTCAAATCTTTGTGCCATATTTTAGCCGGCTCAGATAAAATGCCGACCCAACCATATTTCTTCTCTAGAAGATAAGAATTACTTAGATAAATTCCATCAGCAGCACCAAACTCAACAAAAAATCCATTTCTTTTATATGATAATTGAGATAGTGCAAATATATCTTGGCTCAACTGCGCTTTAGAGTGCTTAAAGCAAGAAAGTAATTCAAAAATATTTAATTTCCCATAAAAAATTGTGATTAATATTGAGTGAAGTAATTGTTTGAGGGAGGTCATAATATGTCTAATTATAAATCATTTACTATTGAGAACGCTTAATTAAGTTAGTAGCATGTTTTAAAAAGTCAGCAAATCTTGAGGGATAGTAAAAAATATTACTGGTAATATAAATTATAGTAAGTAAATTAAAATTTATTCGTGAAGGGCTTCGAAACATCTTTTTTAAAAGGAGTTTATAAAAAAAATTTCTTTTGAAAGACTGATCTAACATCTCTAAATCTTCTTTTGATAATCCAATATTATTACTTCTAATATATTGAGCAAAATTCCTGGTATAAAACGTTAGAAGCATTTTATTTTTAAGTTTTTTAAACTGCTTTTCTGATAAGCCAAGATTGTCATATCTCTCCAGCAAATCAAAATAATTTTTATAAAAAACTTTTACTGGATTATAACCACCCGTATTATTTCTAGTTGATCCCACTAAATTTAAGGGGATATAAATACTTTCTTTATTACAATTTTTCAAAGCACTAAAACAGGCATTTACCTGCACTAAATTCGAGCCAACACCTGAATTAATTTCCTTCTCGTTTATTTTATCTCTTCTAAAGATAACTCCTGAAATAAAACCTATATGAATATTTCTATGAAGCAATGCATCTTTTGATGTTTTAAAAACTAAATTATGATAATTTGTATTTGGCCTTTTCTCATTACCCGAGAATGTATACCCATAAGACTTCACAAAAATGACTGAATATTTTAGTTCTTTAATAATTGGCAGGATTTTTTGAAAATAATCTTGTTCAACGAAATCATCATCTCCCATAAGAGATGTATAAACTCCATTAGATTTAATATAACAATTAGCTAAATTCTGATCTGAGCCAATATTTATTTTATTTTTAATATAATTTATGTTTAACATCTGAAACTTTCTCTTATTTACTACTTCTGTTGATAAAATATTTTCTGAATTATCAGAAACTAATATCTCAATTAAATCCTTATCGGAATTATCTAATTTAGAGAAAGCGAAAAGAATCCTTTCCAAACATATATCTAAATACTCTGATCTATTGAATGTTGGAATTGCTAAAGTGAAAAGTTTTTTTTCCATTATTTATATTTAAAAAGTATATATATTGTGAATTATGCCGCTAAAGAAATTAAAAAATTTCCCTTCTGCCATATATTGATAAAAAAGTTGATCATGAACTTTGTAAGCCAATAATGAGAAGTTAATTCCTAGAAGCAATATAATGCCTATTTTTTTAAAATTATCATTTCTACTCTCATAAGCAAGTCCAAGAGCCAAGAGTGGAGTAAAGAGTATCAAGATTCTTTCAAAAACTATGCTTATGCCATTTAAAGAAAATGGTAAAAAAAGAACTAGCAACGTACTTAAAGCTATCAAGTAAACATTTTTATTGTTTGTTATAGAAATGAGATAGATTGATAAAACAAAATAGATGAGATGCCTAGTGCTCGTTTGAAATACCTCTCCCTCTTGCGTAAGGTAGAAAGAAATCTTTTCAAGCCCTAGGAAAGAGGCTAAATAAATCATTGCATATAAACCAAGAAAGAAAAATAGGGACAGGGCTAATGAGTAAATTATCTTATTAATAAATGAGAGATTAAAAAATAAGAATCTTCTAAAGAATAAAGCAGATGCTGGTAATATCATTGATAAATGGCCAAGAGGTGCTAAGTAAATAAGTCTAGTTTTTATATAATCGTTTGATAAAACCATTGCGAAACACAAAACAATTATCGATAAGCCTATTGAGTTTCTGTAAAGATGAAAAAGAGTGTGAAAAATTTCTGGAACTAAAAAATAAAACACCAAAGCGCAAAAACAAAAATATTTTGTTATTTTTCTAAATGAATAATGAAAAATTATAATTGGTATAAGGGTTGAAAAAAAAATTAAGGCTTGTTCATTATATAAAAATAATTTTCCAACAAGCTCAGCAAGAATAAACCACAAAGGCTCCATGCCTGAAAATAAGTTTGTGAATAAATCGCCAAGCCCAAAAATATACGATGAAGTTGCAGTTTCATAATACCAATCTAAGTAATTTGTTGCGTCGTCAATGCCAATACCATTCCCTGATGACCAGTGAACTCCAATTTCTCTATTCGATATTGCAATTGCGAATGAAAATGCAAGAACATAGTTGAAATAATTTGGAAGCTTTTTATATAGCTCAATAGTTGATCCTATTACTAACATATATAAGGGATTGATAAATATACACATTAAAGAGAGTATCAAGCCATGAGGTGCCATCTCTATAGGATTTAGATATCCTCTAAATATAATCTTGGAGGAATAATATTCAAAGTTACTTTTTTATCTTGCGATGCAAAAAATATTGCAATTGATAATGATAAAAAGCCAAAAAATAGTGAGAAAAAGATTGTTAAGTATGATCTGTTTGGCGATTTCTTAAAATTACTGAAGGTAGGTTTTTGAATAGACCTAAATACAAATTCATCACTTACCTCAGAAAGCATCACTGTCTGGATTTTAGCTTCGGCCATACCAGCAAGAACTTCCATAAGTTCATTGTTTTGGGTTGTTAGCATTTGATCTCTTAAAAAATCTAGCGCTTTAATTGCTCTTTCTACTTCAGATGTTTGCATATAATCATTAATGTTGGCTACAAGAAAATTTAGCCAATCTTGAGCAATCACTGGAGACTCATGAACAATTGTTAATGTGATTATTCCACTCTTTTCATCTTTTGAGATCGAAAAATGATTCTTATAAAATTCATTATATGCTTCTCTTAATGAAGGTATTTGCTGTTTTGGGTAAGATACCTTTCTTATCCACTTACTCTCAGTACTGTCATAAACTTTATTTTTATATGATGACATTTTTGTGGTTGCATCGAACTTATCATATGCAAGTAAATTTGGTAAAAACTCCTCATACTCATAAAGCCTTATAAAGAAATCTTCTGATCTTAAAACTTCTAATGCTACATCTGAACTTGAGATTTCATCAGATCCTGGAACTGTAACTCCAGCCATTGCCGCAAGGCCAGAGAACTGTCCAGCCATTGAAGCAAGATCAGATTCTTTTTCGGTGGCATGCAATATGGCTTTTGATTCATATTTATTATCTATTGATAGCAAAATCACAATTAGTATCAATATTAAAAAAGAGGTTAATGTAATAATAAATTTTATTGACTCAGATGAACTTTTCATCAGCTTCAAAATGTCTTTATTTGAGTATGTCATTGCTTGATTATAATATTAAATCTTAGTCTTAGCTTTTAAGTTTTACGAATTATTAATTTTTTTTCTTTTGCTCTTCCCAAAGGAAAGCATGTTTCACAATATCATCTAAATTATATATCGGCTTCCATTTAAGTATTTTTTTAGCCTTTTTGCTATCTGCCCATGTTTTTGATGCATCTCCAGGCCTCCTTTTAGCAAACTGGTATGAAATCTCTTTTTTAGTAACTTTCCTAAATGCATCTATTACTTCTAAGACACTATTTGAATGATTGGCTCCAATATTAAAAACATCGCTCTCCATTCCATCATTAAGATAGGCTAAGGCAGCTAAGTGAGCAGTTGCAATATCATATACATGAATATAATCCCGTTCGGGAGTCCCATCTTTTGTATCAAAGTCATTTCCAAATACTTCAATGGTTTCATCAGATAGTATTTTTTGAGCAACTATAGGAATAATGTGACTTGCGGGATCTTGAGTATATCCATGTATTAAATCTGGACTTGCGCCGGCTGCATTAAAGTACCTTAGTACTACATGCTTTAAACCATATGCATTCTCATAATCTTCAAGTAAATCCTCAATGATGCTTTTGCTCTTTCCATATGGACTTATTGGAAACTTTGATGTCTCTTCTGTTGTTGGGAAAGACTTAATGTTTCCATATACAGCGCTTGTGCTACTAAAAATTATATTTTCAACATTGCATTTAATTGATGCATTTAAAAGTTTTATTGTATTAATTACATTATTAGCATAAAACTCATCTGGTTTTTTTATACTCTTTCTGACCTCGTGATCAGCGGCAAAATGCATTATTGAAGATGGTTTATTTGATGCAATAATATTAAGGATTTCACTATTTCCAACGTCAATGACATATTGCTTAACCCCAGGGATCTCCTTCTGAACTTTATCAACGTTAATAACATTAAAGCCAGCCTTTACTAACAATAAACAAACCATGCCTCCAATGTAACCGCTCCCTCCAGTAACAAGGATGGTTTGAAGCTTTTTTGAAGTACTTTTCACTGTCTACTAGCCTTGACCAAAGTTATTGTTCTAATGATTTAAAAATATCTCTATAGGTATTTTTATTATATACCCTGCAAATGTAAGCATCTCTTATATCATTGAGATATTTTTCATGCCTTTCAGGGGAATCTTCAAGATTTGTCAATAATGCAATAAAGGAGACATTTTTAAAATCATAAGTGACATTTGAAATTAACTCTTCATTTAAAAATTCGCATAAGCCAGTTCCCCTAGAGAAAATGGGTAAGCATTCTTGAAAAACAGACTCAGCAGCTGAATTTAAGATCCCATCTGAATAGTTGCATATGAGATGATATTTACTTCTGCCCAGAAATCCTACGTAATCATCAAATGGCATCCAAGAAAAATACTCAAATTTGATTCCATGATGAGAATTTATTTTTTCAATTCTGAAATTATCCTCCTCAGATGTTCCAATAAAGACAACCCTTTTTTCTTTCCAAAAATCTATGTTTTCATTAATTTCATCAAATAAGTAAGTTAAATTTGATCTTAAATAATAACTACCTTTTACAGTTAAGAATATATCTTTATCCTGACTTTCGTCACTCTTATTTAAATTCTCTAGATCATTTATATTAGTCATGGTTACACTACAACATGGCAAAATTTTTCCATTGAATCCTAAGCTTTTTGCGATCTTTCCATCTCTGGGACACTCGCCATGCAAAAAATCTAAACTTTTTAAAATAGATTCTAGTTTTTTTCTATGAAGCTTATGCTCATAATAAAAATATAAATCATTACCCCAAACAGATCCCACAATCTTTGATTTTGGAAAAGATCTCTTTAGATCTTCTGTTAGGCTGTCCGCTAGATACCCTCCACTCTGAAGATCATGAATCCAAATATAATCTGGATTAAAGTTTCTTAAAGAATATAAAATAATTTTTTTATTCAAAAGATTTAAGTTATTTTCTGCTTTTAAAAATAAATCTTTTGTCCATCTTTTAAATCTCTTTTGATTAAGGAAATATCCAAAGAAGCCATAAATACCCTGATCAATGATAATTTCTTGAGAAAAGTTTTTTGTTGATTCGGTAGTGTAGGAATTTATATACATAAAAGACTTTTTATCATTTTTATAAAAGAATTTATCTAAAGTCATTTTAAAATTTTTAAAATGGCTTGAATGAACTGGACCTATAAATGCAATTTTTATGTTCTTCTTTTTTATTACTCTATTTATTAACGATTTGGCGCCATTAATAAATATTGAAATAATTAAATTTAAAAATCTTAATAAGAAGAAAGAAAATAAAAAAGTTTTTTTTAGAATCTCATTTCTTTTATAAAGGTTTTTTATAAATCCATTGATAGAATTATTAAAAGAATACATATTAATTAGTCCCATTTTTAATCCACTTAAATAGAACAAATATATTTATTGGATTAAATGATTTTATTTTGGTGAAAAAAAGCTTCCTTGAATAAGGATATATGATGTCTGGGAGCAAGGAGAGAAGTGTAAAACTTAATAGTGTTGCAATTGCTGCTCCAAATATTCCCATTAATGGGATTAGAGAATAATTTAATAGAACATTTATTATCAGCGCAAATACCAATCTAACGAAATTATCCTTTACCTTGTTTTTAATCATTAGCCATCTATAAGTTATCTGATTAAAAGTGTAAGGTATTAAAGCCCATATATAAATTGTAAGAACATAATACGATTGAACATAATTTGAATCTGGAAAAAACTTACTAATTAAAAAGTACCCAAATATCAATATTATTAAATTTAGTATCGTTGAAATCCAAACTGCACTTATAAAGATCTTTCCTAAAAAAGTTTCATAAGCCATTTTGTCTTTTGATTTCTTTATCATTACGGGGAAAATGGTTTTTGCAAAAATTATTGGAAGCAAAAACAAAACATCTGTAAATCTAACTGATAAACCAAAATAACCAAGTTGTTCAAAATCAAGAAAATACTTAACCATTAATTGATCAACTCTCACAAACAATACCCCTAAAATTCCTATAAATAAATACCCATAAGACTCAAGAACTATCTTTTTAAATACTCTTTTATTAAAAGATGAGAATAAAATTTCAAGCAACTCTTTTCTTAAAGAAATACAATAAAAAATACCAAGAAAAAAGAATTCTAATCCAAAGGCAACTATAAAAAATATTAAGTCGGATTCGTTCAGTAAAAAATATGCTTTTATGAGAGTTACTACAAGAAGTTGAGATAACTTACATATTGCGATCTTTTTTCCCTGAACTTGCGACTCATAGTAAAAGCCTATGACTTCAAATGTTGAAAAAAAATTAAAGAAAAGCAGTATGATTAAAGCCAATAAAATGAAATTAAAGTTCATTCCAACTGTATAAATAAATACACAAATTATTAGAATAATTAAATTTATAAGAATCTTAATATAAAGAGCTGCTGACAAGTATTGCTTATAGTTACCATAATCAGTCCCAAATAGTTTTACTAAAATATCCTCTACACCAAAATTTATTAATACTTTTATTATTCCTAATATCGTTAAAACAAATATGAATATTCCAAAGTCGCTTGGTCCAAGGTAAAAAGCTAATATGAAAATATAAATGCTTGAGATAATTGCTCTTGAGACCTGCTCAAAAAGAAGCCATGATCCACTTGATAAGTAAGTGAAGTTTGAGGGGTTATTCTGCATATATTAATAGCTTATATTATATGCTTTTTTGATGGTAGCCGAGGCCGGACTTGAACCGGCACGAAGTTGCCTTCGAGGGATTTTAAGTCCCTTGTGTCTACCAATTCCACCACTCGGCCATTTCTTTTGAGTAATATATTCAATTTTAATACTTATTTAAAGTTAAAAATGCAAATATCCAAAAAAAAGAAAAAATTTTCATTTAAAAAATTAATAATCTAATATGCTATTAGACCATCCTTCATAAAATGAAATTACAATATATAATATTTAAAAAAATTGCATAATGTTTGATATACCTGAGCAAGATATAAATGAATTAGGTAATGCGTTCTCTAAAGATGCAAGAACTTTTAATAATAAATCATTTCTAGTAACTGGTGGAACAGGATTTATCGGCAAGTGGTTTGTTTGCGCCCTTAATGAACTCATAAAAAAACATAATTTTGATATCTCTATAACAATTCTGACAAGAAACAAAAATAATTTTACAAATACTTTTAAAGATGATGAAAATATTAAAAATCTAAATTTTATTGAATGCGATATTCGTCATTTAGATAAAATAGATTCCAAGAAATATAAGTTTGACTATATTGTTCTAGGTGCTAATGATGCAACATATGATTTTGGGTTAGATCCATCTTTATTAACTGATACGTTAATTAATGGAACAAATCTTCTAATAAAGAAGTTTGTAACGAAAAAAACATTAGCAATTTTACACATGAGCTCTGGTGCAGTTTATGGAGATATTTCAAAATATGAAAATGGTGTAAGTGAGCATTCAAAAGCTACTTTTGATATAAAAGATCTGGGGTCACTATATGGGTTTTCAAAAATATTAGTTGAGTCTATTCTTAATGAGTGTGGCAAAAAAAATAATATAAAAATAATTAATGCCAGATGTTTTGCTTTTTCTGGGCCTTTCTTGCCACTAGATAAGCACTTTGCATTTGGAAACTTCATACGAAATGCTTTGCATGATGAAGATATAGTAATTAATGGTGACGGTTTGCCGATAAGAAGTTATTTATATCCAGTTGACCTTTCAAATTTCTTACTTAGGTTATTTACTCTTGATCAAATTAATATTGATGTCAATGTAGGTTCATCAACTCAAATAACAATTAAGGATCTAGCACGAAAAATACTAAATATCACAGAGAGTAATAAAAATATTATTGTGAAAAATAGTGGAGTTGATCACCCGGAGAAATCAAATTTTTATATACCAAATACAGATTTTGCCATCTCGCTTGGGTTTCAAGAAAACATATTAATTGATGAGTCAATCAAAAGAACATTTAATTTCTATAAGACTAAACCGAAATATATTTAAAGACCTTGTTTTTTATTTTTTCTTCTAAGTCAGGAGTCATGAGGTGTAATGGATTAGACTCCATACCTTTTTCAGTTACCCTGCTAGATATCTTAGGCATATAAGTCTGGTATGGATGAATATTTATAACAATAACCATTGGAATTTTATTATTTATTAAGTCAGGTATTTTATTTAAATCATTTTCACTTACAAGCTCCTCATATCTTATATTGAATGATTTAAAAAGCATTTCCCATTCAGGAAAAAAAAGACCTGTATCTGGATCGCAGCCAATATAATTACCATTAAAATAATTACTCTGAGTCATCCGAATAGAAGCATACCCACCATCATTTATAATGAATGTTTTTATATTAAGATTAAAATGTGAAATCGTTGATAAAGCAGATATGTTTTGAATAAAGCCACCATCACCTTCAATATGGATAACTCTTCTATTCCTATCAGAGAAAGATGCTCCAATTGCTCCTGATGCTCCATACCCCATAGATGCTAGACTCTTATTTGAACGGATTTCTTGTCCATATTTTTGATTAAACATTTGATAAAAACATGTAAAAGCTCCGCCACTAGAGCACGGAATAATAATATCTTTTGCGGAGGACGCTTCTGATACTTTTTCGAAGAAAAGATGGGGAGTTATTCTATTCTTTTCTGGTGAGGACTCTTCATTAAGTGGGAGTGTTTCCTTAACCATCTTACAAAAACTTATCCACTCTTTTTGATTACTATTTTTTTTATTCTTAAAATCACTATTAAACAATCCAAAAAAATATTTACAAAAAATATCTACATCTGAACAAATAGGAAAATCTATTTCTGGATGGCCTTTGGTTAACTCATTATTATCAATATCAATTTGGCAAACTTTTCCAACGGGTACAAATTGTTCATGATTAAACCCAGTCTGTTGAAGACCGAGTCTTGAACCAAAAACCATTACAAGGTCACTTTGCTGGAATAAGATATTAGAATATCTTTGTCCCCATGTATTTGGTCTCCCAAAATAGTTTGGATCAGATGAATCAATTCTATCCGCTCCATTATATGTTGTAAAAATAGGTATATTACAATCTCTAGAGAACGCAATTATTTCTTCAGAAATTGCTTTTGAGCAGCCTCCTCCAATTAGAAATGATATTCTCGATGATTTTTCAAAAGCAATACTTAATTCTTTTAGCTCTCGCTCAAAATCAACATTGAGATCAGCTATTTCATTTAACTTACTATTAACAATTTCAAAATCCACTTCTTTTGACTGAAGATCAATCGGGAATTCAATAAAAGCCACGCCCTTCCTGCCTGATGAACTTATCTTTGATACATTAGCCCAGTAATTTCCATCTTCGACTTCCATAATTCTTTCAGAAAACTTTGCAAGGGGTTTAACGGTATCTTGCCCATTTATTTCTTGGATACCCCTTTGCCTGAGTTTTTCTGATGAAATATCAATTGTTTTCACTGTTCCCCCAATAACCAAGAGCTCTCTTGATTCAAGATTTGCTCCTGATATTCCCGTTAATGAGTTTGTAATTCCTGGGCCAGCAGTAACAAGAGATATTGCTTTAGCATCGCCAGGAAGTGAATTTAAATACTCAGCAGCAATGATTCCAGTATTTTCATGTGCAACAGGGATGCATTCCATTTCTCTGCTCATTGACTCTAACAAATGCATTATGTTCCCTCCAGCAAGGAAAAAACAGTGCGTATAGCCAAGTTTAACTAATTGCTTAGCTACGAAGTCGGAATATTTCATTTTTTTGATAATCTAGATACTAATTCTTCAAGCCTAGCTTTATCTAAATATGTATCTAAAGTATGTCTAGTATTAACTCTATTATCTAAATATGCCATCTCAAATTCAAGCACATCAT
>MDTG01408760.1_pt1 | contig 24442 bp, 18 predicted proteins | sample 811421 | NCBI WGS metagenome assembly MDTG01 (sample SAMN05326645, study PRJNA326480) | marine metagenome | isolation source: seawater | place: Pacific Ocean: South East | collected 2011 | reverse complement strand
GGGATCGGTGGAGTTGTTGTCGCGCGAAGGCGAAATTGCCATTGCAAAACGCATTGAAGCTGGCCGCGAGATGATGATCGGTGGTATTTGCGAATCCCCTTTAACTATTCGCGCTCTTTTGACATGGGCCCAACAAGTCCGAGAATTTGCTATACCCTTGCGGGATATTATAGACCTTGACCTAACCTATATCCGTTTGAACGGGTCTCCTATAGTTGACAATAGTGGGATACCTGGCGGTGCTGGCCCGAGGCTTGATCCATCTGTTGACGAGGAAGTCGAAGAGGGTACTGAGGATGATTTGGATGATGAGGAAGATGAAGAAGAAGGTGACGGCGCAGATGCCGACTCTGACGCAGATGATGAAAGCGATGACCTTACATTGTCATTAGCTGCAATGGAAGAGGCTGTGTTTGATGAGGTGATGACGCAGTTCAATAAAGTTGAAAAATTATTCAGCAAATACGTTGTCTTGCAGGATAAAAAAGTCAACTCTGCACAAAAAGGTAAAGCGCTACCTTCTGGTAAAGAAGATGAGCTGGCAGTGTTGAAAATTTTGCTGGTAGAAGAAATGCAACATGTATATTTGCATACAAACCGTCTAGAAAGCTTGAACCAGCAACTTTCAAATTTAAATCGCCAAATGACGTCTATCGACGGGCGCATGCTTCGTATGGCGCAAACGAGTGGGGTGCCGCGTGACCAGTTCATCAAGGCTTGGTTTGGCCATGAAACTGAAGTCAAGTGGCCTTCCGAAGAGTACAAGACGAAAGCGTGGCAGAAATTACGCGCAGACAATAAGGACGAGATAAAAGATAATATAAACAAAATGAAATTAGTTGCAGATGATGTAGGCCTAACAGTAAGCGAAATGCGGCATGTTGTCCAAACCATTCAACGCGGCCAGCGCGAGGCTGCGCGAGCGAAAAAAGAAATGGTTGAAGCTAATCTGCGCTTGGTGATCTCTATTGCAAAAAAATATACCAATCGCGGACTGCAATTCCTTGATTTGATACAAGAAGGAAATATTGGGCTTATGAAAGCCGTTGATAAGTTTGAATATCGCCGAGGTTATAAATTCTCCACTTATGCTACTTGGTGGATACGTCAAGCCATCACCCGCTCTATTGCCGATCAGGCGCGGACTATACGTATACCTGTACATATGATTGAAACGATCAATAAGCTAGTACGTACCTCGCGGCATATGTTGCATGAAATTGGGCGCGAGCCGACACCAGAGGAATTGGCAGAAAAACTATCTATGCCGCTAGATAAAGTGCGTAAAGTGCTGAAAATTGCCAAAGAGCCTATTAGCCTTGAGACTCCAATAGGGGATGAAGAAGATAGTCAGCTTGGTGATTTCATCGAAGATAAGAACGCAGTGCAACCGCTAGATGCCGCTATTCATTCAAACTTGCGCGAAACGACAACACGTGTGTTGGCCTCTTTAACGCCGCGTGAAGAGCGGGTATTGCGGATGCGATTTGGTATTGGGATGAATACAGACCACACACTTGAAGAGGTTGGTCAGCAATTCTCTGTGACAAGAGAGCGTATTCGCCAAATCGAAGCAAAAGCTCTGCGTAAGCTAAAGCACCCCTCTCGTTCACGAAAATTACGTAGCTTCTTAGAACATTAATAAAGGTAGCGATAGGGGCTATATTGGGCATCAGGCTGTCTTTTTCCGCATATTTAAGCTTGCAAAAATCGATTTGATGCGCCAATAAGGGCACAGATAAGATTACGCATCGCCGCGAAAATTTGGGGGCCTGTAGTTCAATTGGTTAGAACCCACGGCTCATAACCGTGTTGTTGCAGGTTCGAGTCCTGCCGGGCCCACCATCCCCCATGTTATCGCCGATATTCTCTATATATTAGCAAGATTGGTGCTGGCAATATAGGCTGTGGCAGTGTAGGCAGTAATTTGCGAGAGTGGAAATAGGCGTGAAGGTTTGTTCCGGCGGCCATTCTATTTATGTGCTACTAAAGGTAGAAGTGACTCAACAATTAATAGTATTTTTTTTAGAAACACTAGTTAAGAGGGGGTGCCAGCAACATCGGCGGTAATGGCAGCCTGCAAGAACAAAGATTTTTCTTCGGTGAGCGCTATTTGGTCTATTTTCTCTTCCAGAGTATGGGACAGTTGTTTCGCACCAGCGGCCGCTGCTCTGGCTTTGGCCAGTGACTTTGCCGCTTCTCTGGCCCGGTTAAGTGCGTCCTCCAAAACCGTTTTATCCTCTAGCCCATCTGGCAGATGTACACGAAATACGCCATCTTTGGGCTGGGTAACAAGTATCATTACGCGTTGCCTTACAGAGCCTACAGCTGCGCCGACAGCGCCGGCCACTTCTGAGTAAGGAGGTATTATAATTTCTGCCCCTAATAAGTCAGCTATATCTTTGTAATAGGCTGATGCAGATGCCCCCAGAGCTATTAGGGGGAGCTCTAGAGTTAAGTTGGCGCGTGCGGCTGCGTTGGTATGCTCATCATCCTGTTGGCGTTTTTTCAAACTGCTGGTCAAAAAAGCAGAGGAGGAGACAATATTTTCATCTTCACCCTGTTCAGCAAAGGCAGTATCTAGCAAACTTATTGCCGATTGCAGGCTGAGCGAATCAAGGCTCATTTGTGCTATGTCTGCAACTGTCTTAGCAATTTTATCCCCTGTGGCAGTTTTCTGCCGTGCCAATAATTGGGCGCCTAGATGGGCAGCTTCACCATCAAATTTAGTAAAACGTTTTAATACATGCGAGGCATCAGTGGGCGTAAAACAGGAAAAGATAAGCAAGCCGCGCCGCACTAGTCTCTCTACCGCCCCTAAGGCTACCTGTGTGGTTGCAAGCTCAGCTAGCGCAACTGGTTCTTTTTTTTGTGCTTTTTGAGCGAGTTTAGCTTCCGAACGATTAAGCCATTCTGGAACACCGTCTGGCATAAGTGGTATCACAAAGCGACCATCATAGGGCTGGGCTATGGGTTGCTCCAACTGATGTGCAAGCTGTGTTTTGATCTCGGGATAGTCGGTTGCAAGCAAGCTTAGGGGTATAGCGCGGCGGGGCCCTATTATTAAGCTGGGGTCCATTGCGCGATTATCAGCTCTGATTTCGCTATCCCCGCCTAGCCCTCTGGTGCGGATAACGGCCGCTTCTACCATCGTGCGCCAACCGCCAACATGTGCGCCTTCATGACTTAACAAAGCAGCCCCGCCTTGAAGTCTAGCGATATCAGTTGTAGTACCGCCAATATCTGCCACAATAGCAGCTTTCTGATCCGCAAGAAATGCCGCGCCCGCAAGGCTAGCGGCGGGCCCAGACAAAATGGTTTCCACCGGCCGTGTGCGTGCATAGTCAACATGTAAAAGCGAGCCATCACCCTTTACAACCATTAATGGACAAGACAGGCCAAGGCTGGCCATTTGCTGTTCGGTGGCATGCACAAGCCTATCCAGTAAACTTATCAGGCGGGCATTTAAAAGTGTAGTTAGTGCACGCCGTGGCCCCCCCAATGATGAGGATAGATCAAAGCTGCAACTAACAGGCAGGCCAGTTTCAGCTATAATAATATCCCGCGCTTCGCGTTCATGTTCTGGGTTACGCGTGGCAAAATGACTAGCAACCGCAAAGCTGGAAACCCGGCCCTTTACCGCTTCTATCGCCCGAATTAATCCAGTTTTATCCAATCCAGCTTGCGGGCGACCATCTGGCTTATGCCCCCCTGCTATAGCAAAGCTTGGCTCGTTGCCAAGCGCTTCGGCCAAGCCGGCACGGGTGAGGATTTGGTCATCGAATCCTATCAAAATAAGACAGGCCGCGCCGCCAACACTTTCCACCACCGCATTGGTGGCGAGCGTGGTGGAAAGGCTGACAAGGCCAATATTGTCCTTTTTTCCTGTCCAATTTTTCAACGTCGTAGCCATTGCTGCTCCTACACCAACGGATAAGTCATGGCGTGTTGTTAGGGATTTAGCATAAGCAAGGACCGCACCTGCATCTGAGTCCAGAAGTGCTGCATCGGTATAGGTTCCACCTGTATCAAGACCCAGAATAAGCGCCATTATCGTAATATTCCTTCAAAAACCTAAGCCGTTTATATAGGTGTTTTTTCTCCACTAGCCAAATGTGCTTGCAGGAAGAAATCAGCAATCCACTGTGCTACTTCCTGCGCATCTGTGCGCTCAGAAAGACTGCTTAATGCCGCCTCAGTGCGGCTATATCCAACCTTCTCGCGGATAGCCTCTAATAGTGCTGCTGAATAGTCAGCTGGAAATTCTGGATGGCCCTGCAGACAAAAAATATGGCGTGCCTTTGCAAAGGCGCCAATGGCGCAAAATTCGCTAGTAGCAAGATTTGTTGCACCCTCTGGAAGGTGTGTAACCTGATCCTGATGAAAATAAATCAAGGACATTTTATCTGTTTTTGGCATCCAATCTGATTGTGCAATAATCTGCATATCCTGCACCCCAACACCCCAACCATCTTCCCATTTTACTACTTCGCCGCCTAGGGCTTTAGCAATTGCCTGATGGCCAAAACAGATCCCGCATAAAGGTTTTTTAAAAACATCACACTTTTTGATAAAGGCAAAAAGTGGCTTCAACCAGTCATGGTCCTCATAGACCCCTGCGGCCGAGCCGGTAATGATATATCCATCAAATTCATCAGGGGTAGCTGGCATTTCGCCATTAAAGACAGCAAAGTCACTAAAGTTAAAGGCGCCTTTAATGCGGCTTGCCCTGTTATTCAGCAAATTTTCATATAAATCTGGATAGTCTGGAAAACTGGGACGAATAGCTGGATTAGTTTGCCCAGTGCGTAATATGGCAAGACGCATCGCTAAATTCCCTTTGTGAGTGTTCGAACTATTATCTTCAAAAAATCAAAACATTGAATCAACAGCTTTTAGTATTCTATCTTTTGAATCCCCGCTATCTCAGAATAGACCTTTAAGGTCGCTTTGGAATTATCACCCTGGTTTGGGGCCATTACTATGCAGGTTCATTCGCACACACGGCCTCAAGACGGGTCAATAGCGCCTCTAGCACAAATAGGCGCAAGGCGCCTGAAAGGCCGGTGCCAAGCTGGGGGTCGCGCTGGTCATCTATTTCCGATATTAAACTAGCGACAGATTGGCCCCGTGCATAGGCAATCTGGCAGACTTGTTCCCAAAATTCTGGTTCTAGAGAAATCGAGGTGGCATGGCCATGCAAGGACACTGAATATTTTTTCATCTCTAACGACTCTATTTTTTATCTTCTTCTGCAAGACGCAGACATGCTACTGCCTCGACATGGGTAGAATACACAAACTGATCAATCAAGGTGACGCTGTCTAGATGATATAGGCCATCAGCGGTCAATATAGCGAGGTCCCGCGCAAGGGTGCGGGGATTACATGATACCATCAGAATTTGAGGGATGCGTGATTGTCTTAATAACGGCATTTGTACCTTAGCGCCTTGTCGTGGCGGGTCCAAAATGACCGTGTCTGCGTCTTTTAATTCTGGTGGCAGTAGCGGTGCATTAAAGAGGTTTCGCCTTTCAAACCTGGCTTGTTGCCCAAAGCCAGCTTGATTTGTTGCCGCTTCAAAAGCTGAAATTGCTTCGCCGTCTTCATCTATTGCTAATAGCTTACACCCGCGCAGTAAAAGGCCTAGCGTTAAGGTACCAGCCCCGCAAAACAAGTCTATAATGCGGCTGTTATCGGCTATTTTGCTGGCCAGCAGTTTTATCATTGCCGCCTCCCCTTCTGCACTGGCTTGCAGAAAACTAGCGGGTGGTATTATTGCTGGCACGCCAAAGCTAGATAGTCTTGGACTTTTTGGCGCTATTAAGGGGATGGCAATTTCGCTATCTGGTTGCTGAATAGATAGTCTTACCATCACCGCTAATAAATCGGTCTGGGTTGCAGCGCTCGCAAGTTTGGTTTGTTGTTCCTGTGGTATTTCTTCATCTGGCAGAAGAGTGATATCTGCACCCGCATCTAGCATATTTATCTGCAACCGACCCGTGTCTCCTTTTTTTAGGGCGGTCTTTGCAAAAATATGTAACGGTACTAGAAGAGCCTTTAATTGTGGTTGTAAGATGACACACGCCTCTATGGGCATGATGAGATGGGTTTGCCGGCTTAAAAAGCCAATAAAGACGCTGTCTGCAGTACGCCGATAAGAGAAGGTGGCCCGCCTTCTTGTTGCCGCCCCCCCCCAAAAGGCACGCCCCCATTCTTTGGGTGTGACGCCCGCTTCTAAAAGACTCTTTTCTAGGATATTCGATTTCCAGTTTTGATAGCTGTTGTCATTTAAATGCTGTAGCTGGCAGCCGCCACAACGCCCAAAAGCGGGGCAGGGTGGTATGCGTCTATTTTCACTTGCTTTGTTGAGTTCTACCAACTCGGCACGAATGCCTTGCGCATTTATCTTCTGCGGTTGGACGGTGACCACCTCACCTGGCAGCGTTTCTGGTACAAATACTGTGTAGGATTTCAGGTTATAATTTAGGGTATAATCCGCATGCCCTACCCCGTCCCCTCGACCCCCAATATGGGTGATCTCCAATGTGATTTGCGGACTGTTGCGTGCAAGCTTCCTTGCACCATCTAGTTGGTTCCCGTTATGTCGCATCTTTGTTTGGTTATATTTTTTGACACGTTTAAAGCGAGGGTGTGAGCGCATAAATTCTTCCAGTTTTATCTAAATCTTCGGGCGGAAAAGTTTAGTGGGTTTGAAACCGACTACACTAAAAAACCTTACCGATATTTCTTATATCATCAAGATGGTGCTGATAGGCAGAATATTATGAATTTGCAGATGAAATTCTAATATGACCAGTGTCAGCTTGTGGGGCCAGCTCAATCCGTTTGGGCATAATGCCTATCCCATCAAACAAGACGAAGATGCCCGGTGGGCAGGAAGAAAGCATCTACTTTATCGACTATAATAATGTACCAATCCGATAAAATAGACCCCATTGAATCACCAATAACAGACAACAGCCTAAGGTATCTGGAGTGCAAATGTAGATAGTTTTCAGCACGGAATGATCAAAACCCAACCTTGCTGAGGGTTATCATGGTCTGCGTCAGTGCCGCAATGTCCGGCGCGGGCCTGAGCATCAATTAAAGGGGTAGTAAAATAAAACGGGGTGGGGCACGGCAGAATAGATGAAGGCTATCAGGCTATATGAAGATGCAAAAGCTTGATTATCAATACCAGCATCAGCCAAACCATTTTGCTTCGCAAAAACACTCTCTTTTCCTAGCGGTTGGCGCTCTTTAGCTGGCTGAACTTGTGCATTAAGCGTAGCATGTTTCTTTTTGGGCGCGACGACAGTGCATCATGGCGCAACTTCTATTGACATAGTTATCCCATTGCCATCGCTGTCAACCGATTGTTTATTTAAAATGTTATTGGCTTGCTGGGTATGGCTAGCATCCGCAGTTTTGATAAACTAAAAGGTAATAGCAATTAATGGCTTAATAGGCCCGTTTGGCGGCAAAGCGTGCACCGCTTATAAGGGCATTTCTTATCTCTGATTGCCCTATCGGGGAAAGGGCAGCTATTGCCGCTTCGGCCTCTGATTTGGCATGTGCTAGCGCACGTTCTACCGCCTGATGTTGGATTAAGATTTCGCGGGCGGTTTGCAGATCTTCTTTCTGGTAATCTTGCTGGCTAAGAGTGCGCATCCAAAAATCCCGCTCCTGCGCAGTGCTATCCTGCCAAGCAAGAATGACGGGCATGGTGATTTTGCCATCATAAAAATCATCCCCGCTATTTTTCCCCATCATGTCGTTTTCAACACCATAATCAAGCGCATCATCACAAATCTGAAAGGCACGCCCCAATGCTAATCCATAGCGATGCATCGCATCGCAAATGGTAGTAGATGCTCCACCAACACGCGCACCAGCCTCTGCGGCAGCGGCAAACAAAATGGCAGTTTTGTTGGTGATAACAGACAGATAATCTTCTAATTTACTATCTGGTGCGCCGGTCATGCTCATCTGCATAACCTCACCTTCGGTAATCCGTGCTGAGGCAGATGAGAGCATCCGCAATATTTCTATATCGCCGGTACTCACCATCAATTCAAACGCCCGCGCGAACAAAAAATCTCCTACTAATACTGAGGCTTCATTGCCCCACATGGCGTTGGCCGTATTGCGCCCGCGTCTTTTTTCAGACTGGTCTATTACATCATCATGTAAAAGCGTGGCATTATGGATAAATTCAACAGCCGCCGCCAGATTCAACGCGGAGGTAGGGATATCGTCTTTGTCTTGAGATGACATGCCCGCCAGCGTGCCCATCAGGGTTAACATTGGTCGCATCCGCTTTCCGCCTGCGGCTATTAGATGGCCAGCCAATTCTGGTATTAGCGGCACGTCTGACGCCATTTTCTCGAGAATAACCTTATTTACATTTGTCATTGCCGCTTTGCATAGGCTGGTCATTCCCTCAAGGGACGGAGTGGCGTCTCCCGGGATTTGTATGTTTTTTGCTATATTCGTGCTCATGTGAGTTACTTAAGGCGGTTAGTCTTTTCGGGCAAGTGAAAAGGAGTTCTATTTCTAGCATGTGGGCGGAATTTAATTCTTAAAAACCTGTATGAACTCGCCTATTGATTTGTGAAAAGATGAGCTGTTTTATGAAAAGGCTTATATCCGCTTTCAGGGGTTGGAATATTTGTTCACTTGCTTGATAATTACCGAATGGAATGCCTCGTTAAAACCTGCTGCCCGATACGCTTAACCCGCTTGCAATCGCTTTTGGGGGCCGCTGATATACCATATGTCGTGTTTGATCAGCATATTTCAGCCCTTGAAGGAGGGATTGGTGCGTTTCCGCGCCGCGTTATGGTGGCAGAGGGCTATTTATTTTCTGCACGGGCACTATTGGATGATGAAGGTCAGTTTTATGACGATTAGGCAGCCACCCAAAGATGTACACTCATCTGCAACCAGTGATGATAGCTTTTTATCTGGGGCGATATCCTTGCGTCAGCCTTGCGATGGTTACCGCATAGGTACGGATGCGGTGATGCTTGCAGCAACCATTAATCCGCAGAATAATCTCCAGAAAAAAGAGCCGCGTATGCTGGATATGGGCGCCGGTGTTGGCGGGGTTAGCCTTGCGGTTCGCACCCGCCTTTTTCGAGGGCATATCACGGCGATTGAAAAAGATGCATTTTGTTCAGAACTTTTGGCGTATAATATCGCCCAGAACGATTTGTCAGAAGCCATTCGGCCTGTTGCTGGGGATATCACCAATATGCCAGCGATGCTTCGCGCGAGCTTTGATGTGGTCTTTGCCAACCCGCCTTTCCACCATGCCAGTGGTAAAAATCCGCGTTTCCGCCGGCGCAGTCTTGCACATAATGGCGATGGCGAAACGAGCCTTTCAGACTGGGTTAGGGCTGGATTATGGGCGTTGCGTGATAAGGGACGCTTGAGCTTTATTGTGCGCGCCGACCGCACCGACGAAGTGATAATAGCGTTGCGTGATGGCGGCGCTGGCGAAATTTTGCTGTATCCGTTATGGTCCTACGCGACTAGCCCTGCGGTGCGGATGGTGATTACGGCGCGCAAGGGGGTAAAGGGGGCGATGGCGCTGTTGCCGGGACTGATTTTGCACCGGCCTTCTGGTGCTTTGACGCCTGCCACACAAAAGGTTATGAAGGGGGAGGCTCTGATTCTGACCCATCCTGCTACCCAGCATATTGAGCCCTAAGCAGGGAAGCTTCACTTTTTTAGCTTTTCCCTCTTCACAAATGCCGGAATTAGTACGAAATATATCGCATGTCCTTTTTTAGAAAATTACTCTTTTGGAAAAAGTTGCACCAACGTGTTGCTGTTGTTAGGCTAGCGGGGGTAATCGGCGCACAGGGTGGTGCTTTTCGCCGTGGCTTAACGCTGGAAAGTGTTGCCCCAGTGTTGAAAAAAGCTTTTTCCACTAATAATATCAAGGCAGTTGCGCTGATTGTAAATTCGCCCGGCGGCTCCCCTGTGCAATCAGAACTTATCGCGGCCCGGATACGCCAATTAGCGGCTAAGCATGAAGTGCCAGTGTTATGTTTTTGCGAAGATGTTGCGGCTTCTGGCGGTTATTGGCTAGCTGCTAGCGCAGATGAAATTTATGCAAGCAATGCATCTGTCATCGGCTCAATCGGAGTGATATCTGCTGGATTTGGGTTTCCGGATGTGTTGGACAAGCTTGGGATTGAGCGGCGTGTTTACACAAGTGGTAAATCAAAATCTATGCTGGACCCGTTTCGCCCCGAAAATCCAGAGGATGTGGCCTATCTCAAAGGCCTGCAATCTGATATTCATGAGCAATTTATAGATTATGTGCGCCACCGCCGTGGCAGTCGTCTAAACGGGGATGAAAGCGATTTGTTTTCAGGCCGTTTCTGGACCGGGCGGCAAGCAGAAAAACTCGGGCTAATAGACCAAATCGGGCTCCTTCATGATGTGCTGGAAGCGCGTTTCGGCGAGGAAGTGAAGTTAATAACTGTAACTCAGAAGCGGGGTCTTCTCCCCTTTGGAGCGGGTCTGGCCGAATCAGCAACAGACCGCTTAATAGATAGGGTGGAAGCCCGTAGCCTATGGCAGCGGTTTGGCCTATAGCAAGGATGATTAACAGGGACTTTTGGCTAAATGTTTTCACCAGCAAAAATTTTGGGACTACTCGCCATATTTTGGGTCGTATGGATGGTGTTCAAATTTCTAGAACGCAGCCAAAATCCGCTAAGAGGCAGTCAAGATTCGCCAAATGAAAGCACCGGCTCAGATGCTGGCCAGCAGGCGGTAGATGTCGTGGAATGTTCATCTTGTCATAAATTTGTTTTAAAGGGCGGGTGTGTGGATAAAAACTGTCCGCTTCGTAGTTGATTTTTTGCCCATCTGTAGCTAGTCTGCCGACATCTTATTGCGATGTGGCTTCGGCAGTTTTAACCCGTTGACTGGCATGTGCATCATCATAGTTTGGCTTCGATTTTCATGCGCACCGATTTTCAATCTATAATACTAAATCTGCAACTCTATTGGGCAGAACAGGGATGCGTTATTCTACAACCCTATGATATGGAAGTAGGGGCAGGCACCTTCCATCCCGCGACCACCTTGCGCGCGCTTGGGCCAGATGAAGTCTGGAACGTAGCCTATGTGCAACCCTCGCGTCGTCCAACAGATGGCCGCTATGGTGAAAACCCCAACCGGTTACAGCATTATTATCAGTTTCAAACAATTATGAAACCATCTCCTGCGAATAGCCAAGAGCTGTATTTAGGCTCGCTTAGTGCTATTGGCCTGGATGTTCATGCCCATGATATTCGTTTTGTTGAAGATGATTGGGAAAGTCCAACTTTGGGTGCATGGGGTCTTGGATGGGAGGTATGGTGCGATGGAATGGAAATCTCGCAGTTTACCTATTTCCAGCAGGTTGGTGGTTTGGAATGTAACCCTGTGCCGCTAGAGCTAACCTATGGCTTAGAGCGTCTGGCAATGTTTATTCAAGGCGTTGAAAATGTTTATCAGCTAGACTGGGATGGAGTGTCAGCTGAAAAAGGTGGAAAAAATTATGGTGATATTTTTCACCGCGCCGAGGTTGAGTTTTCCAAATGGAATTTCGAAATTGCCGAAACCAGCCATCTTTTTCAGCATTTCAAAGATTGTGAGAGAGAATGCAAAACTTTAATAGAGGCGGGCCTGGCGTTGCCAGCTTACGACCAATGTATGAAAGCTAGCCATCTGTTTAACCTGCTGGATGCAAGGGGGGTTATCTCTGTATCCGAAAGACAGGCTTATATTGGGCGGGTGCGCACTCTTGCAAAGGGCTGTTGCAAGACTTGGGTCGGTATGCTGGAGAAAGTTTAACAAAATGGCCGGTTTATTTGTTGAAATTGGCTGCGAAGAAATTCCAGCACGGCTTCAAACAAAAGCAATATCTGATTTGCAGAGTATGTTTATTGATCAGCTTACAACTCTTGGCTTTACTGCCGAAGCTGGACGCATAGCGGTCAGCCCGCGCCATATGGCAACAGAGATAAATGGTCTTACAAAACGCCTGCAAGATGTCATTATTGAGCGGCGTGGACCACGTAAAGATGCCCCAGATAAAGCGATTGAAGGTTTTTGCCAGTCGGTTGGGTTGTCACGGGATGCGCTGACAGAAAAAACTACTGAAAAAGGCACATTCTTGTTTGCCAGAACCACAAAAAAAGGCGCAATTTTGGCAACCTGCCTGCCAGAGTTAGCGCAAAAAGTGCTGGCAGAATTTCCATGGCCAAAAAGCCAGAGATGGGCAACCAGCCAGATGACTTGGGTTCGCCCTTTGCGCTCTGTTAACCTTTTGGTAGATGGCGAGGCGATTGCCGGGAACATCGATCTTGGCGGCAATATGCGCATCTTTTTTGGCAAGCAGGCACAAACGCATCCCTTCCATGCGCCTGATAAGATACCATTGTTTGACTTTGATGCCTATGTGGAGGATATGCGGAAAGGTTTTGTATTGGTTGACCATAAAGAGCGAATGGCCGAAATTGAAACCCAGCTTGAAGCGTGTGCCGCAACCAAGAACTTAAAGCCAGTGCGCGATGACGGCCTTTTGGCAGAAACAAATGGCCTTGTGGAATGGCCGCAAGTAATTCTTGGTCAGATTGATGATGCTTTCATGAAATTGCCACCTGAAATTTTAGTAACATCCATGCGCGTGCATCAGAAATTCTTTGCACTCAGCGAAGATGGTAACGCGGATAAGCTTGCGCCCTATTTCATGACGGTTGCTAATCGCAGGGCAGATGTAAAAACAGATGCGCTAATTGCCAATGGTAATGAGCGGGTTTTACGCGCACGTTTAGCTGATGCATGGTTTTTCTGGGATCAAGATAGAGCCAAGACCCTGCCGGAAATGGCAGAGGGGCTTGCAGCTATAACTTTTTATGAAGGCCTCGGTAGTGTCGGGGATAAAGCCGAGCGCATGACGAAATTATCCGCAACCATCGCCGCTCAGATAGCTGGCGCAGATAGTGAAATGGCCGCGCGGGCCGCGATGATTGCGAAGGCTGATTTAGTATCAGATATGGTAGGCGAGTTTCCAGAACTGCAAGGTATTATGGGGGGGTATTATGCCCGCCATGCTGGTGAGCATGATAAAGTTGCCAGTGCCATCGCCCAACATTATCGCCCGCAAGGCCCAGGGGATAGCCTTCCAGAAACGAAAGAAGGTCTGGCCGTATCCCTAGCTGATAAGATAGATACCTTGACAGGATTTTTTGGCATTAATCAAAAGCCAACCGGCTCGCGAGACCCATTTGCTTTGCGCCGCGCCGCTTTGGGAATTTTACGGATGGTAGATGAAGCTGACCTAAATTTGGACCTAGATGCGATCTTGGCCACAAGTGCAAAGTTGCATGGCTTTGACAGCGCAGATGCAGAGCTACCTAACTTCATTTTAGATCGTCTGCGCGTTACCTTGCGCGATAGGGGCTATGGCCATGATGTTATTGCTGGCGTACTTGCCAAGGTTGATGCAGGTAGGTGTGGGGATATTCTTTTATTATGCCGCCTAACTTCTGCCTTAGATAGGTTTTTATTAACTGATGCAGGCCAAGGCCTTCGAGCAGGGTGGCGGCGGGTAGCTTCTATCCTTGAAGCAGAGGAAAAGAAATCTGTCATCAATGATAAATTGGTATTCGATAGCCTCTCGACAAGTGAAGAAAAGGCGCTTTATAACGCGGTAGTTAATTTGCCAAAACTATCAGTTTCCAGCCTTACCGCTATTGAAAACTCTATTAATGCACTGGCAGGTCTCGTAGAGCCGATTAACCACTTTTTTGAAAATGTGGTGGTGAATAGTGAGGATGAGGATATACGCCTTAATCGACTCGCTTTGCTAAGTCGCATACGTGGGGCGATGTATGAAATTGCAGATTTTGGCCAGCTAGAGGGGGCTTAAAAGCCTGGCAGGAAAAGTGTTTTAATGGTTAGGGCTATCAGATAGGAGCAATGTTAACCAATGTCAAAATGGGTTTGTTCATTCGGAGCCGATAGATGTGACGGCGATGCAACTATGCGTAATCTTCTTGGTGGGAAAGGCGCAAATCTGGCTGAAATGTCCTCTATTGGCTTGCCAGTTCCTCCGGGGTTTACCATTACTACTGAAGTTTGCACCTATTATTACGATCATGCAAACAGCTATCCAGAGACTTTACACGATGAGGTCTCTAGCGCTCTAAAAAATATAGAGGCAGAAACAGGACGCTTGTTTGGGGATGCAAAAAATCCTTTGTTGTTATCTGTGCGCTCAGGCGCGCGTGCGTCTATGCCAGGCATGATGGACACGGTTCTTAATCTTGGCCTGAATGATGAAACCGCTGCGGGTATGGCAGCGGTTACAGGCGATGCGCGTTTTGTTTATGATAGCTATCGCCGCTTTATCCAGATGTATGGCGATGTGGTGATGGATGTCGACCATGGACTATTTGAAGATTTGCTAGATGATCTAAAAATGGCTGAAAGCGCATTACAGGACACAGACCTTAGCGCGACGGCTTTGCAGACCCTAACAGAAAGCTATAAAAAATTAGTGCTGGAAGAAGCAGGAAAAGTATTTCCTCAAGACCCGATGGAACAGCTTTGGGGCGCTGTAGGCGCGGTGTTTGAAAGCTGGATGAACAACCGCGCGATTACCTATCGTAAGCTGAATGATATTCCCGCCGCATGGGGAACGGCTGTAAATATTCAAGCTATGGTGTTTGGTAACATGGGGAATGATTGTGCAACAGGTGTTGCCTTTACCCGCAATCCGTCAAATGGGGAAAATCTGTTTTATGGTGAGTTTCTTGTTAATGCTCAAGGCGAGGATGTGGTTGCTGGAATCCGCACACCGTTGCCGCTTACTATCCGCGCGCGTATGGATGGTGGGGTCGATGGAAAATCCCTTGAAGAAGAAATGCCAGAGGTGTTTGCCCAGCTAGATGCCGTACGCACCCGACTTGAAAATCATTATGGCGATATGCAGGATTTAGAATTTACGGTTGAAAAGAAAAAGCTCTATATGCTGCAAACCAGAGCTGGGAAACGCACGGCCGAGGCCGCTTTGAAAATTGCCGTTGATATGGCCGCCGAAGGGCTGATTTCAAAAGAACAGGCGGTTGCCCGTATTGACCCTGCATCGCTAGATCAGCTTTTGCATCCTACACTTGATCCAAAAGCTGAGCGTGTATGCCTTGCACGAGGTCTGCCAGCGTCCCCGGGTGCCGCTTCTGGCAGGATCGCATTAACCGCAGACCAAGCAGAAGCCCGCGCTGCCAGCGGTGAACCAGTGATATTAGTGCGGGTGGAAACCAGCCCTGAAGACATTCATGGTATGCATGCTGCTAGTGGTATTCTTACAGCGAGAGGTGGAATGACCAGCCATGCGGCAGTGGTAGCCAGAGGTATGGGCAGGGCATGTGTGTCCGGCGCTGGAGATGTGCGTATCGACCTAACAAGTGGAACAGTGCATATTGGGGAGTCCCAGCTAAAAGACGGGGATATCATCACAATTGATGGCAGTGTTGGAGAGGTCTATAAAGGCGAAATTGATAAAATTCAGCCGCAACTTTCAGATAGTTTTGAAACAGTGATGGGCTGGGCAGATAAATTCCGGCGTATGAGGGTGCGCACTAATGCTGAAACGCCAGCAGATGCCCGTACCGCGCGCGAATTTGGTGCTGAAGGTATTGGTTTGTGCCGCACGGAGCATATGTTCTTTGATGAAGACAGAATTGTGCCGATGCGCCAAATGATTATGGCGGTCGAAGAAACCGGACGCAAGCAGGCTTTGGATATATTGTTGCCGATGCAAAAGCGTGATTTTGCTGAGCTTTTTTTGATTATGGCCGGCCTGCCGGTAACTATACGTCTGCTAGACCCCCCATTGCATGAGTTTCTACCTCATAGCGATGAAGAGCTCTCCGAGGTGGCCAAGGCTACTGGGGTATCTGTAGATTTGGCGCGTCAACGGGCGCTTCGTCTAAAAGAGAGCAATCCGATGCTAGGGCATCGTGGTTGCCGGCTTGCTATCACTTATCCGGAGATTTGCGCCATGCAAGCGAGAGCAATTTTTGAAGCTGCGGTAGAGGTTGCTTCGTCTGGGCCCGCTCCAATACCAGAAATTATGGTGCCGCTGGCAGGAACAGCTAAGGAAATTGAAATCTGCCGCGATATCATCGATGATGTGGCAACTGCGGTATTTTCTGAAAGCGGTCAAAAAATTGACTATTTGGTTGGTACTATGGTGGAACTGCCAAGGGCGGCCATTTGTGCAGACGAGTTAGGTGAAGCCGCAGAGTTTTTCTCTTTCGGGACCAATGATTTAACACAAACTGCTTTGGGCATTAGCCGTGATGATGCGGCCAATTTTATGCATGCTTATGAAGAGCAAGGAATATATCACACAGATCCCTTCGTTTCTATTGATGAAAAAGGTGTGGGTGAATTGGTGAAGATGGGCGTAGAGGGCGGTCGGAAGACCCGCTTCGATATCAAGCTAGGTATTTGTGGGGAACACGGCGGTGATCCCAAATCTATCCATTTTTGTGAAAGGGTTTCTCTAGATTATGTTTCCTGCTCCCCCTTTAGGGTGCCTATTGCCCGCCTTGCAGCAGCACAGGCAGCTTTGGCAAATAAAGATTAAACCCAAAAACCGGTCTGTTCCAGTGTAAGGACAAAATATTCTTATTAAAAAACCCCAGCTTCCTGTTTATCAAGGGCCAGCTGGGGTGGCTATTTTTTGGCTAGGAAATACGGTATAAATTTACGCCCTTTTTCCCTTCTTTACTTCCATTAGGTTTGTGCCTTGATTGATTTCAATCTTGCGGGGTTTCATGGCCTCTGGGATTTCCCGCACCAAATTAATATGCAACAGCCCATCTTTGAGGTCGGCAGAATCGATTTTGATGAAATCAGCTAGTTGAAAACGCCGCTCAAATTGGCGGGCGGCAATTCCCCTATATAGAAACTCGCTGTCATCAGATGTAGTATTCTCATCAGTCTTGCCAGCAACAATAAGCATATTTTCATGCAATGTAATATCAAGATTTGCCTTAGAAAAACCAGCAACAGCCATGGTAATGCGGTAATTTGCCTCGCCCTCTTTTTCGATATTATAGGGCGGCCAGTTGGGTTGCTGTGATTGCGCGCTATCTGTTAGGCTGTCGAATAAGCTTGCCATCCGGTCTAGCCCAATCGCACTGCGGTAAAAGGGTGTTAAATCAAATTGTGTCATTGTATTCTCCTTTATAAAAGCAAGATTTTACCACTAATTTTTGCCGGCCTCTCCCCCATAAATGGCAAAAAAGGCACGTTTTTTGAGCACCTGAAACCGATGTAGAGGGCGCGAGCTATGGGGATGCTAAAAGCCATCCCTAGAACCCATTGCTTGGTTGGTTTACGTGGCACTGATTAACAAATAAGAAGGTTGGTCACTTTTTTCAAGGCCATGTGTGTGGAGGTGTTTATAGCCCCTTATTCTTTAGGTATCGACATAAAGAACGGCAGGCTCAACAAACTTAAATTCCGCGTTTATCTAATGTGCCTTCGCTCATTTGGTACCCAGCGCACCAAACCGCTTGTTAAAGCGAGCTACCTGTCCTTCGGCGGCAAGAACGCGTTGCTGGCCGGTCCATGCAGGGTGGTTTAGCGTATCCACGCTAAGACGCATTACATCGCCTTCTTTTCCCCAAGTGGAGCGCGTCTTTCGCTCGGACCCATCTGTCATCACCAGTGTTATTTCATGATAATCGGGATGGATATCTTTTTTCATATTAAGCTCCTTACAGTTTGGTGCTGCCTTGGTCTGTTAATTTGGCGCACAAGCGAAAGCAAAGTGCTAAGATAATGTCGATCTTTAAAAAAAAAGAGGTAGTACTATTAATTTGGTGATAATGCAAGCTTTTATTTGTTTTTGTCTTTGCTGGGAAAGCGGCGCTTTACACCCCAAATGATTAGGGTAAAAAGGGGTCTAAGCTTTCCCGTTTCCAGAGCAGACTGATTTTATGCAAAATAAAACTAAAAATACAAATTGTACCCCGAATATAGATAATGGCGAAGCGGCCTCTGCTTCGCCTGCTACCTTATCAGAGCTGGCGGCGTTCTGGCCCTTTATTCGCCCCTATCGTATTCAGGTGATGCTGGCAGTGGTAATTCTGGTAAGTGTTTCATTTATTTTGCTCTCTTTAGGACGGGGTCTGGCATGGCTTGTGGATAAAGGGCTAGGTAGTGGCGATGCTGCGATGCTGGATAGAGCTGTGATTGTGGCTATGGGGCTTGCATTGATAGTTGGGCTTGGGTCTTATTTGCGCATTTTGCTAATTAATCAGGTCGCTGAGAAAGTAATGGCCGATATCAGAAAATCCATTTATGACCATGTGTTGTACCTGCCTACTAGCTGGTTTGAAGCTGCCCGGACTGGCGATATTCTTTCGCGTCTTAATGCAGATACGGCTGTGGTCCAAAGCACTTTGGCAACGACCTTATCTATGGCTGTACGCAACGTCATTTTGCTATTTGGTGGGTTGGTATTAGTGGTGTTGGCGTCAGCTCGAATGTCACTGGTGGTAGCGGTAGTTGTACCGATAGTGGTGATACCCTTGATCGTATTGGCACGCCGGATGCGCGCCTCTTCACGCATTGCTCAGGAACGTCTTGGTAGCTTATCTGCCGAAGCCGAAGAGGGGATATCCGCTATTCGAACCGTGCATGCTTTCGTCCAAGAAGCGCAAATGCAAAATAGGTTTGATGGTGCCTTACGGGGCGCGTTGGATGCTGCCTTATCAAGGGTGCGTTTGCGGGCGATGTTGTCTGGTTTTGTATTTTTTATGATGATCAGCGGCGTCACTCTTATTTTATGGGTTGGCGGCCGCGATTTGTTGGCAGGTAAAATTTCGGCTGGGGACCTGTCCGCTTTTGTCTTTTACGCCTTTATTGTGGCCTCCTCTACCGGCACCTTGTCAGAGTTGGGGGGCGAGCTTCAGCGTGCCGCGGGAGCTGCAGACCGTATTAACCAGCTTCTTGGCCAGCGCTTGCGCCGTCCAGACCCGGCAAGCCCGCGCCAGCTATCAGATAACAGGTTCAAAGGCCGTAAACCCGGTGTTGAAATAAGGTTTCGTGATGTGCATTTTGCCTATCATAGCCGGTTAGAAAGTCCGGCGATTTCCGAGGTAAACTTTAAGGCAAGAAGCGGGTGCAAATTGGCTATTGTGGGGCCTAGTGGGGCCGGTAAATCTACCCTGTTTCACCTCCTTTTGGGATTTTATGAGCCGCAATCAGGCCAGATTCTTTTTAATGATGTGAGCTTATCGGATATGCGGCTTAGCGATATTCGCAAGCATATTGCTATTGTTCCTCAAGACCCAGTTTTGTTCTCTGCTAGCTTAGCTGAAAATATTGCTTTCTCGCGCCCAGAGGCCAGCATTGAGGATATAATCACGGCCGCCAAGCAAGCAGAAGCAGATAGCTTTATCCGCGAGCTTAGCCTTGGTTATGACACTCTGGTAGGCGAAAAGGGGGTGCGTCTCTCTGGCGGCCAGCGACAGCGTATTGCCATTTCACGAGCGATTCTGCGGAATCCTGATATTCTGCTCCTTGATGAAGCTACAAGTGCTCTGGATAGTGTCAGTGAGGCAGGTATTCAAAATGCCCTATCCCGGTTGATGCAAGGACGCACAAGCCTCGTAATAGCTCATCGACTATCAACTATTATTGACGCTGACCAGATTTTATTGATGGATAAGGGGCAGATTATAGCTACAGGAACACATGAAAGCCTGATAGAAAGCTCCCCTTTGTATCAGCAACTTGCTGCTCAGCAATTTAAGATATCGACATCTTTTAAGTAGGGTTTCGAAAAATTTAGTGGGGCACGCAACATAGTTTCAGGCCTGTTTAAGTACCTATTCTTTCTTTCATTTCGCAGGCATTATTGAATTGGCCAGCTTTCTTCAGGCGGCGTTCCGCAACATGATTATAGTGAAATTTATCAAATTGGCCAGCCATCTCCGTCTGGGTGTTTTCCGGTAATATGACCGACAGCCTAACCCCAGAATGATGGGCTTTATCATGCACTTTCAAAGATGATATTGGGGCAATTGTATCCAAATCTACGGGTAAGCTAAAAATTTAAAATCGATATTATCGTCTGATGCATTAGGCACCGCCATAAAGAAATCATTATGTATATCCTTTCCTGATTTCAGCTATGAGGCATCGCATTACCAATATCTGCCGTACCCTTAAAATTTTTTTTTCTGGGTATTCGAATAGGTTAAAACCCCCATCTGGGTATTATCGAAAAAAAATGCTACCCTATCAGTTGGCGATAAAATTTCAAATTTGAAAATGGGTAAAACGCGTCGAAAATAATCAGATTTCACTGTTCAGAAATCTCCTGAGTCAAATATACGAAGGGATGGGGTGATGAAAATTAACGATTAGAATCGAGCGAGCTTTAGCATCATTTTATTCGGACTGCACGCGCTGGGTAAGTTTTAATTCAATACGCCTGTTTTTCTGTCTATCTGTGTCTGTATTGCCTGTTGCAATGGGCTGAAATTCGCCATAGCCAGAGGCAGAAAGACGCGAGGCTGGCACCCCACTTTTTATCATGAAACGCACCACAGACAGGGCACGTTCAGTGGAGAGATCCCAATTATCTGCATACACCCCGCTAACGGGCACATTATCAGTATGACCATCAATTTGTAGTATCCAAGGGATGTCTTTTGGTATCTGGTCAATTATTTCTGTCAGCGCTATAGCAATTTGTGCAAGCTGTGCCTGACCTTCATCACCAATGTTAGCACTGCCGGCATCAAACAGAACTTCAGATTGGAATACAAAGCGGTCGCCAACTATTTTTACATCACTGCGTGCTTCTAACACATTGCGCAGGCGGCCAAAAAACTCTGAACGGAAACGACGTAGCTCTTGAACCTTGTTAGCGAGCGCATTGTTCAAAGCTTTGCCTAGATTAGCAATGGCAATTTTATCCTCTTCAGCCTGTTTTTCCCGTTCCGCCAGGAGAGTACGTAGGCGCAATAGCTCTGAGCGCAGAGATTCCATTGCCAACGTCAGACGCTCGACCTCCATTGCGGCCTCGCCTGCTTTTTGGGTTTGTTTCGATAAAGCATTTGTCTGAGCAGAAAGGCGCTGGTTTGCTTTACTTAATTGCGTTTCAAAGGCTTTCGTGCGCGTCGCACTTCGGCGCTGTAGATCTGCTAGCGCAGCTTTTTCTGCATCCAGGTCTCGTTGCAATTTTTGCGATTTATCGCTTTCAGTAGCAAATTGCTGGCTAAGAGTTTCTAGCTGGGCGGCAAGGCTAATATTCTGATCTTCTGCTGCTGCAAGTTGTGCACTAGTGCGCGCTAAGTCAGCTGATAAAATGGAGCTAGCTTCGCGCTCTAGGGATAAAAGCTCCCCCAATTGGGCTAACTCTTGGCGTAGAGCAGATAAGCTCGCATCTTGGCCAGATAGGCGATAGGCCAAATTAGCTTGGATAAGCACGAAAACCATCAGTACAAAAACAAATACCATTAGCAAGCTAGCCAACGCATCAACAAAACCGGGCCAAGTAAAATCGCTAGGTCTGTTGCGTGTGCCGAGACGGGAAAGTGCCATAAAATTGCCTTTATATTCTGAATCGTTTTAGTCTATCTCGTTTATCTCGAGACTGCGCTTGCTAATTACCTTCAGCTTTTTTTGTTAGCAAGGTGTGTGATGGACGCGGATAATGCACGTAATTCTGTTGAAATACTGTGTTGCTGACGTTCTGATTGTTGCGCTAGCGCATCGGTTAAATTTTCGATTCGGGCGTTTAAAAGCCCCAGCATATCACGGGTGCGCTTGTCATCTGCCATCTGCTCATTCAGCATGGAGAGCTGGGCATTCATCTTCATAATCTGCTCAAGTTGATTGGTACGATCTGCTTCTGCATCTTTTATCGCCCCTGCTAGCGTTATCATAGCTCTTACTCCTTCTTCGCTTAGCCCATGAGCCAGCGCTTGCTGGCCAGATGGCAGATTTCCAGAGCCCGCATCGCTATAGCGCGCAAAGGCAGATAGCCAATCCTCTACCTCATTGAAAAAGCGGCCCATTGCTTGGCCAAGCTGGAGATCAAGAAAGCCAATAACCAGACTAGCACTGAGTCCAAATAAGGAGGATGAAAAGGCGGTTGCCATGCCATCTAGCGGTGCTTCTAATCCAGTGCGCAATTGCTGCATCATCTGCTCAAAATTTAGGCTACTAATATCCAAGCCGCTAACAACGGTGCTAACGGAACCAATGGTCTGGAGTAATCCCCAAAAGGTACCTAGTAAGCCCAAAAATACGAGCAAGCCGATGAAATAGCGTGAAATTTCGCGCCCCTCATCAAGACGTGCGGCCACCCCATCTAATACGGAGCGAAGGGATAGAGCTGATAAATGTCTATCTTCGCTTGCATCCGAGAGCATGGCAAAAACAGTTGCTAGCAATACCGGGCGCGGGGCGGCGGGATTTATACGGTTGGTTTTTTGTATCTGAGCAAGCCATTTGGTTTCTGGCACCAGCCGCAGGGTTTGGCGAAAAATAAACGCGACGCCGATCAGTGCGGTAGCCACAATAACACTATTAAGGGCAATGTTTCCTGCAAAGGCGCTTGCTAGCTGCGACCACAACAGAGCAACGATTGTAGCTGTAATCGCCAGAATTATTCCCATTCTAATAAGATAGGTGCGAGGGTCTGTCATGCGCGATTTCATGTTTATCTTGCCTTTCATCTGAGGCTAATACAAATGATGCTAAAACATGCCGGCCAATCATGGCAAGACTATGGAATGCTCAAATAGGTGTTTTGCACATGATTGAAAGCAGGTTAATAATTTTTTCCGTCAAAATTGCTTTCTTTAAGAGGCATTCGAATTGCGCAAGGTTTTTAGCAGAATTGCATGCATTGCACCATTACAAGCTACAACATCCCCGCTTTCTAATGCTTTATCCCGCGAGGCAAAATCGGACACCAAACCACCAGCTTCTCGCACTATCAAAACACCGGCAGCAATATCCCATAAGCTCAGGCCGCGGTCCCAAAATCCATCATAGCGTCCTGCTGCTAAAAATGCGAGGTCTAGTGACGCCGCGCCATACCGGCGCACGCCAGCAGAGGCTTGCATAACCGCATTTAATTCTCCCAAGAACTTCGAATCCGTTTCCGCTGAACCGCGCCCCAGAAACGGGATGCCAGTTGCAAATAGGCAGTCTGCCATATTGCGGCGGCCAGATACCCGAATGCGCCTGTCATTCAAATATGCACCTTTTCCTGTTTCGGCAAAATACAACTCATGCCGGCAAGGGTCATAAATGGTACCAGCTATAATTTTGCCTTTATCCCGAACGGCAATGGAAATGGCAAAATGTGGGATACCATGCAAAAAGTTTGTGGTTCCATCTATAGGGTCAACAATCCAGCATGGCGCATCGCTCTCACTGCCCTTAACCTCGCCAGTTTCTTCCATGATGAAGCCCCAGTCAGGACGAGCTTTTTCTAGCTCTTCTTGAATAGTTCGTTCAGCTGCTATGTCGGCTTGAGAGACAAAATCTGCGGCTCCTTTGCGGGTAACTTGTAGGTTTTCTACCTCGCCAAAATCGCGCATCATTCGCCGAGATGCAGCCGCAGATGCTTTATACATAACATTAATTAGCGCAGAACGGCCAGCCATTGTAGGTCAATCCTTTGCCCGTTCGAGGTAGGTTTTGTCTGCGGTGCGCACAACAATGCGAGTGCCAACCTCAATATGCGGAGGTACCATAATGCGCTCTCCGTTATCAACTACAGCAGGTTTGTATGATGAGGAGGCGGTCTGGCCTTTGATGACCGCATCTGCTTCAACCACGGTTAGCACCACCTGTTCTGGCAGGGTGACAGAAACAGGCTCGCCTTCATGGCTTTGTAAGGTAACACTCATCCCATCTTGCAGAAAAATAGCGGTTTCGCCTATCATGTCCTCGGCGATGCTAATTTGTTCAAAAGTTTCACTGTGCATGAAAATATGCATATCTGCTTCTGCATATAAATAGGTGCATTCTACTTCATCCAAAATAACCCGCTCGACAGATTCTGTAGCCCTAAAGCGTTCATTTAGTTTTGTTCCATCACGGATATCACGGAGTTCAATTTGGGCAAAAGCCCCTCCCTTTCCGGGCTTCACATGGCTGGTTTTAACCGCCACCCACAATCGTGATTTATGCTCAATAACATTGCCCGGGCGGATGGCGTTTCCGTTTAACTTCATTTTTAATTCCCTTATCCTGGATAGCCAAGCTGAGCCATATGAGCGGTAGTGTCTAGCATACGATTAGCAAAGCCCCATTCATTATCATACCAGCCCATAATCCTTACAAACCGTTCATCCTGAACCTGTGTCTGAGTCAGATCAGCC
>MDTG01322501.1_pt1 | contig 24442 bp, 23 predicted proteins | sample 811421 | NCBI WGS metagenome assembly MDTG01 (sample SAMN05326645, study PRJNA326480) | marine metagenome | isolation source: seawater | place: Pacific Ocean: South East | collected 2011 | reverse complement strand
TTTGCTCATAGCTGCACAGTGCCAGAGGCGTTGACCCTGGTTCTAAATACAAAAACCTGTGCAGTTTTGATGGAAGGCTTAGCGTGCCCGCTCTACTGCGCGCTCCCAGGCTTTGAGAGCAGTGGCATAAGAATTGGCCGGCCTGATCAACTGGTAGCCAAGATACATCAGCTTTTCAAAATCGCTGTGGGGCTTGCCATCGTGATGTGCACCGGCACCCGCCTCTTTGCCTGTTGTCTTCTGATAGAGATCCCGCAGCCCAAGGAAGAAGACATCCAGCGCCTCATTGACAGGCCGGCCTTGCGGGTTGGTGAGTTTGGTGAGACTTGAGGTGACGCTGGCTTGAAGCATTTCCACATGTGTCTCATTGCCAAAATCTATCTGGCTCCACTCATCGATCTCATCCCTGAAGATAAAGGCAATGGAACTCAGCAAGATGGCCCGTGCATCATCAGGCAGGTCCATCAGGCGTTTGCTGGTGAGCACATCCCTTGCATCGCTGCGGCGCTTGAGGTTCGCTTTGAACCGCTTCAGTGCCGTAACCGCCGCATCCACTCTGCTCGTGCTGGGCAAGGGCTCACCCGTCACTTTTGATGCATGGCAAAGAGCATCCACAAGCCGCCTGAGTTCCAAACGGTCTGCAACAGGCAAAGGGCCAGTGCAGACAGAATCCAAAAGCTCCTCAAGCTGCGCAAGTGATTGGGCATTCACATTCATTCAAAGCAGCGTTTCCATCCAGCCAAGCGAGCCATCGGTTTCGCCGTCCTCGGGTTTGTACTCAGCGCCAAGCGGCGCGTCATATCCAAGCTCGCCAATATGCGCGAACACATGCCTGTAATCGATTTCACCGCGATCGGGTCGCCCGCGGTCGGGAACGCCGGCGAACTGGATATGGCCGGTAATGTCGAGATTGGCGCTGAGGCGTCGAGTCAGATCGCCTTCAAGTATCTGGATATGATAGCAGTCGAACATCAGCTTGAGGTTCGGCGCGCCAACAGCCTCGATGACCCACCGTGCCTGGTCGGAATGGTTGAGGAAGTAGCCAGGCGCATCATGATGGTTCAGTGGCTCTATGAGAAAGGTGAAATCGGGCGCGGCTGCCGTGGCATAATGCAGATTATCGACGAAGCATGCCTCTGCCTGACCGCCGGCCGCAAACCCGGCCATGACATGGATGTTCGGCGTGTCGATGGCGGCGGCATAGGTAATCGCCTGATCGATGGCGGCACGCGCCTCATTCTCACGCCCGACCAGCGCCGCCAATCCGTTCTCACCTGCCGTGACATCGCCGCGTACCGTGTTCAGCCCCAGCATGTGAAGGCCCGTTTCCTGCAGGGCCACCCGAACATCCTCCGGATCATTTTCGTATGGCCAATGGCATTCAACAGCATCGAAGCCGGCCGCCTTCGCGGCTCGAACGGCATCGGGAAGGGACCGGTCAGTCCACAGGAAACCGAGATTGGCGGAGAAACGTGTCATTCGTCCCACTCGATATCGAATTTTGTCACAAGGCTCCGGATCTGCGCCTCATCAAGAAGACGCGGGTTCATGCCACGTGTCATCAGCGCCAGACGGGCCGTATCCTCAAGCTCCTCAACGGCGTTGCAGGCGGCTTCGACATCCTTTCCGGCGACGACCGGTCCATGATTGGCCAGCATCACGGCGCTTCGCTTTCCGGCAAGCCCACGAACCGCTTCGCCCATTGCCGTATCGCCGGGGAGGAAGAAGGGAAGAAGCTTCACCTTGCCAAGCTTCATGATGCCATAAGGCGTCATTGGCGGCAGGAAATTGTCGGGGTCAACATCAGGAAGCATCGACAGGGCTACCGAATGACAGCTGTGAAGGTGGACCACTGCCCCGGCCTGCGAACGCGTGTCATAAAAGGCCGTGTGAAGCGGCATCTCCTTCGTCGGCGCATCGCCGTCAACCAGCCTGCCCTCGGCGTCGAAACGGCTGAGACGCGCCGGGTCCAGCCTGCCAAAGCTGGTTCCTGTCGGTGAAACAAGAAGCCCACCATCATCGGTTCGGGCCGAAATATTGCCAGTGCTGCCGCCTGTCAGGCCACGGTCGAAAATGGATTTCGCCAGCAGACAGATCTGCTCGCAGAGTTTTGTCTCACTGCTCATGACACCTCCAGCCGTGCCAGCGCCGTGGCGAAGAAGTCCCGGTCGCCGAAATTGCCCGATTTGAGTGTGATGGCAATCGGCTCATCATCAACAGTTGTAAATGTCCACGGCACCCCGGGGGCGATCTCGGCCCCGATGTCGAGCCGTGACAGCCCAAGCGCCTTGGCGACCGCGCCCGACGTCTCGCCGCCAGCAATGACGAACCGCCGACGCCCGCGCGCAAACGCGGCCCTGGCCATATCGGCCAGTGCAGCCTCGACAAGCTGGCCCGCCCGTTCAGTGCCAAGCTTTTGCTGTGCGGCGCGCACATCGTCCGGATTTGCCGTCGCATAGACCATCGGCGTGAGGTCGGCCGGCTGTGCCTGCAGCCATTCCAGCGCCGCCCCATGCCCGGCCTCGGCAAGCGCCAGAGGATCAAGCTGAAGTGATGGGCCGTCAGCGAACGCGGCAACCTGTTGGTTGGTCATTGCCGAACAGCTTCCCGACAGAACGACAGCACCGGCTGGCAGTTTTGGCCGCTGCAGTGAAGGCGCGTCAGCCGCCAGAAGCCCGTCTTCGCGATAGAGGTCCGGAAGCGGCATCGCCACCGCCGACCCGCCGGTCATCAATGTCATGTCGCGGCAGGCGGCGGCGATGATCCCAAGATCATCATTTGCCACCGCATCAACCACCACATGCGCTGCCCCTTCATCCTTCAGCGACGCCAGGCGCGCACGAAGTGACTCCGTGCCCTGTGCCACGGTCAGCCTGTCGGCAAGCCCGACCGGCCGCGTCACCTGCGGCGTCAGAAGGCGCATCAGGTTGCTGTCGCGCATCGGCGTCAGCGGATGATCCTTCATCGGGCTTTCGGCAAGCGGCTGCTGGCCGACAAACAGGGTGCCCATGAAGATTGAACGGCCATTCTCCGGAAATGCCGGACAATAAATGGTCTGATCCGTCCCAAGATCATCCATCAGCGCCTCGGCGACCGGCCCGATATTGCCCTTTTCCGTGCTGTCGAAAGTCGAACAGTATTTCCAGAAAAACCGGCTTGCACCGGCCGCCCGCAGCCAGTCCAGCGCGGCGCGGCATTCGGCCACCGCCTCATCCACCGGCGCGGTGCGGCACTTCAGGGCAATCACCTCGAACGGGGCGGTGTCGGCTGGCGGTGCGTCCGGCACGCCAAGACGAAGCGAGACATGCACGCCAGAGCGCGCCAGCAGCCCGGCAAGATCGGTCGCGCCGGTAAAATCATCCGCGATGCAGCCAAGTATCGTGGTCACGAGCTGCCTCCCGGCAGGTCGAGGCTGCTGTTGCGGGCATAGACCTTGGCCACGGCGGCATCGTCTTCCCTGCCAAGCCCCATGCCGGAGGCGGCCACATATTGCTGTAGGGCAGCCGCCGCGATCGGGGCGCTGAACTTGTCCGCCCTGGCGATGTCCAGGACAATGCCAAGATCCTTCAGCCAGATATCGATCTGCGAATGGGGGGTGTAATCGCCATCAATGATGTGCGGGGCGCGGTTCTCCAGCATCCAGCTGGTGCCAGCGCATTTCGAGATCACCTCGAGGAAGCGGTCTGGCGCCAGTCCCTGCTTCATGCCGAAGGTTATGGCCTCGGCCATGGTCGCGATATGAACCCCTGCCAGAAGCTGGTTTACAACCTTCATCACCGAGCCGGCACCCGCCTCCTCGCCCATGTTGAAGACGGTTTCAGCGGTGGCATCGAGGATCGGCGCCGCAGCGTCAAAGCTCGCCTGGCTTCCCGACGCCATGATGCTGAGCTGCCCCGCCGCCGCCTTGACCGAACCGCCGGATATCGGCGCGTCGAGATAGCGGACCTGATATGCCTCGCAGGCGGCTGCCATGGCACGGGCGAAGTCCGGCGCCACGGTGGCGCAGGACAGGACCACAGCACCGGATTGCAGCTGCGGTACAATGCCTGCCTCGCCAAACAGCACGGCCTCAGTCTGCTCGGCATTCAGCACCACAACAACGACGGCATCAAGCGTCGGCGCGACTTCGGCAATCTCGCCCGGCGCGCCGCCATCCGCCGCAAACCGCACCATCGCCTCGGGCATGACATCAAATCCGTAAACGGTGTGGCCGGCGCGCAGGATCGAGGAGGCAATGCCATAACCCATGGAGCCAAGGCCGAAAACGGCAATTTTCTTACCTGATCGTTCGTTCATTTACTCGCCTTTCTGCTGGGTGATCTGATGTTTCTGTTTGCATAACCCCGGTCTAGAACCGTGCGTCCAATTGATCGAATTCGTTCCTGATAAGCTCTAAAAATTCGATTGTGCTTTTGTTCTCACCATTTCGATCACTCACTAGTGCGCCATAGGTCAAGGTAAGTTCAGGTCTCCACAAGATGGCCTTAAGATCATTGCTGGAAAAGATAGTCGGACTGAGTGGGTCACATATGGCAATGCCAAGCCCAGCGGCCGCCATGCGGCAACAGGTGACTGTCGAGGACGACTCGAAGACATCAGTCAACGCCTCATCGGTATTAAGAAGTTGATTGTCTATCAGGTCACGAAGAGGCTGACGGCTTGGAAGGATGATTGTCTGGCCCGAAAGATCTAACGCACCGATTTCATCTTTGCCGGCAAGGGGATGATTTGTTGCCATGACAGCGACAGCAGATGTTTCAAGGATTGGATGTGCGGTCAGCTTCGATACCTGGGTCGGCAGCAACGCCAAACCAATATCGGCCTCACCATCGGCGATGGATGGTTCAATATCCAGCCTGTGTTTGGCCTCTAGTGAAAGGAAGGCATCAGGATGCCGCCTCCTGAAAGACACAACGGCATTCATCAGCGGCGCAGAATTCAGCATCGGAGGTGTGGCGACCAGTCTCAGGCGTGACCTGTCTGCTTTGGCTATGGCGCGCGCAATGCTCGGAATTTGCTCGATGCCGGCCAAAGTTGTCTCGATGCTCTTGAAAAAGGCGATGCCGTCTTTTGTTGGGGTCATGGGGCTGCCTTGACGACGGTCAAAGAGTCTCAGTCCAATCTCGGTCTCGAGTGCCTGTATCTGTTTGCTGATTGCAGGCTGCGTCAGATGCATCTGCCTCGCTGCAGCGGTCAGACTGCCAGTGGTCATGATGGCCCGGAAGGCGCCTAGTTGCTTGAACTTGATCCTGTCTTCCATAGCGTGTCTCTGCTCATGCCAAAACATTCCAAAATGTTATTTATAATTAATAAAAATTCATTTTATTTATATATCAGAAGGCCGCTAACCTCAACTCGAATAAGGGGGTGTCGAATTTGGATCATAATTCTCCAAACGTATTGCTGATCTGCACGGACCATTGGGCAGCTGAACATCTTGGGTGCGCCGGCAATGAATCCATTCTGACACCAGGCCTGAATGAACTCGCGGCTTGTGGGGTTCGTTTCACAAACGCCTATTCCGAGTGTCCTGTGTGTATCCCGGCGCGACGCAGCCTGATGACGGGCCAGTCGCCACGGTCCCATGGCGACAGGGTTTTCAAAGACGACCTTCTGATGCCCGACGTCACCACCATGGCTCAGGCTTTTCGTGATGCCGGATATCAGGCCGACGCTGTTGGTAAGCTTCATGTACATCCGCAACGCGACCGGATCGGATTTGACAATGTCATCCTCGATGATGAGGGGCGTCCACAGTTTGGAACGCTTGACGACTACGACATCTATCTTGGGGATCAGGGTCTTGCCGGCCGTCAATACGACCATGGTATGTCCAATAACCAGTATCACTGGCGACCCTGGCATCTGGATGAGCAGCATCACGCCACTGCCTGGGCGGGCCGGATGATGGCCCGTACCATCAAGAGGCGCGATCCAACGCGGCCTGCCTTCTGGTATCTGGGGTTTCGGCATCCACATCCACCATTGGTGCCGCCGCAATCTTATGTCGATCTGTATCAGCGGGTTGAGATAGATAAGCCTTATGTCGGCAAGTGGGCAGAGAAACCCGAGAATCTTCCCTTCGCGATTTCCGCGTTGCTCAGCCGCACCAACCTCTACAGTTCGGCTCAGATGCAGGAGGCGCGCCGCGCCTTTTACGCGCTGTGCACGCAGATTGATCATCAGATCAGATATCTGATCGGCACACTCAGGCTGGAAGGGCTTCTCGATAACACCATTATCATGTTCACCAGTGATCATGGTGACATGCTTGGCAATCACGGCATGGCGGCAAAGCGGGTTTTCTATGAAAGCTCAGCCAACATTCCAATGATTATTATGCCCGACAAGGATAATCCGCGTGTCGCTACAGGCGTGCTGGATCAACGCCTGATGGGGTTCGCCGACGTGATGCCAACGCTGCTGGATCTGTGTGGCATTGATATTCCCGAAAGCTGTGACGGGATTTCAATGTATGGCAAGGAAACGCATGATTTCATTTACGGGGAATGTGGCGAGGATGATCACGCCACAAGGATGATCCGGGATAGCCGATGCAAGCTCATCTACTATCCGGTCGGGAATCACTTCCAGCTTTTTGATCTTGAGAATGATCCGCATGAAATGACCGATCTGTCGGATGATGCAGCCTATGCCGACACCTTTGCCAGAATGAAGAAACTTCTCGTCGCCGAGCTCTATGGCAGTGATCTTGAGTGGTTCGAGGACGGCGATCTGATCGGCAAGCCGGACCGTCCTTACGCCTGGTCCCCGCATCGCAGTCTGAATTCTCAACGTGGTGATGGATGGCCACCATCACCAAAGGTCGACATTCCACAAATCGAATGGTCGCCAGAAAAATAAGGTCAAACCACCTGCACTATAGCAAAAAACCCAGGAGGACATGATGAAGCTGAACTTAACCCTGTCGAAAATTTCCAAATTGATTGTGGCGGTAGCCGCGCTCACGGGCATCACCATGACGCCAGCCATTGCAGACTATCCAGAAAAGCCGATCACCATGGTCATTGGTTTCAAAGCCGGTGGTGGTACGGATCTGACCGGCCGTGCGCTTGCCGCCGCGCTTCAGGAAGAACTTGGCGCGCAGATTGCCGTTGTAAATCAGCCTGGGGCCGCCAGTATGATTGCGGCGGCAAACGTTGCTAAAGCACGCCCGGATGGATACACCCTCTGGTACGGTTCGATCGGGACGATGATCCTGAAGAACAAGCTTGGCCAATCGGAGCTTGATCCCATGGACAATTTTGTCCAGCTCGGCACCGCGTCGCGTCTTGTGCCCGCAATTGCCGTCAGTGCCGACAGCAAGTATCAGACCATTCATGAGTTGCTTGCTGATGCCAAGGCACGGCCCGGTGAGCTTCGCTGGGGACATGGTGGTGCTGGGTCCGCCTTCATGGCATCCGGTGTTGGTTTTATTGAGGGTAATGGTCTCGATGTTGTTGCCGTGCCGTTCAGCGGTACCAAGAAGGCACGCCAGGGTATGATTGCCGGTGCTGTTGATTTTTATATCGAGAACATGAACATCGAGATGAAGATGAAAGACAAGATCCGGATCCTTGGTGTCATGCGTGGCAGCAAGTCCGATCTCATCGACCAGAATGTTCCGGCTCTTGGCGACGAAGGAGTGAACTTCATTGCCATCGACAGCCCTGTTGGATTGCTGGCGCCACTCGGCACGCCGAAGGAGGCCACCGACAAGCTTGCCGCTGCGCTGGTGAAGGCTGCCAACTCGCCGGCCTATGCAGAGGCAATGGCCAAGCTGAAATTCCCTGTCGCCCCCGTGTCACAGGCGGACGGCTCTGGTCAGATCGTTACGATCCGTACCAATGTTGAAAAGATCCTCCCAGGGCTTGGCGGCTGATTGGTCGCCAAGCTCTGTAAACTTTACACCATCCCGGATTGTCGGGGTGGTGTTACATTTTAGCCTCAGACCGTCGGATTGGGGGCAACTCTCGTGACCAAGGACATGCGCCACCTCACTGTCGACTGGCTTCCTGCCAGCTCCCTGCTGGCATTCGGTCTCGTTTTCCTTATAACCTCGCTTTCGATGCCACCGGACTACAGCGGTGGGCGAGGCGGTGCGATGGTGCCCATCGCGGCGAGTGTCATCGTGGTTGGACTGTCACTTGTTGATTTGGTTCTTCAATTACGGGGCAGTTACAAACGTCAACTGGGCGGTGATGCAGCAGATGATGAATCACGTCATGTGATGCTGATGATTTTCTGCAGATATTCGGCGCCTATCGTTCTGCTTCTCGCAGTTTATGGCATTCTCTTTGGGATAATTGGCTATCTGCTGTCCACGATGCTGGCGGGATTTCTTGCCTTCAGGGCTTTTGGCAATTCAACTTACCGGTCTCTTCTCCATATGGCTATCGGCACAGCCATTCTTTATTTTGCATTCATTGATGTTCTGGGTGTTTATGATCCAGCAGGCGATTTTCTGACCCGCCTGATTGGTGCGGGGTAGAGGGTTACCATGGAGTTGATCAACGGCTTTGTTTATCTCTTCAGCGATGAAATGGCCATTGCCTTTGTTTTGCTTGGGGCGGTTGTCGGTATAGTCATCGGTGCCATGCCGGGGCTGACAACGGCTGCCGTGATCGCGATGCTGGTCCCACTGACCTATTATATGCAGCCGCTCCACGCTCTGGTCTTCCTGTATGTGATAGGCAAGGCTGGACGATTTGGTGGGTCAATCGCCGCCATTTTGTTCAACACGCCCGGAACTGCCGCCGCCGCTGCGACCGTTATTGATGGTAACGCAATGGCCCGCAGAGGCATGCCTGGCAAGGCGTTGAAGACAGCGTCAGTGTCATCGGTAATTGGCGACTTCATGGGTGATGCGCTGCTCATTTTTGGCGTTGTCTGGATTTCATCTATCACCGAGAAGATGGGGCCTCCGGAATATTTTGCTGTCTTCATGATGGCATTCTTAATCATCAGCTCGGTGGTTGGCTCATCGGTGACCAGAGGCATTGTCAGCACAGCTGCCGGTATCATCATATCCATGATTGGTATTGATCCGATTGAAGGCATGCCGCGGCTTGATTTCGGCCTTCTGGATTTTCAGTCGGGCATGGCGCTTGTGCCGCTTCTTCTTGGAATGTTCGTCATTTCCGAAATTGCGCTGCAGTTGGAGAACAACCTTCGTTTCAAGGGCAAGGCCATGGCCGCAGCACCGCTTGTTCAGGGAGGGGACAAACTGTCCTGGTCGGAAGTCAGAAGGTGTCTGCCACTGATTTTCAAGTCTTCGGCCATTGGTGCTGTTATTGGTATTCTGCCTGGCATCGGATCCTCGGTCGCTGCCTTTGCGGCCTATGGCGAGGGCAAGCGTCGATCAAAAACCCCTGAAAAATGGGGTACAGGAATCGTCGAAGGCATTGCCGCACCTGAATCTGCCAACAACGCGGTGTCGGGACCAACGATGATCCCGTTGCTTGCACTTGGCATTCCGGGGAGCACCATCGCCGCTATCCTTCTGGGTGTGTTCCTGATCCATGGCATCATGGTTGGCCCGCAGATTTTTGTGACATCCGGAGATCTGGTTTATGCGCTGTTCGCCGCCGGTCTCATCGGAATCGTTCTCTATGGTCTGATCGGTTATTTCGCCAGCGGCTATATCGGGAGAATCCTCGCCAAAATCCCGACGCGGCTTATCTATCCCTACATCCTGCTGATCTCGTTCATCTCGGCCTATTCCGTACGTTCCAATATCTTCGACATCTATGTGATGTGCGCGGCAGGACTGTTTGGCTATCTGATGCGAAAGGGTGGATTCTCGACGGCAGCTTTCGTAATTGCCTTCATCCTTGCCAAATCGGCTGAGGAGGCGTTCCGCCAGTCGCTGCTCATGTCGAATGATGGCTGGTTGATCTTCTTCGATCGACCGGTCGTCATGGCGCTGCTTGCTATCGGTCTGCTGACTGTAGCTGGACGACTTTGGTCTGCTCGCAAAACAGCGGTGTTATAGGGCGATGCTAGGGTCGCAAGCCGCAACGTGCTACGCACGTTCAGCGATCGAGGCCTTGATGTTCACAATGGCATTCTGCAGATGCGCGGTCAGAGCTTTTGAGGCGGCTTCGGCGTTTCTTGCCAGCAAAGCGTCAACGATACCCTGGTGCTTTGCCATCTGCTGGTCACGGTTGGCACGCCGTTGGGAGGACACGTACCTAGCACGCCAGAGTCGTGAATTGTATTGGTCGTGCGTTTCAACGAGGGGCGGGTTATGAGCGGCAGCCACAATTGCCTTGTGGAAGGCCATATCCAGTTCGAATTTGCGAAACATATCTTCGTCCTGCACCGCTTCAATCATCTGACGCTGAAAATCTTCAATGGCAGCCAACTCATCGTCGGTTGCCTCGCTACAGGCCTGTTGCCCGGCAAGCCCTTCAAGCGTGGCCTGAATGCTCAGCCAATGGGTTACGGTTTCCATCGACGGATTGGCAACGCGCGGGCGGCGGGTGGAGCTATAGTCAACAAGGCCCTCGACTTCGAGAATTCTTATCCCATCCCTGACCGGGGTGCGACTTGTCCCCAGAAGATGGGAAAGCTCACGCTCATTGATCGCCAGGCCGGGCGGCAATTGCTCTAGCAGGATTAGCCTGCGCAGCTTGTCAGCAACCTGCGCGGCAAGCGATTTTGGGCGCTCGGTTGTGAAATCATCACCGACAAGGTCAGCCAATGAAAATGACACGTCTTCTCCGAAGTTATGGCCTTTCACGATGGATCCAAGGTTGCTCATTTTTTCCTCAATCTTCTTGAGTTGGTGTACCAAAATTGGTACACCAACGTAAAGGGCTTACGATACCGAACGAATCCGGTGTCAGCACAAATGTAAATAAGTTGTTCAAGGAGGAACACCATGCGTCATGTGAAAATAATAGCCGGCGCAGTTGCCGGTATCGCCATGCTGGCATCGGCCGCGGTGGTGCAGGCACAGGACTATCCGAACGGGCCGATTGAAGTCATCAACAATTCAAAACCTGGTGGTGGGTCGGATATTTTCCTTCGCTTCGCAACCGAAAAGGCTGCGGGTATCCTTGGGGCTGAATTCATCCATCAGTCAAAAACTGGCGGCGTCGCGACGAACACACTGAAATACGTGTCCGGCAAGCCGGCCGATGGTCAGACTCTGTTTATCGTGAATGCCGGCACGGCGCTGACCATGATGCGTGGAAAGGTCGATCTCACCAAGGATGATATCGTGCCTTTGGTGCGTGGCACCATTGACCCTGAATTTGTGGTGGTGAAGGCAGGCAGGTTCGCCGATGCGGCGGCCTTTATCGACTATGCAAAAAACAATTCGGTGAAGCAGGCCGGCACCAAAGTTGGTGGAAACCCGCATGTCAGTGCGCTCATTTTCCGCAACGCGGTTGGCATGAAGAAGCAGGTCTATGTGCCGTTCGAGAAGTCGGGTGAGATCGTAATCAATGTGGTCAATGGAAATGTCGATGTTGCACTGCTTAACTATGACGAGTTTGAATCACAGGCTGCCGCCGGTGAGGTTGAGGCGCTTGCCATCCTGACGCCGGAGCGTTCGTCCAACTCGCCTGAGACTCCAACGGGCCATGAGGTTGGGATCAAGGCCAATATTGCTGTTGTTCGCGGTATCGGTGTGCTGAAGGGCACGCCTGAGCCTGTCATCCAGAAGCTGGAAGCGGCCCTCTTGGAGTCGATGAACAGCAAAGGGTACATGGATTACCTTGCTGGTTCCGGTCAAGGTAAGGCAAGCATCGCTGGGCGAGATGCTTTTGGAAAGCAATTCGAGGAGATGTATGAGGGATATCAGGCTGTCGCCAAAGATCTGCTTGGTGGGTAACTCCCGGAAGGGGTGGCCTGTCGAACATGGGCTACCCCGATTTTTTTGTGATTACATAGAGGGGAGCAGCTTAGGTGATGGATGCGCAAAAGGAGGCCTTGAACGGGGTAGACCGACCACGGTTGCTTGAGGCCGTTTTCGTGATGCTTTTCGCCGCCATCATGTTTGTGGTGACTTTTACGTTCGACCGTGTACCCGCGATCCTTGCTCAAGGCATCCAGCCGACCGCTTTTCCGCGCGGCATCCTCTTCATCATGTTCATGCTGGCTGCTATTCAGGTGGTCAAATCCTCGCGTGTTTCACGCGAAAATCTTCGTCGGTTGAAGCCTATTAAATCTGTCCCGCCCATTGTGTTTCTGACAGCAGGGCTGTTGATCGGGTTCTTCCTGATCATGCCAGTGATTGGCACATTTCTTTCGATAGCCATTTTCCTGCCCGCGCTTGCGATACTTTGGGGCGAGCGTCGATGGCTGCTTATGGCTCTGTCCTTCGCTGGGTTCATGGGGTTTGTCTTTGTGCTGTTCCGTCTTGTCATGAACGTTCCGCTTCCTTGAGGTCGCTCATATGGAACCCTTTCTCCTTGTTCTGCAGTTCCTATCTGACCCAATGAACCTGGCCATCATTGCTGGCGGAACCCTAGTCGGCCTTGTGGTGGGGGCGCTGCCAGGACTAGGGTCGGTAATCCTGATTGCGCTGATGCTGCCTTTCGTTGTGAGGCTCGACCCGACAACTGGTATTGCGCTCTGTGCCATCGTCTATTGCGCTACAACCTATGGCGGGTCGATCACAGCGATCCTGATAAATACACCCGGAACGCCAGCAGCGGCGATGACAACCTTTGACGGGTTTCCCCTTGCACAAAAAGGCGAGGCGGGCCGGGCACTTGGTATTGCGACCTTTTCGAGCGCCATTGGTGGTATTCTTGGCATTCTGGTGATGATTGTCGCAACGCCGCTTCTTGCGCGTGTGGCGTATCATTTCGGGCCGGCAGAATTTTTTGCGCTGGCGGTGTTCGGGATGTCCATGCTGGCTTCGATCAGCGGCAATTCGATGATCAAGAATTTCATTGGTGGCACTTTTGGTCTGCTCCTGGCGACGGTGGGAACCGATCTGACTACTGGGGTCGAGCGTTTTACTTTCGGGCAGGCGGACCTTTATGAGGGAATTGCCGTCGTTCAGATCATGATCGGCATTTTTGCCGGTGGTGAATTGCTGCGCCAAGCAACACTGACCAATATAAAACGCGAGCTCATCGCCGATGGTGTCACCAAATTACCGTCTCTCCAGGATTTTTCCCGCATCTGGAAGACGGTTCTCCGCAGCACCGGGATTGGCACCTTCATCGGCATTCTTCCAGCCGAGGGCGGCAAGGTCGCGGCGATGATTGCTTATAATGAAGAGCAGCGCTGGTCGAAGAACCGTGATGAATTTGGCAAGGGCGCCATCGAAGGCATTGCAGCGCCCGAGGCAGCCAACAATGCGGCAACAGGTGGTACGATGGTGCCAACGCTGGCGCTTGGCATTCCCGGGGGTGGGTCTACGGCAATCATTCTGACGGCGATGCTCATTCTCGGGCTACGACCAGGACCCCAGCTATTTGTTGAACAGCCCGATCTTCTGGCGGGCATCTTCGGCGCAATGCTAGGCGCCAACATCTGTTTCCTTGTTTACGGGCTTGTAGGGGCCAAGTTCTTCAGTCGCATCACGCTTATTCCAACAACTATCCTCTGGCCATGTGTGATTTGCCTCGCCGCGCTGGGCGCCTATTCCTTGCAGCAAAGCATGTTTGATGTCGGGGTGATGATCTTTTTTGCCGTACTCGGGTTCTTTCTGAACAGGCATGGGTTTGTGCCAGCGCCCATTATTATGGGATTGATTCTAGGCGAATTGATCGAAACTTCCTTTAAACAGTCGCATCTGATCTATGATGGAGATTTGCTGATGATTCTGCAGCAGCCGATCGCGCTGACTTTCCTTGTGCTGTCCATGCTTGGCGTGTCCGGGCCATGGATTGCAAAATCGATTGGTCGTTGGCGTGAAGCTCGCGCGGCGAAGATGGGTCAGTCAAACTAGTTGTCAATCAAGGAGCAATCCATGTCCGTAATGCCTGTGATCCTGTCAACGCTTGGAGATGCCGGTGGTGTTGGCCCTGAACTTGTGGCCAAGACAATTGATCATCCGGAAATTACCGAAGGCACCAAGCGTATTGTGGTTGGGCATCGCAAGATTTTTGACATGGGGCGTGAGGTGGCTGGTATTGAGGCCGACCTGCCGACCTACACCGATTTTCATCAGGCGCGGGACAGTGCTGAGCCGGTGGTGTTCTACCATCACGAAGATCTTGAATATGGCGAGGTCGAATATGGCGTGACCTCGGCCCAAGCCGGCCTTGCCGATTATAAGATAGGCTGCCTTGCCGCGGACCTGTCCCGTGACAATCTCATCGATGCCTTTGTCTGGGCGCCAGTCAACAAGGCTTCTATCCACAAGGCTGGATATCACTACGAAGGCTACAAGGCCGGTATCGCGGATTATTTGGGCTTTAAAGAACGTTCAACCGAGATCAACACGATCGGGGATCTATGGACCACCCGGGTGACGTCGCATATTCCTGTCAGCGAGATTGCCAGCAAGATGGACAAGGATGTTATCGTTGATGTGCTGCGCTACTTCGATCGAGAGCTCAAACGTTTCGGCTATGACAATCCAAAGATCGCTGTGTCTGGTCTGAACCCTCATAATGGTGACGAGGGGGCTTTTGGGCATGAAGAAATAAGCATCATCGGGCCGGCCGTAGAGGAAGCGCAGAAGTTGCAGATGAACGTGTCGGGACCCTATCCTGCAGATACAATCTTCCTGACAGTAAGGGAAGAGCAACATATAGGCGTATTGTCGATGTATCACGACCAGTGCCAGATCGCGACCAAGCTTCTTGGCTTTGATGATGGTGTGACCTACTTCGGCGGGCTACCCTTCATCCTTGCAACACCAGCACACGGGACCGCCTTTGATATCGCGGGGCAGGGCAAGGCGCGACCAAATGCGATCTTCAGGGCGCACGAGTTGGCGAGACGCGCCGCCCTGACCGCCAAAGGGCTCCCTGTCGACAGGGCAATAACTTCATGACCAAGCCGAATATCATTCTGATTGAGGCGGACCAACTCGCGGCCTTTGTTCTTTCTATGTACAGCCTGGAAGCACAGGCCATAACGCCGCATCTGGATGAGCTTGCGTCTAGTGGTGCGGTGTTCGCCAATGCCTATTCCAACTCACCTTTATGTTGTCCGTCCCGTGCGTCGAAATTCAGTGGTCGGCTACCCTCGACCCACGAGGTCTGGGGGAATGGATCGGAGTTCCGGTCTGAAATTCCAACAATGATGCACTTCCTTCGGTCTGCGGGCTATGAGTGTGTTGTGTCGGGAAAATGTCATTTCATTGGTGCAGATCAGCTGCATGGGTTCGACCGGCGACTGACGACAGACATGTACCCATCCGGATTCGACTGGACAATCGACTGGGATCTTGGCCCGATCCACCGCGAAGGAACCTCGACCAAAAAGCTGTCTGTCAGTGGCCTTTGTGGAACAAACAATCAGATCCTCTATGACGCCGAGGTGCAGTTCCGGGCCATCGAATATTTGCGACACAAGGCACTTGAGAAATCAGACCAGCCATTCCTTCTGCATGTGAGTTATACGCAGCCGCACGAGGCGTATCAGTCTGTACCTGAATATTGGGAGCGATATAACGGCGTTGATATCAGGCTTCCCAAAATTCCGGCTGAAAAAACAGGTCACGCCACCACGGAGTGGCTGAAAATTCATCATGGTATTGACCAGTTTCTACCGGATGAGGAGACAGTGCGGCTGTCGAGGCGTGCCTACTACGCGATGATCTCGCATCTTGATGATTATGTTGGCGAAATCGTTGCTGAGCTGAAGCATCTTGCAATGTATGATAACAGCGTGATCATCTTCACCTCTGATCATGGTGACATGCTCGGAGAGCGTGGTATGTGGTTCAAGCGAACCTTCTATCAGGGCTCGCTCCAGGTGCCGATGATCATCAGCGGTCCTGGTATTGTCGCTGGCACCCGTAATGAGTCGATTACGCTGGCTGATCTATGTCCGACCCTTGCCGAACTCGGCGGTGCGAAGGCGCAATCCGACAGACATGGAAGTGCTGACAGTGCAAGTTTTCTTGGCTTGCTTGTTGACGGCAGCCAGAGCGTCAAAGACGAAGCCATTGCCGAATATTATGGCCCTGGCGTTGTAGAACCATGGCTCGCCATTGTCAGGGATGGCTGGAAATACGTCTGGACTCGAAACCATGACGACCTGCTGTTCAACATAGCCAATGACCCTTCAGAACAAGTGAACCTGGTTGCCGATCCTGCCCATGCCGCGATTGTCGATCAGTTTCGTGAGAGGCTGCTTGGTCGATACAACGTCGAGGATGTGACCTGGCGCGCGGCTGAGAGCAAGAGGACGCGTAGTTTTCTTCATGAGGCATTGTCGACGAATGAAGGATATGCCTGGGACTACCAACCGGAATTTGACGCGCGGCAGCAATATGTCAGGGGCGTGAACAAGCCCTCAACGGTGTGAGCGATGAACAAAAAACCAAATATTCTTATGATTTATGCCGACCAGATGCGGTATGACTGTGCCGGGTTTTCCGGAAACCCGGACGTGAAGACGCCAAACCTCGACAGGCTGGCCAATGAAGGCGTGTGCTTTGATGAGGCTTTCACCTCATACCCGCTATGTACACCATTCCGTGCATCACTACTGACCGGCAAATACGCACATCAGGCAGGCCTTTATTCCAACCACTTCCCTATCAACACGGATCAGCCGTCATTGGCGCCTACATTGAACGGGCTCGGCTACAAGTCCGGCTATATCGGGAAATGGCATCTCTATGGTGGCCCAAAGCCGGGATTTGTGCCGCCAGGACCTGATCGTATGGGGTTTGACCATTTTGTCGGCTACAACCGTGGTCATTATTACATGGACGCCATCTTCTACCGTGATACTGATCAACCCTACAGTTGCAAGCGGTTTGAGCCGGATTTCCAGACTGATCACACCATCGAGTTCATGGATGAAACCCTGCGGTCGGGTGACCCCTTTTTCGCCTATGTATGCTTTGGCCCGCCGCATTTCCCCATGGATATGCCTGAACACTGGCGGAACATGTATGATCCGGACAGGGTTGCCCTGCCCAAAGGCACGCCCAACCCGGAGCTTCAGAAACGCCGCGCGACAGAACGGACAGCGCTTGAGTTCGACGGTGATGAGAGATATGGCGAGCGCTCCAAGGTCGACAAAGTCGCCGGCCAGGACCCTGACATTGAGACCGAAGCCCAGATCAGGAAATTTGTTGCCGAATATTACGGCATGATCTCCAACGTAGATTTCAATGTGGGGCGTATGCTCAATTGGCTTGATGCCAAGGGTGTTGCTGACAACACGATCGTCATATTCTTCTCGGATCATGGCGACATGCTTGGCCAGCATGGCAGTTATTGTGGATTGAAGCGTCAATCCTATCGTGCATCGGCTCATGTGCCGCTGCTGATCCGCAAACCTGGCCGGTTCCTTGCTGGCAAACGGGTGTCATCTTTGGTGGATGTGGCTGTCGATACTATGCCGACCCTTCTCGAGGCCTGCGGTGCCGACATACCCGAGAGCGTGCAGGGAACAAGCTATCTGTCACTGCTTGAAGGATCTGATGAGAAGCCGATCCGCGATCATGTCCAGTTTGAATTGATGAAGGCCGATTTTGGTGGGCGGCCCGAACGGCATGTGAAGCCCGAGCGCGGCATTAGGACAAAGGACTGGCTCTATGTTCGGAAAAAAGACCGCCCCCTCTATCTGTTCGATCAGAACAATGACCGGGACGAGCTGTTCAATCTGGTCGACAACCCAGCCTATGCAGGCATTCAGGCGGAGCTGGACGCGCGCGTGCTTGCCAATATGGAAGCGACAGGTGATGCCTGGGATCTGGAAATGGATTTCCCGCCACCGGGATATGTAACCCATGCCGAAGGCGAGGTGCATCTCCTCAATGTGGTTAAACCGGCGGCTATTGAAGTGCCCTAGGTCGTGAATACTTAGCTTGCTTAGACCTGACGAATGATTTGATTTCTTACATTGTAATAAGGACGACGTCAGACACTCGCAAAATTGAGGTGCAAGCAACGGCGGTTGCGCGCCCCCGCAACCAACACCTAAGAAAAACACGCACACCGCTATCCGTTCGGATAGCGGTTTTTTTGTTTGTTGGTCTAGTCAGAGCTGCCGAGCTCTAACTCCTCCAGAAGCATGGCGAATGACGCGCCGTGCATGTCAGTATCGGTAACTGTTCCTTGGATCTGGGGTCTGGGCAGGCTGATCTTGATGACAAGCAGCTGCGGAATGTCAAACCGGCGTATCAGGCTTTCACTCGTTTTGAAAAGCGCAGCAACACGCGCAGTTTGAAGATGATCACGCACAAAGCTGAAACTCGATTCATCATCGCAGAAAATATCAATGGTCAGCCAAAACGGTCCAGCGTTCTTTGACCTGATCTTGTGGACTATGTCTACCATCCTGGTCATTTGTCAGGTCTCCGTTACGTCAAGTCGGAAGGCTGACATTGGGTCATCAACGGTCATGATGTGATGAAGGCAGAATTCATAAAGTTCTCCCCGTTCCATTTCTGGAGGGGAGAAGGGAAAAGCGAAGGTCGGCATCGGCTCGTGTGGCGTTAGCGGAAGATGAAGCAGATCAGGGTTCAGCAGCTTTGCCGCTTCAGTCGATTGATCCTGCGAGGGGCTGGTAAAAATTGCCATTACGGCAACTTCGTTGGGCTGGCCTGTAGCATTTTCGAGTTTGCCCAGCGTGGAGTTGTGGCCGATAATTCTGATCTCAAGCGTTACATCATTCAGTTGCCGCACAGCGGCCTTGCTGGCAAATGATGCCTTGAGCGCCGCAACCCAGTCCTCGATGTGGGCGCGGTAACGACCGTCACGCACCATCACCATCGATACGGTTTGGTAGCCCACGCGACGTGCCCCTTCCAGCTTTACCGTATAGGGTGCCGCATCAATCCATCGGCTTCCCTCAACCCGAACGATCCGCTCGTCAAGCGCGGTATATTGCGCATCGGAAACGTCGAGAAAACCGCCTGGCTCTTGGAGAATGAACGGGTCGGAATTCTCGTAAAGCATATGCGCCGAAACTGTATAGGGAGTCGCAGCCGCGTCCGCGGCCATCGGTTCAATGACGAACCCGGACTCGTCAAAGTTCATCAGGATCACGCCTGAATTTGGATTTGTCGTGGCAAGAGCACCGCATTCAGCGACTTTGGCGCCGTGCCATGCGGCGCCGCGATGACATCCTCTGGTAATTGGCAGCGCCGCAATGACCGCAGTGTCCGTTGCCCGCCCGGCAATTATGATATCGGCCCCGGTGTTGAGGGCGGCCTGTATCTGCTCGATGCCGGCAAGCGCGACTATGTTGGCGCAATCTTCAACGGTTGATCCGTCGATGGCTGGCGCCGCATCAAGAGCTATGATCCTGCCTGTATCCAGGGCTGCCTTAACCCGGCTGCTATCCTGCCCGGATTTCATTGTTGCGATATTCAGATGCTCGCCACGCTCTCTTGCAATTTCCAGCGTAATATCTAGCATCCAGTCGACGGCACTGTCGGACCCACATGTGCCGGCGGTACCGATCAAAAGGGGGACGCCTGCCGTTGCCCGGGCAGCCATCAGTACGGCCCAATCGGCTTTGGTGGCGCTCCGCGAATATTTGCTTGTGCCCGTGCCAAGATAATACGGACCGCTATCGGTTGAGCCGCCATCAATCGCGATCAAGTCCGGTTGTCGCTTCACTCCGTTTGCAAGAGCGGTTCTATCATAAGGTATGCCGAGCGCACCTGCCGGGACCAGTATCTTCGTGGGCTGGTTTGGTGTCACTGGACCAGCGCCTCTTTCCATTCATCCAGAAACCGGTCCTGTTTCAGACGGTCAAGATATACCAATAGTCCGGTATCCAGACGAATAGGGCGGAAATGTCTGTTCTCGATGAGAAGTTCGCTGGTCAGGGACAGCATCCCCGTATTTTCCTCGATGAAGGCTTGCCCTCGCTTGCTGAGCAGGAATTTCAAGAAGTCACGCGCGCGCTCTGGGGCGTATGCCTCGCGCGGTACAAGTGCTGTTCGCAGCAGCATGTGTGTGTAGTCCTGTGGATAGATCACCCGCAGATTGGCAAGATGCTGTGACCGTTTTTCAGCGTAGGATCCGATGACATTATAGGCGAGAAGAAGTTCTCCCTTATTCACGGCATCAAGCATCTGGCCGGAACAGCAATACGTCTTTGTTTTCAGGCTACCCATTACCTCGGCAAGACGCCAGAAACTGTCCGACTGACGAGCATCCTGAGTTGCGAACAGGAAGCCTGCACCGGATTCAGACACGTCATAGGTCGCAACCTTGCCGGTCAATTCTGCCTGGTTGGCTCTCAGAAAGGAAATTAACGACCGGCGGTTGTTGGGGATTTTTCTTTCGGGAAAATGAGATTTAGAAATCACCATGCCGATCGGTTCGAGCGAAAAACCGAACAGCTTGTCCTGCCAGTGGCTCCAAGACGGCCCGGCTTCTCTATCAGAAAGGATCACAGGAAGAGCGAAGCCGTCATTCGCCAGCTTCATTTGCAAATCCATGGCTGAAGATAGGATAAGGTCGTAATTATGTTCGGACGAAACTACAGCGTCGTATATTTCAGCGGTAGATGTCGTCACGTATCTGATATGAAGCGAACTGTTTGATCTCGCATAAGCTGAAAGAACGGGCTCGAACACCTCAATGTCTGCGGATGACAGAATTTGCAGGTCGGGCTGGGGCTTTGTGGTCCCATAATGGCGTTCTGCCTCGATGGTTAGCGCCTGGGCGGCGCTAGCCAGACAAATCATTAGCAGGCTATAGACAAGACAGCGCATATGGCCCCCCGTTTAATTTTCCGGATTGTGAATTCCGCATTGATGGCATGTGCCGCCTCGGTCACAATGCTAAGCCCAAGGCCAGACCCGACAATATTCTCGGTGTTTTCACCCCGCTTGAACTTTTTAAGAAGCTTCGACGGGTTTAGAGACTTCGGCCTACTGACCCAGTTCGTAATAGCGATTTCAAAACGCTTGCTTGTGCGGGTGAGTGACACATTCACCTCTGACTCAGGCTTCGCATATTTCAACGCATTATCAAGTAGATTACGCAGCGCAGCCTCCAGCAGCGTCCTGTCGAGCAGCACCTTTTCCTCGATTGACACGTCTGACGAAAATCGCAGATCAAGGTCGCGAAGCGCGGCCACTGGCTGAAATTGTGAGACAAGGTCACCTGCCGTCTGCTGAAGGGACAGTTTTGCTTTTTCGGGTCGCTCTATGCGATAGAGGACCATGGCATGGTCGAGTAATTGTGTTGCCGACCGGTTTGTCCAGTCGACAGCCTGAATGATGTTGCGAAGATGTTCCCTGTTTTCCGGGTTTTTCGATTTACGAAGGGCAAGTTCGCTTTCGGACTTCACCACTGACAGGGGGGTTCTGATGTGGTGCGCGGCCTCGGCGATGAACGTCTCGGTTTGCCGCAATGCGGACCGGAAGCGGCTAATGAAGCCGTTCAGGGATTGTGCCAGGGGCAAAAGCTCAATCGGTACATCCGCCGATACCTTGCGAAGGTCGGTTGGTCCGCGCTGTTTCACATCCATGGTGAACCGATCAATTGGCCTGATCGTCAGATTGGCCGTCAGATAGGCAACAAGGATGGCGATCAGAAGAAAAGCCAGTGTGACCAGTAAGAGGTTGTTTGAAATCCGTGTCTGGACGGATGCTTGAAAATTCTGGCTCTGCGCGATGATGATGGTCAGACGCTGTGGCTTGTCGTTGGAAAAGAGGATGTTTTCGATGGCTACAAACCGAAAGGTTTCCCCCAAATATTCGATGTTCCCAAACACAGGGGCGCGCAAATCCCCAAAAACACCATTATAAGAAAAGTCTTCATAGCCGGTCAGAAATCTGTCGTTTTCAGCGATCCGGTAGAAGATTCTGTCCTCGCCGACTGCGCCAAGAAGCGAAAAAGTATCATAAGGCAGATCGAGGCTGACTGTGCCGTCAATCACGGTGATCTTGTCCACTATGGACTGAACAGCGGCGTTGAGAAGGCCGTCCTGGGTAGCGGTCACGGCCTGTACGATTACCTGTCTGGCGAGCAGAAACAGGCTGATTGAAATGACGAAGGCGACCACCCCGAGCTGCAGCAACAGCCGGTTGCGGATGGAAAGGCCAGGATTGAGGCGCACCGGGTCAACCATTGGTTTTCAGCCTGTATCCAATACCGCGGATCGTTTCTATTTCGACTTGGCTGTTGATGAGCTTCTTGCGAAGCCGGCCAACATATACCTCTATGGCGTTTTCTGTCACAACCTCGGAAATGGGAAACAGCCTGTCGGTTAGCTGTTCCTTGGAGAAGATGATCTCTGGCGAATTGAAGAATATCTCAAGAAGCCGCAATTCCCTGTTTCTAAGTGGAACTCGGGCCTCGTTTGTCTCCAGAAGTGCCAGCAGTGGGTGAAGAGTCAAATCGCCATATTTTAGCGCGAGCTGGTTCTGTCCACTATGCCGGCGCAGGACGGCACGGCAGCGCGCTTCAAGCTCCGCAAATTCAAAGGGTTTAACGATGTAGTCATCTGCACCGATGTCCAGCAGATCCACTCGATCGGAAATCTCGGACCGAGCCGTCATCACAATTACTGGGGTGTTCACGTTCCCAGCGCGAAGGTTGCGCAGAAAATCCCGTGAATCACCGTCAGGCAGCATGATGTCCAGAAGGATCATGTCAAAGTGGGTTACTGAAACAAAATGCCTGGCTTCGGAAAGCTCTTGAGCCACTTCGACGTCATTGTTTTCCATTTCAAGAAATGAGCTAAGAGAGGCGGCAAGTTTCGCCGTGTCTTCGACGATGAGGACTTTCAAAATACAATCCCGTGTCAGTTTGATGTCAGGTTACCAATATTTAGTTGAAGCGTGAAGGCGCGGCACATTCTACTGCCCGCCGATATTGGTGTTTAAAGGGAGGAACCTATGATTAAAACGTCAATCACGCGTCGCCTGTTTGCGGCGACAATTGCAGCCACATCTCTTGTTGGAATGTCGTCTGCCAGTTTTGCCGACGGCCACCAGGTCGTCGATTCCATTCACTTTCTGATACCTGGCGGTGCTGGTGGTGGCTGGGATGGCACTGCCCGCGGCACCGGTGAGGCTTTGACCAAAGCAGGCCTTGTGGGCAAAGCGTCCTATGAAAACATGTCTGGTGGTGGTGGCGGTAAAGCCATTGGCTTTCTTATCGAGAACGCCTCAAGCAATCATGGCACTCTGATGGTGAATTCCACACCGATTGTGATTCGTTCGCTGACTGGCGTGTTCCCGCACAACTTCCGCGACCTGACACTGGTATCGGGAACCATCGGTGATTACGCGGCCCTTGTTGTCCCGGCGAATTCAAATATCAAGTCGATGGGTGATCTGGTGTCCGCCTACAAGGCCAACCCGTCTGGCGTTGCCATTGGTGGTGGTTCGGTGCCAGGTGGCATGGATCATCTTGTCGCTGCGATGGTCATGCAGGCGGCAGGTGCCGACCCGACAGAGGTGAAGTATGTGGCCTATGACGCTGGTGGCAAGGCCATGGCGGCGTTGCTGTCCGGTGAAATTAAGGCACTGTCGACAGGCTTCTCCGAGGCTGTGGCAATGGCCAAGGCTGGCGAGGCCAACATCATCGGCGTGACATCAAATGACCGTGTCGGCGCGTTCCCGGATGCGCAGACCATGAAGGAACAAGGCATCGACACCTACTTCGTGAACTGGCGTGGGTTTTTTGCTGCTCCAGGCCTGCCTCAGGACAAGCTCAATGCTTATCAAAAGGCGATTGCCAAGATGTATGACACCCCTGAGTGGGAGGAAGTGCGGGCACGTAACGGTTGGGAGAACATTCACAACCCAGGCTCTGACTTCATGACCTTCCTTGAAGGGCAGGAGAAGGAAATTGGTGATCTGATGAAGAAGCTGGGCTTCCTCTAGGACGAGCAATAAATAAAACACCACCCAGCTCTGTGGGCTGGGTGGTAGAGTTTCTTTTTTCTGGAGGCGTCTATGGCTCTGGACAGATGGATTGCCCTAGTCATCGCGCTGGTGTTCCTGATTTATGGGCATACGGCCTTTTTCGGCATGGATGATCTGCTTCCGCCGATCCTGAAGCGTAACCCGATCTGGCCATCAACCTTTCCCAAGATTTTGTCGATCGTTGGGGTTCTGGCTGCAATCACCGTCCTGCTGAACTTTGAAAAATCGGCCAAGCAGATCGGCGATGACATGGATATCTCCAAATGGCGTGAGTACCGACTGTTTGATGCAGTGGCGCTCATCACAGGTATGCTGGTCTATGCGCTCAGCCTTCGTTCACTTGGATTCCTTGCCGCCACATTTCTGTTTCTTGCGCTTGGCGGTCTGCTTCTCGGCGAGCGCCGCTACTGGCTCTTAGTTCTGGTTGCGGCCGCCGCAAGCTAC
>MDTG01432753.1_pt1 | contig 24443 bp, 19 predicted proteins | sample 811421 | NCBI WGS metagenome assembly MDTG01 (sample SAMN05326645, study PRJNA326480) | marine metagenome | isolation source: seawater | place: Pacific Ocean: South East | collected 2011 | reverse complement strand
GATTTTGAAAAAGTATCCAATATAGATTTTCAAAATAGATTTCTTGGACAGCTTGACTATGTTTATCCATTTAACAACAATACTGAACTGGAGTTTGGATATAGAGGAAGATTTTTAGAGAGAGAAACAGACTATGACGTCTCATTGCTAGAAAATAGTGTTTTCATTTCAGATAAAGGCTTATCTAATATTTTTAACTACAAGGAATCAATAAACTCAATATATTCTCAGTTTGGGAAGAAAATTGATAAATTTTCTTTTTTATTGGGACTTAGATATGAAAACTCAAAGCAAGAGATTAATCAGAAAACTACTAGTGAATTTGAAATAAAAAAATACTCAAATTTATTTCCAACACTTAATATTGCATTTGAATTTTCAAAAATGGAAACTCTTACATTTGGATATAGTAAAAGAGTTAGAAGGCCAAGAGGTTGGAACATTAACCCATTCCCAAGGAGAAATTCATTAACAAGATATAGAAAAGGTAACCCATTCCTTGATCCTACATTTACCACAGCACTGGAAGTTGACTATTTAAAACGATATAAAAAGGTCACATTAAATACTTCAATATTTTACAGACAATCGAATGGAAACATTGAAGATATTAATGAAGAAACTGGAGAAATCGTAGATCTAGTAATTGGTGATGATACAAATAGCCCTCTTCTTCAAGTACCAGTATTAGAATCTTATCCAGTTAATCTCTCAAACAATAAAAGAATTGGATCTGAACTCAGTTTAACATATACTCCATCAAAAAGTGTGAGATTAAATTCGAGCTTCACAATTAATAATTCTTCAACCAGAGGTAACTATGAAAATCAAAACTTTGACTCTGATGATACTAATTGGAGTATGAGATTCAATGGGTTTTTTAGGTTACCTAAAGAATATAGTCTTCAATTTTTTGGTTTTATAAGAGGGCCCAGTGAAAGTGCATTTTCAAGAAGAAAAGCATTTGGTTTTGTAACAAGTGCTATTCAAAAATCCGTTCTTAACAAAAAAGGAACAATATCACTAAAAATAAGTGATTTATTTGATACTAACAGATGGAGATATGAAAACTTTAGAGATACTTTCAGAACTGAAGGAGAAGGAAGATGGAGAGAACAAACTTACGTTTTAACTTTTACATACAGATTTAACGATAATAAGTATAAACAGAGAAAGAAAAATCTAAAGAGAAATCAAGGCGATTTTGATCAAGGAGGAGACGAACCAATATTTAATAATTAAGATTTAAGTTTGTTAGATATAAACTCTTTAATCTTCATGAAAATGTATGAAGAAGCCCAATATGGTGCAACTATTGCTAAAAAAATCATAAGCCAAAAGCCCATTGTAAAGATCGCTAAAAACACTAAAAACCCGAGGTATTGCTGAAACTCCATATATTTGTAAATGCTTTACAAAAGTAATTTTTTTTAAGTAAATTACAAAGATGATGGACTACAGAATTGAAAAAGATACATTAGGAGAAGTTAAAGTTCCTAAAAACTCTCTTTGGGGAGCACAAACTGAAAGATCAAGGAATAATTTTAAAATAGGTAATCCCTCTTCAATGCCTATTGAAATCATTCATGCCTATGCTATAGTAAAAAAATCAGCTGCTCAAACAAATTATGATTTAGGAATATTACCTAAAGAAAAATTAATCCTTATAGAAAGTGTTTGTGATGAAATTTTAGATAATAAGCATAATGATCAATTCCCTTTAGTAATATGGCAGACTGGATCAGGGACACAAACTAATATGAATGTAAATGAAGTTATCTCCAATAGAGCACATGTAATTGAAGGAAAAGAGCTTGGTAAGTTAGATAAAACATTATCTCCTAATGACGATATTAACCTTTCTCAGTCATCTAATGATACTTTTCCTACAGCAATTAATATTGCTGCTATGAAAATTATTACTGAAAATACAATTCCCAATATTAAAAAATTAAGAGATAGTTTGAATAAAAAATCAAAAAAATTTAATAAGATTGTAAAAATTGGTCGAACTCATTTAATGGATGCAACACCGTTAACTCTTGGTCAAGAATTTTCAGGCTACGTTTCCCAAATTGATCATGGAATTAAATCCCTGGAAAATTCTCTTGATCATCTTAGTGAATTACCTCTTGGAGGAACTGCAGTTGGAACTGGTTTAAATACTAAAAAAGGATATTCTAAAAAAGTTATTGATTATATTTCAAAAAACACTGGGATTTCATTCAAAGAGTCTCCAAACAAATTTGAGGGAATAGCTTCAAATGACTGCATAGTGGAAGTTCATGGTGCCTTAAAAACTATAGCCACCTCAATTTATAAAATTTCAAATGATATAAGGTTAATGGGTTCTGGCCCTAGATCTGGAATAGGAGAATTAATCTTACCTGCAAATGAGCCAGGAAGCTCAATAATGCCTGGAAAAGTTAATCCAACTCAATGTGAGGCTATTTCTATGGTATGTGCCCAAATCATTGGCAATGATGTAGCAGTTAGTTTTGCTGGTGCAAATGGACATTTTGAATTAAATGTTTTTAAACCCCTCTTTGCATATAATATAATTGATTCTTCAAAATTATTAGGTGATGGTTGTTTGAGTTTTGCAGAAAATTGTATAGATGGAATAGAGGCTAATGAAAAAAAAATTAAAGAATTTTTGAATAATTCTCTAATGCTAGTTACAGCATTAAATTCTAAAATAGGATATTATAAATCAGCTGAAATAGCAAACAAAGCATACGAAGAAGACATAACTCTTAAAGAAGCTTCTTTAGCTTTAAGGTATTTAACAGAAAAAGAATTTAATCAATATGTCAATCCAGATAGAATGACAAATAATGAAAGTTAAAATAGTCTCTTTTAAAGACAAGTATTCACATTATTTTTATGAGTTAAATTATGACTGGCTAAACGAATATTTCTTTGTAGAGGAATATGATGAAAAGGTCCTCAAAAATTGTAAAAAAGAAATAATTGATAAAGGTGGTTTTATTTTCTTCGCTATCTATAATTCAGAAATTGTTGGAACAATGTCACTAATTCCAAGAGAAGAGGGAGTATATGAGTTGAATAAAATGGCTGTTAGAAAAGATCTTAGAGGTAAAGGGATTGGTCATCAATTAATCAACTTTATAATACATTATGCTAAAGAAAATAATTACAAGTCCGTAATATTGTATTCAAACACAGTACTTAAAAATTCAATCCATTTATACAATAAGTTTGGATTTAAAAAGATTAACTCTGAGGGAAATACACCTTATAAAAGAAGTGATATAAAGATGGAGTTAATACTATCTAATCTTTGAAATTAGCTTTTGTTTCCAATTACTCCAAGAATATTTTTTAGAAAAAATTAATAAAATTAAAGGATATAAAATAAGCGGAGCTATGAAGTCCGTTAAACCAATTTTAGGATCAGAAATATCAATTAGTAAAGAATCGGTATTGAATACTGTCCAATCAGCTGTTAGTAGTAATGCTATAAAAAGGTTATTACCTGCATGAAATCCCATAGCAAGCTCTAGCCCTTCGTCCATTAATGTCATAATACCAAAAGTAAATGATGATATTATGTAAAGAATTATAAATGAATTTCCTAATTTATTTATTTCAGGATTAAAGAAATGTAAAAAACCAAAAATAGTTGAGGTCAAAAATAATGCCATGAATCTACTATTTAACCAATGACCAAAACCCTGCATTAGATAACCTCTAAAGACAATCTCCTCTACACTAGTTTGGATAGGAACAAATAGAATTGCTATAATTGTTAAGATTAAGAATTCCTTTAATTTAAAATTTAATTCATAGTTTTCAGGACTTAGGTAATATCCAATTAGCACAGATAATGAAATAATAGTCCCAGCAATCGTAAATGCAAAAAGTATTCTATTATAATCAATTTTTTTTCTTTTAGAAATTATCGACATAATTGGTAAATCATGAAGTTTATTGACAACTAATAAAATACCTGGAACTGTTAAAACAAAAGTAAGAAGTAAAAGAAAAAACCTTAAATTCTTTGATATATCATTAAAGATATCCATTGGGTTAGAATCCGGTGTTATTGAATCCCATGATGCAAAAGAAAGAAGAGGAATTTGAGCAAAAGAATTAAATAATATAATTAAAAAAGATCCTAGTATATAATACCAAAAACCTTTAAGCCTAAATGATTTATCCCATAGAAACACTATTGAAAATTTGCTAAAATTATCATATATATAAAAGAGAAAAACATATGAAAATATATTGTATGGATATTATATTTGATTAGTTCTCTACTATTATAATATTTGAATAATCCAGAGATTAAATAATATGAATATATCATAGATACAGGTATCAATATATAGAGAAATAATAAACTCTGTGTATCATTTAATATATTTTCATAAATAAAATATAAAGAGCCAATAGCTACAGCAGTGTTTATTGCATATATCCATCTAGAAGCTTTTTTTCCAAGTAGAACAACTAAATGATTCTTTCCTACTTTTTTATCAGATGTATAATCTGGATATTGGTTTATAAACAGTATGTTAGTTGTTAAAAGACCTATTGGTATACCTAATATTAATAGGTTGTAAAATTCATTTGAATAAAGTAAAATTGTATCACTTGCAATTGCAAAACCTGTACCGAGTGTAAGTAATGGTCCAAAAGATAAAAAAATTGATAACTCTCCAAGGCCATATCTAGATGAAAGTCTAATTGGTTTAGCTGTATAGAAATATCCAACAAAAACACCAATCAAAGCTATTAAAGCAGCATAATATGCATTACTAGTAGATCCCGTATTTACATAACTATTGTAAAGGATAGCAGTAGCGGTAAACAGACCTAGAACAAACATTATATTGGCTAAGCTTTTTGTTCCTTTAAGTGTAATTAACCCTAGTTCAACTGCCCTACTTCCACCAGAAAGCTGAGCACCTTTTAAAATAGGCGAATTCATACCAGCATTAAAATATTCTGTGTTGGCTTCATCTGTTCCATGGGTAACATCAAAATAGTCATTGTATAGGTTCGAAAATAAGTGAAAAAACAAGATTCCAAATGTAGTAAGAGTAAGAGAAAGAGGGCTAAATAAATCATCTCCTAGCCCTGCATAGTAGCATCCAATTGTAAAAATTGGGAATAAAGATGCTGATGCAAATCCAACCCTAGTTATAGCAACTCCTTTAATTATTTTTGTTACCCAGTTAATTTTTATATTAACATCTTCTTCTATTACCTCAGTAATACCACAATATCCTGTTTGAGGTTTATCTTTTCCATTAGCAAAATTTGGTGTTATTTGAATCTTTGCTGCAAAAGTTGAACCATCTTTTCTTACAAAATTAGTTTTGGTATTATGTTCTCCAGTTTCATTAGCATCTTTAAGCCAGCCTAAGACGTTTTGTAGAACAATCTCACCGGGAGAAAAGATAGAAACTCTTTTAATTCCAACAAGATCTTTAGGGTTGTAACCAAACATCTCAGAAGCACCAGCATTTAGGTTAGTAATTAACCCTTCCATATCACAAATAATAACACTTTTCATATAATTAATTTTAGATATCAAATTTACATTTTGACAACCTTATATGAAAACTTTTAGGCAATTATTTGCTAGAATTATTCTCAGATTTAATATCTAAAGTAAGTGTAGTAAGTTTAGCAAATGAAATGTCTTTCTGATTTTCATCAACTATAGATATTTTCCATAACTGCATTGTTTTTCCCATGTGAACAGGTGTAGCTTTTGCAAAAACATAGCCCTCACTAATTCCTCTGACGTGATTAATAGATAGCTCAATTCCTCTTAACATTTGATTCTTTTTCATAGAAAAGATTGCAGCAGCTGAACTACCTACAGTTTCAGCAAGAGCAGCGGTAGCTCCTCCATGAAGAACTCCAGCTGGTTGATGAAGATCTGAAGTAACTTTCATCTTTGCTTCCAAAAAATTTTCACCAACATCTGTAAAAATAATACCGAGTGTTGATACTAAAGTACCTTTACAACGATTGTTTGCTTCTTTAAGTATATGATCCTTTAGATCTTCTGTAAACATCTAATCTTCTTTTACCTCTTCAAAATCGACATCCTGAACATCATCGCCATTTGACTCTTTTTGAGATTGAGCAGATTCAGACTGATTATCTGAAGGGCCAGCTCCTTCAGCTTGAGCTTTGTACATTTCTTCTGATGCATTTTTCCACGCTTCATTGATGGTATTTAAAGATTCATCAATCTTTTCCAAATCTTTAGACTCATATGCTTTTTTTAGATCTTCTAGAGATGACTCTATTGGTTTCTTTTTATCATCGGATAATTTTTCACCAAACTCTTTTAGTTGTTTCTCCGTCTGGAAAATCATTTGATCGGCGCTATTTAACTTATCAACTTCTTCTTTCACCTTTTGATCTGCATCAGCATTTGCTTCTGCTTCCTTTTTCATTTTCTCAATTTCTTCCTCAGTTAAACCTGAAGAAGCCTCTATTCTAATATCTTGAGACTTATTAGTTGCTTTATCCAGAGCACTTACGTTAATTATACCATTAGCATCAATATCAAATGTAACCTCGATTTGAGGAGTTCCCCTTTGAGCTGGAGGGATTCCATCTAAATGAAATCTTCCAATAGTCTTATTATCTTTTGCCATTGGTCTTTCACCTTGCAATACATGAATTTCTACAGAAGGTTGATTATCTGCTGCAGTTGAAAATACTTGTGATTTTTTTGTAGGTATAGTTGTATTTGACTCTATAAGTTTTGTCATTACATTACCCATAGTTTCTATTCCTAATGATAATGGAGTAACATCTAATAGAAGAACATCCTCGACATCACCTGATAAAACACCACCCTGTATAGCTGCTCCTACTGCAACAACTTCATCAGGATTAACACCCTTAGATGGTTTCTTTCCAAACAAATTTTCAACTTCTTTTTGGATTATAGGTATCCTAGTTGATCCTCCAACAAGAATAACTTCATCAATATCTTTCTTAGTTAAGTTTGCATCTTTCAAGGCTTTTTTAACTGGTTCCAATGATCTTTTTACCAATTCATCAGATAATTGTTCAAATTTAGCTCTTGTAAGTGTTGTTACAAGATGTTTTGGACCTGAAGATGTTGCAGTTACATACGGTAAGTTAATTTCAGTCTGAGCTGATGATGAAAGTTCAATTTTGGCTTTTTCAGCAGCTTCTTTTAGTCTTTGAAGAGCCATAGAATCTTCTCTTAGGTCAATCTGTTCACTATTTTTAAATTCTTCAGCTAAAAAATTTATAATTACTTGATCAAAATCGTCTCCACCAAGATGTGTATCTCCGTTTGTTGAAAGCACTTCAAACACCCCATCACCCAATTCAAGTATAGAAATATCAAAAGTTCCACCACCTAAGTCATAAACAGCAATTTTTTTGTCTTTACCTCCTTTATCCATTCCATAAGCAAGTGCTGCAGCTGTAGGTTCATTTATTATTCTCTGTACTTTCAAACCTGAAATCTCACCTGCTTCTTTAGTAGCTTGTCTTTGAGAATCATTGAAATAAGCTGGAACAGTAACAACAGCTTCAGTAACGGTTTGACCAAGATAATCTTCGGCAGTTTTCTTCATTTTCTGAAGAACCATAGCTGAGAGTTCTTGTGGTGTGTATAATCGTCCATCAATGTCTACTCTTGGAGTATCATTATCACCTTTAACAACTTTGTATGCAACAGTTTTTACATCATTAGACGATTCACTAAACTTATTGCCCATGAATCTTTTAACAGATGCGATAGTTTTTTCAGGGTTAGTTACTGCTTGTCTTTTGGCAGGATCTCCTACTTTAATCTCGCCATCTTCAACAAAAGCAATAACGGAAGGAGTAGTTCTTTTTCCTTCTGCGTTAGGGATAACAACAGGCTCACTACCTTCCATAACCGACACACATGAGTTTGTTGTTCCTAAATCAATTCCTATTATTTTACTCATAACTTATTTTTATTAAATAATCTCAACCATTATGCCAATTCAATTTATATGCCATTATGTCATAATATTAATAACTTTATTTACACTATTTTTGTTGAAAACTGATAATGACTGACGATTTAAATCCATCTAGAGTAACAATTAAGGTGCTTGAGCAGATGAAAAGTAAAGGTGATAAAATATCTATGCTTACTGCTTATGATTATAGTTTTGCCAAAATAATAGATGAAGCTGGAATTGATATAATTTTAGTTGGAGATTCTGCCTCTAATGTTATGGCAGGACATGAAACAACCTTACCTATTACTTTAGACCAAATGATTTATCATGCAAGTTCAGTAATTAGAGCTGTAAAAAGAGCATTAGTTGTTGTAGACCTTCCTTTTGGAACTTACCAGTCAGACTCACAGGAAGCTTTAAAATCAGCAATTAGAATAATGAAAGAATCAGGAGCTCATGCAGTTAAACTTGAAGGTGGAAGTCTAGCAAAAGAATCGATTGAAAGAATTATTCAAGCAGGAATACCTGTTATGGGACATTTAGGTTTAACACCACAATCAATATATAAATTTGGAACATACACAGTAAGAGCAAAAGAGGATGAGGAAGCTAAGATGTTAATTGAGGATTCAAAAATGTTAGAAAAAATAGGCTGTTTTTCTATTGTACTTGAAAAGATACCAAATACACTTGCTAAAAAAGTAGCTTCTAATTTAAAACTTCCTATAATTGGAATTGGTGCTGGATTAGATGTAGACGGACAAGTACTTGTCTCTCACGATATGCTTGGTATGAATAAAGACTTTAGTCCAAGGTTCTTAAGAAGATATCTAGATTTAGATTCACTAATTAGTGATGCTGTAAAAAAATATTCTTTAGATATCAAAAAAGGAAATTTTCCTAATAAAGAGGAGCAATATTAAATTGAAACTCCAAAATTCAGATATATTATTTGAAGATAATCATTTGATTATAGTAAATAAACCTTGTGGTATTCTTGTTCAAGGAGATAAAACTGGTGATACACCTTTACTGGATATTATAAAAGAATACATTAAAGTTAAATATAGTAAACAAGGAAATGTGTTTTTAGGGTTGGTTAATAGAATCGATAGGCCAACATCTGGTATTGTAATTTTTGCTAAAACTAGTAAAGCTCTATCAAGAATGAATGAAAAATTAAAAAAACGTGAAATTAAAAAACTTTATTGGTTAATTGTATCTAACACATTTGAGTCAAGAGAAGGGAAACTTGAAGGATGGTTCAAAAAGGATAGTAAAAAAAATAAATCTTTCTTTAATCAAGAAAAACAAACTAACTCAAAGTATGGTTGTTTAACTTATAAAAAAATTCAAACTTTAGAAAAATATTGTAAGATTGAAGTAGATTTAATAACTGGAAGACATCATCAAATAAGATGTAATTTCTCAAATATTGGATATCCAATATTAGGAGATTTAAAATATGGTTCAAAAAGATCAACTAAGGACGGTGGGATCTGTCTTCATTCAAGACAGGTAACTTTTATTCACCCTGTCTCAAAAAAAGAAATTAGTATTCAAGCAAATCCTCCTATGAGAGGTTTATGGAACGTTTCTCCTTCCTATTTATAAGTAAAGACTTTCTTTTTATAATATTCTGAAGAGGATCACTACTTATTTTACTTTCCAGCCAAGATATTATATCTAAGTAGAGAAAAGCTCTTTTTTCATATGGATCGTCTTCATACTTTTTGAGTTCTTTATGAAGATTTCTCAAAAAGCCTTTAATTTCTCCAGGATATATGTTTTCTAAACCATTTAGATTTTTCAATATTGTCTTTTGAACTTCATGTAAGTCATTCATTCTATCAAGATAATTATAAGTTTCTCTTATGATTTTATCAAGATTATAATCATAACCTGCCTCCCAGTGTGCAATTAGATTTAAAATTCTTGTAAAACATTGAAGGTCCTCTCTCATTTTAATATTTTTGTTCTTAATAATTATACCTAGATATTTTATAGAATTATCAAAATCAGCAACTGTAAAATACATACAAGCAATTTTATAATAAAGAAGCATTATATGGTGATGATCAATAAAATTTTTATTTTTTTCTATACCATCCAAAACTTCAGGTATAATTTTAATTGATTCTTTAAATTCTCCCTCTAAAATGAAAAGATTAAAAACATTATTATACTTATAAATAAAAATTAAAGCATTCAAATTTTGATTTCTGGGAAATGTTTTGCTCTCCACTACATTTATTAGATTATTTAAACGATTTTTAAATTTTGATGGATATTTAATTAATGCAAGTGCTTCAAGTAAAAAATTGTAACCTTTTAAATAGAAAACTGGGTGGATATTTATCATCTCTGGCATTTTATCAAATGTATCAATCCACTTTGAAGCATATTTATAGCTTGATAAGAAGTCCTGTGTTAATAAACTATACCAAACCCATATCTGATAATATATTAGTGTTTCACGAAAACCTAACTCTTTCAGTTTAAAATTTTTAATTTTTTGATCGAAAAATTTTTTAATTTCCTTGGACTCTTTATCGCTTTTAGCATAGCCTGCTTTTATAAGCTTTTCATATAATTGTAAAGAAATATTTGAGAGGCTGCTATAAATTTCATTTTGTTCTCTTAAATGATTTGTTTGTGTTGTAAGTTCTTGGGTTCTATTACTTAGACTTCTTGTAACATATAATGACTCAATAAGCTTCTCAAATTCGACAATTTCATATGCAGAAGCATTCTCATCATATTTTAAAGCAAAAGATTTTGCCTTGTCAAGAATCTTAAGACTTTGTTTGTATAAACCTTTTTGATAAAGTATTGTTGCAAAGTCAAGTTGCCCTCTAATATGAAGCTTTACATTTCTGTGTTGAGGATTTAATCTCAAACTTATAAGAATTTGTCTGTAAAGATGTGCTTTTAGATTTGAAAGTTGGAGTTTTGATACAATTTTTTTCCTAATTATTAAATCCTCATTATATAGTTTCATTTTATCAAGAAGATTAAATAGTTTCAGGAACTTTGAATCTTCATTTGATTCCATCCTACCAACATAAAGTTTGAATTGTCTCTTTTCTGACTTTGTTAATGATTTTATTAACACAAACAGATTATCTTTTAATTGATTAGTCATTGTATTTAATTTTAATATAAAATGTTCATATTCAGTTATTTAAAATAAAATGGTAATTATCGAACATTGTAAAATTAATATACTTTTTTTTATGTATCACTATTATAAGTAATAATTTAGTATATAATGAAAAACCAGGTAAAAATATTTGATACTACTTTACGAGATGGTGAACAAGTTCCTGGATGTAAACTTGACACCAAAAGTAAAATAATTTTAGCTGAAAAAATTGATTCTCTTGGGGTTGATATTATTGAAGCTGGATTTCCTATTTCTAGCCCAGGGGACTTTAAATCTGTTGTAGAAATTTCTAAAATTATTAAAAATGCTTCTGTTTGTGCATTAAGTCGCGCAAACGAAAAAGATATTGATGTTGCAGCTGAATCACTAAAATATGCAAAAAAACCTAGAATCCATACTGGTATTGGGACTTCAGAAATTCATATAAAACATAAATTTAATTCAAACAAAGATTCGATAATCAAGTTAGCTAAAAAATCTGTTAGCCATGCTAAAAAATATGTTGAAGATGTAGAATTTTACGCTGAAGATGCTGGAAGAACTGATAATGAATTCCTCGCTAAAGTTTGTGAGGAAGTAATAAAATCTGGTGCTACAGTTTTAAACATACCTGATACAACCGGATATTGTCTTCCTTACGAATATGGTCAAAAAATTAAGTTTCTGATTGACAATGTTAGTGGGATAGATAAAGTTACTGTATCCTGTCATTGTCATAATGATCTTGGTCTAGCAACTGCTAACTCAATATACGGAGTTTTAAGCGGTGCAAGACAAATCGAGTGCACAATTAATGGAATTGGTGAAAGAGCAGGAAACACTTCTTTAGAGGAAGTTGTTATGATTTTAAGACAACATTCTGACCTAAACTTGGATACAAATATTAATTCAAGACTTTTAAATGAGATTAGTCAAAAAGTTTCTGAGTTAATGGGAATGCCAGTTCAACCAAATAAGGCCATAGTTGGGTCTAATGCTTTTGCTCATAGCTCGGGAATCCATCAAGATGGAGTAATAAAAAAAAGAGAGACTTATGAAATAATTGACCCATTCGATGTAGGTGTTGATAAGTCATCAATTGTACTTACGGCAAGAAGTGGAAGAGCAGCTTTAGCTTTTAGAATGAAAGAGTTTGGTGTTAATCTATCCAAAAAGCAGTTAGATGATGTCTACAGTGAATTTTTAATTATTGCCGATCAAAAGAAAGAGGTGTCAGAATTGGATTTTCCAATAATGCTCCAAAATAAAAATATTAAATATGAGTAATACACTTTTTGATAAAGTCTGGGACAAGCATGTAATTGAGAAAATTGATGATGGTCCAGATGTTTTATTTATTGACAAACATTTTATACATGAAGTAACTAGTCCTGTAGCTTTTGTAGGTCTTAAAGATAGAGGTTTAAAAGTAATGTATCCCGAAAGAACTTTTGCAACAGCTGACCATAATACTCCTACCATCAATCAACACCTACCTATTAAAGATATGCTTTCTGCAGTACAAGTAAAAACTTTGGAAAAAAACTGTAATGAACATAATATTGAATTTTGGGGCCTTGGTCATAAAAAGAATGGAATAGTTCATGTGATTGGACCTGAGAATGGAATTACTCATCCAGGCTTAACTATTGTATGCGGAGACTCCCATACGTCAACTCATGGTGCGTTTGGTGCTATTGCTTTTGGAATCGGGACATCTGAAGTAGAAATGGTACTTGCATGTCAATCAATTATGCAGCAAAAGCCAATGAAAATGAGAATTAATGTAGATGGTAAACTAAGTGCTAATGTAACTCCAAAAGATGTTGCAATATATATAATCTCTAAATTATCATCATCAGGTGCTACCGGCTATTTTGTTGAGTATTCTGGAAATGTTTTCAATGAGATGTCTATGGAGGGAAGGATGACTGTTTGTAATTTAAGCATAGAGATGGGAGCTAGAGGTGGGATGATTGCCCCCGATAAAAAGACATTTGATTATATGAAAGGTAGAGAGTTTGCTCCAAAAGATAAAGAATGGGAAAAAGCTGTAAGCTATTGGTCAACATTAAAGTCAGATGAAGATGCGCTCTTTGACAAGGAATATCACTTTAAGGGTGAAGAAATTGAACCAATGATAACATATGGTACTAATCCTGGAATGGCAATACCAATATCAAAGTCAATTCCAAAAGCTAAAGAATCAGATTCAAAATCTTCATATAAAAAAGCTTTAGATTACATGGATTTTAATGAGGGAGATAAAATGATTGGTAAAAAAATTGATTATGTGTTTCTAGGCAGTTGCACAAATGGGAGAATTGAAGACTTTAGAACTTTTGCCAGTATGATTAAAGGTAAAACAAAATCTGAGAATATTGATGCATGGCTTGTCCCTGGATCACATAAAGTTCTCAAAAGTATTAAGGATGAAGGAATATTTGATATACTGACTGAATCAGGGTTTAAACTTAGAGAACCTGGTTGTTCTGCCTGTTTAGCTATGAATGATGATAAAATACCAAAAGGTAAATATGCAGTTAGTACTACTAATAGAAATTTTGAGGGAAGACAAGGACCTGGAGCTAGAACACTATTGGCTAGTCCTTTGGTTGCAGCTGCAACTGCTATAAAAGGTGAAATTACAGACCCAAGAGAAATTATTTAAAAATGGCTTACGATAAATTTAAAATATTAAGTAGTTCTGGTGTTCCTGTTAACATTGACAATGTAGATACAGATCAAATAATTCCAGCTAGATTTTTAAAAGCTACCGAAAGAAAAGGTTTTGGTGATAATTTATTTAGAGATTGGCGATTTAATTCAGATGGTTCAAAAATAGATTCATTTCCATTAAATAATAAAAATTATAAAGGTAAAATATTAGTTGCAGGTAAAAATTTTGGATGCGGATCTTCTAGAGAACATGCGGTATGGGCAATATATGACTATGGTTTTAGAGCTGTGGTGTCTAGTTTCTTTGCAGATATTTTTAAAAATAATTGCTTAAATATTGGAGTACTTCCTGTTCAAGTATCTGATTCATTTCTTTTAGATATATTTAGTGAAATAGATAATGATCCCAATAGCATTTTTGAAGTTAATCTTGCAGACCAAGTATTCCAAATTAAAGACTCACATAAAAAGGAAAAATTTAAAATTAGTGTTTACAAAAAAAGTAATATGTCCAATGGTTTTGATGATATTGACTATTTACTAAATAAAAAAGAAGAAATATCTACATTTGCAAATAAAGATAGATACTAATGTCTCGATTTATAGAAATAATGGATACCACTCTTAGAGATGGTGAACAAACATCAGGAGTATCCTACTCACCAAAAGAAAAATTAACAATTGCTAAACTTCTTATAGAGGAACTAAATATAGATAGAATTGAAGTAGCCTCTGCTAGAGTATCTGATGGAGAGCTAGATTCAGTTAAACAAATTACTAACTGGGCAAATAAGAATAATAAAATAAAAAAAATTGAAGTTCTTACTTTTTTAGATAAAGGAAAATCAATCAATTGGTTATTAAAGTCTGGATGTGTTGTTCAAAATCTTCTTACTAAAGGTTCACTAAATCATCTTAAACATCAATTAAAAAAAACACCTTCTGATCATTTTAAAGATATTGAAGAAATAATTCAAACTGCAGAAAAGAATTCAATTGAGACCAATGTATACCTTGAAGATTGGAGTAATGGCATGAAAAATAGTAGAGAATTCGTAATGGATTTTTTAAATTTTTTATACAGTCAAAAAATAAAAAGAATACTACTGCCTGACACATTGGGAATTTTAACTCATTACGAAACCTTTGAATTTTTAAGTGAAATAAAAACAAAGTTTCCAGATTTTCATATTGATTTCCATGGTCATAATGATTATGATCTTAGTGTTGGTAATTCAATGGAGGCAATTAGAGCTGGATGTGATGGGCTACATTTAACAATTAACGGAATGGGAGAAAGAGCTGGAAACACGCCACTTTCAAGTGCTGTAGCTGCAATTAAAGATTTTCTACCAAATGTTAAGATTAATGTAGATGAAAAAAATTTATTTAAAGCCAGTAAGCTAATATCAACTTTTTCAGGTCAGACTGTTTCGTCTAATAAACCTATAGTAGGTGAAAATGTTTTTACACAAACTGCTGGAGTTCACGCTGATGGAGACAACAAAAAAAACCTTTATTATAATAACTTAAAACCGAGTAGATTTGGAAGGAAAAGAAAATATGCATTAGGAAAAACTTCTGGAAAAGCTAATATCAAAAAAAATCTAGACGAATTAGGTATTAAAATAAATGATAAAGAATTAGGTATAGTGACATCTAAAGTAATTGAACTTGGAGATAAAAAAGAAAAAGTAACAATTGAAGACTTACCATACATAATTAGTGATGTTTTAGATTATCCCGAAAAAAAGAAGAATATAATTATTGAGTCGTATGTGTTAACTCATGCTAAAACACTTAGACCTTCTGCCTCATTATCTCTAATAATTAATAATAAACTCTTTCAAGAAAGTTGTTCTGGTGATGGTCAATTTGATGCTTTTATGAATGCACTTAAAAAAATATATTCTAATCAGAAAAGATATCTTCCAAAATTAATTGATTATGCAGTTAGAATACCTCCAGGTAGTGATTCAGATGCATTTTGTGAAACTACAATCACATGGGATACTGGTTCTAAAAAATTCAAAACAAGAGGTCTAGATACTGATCAAACTGTTGCTGCAATTAAAGCAACTGAAAAAATGTTAAACACAGAATAAATATGAAATTAAAAATAGCTGTCCTTGCTGGAGATGGAATTGGACCTGAAGTTACAAATGAGTCTATAAAAGTTCTTAATTGTATCGCAAAAAAATTTAACCATAATGTTGAAATGAATGAAGGTTTAGTTGGTGCTATTGCTATAGATAACTTCAATAATCCATACCCATCTGAAACACATGATCTGTGCTTAAAGTCAGATGCAGTTTTATTTGGTGCAATTGGAGATCCAAAATATGATAATGACCCAAAAGCTAAAATTAGACCTGAACAAGGTTTACTTGAAATGAGGAGAAAACTTGGGCTTTTCGCAAATTTAAGGCCGACTGTAGTCTTTGATTCACTTCTAAATATGTCACCAATTAAAGAAGAAAGAATAACTGGTACCGATATACTATTCGTCAGAGAATTAACAGGAGGGATTTATTTTGGAGAAAGAGGTAGAAAAAATAATGATAATTATGCATTTGATACATGTCAATACTCAAGAGATGAAATAATAAGAATTGCAAAAATGGGATTTGAATATGCCCAAAAAAGATCAAAAAAACTTTGTTGTGTTGATAAGGCTAATATTCTTGAAACCTCTAGACTTTGGAGAGAGACTGTCCAATCAATGGAAAAAGATTATCCTGAGGTAACTGTTACATATGAATTTGTTGATGCTGTTGCTATGAGACTTATTCAATGGCCTAGTTCATATGACGTTTTAATAACGTCAAATCTTTTTGGAGATATACTTACAGATGAAGCTTCAGTTATATCAGGATCAATGGGATTAATGCCTTCAGCATCAGTTGGATCAAAAAATGCAGTTTACGAACCAATCCATGGTTCCTACCCTGAAGCTACAGGAAAGAAAATAGCCAATCCAATCGCTTCTATTCTATCACTTTCGATGATGCTAGACTTTACATATAATTTAAAAGATGAGTCTAGTCTTATCAACAATGCTGTTGAAAGTTCACTTTTAAACGGATTTAAGACATCTGATTTAGTAAATAAAGACGAAAAGGCTTACTCAACAAATGAGGTTGGTGACTATATTGTAAAATTTATTCAAAATAACTAAAGGATATAGTCAGTTGAGATAAAGTTAGAATCATTTGAATCTAAAAGTTTTTTTAATATTCTGTTATTGTGAATATTGTCCTTTGAAGCAACAAATGTTCTAATAGAGAAGGCTCTTAGGGCATCATGAACACTTAATGTGCTAACTGCAGAGTTTTTTCTACCAGTAAAAGGGTAAATATCAGGACCTCTTTGACAAGAGCTATTTAGATTTACTCTACAAACTAAATTTGCAAGTGTATCAATTAAAGGACCAATCTTCTTTGTATCAGTTCCAAATAAACTAACCTGTTGACCATATTCAGAATTAGCCATATCACCTAAAGGCTTATCTATATCATTAAACGGAATAATTGGAACAACTGGACCAAATTGTTCTTCTTCGAATACTTTCATTGTGTTATTAACTGGATATAGAACTGCTGGATAGCAATAATTATCTGACAATTCACCACCCTTACTGTTTATTATTTTAGCACCTTTTGATACAGCATCATCTATCAAACCTCTAATATACTCTGGTTTCGAGGGTTCAGGAAGTGGCGTTAGAAAAGAATCTTTTTCCCAAGGCATTCCAAATTTAAGATTATCAACGGCTTTAGAGAATCTTTTGTTGAACTCATCGGCAATAGATTCATGAACATAAAGTACTTTTAGGGCAGTACATCTTTGGCCATTATATGATAAAGAACCTGAAATACATTCTTGAATCGTTAAATCTAAATCAGCATCAGGTAAAATAATAGCAGGATTTTTTGCTTCTAAACCAAGTACTAATCTAAGTCTATTCTTATTAGGATGTTGATCTTGTAATGCAACAGCAGAAGAACTATGTCCAATTAAAGCTAAAACATCTACATGACCAGTTTTCATTATAGGTGGGCAAATTTTTCTACCCCTACCGAATAAAATATTTACAACACCTGGAGGGAAACATTCCTTAAAAGCTTTTAATAAAGGTGAAATAAGTAAGACACCATGTTTTGCAGGTTTAAAAATTGTAGTATTTCCCATTAAAATTGCAGGAATAAGAAGACAAAAAGTTTCGTTTAAAGGATAATTATAAGGACCTAAACATAATACGACACCCAAAGGCCCTCTTCTAATGTGAGCGTGAATTCCAGAGTCTTTCTCAAACCTTGAGGATGATCTGTCAATATTTTTATACTCGTCAATTGTATCATAAATATATTTCACAGTTCTATCAAATTCTTTTTCAGAGTCTGATTTGTTTTTTCCAATTTCCCACATTAATAATTCAACTACTTGATCCCTATGGTCCTTCATCTTATCAGCAAATCTTTTCATACATTTTAACCTATCTATAACTTTCATTGTAGGCCATTTTCCTTGACCACGATTAAAAGCATTTTTAGCAGATTCAAGAGCCTCTATAGCAGAGTCTGAGTCCATGTCAGGAATTGAACCCAATAGAGTTGGAGAATAAGAAGTACTCGGATTACTGTCAATGGTTGAATATACATTAGAGACGGAACCTTCCCACTTTTCTAGTTTTCCATTAACTAAATATTCTTTGCAGTGTAATTGTTCAAAAGTATGGTTTTGTGAAGACATATATTTTATATTAAAAAACGCAAGGTTTCTGGTTTATTATCTAAATATTCTCCAAAGAAACCACTTTCTTTCATTTTTTGTATTAATTGGTCTAAATCTTTAGAAAACTTTAACTCTATTCCTACAATAGCAGAGGTATATTCTCTATTGTTCTTTTTTACATATTCAAAAAATGTAATATCATCATTTTCTCCAATTACATTATTAACAAATTCTTTCAAGGCCCCTTTTCTTTGGGGAAATTTAACTATAAAGTAGTGCTTTAAATTTGAATATACTAATGCTCTTTCTTTAATTTCAGCCATTCTAGTAATATCATTATTACCTCCGCAAATTAAAACACCAACATTTTTTTTTTGGAATTTCTCATAATTCATCTCCAAAGCAGATATTCCAATCGCTCCAGCTGGTTCAACAACAATACCATCTTTATTATATAACTCTAAAATCGTTTGACATATTTTACCTTCAGGTACAACAATCAAATCGTCTAAGTAATCTTTACACAGTTCAAACGGGATTTTCCCAATCTTTCTTATGGATACACCATCAACAAAATTATCTATTTTATTTAACGTAATAATTTTATTTTCTTTAATTGATTTATACATAGCTGGAGCTCCCTGAGCTTCAACACCAATTATTTTTGTTTTTGGTGATAAATCCTTAAAAACAGTTATTATTCCTGAAATTAACCCCCCTCCTCCAATGGGAACAATTAAATAATCAAAATGTTTATCAATTTGATCTAAAATTTCAAGAGCAACTGTTCCTTGACCTTCAATAACTTTAATATCATCAAATGGATGAATAAAAATCGTATCATCTGAAAGATTTTTTTGAGCTTCTTTTTGTGCATCATCAAAATTATCTCCAAATAAAATTATTTTTATATAATCTCCTCCAAACATCTTTACTCTTTCAACTTTTTGCTTAGAAGTAGTTTCAGGCATATAGACAGTACCAAATATTTTTAACTTGTTACAAGAAAAAGCAAAACCTTGTGCATGATTACCAGCACTTGAACAAATAATTCTTTTATTTTTTGAGTTATTAAAATCAACTGACTTAATTTTATTAAAAGCCCCTCTGATTTTAAATGATCTGACTTTTTGAAGGTCTTCTCTTTTCAAAAAAACTCTTGAATTAAATTGTTTAGAAAGTCGATCATTTAGAGTCAATGGGGTTATACTAGAAACATCTTTTAAATTCTCCGACGCACTTCTTACTCCCTTTAAATTTGGCAACTGCATTTATTTATAATGCTTTTTTCATTGAAGTCATATGCTGTCTTAACTCATCTCCAATAATTTCAATTGAATGAAATCTTATTGAATCGTTAATCTCAATTAATTTCTTATTGTCAATTGAGTTTGAATCATTAATTAGTGAACTAGATCCTATAACATTATTATCAATTTTCTTAAAGAAGTTTGATAAAAGTGGGATTGCTTCATTATTGAATAAATAACATCCATACTCAGCAGTGTCTGAAATAATATTATTCATTTCATAAAGTTTTTTTCTAGAAACTAGATTAGCAATTAATGGAAGTTCATGTAGAGATTCATAGTAAGCAGATTCTTCTTTAATTCCAGCTTCAACCATAGTCTCATAAGCTAGTTCAACTCCAGCTTTAATAAATGCTACCATTAAAACTCCATTATCAAAATATTCTTGTTCTAATATTTCATCTGAAGTAGGGTTAGTTTTTTCAAAAGCTGTTTGACTTGTTTGCTCTCTCCAATTTAAGAGCTCTTTATCATCATTACCCCAATCTTTCATCATAGTTTCAGAAAAATTACCTGATAAAATATTGTCCATATGTTTAATAAATAACGGCGAAAGAATTGATTTTAACTCTTCTGATAATTCATAAGCTTTAAATTTCGAAGCATTTGATAGTCTATCCATCATGTTAGTAATACCTCCATGCTTTAGAGATTCAGTAATCGTCTCCCAACCATGTTGAATTAATTTAGATGCAAATCCTGGATCAACTCCAAGTTCAATCATTCTATTGAAAGATAGTATTGATCCAGTTTGAAGCATACCACACAATATAGTTTGTTCACCCATCAAATCAGATTTTACTTCAGCAACAAAAGAAGATTCTAGAACACCTGCCTTATGAGAACCTAGAGATACTGCATATGCTTTTGCAGCTTCAAAACCAAAATTATTTATATCATTTTCCGGATGAACTGCAATTAAAGTTGGAACTCCAAAACCTCTAAGATATTCTTCTCTTACTTCAGAACCTGGAGATTTAGGTGCAACCATTATAACAGTTATATCATTTCTAACTTTAATTCCCTCCTCAACAATATTAAATCCATGAGAATAAGATAATATTGAATCTTTTTTCATTAATGGCATTAATTGTTCGACTACTGGGGAATGATTCTTATCAGGAGTTAAATTAATTACTAAATCTGAATTGGGAATTATTTCATCAAAATTCCCAACATTAAAATCGTTTGAAGAGGCATTTACATAAGATTGTCTCTTTGAATCAATTGAAGATTGTCTAAGTACAAAAGAAATATCAAGACCTGAATCTCTCATGTTCAACCCTTGATGTAAACCTTGAGCACCACATCCAACAATTGCAATTTTTTTACCTTTTAAAAAATTGATACCATCAATAAACTCAGATGAATCCATAAATCTACATCTACCAAGCTGCATTAATTTTTCTCTAAAGGATAAGCTATTGAAATAATTTTTCATAGTTTTTATTTTTGGTTTTTAAAAGTATTCAAAATTTCTGATATTCCCATCTTTTCTTTCGAAACAGCAATTCTTCCTGATCTTGTAAATTGAAGAAGGCCATATTTCTCAAGATCATTATAAAGTTTTTCAGTATCATCTCTAAATCCAGTTTTCTCAATTACAAAATATTCTGGATTAACGGTTACTATCCTGGCATTGGATTCTTTAATAATATTTTGAATATGTCTTTCTTCGAAGAGAGCTGAGGATTTCATTTTATAAAGCGCAGACTCTTGAAAAATAGTTTCTCTATCTGTATGAAAATAAACTTTAATAACCTCTACCTGTTTTTCAATCTGTTTAGATACTTTCTCAACACCAGATTTAGTCATTTTTACAACTATAATAAATCTAAACACATCTTTAATTTCACATTCAGAGGTAGTAAAGCTCTCGATATTTATATGACGTTTTAAGAAAATTGCTGAAAGTCTATGTAGAAGTCCTACATTATTTTCTGTGTAAACTGAGATGGTATAATTATTTTTCTTTTCCATTTTAATTTAATCTAATATCAGATACAGATGCACCTGAGGGTATCATTGGAAATACATTATTTTCTTTCTCAACACATATTTCTAAAACATAAGGCTTCTTTGATTTGATCATCCTTTCTATAGCAGGTTTTAAATCCTTTCTATCTTTAACTCTTTCAGAATCTATATAATAACCTTTTGCAATTGCAACAAAGTCTGGGTTTATCATTTCAGTTGAAGCATATCTTTTATCAAAGAATAATTGTTGCCACTGACGAACCATGCCTAGAAAATCATTATTAAGAATAACAATTTTTACAGGTATCTGTAATTGAAAAATTGTACCAAGTTCCTGAATTGTCATTTGATAACCTCCATCTCCAATAATCGCTACTACCTCCCTATTTAAAGCACCCATTTTAGCACCCATTGCTGCTGGAAGTGCAAATCCCATTGTACCTAATCCTCCTGAGGTGATATTACTCTTTGAACTAATAAAATTAGCATATCTACATGCTACCATTTGATGTTGACCAACATCAGTAACTATAATAGCATCACCTTTAGTGTATTCATTTATTGCTATAATAGATTCCCCCATCGTTAAGCCATCTTTAGATGGATTTAAATCAGACTTTATAACTTTTTCAAATTCAATTTTCATTAAATCATCAAATTTGGAGATCCATTTACCATGAGATTTTTTTTCAATCTTACTTGTAATTAATTTAAGAGAATCTTTACAATCACCAATAACTGGAACATCTACAATAATATTTTTATTTATTTCTGCTGGATCAATATCAAGGTGAATTATTTTTGCTTGTGAAGCATAAGTTTTCGGATCTCCTGTTACTCGATCATCAAATCTCATACCAACAGCAATAAGTAAGTCACATTTATTTGTTAGAACATTAGGACCATAATTTCCATGCATTCCAACCATTCCAACATTTAGATCATGAGAAGTTGGAAGTGCAGATAAGCCTAAAATTGTCCATGCAGCAGGGATTCCACTTTTTTCAACAAAATCCCTGAACTCTTTTTCAGCATTTCCTAAAATAACGCCTTGACCCCAAACAATAAGTGGTTTCTTTGCAGAGTTTATTAGCTTTGAGGCATCATCTATTGCGTCATTACTAATTAAAGGTAATGGGTTATAACTTCTTATCCCTTCACATTTTGAATAATTAAAATCAAAAAACTCAAATTGAGCATCTTTAGTTATATCAATTAATACTGGACCAGGTCTACCTGATTTTGCAATATAAAATGCTTTTGCAAAAATTTCAGGAATTTCAGATGCTTTAGTAATTTGATAATTCCATTTAGTAACTGGCATTGAAATTCCTATAATATCTGTTTCTTGAAATGCATCAGAACCTAAAAGGTGAGAAGGAACTTGGCCAGTGATGCATACAATTGGAGTTGAGTCTATTTGTGCATCGGCAATACCAGTAACAAGATTAGTTGCACCAGGCCCTGATGTCGCAATTGCCACACCTACTTTTCCGGAAGATCTAGCATAACCCTGTGCAGCATGAATTGCTCCTTGTTCATGTCTAGCTAAAATATGCTGTAACTTATCTTGGAATTTATAAAACTCGTCATATACAGGCATAATTGCACCACCTGGGTATCCCCATATCAAATCAACACCTTCATTTAATAAAGAATGAACTACAGCTTCTGCACCACTTATTTTTTTCTTTTTCATAATTTCTATTTATCAGTAACACATCCATTAGATGCATTTGAAACAGATTTAACGTATTTATATAAAATTCCTTTGTCAATTTTTGGATCTGGTTTTTTCCAGTTATTAATTCTATTAGTTATTTCCTTTTCTGAAATATCAACATGTAATACATTATTCTCCGAATCAATAGTAATTATATCTCCATCTTCAATTATAGCTAGAGTACCTCCTTCATATGCTTCTGGAACAATATGACCAACAACAAAGCCATGAGTACCTCCTGAAAACCTTCCATCAGTTATTAACGCAACATCTTTTCCAAGTCCAGCTCCCATAATAGCAGATGTAGGCTTAAGCATTTCAGGCATTCCAGGTCCTCCTTTCGGTCCTTCATATCTAATTACTACAACTTCACCTTTAAATACTTTAGATTCTTTTATTGCAGATAAACATTCAAATTCACTATCAAAAACCTTAGCAGGACCAGTGAATTTTAAACCTTCTTTTCCAGTTATCTTAGCAACACAACCTTCTTCTGCAAGATTTCCTTTTAAAATTTGAATATGGCCAGTTTTTTTTATTGGATTTGAAATTGGGAAAATAATATCATTTGTATCCATATCTGGTAATTGAACTTGTGATAAGTTTTCTTTGAGAGTTTTACCTGTTATTGTCATACATTCTCCATTTAACAGATTATTATCTAGCATATATTTTAACACAGAAGGAACACCTCCTATTTTATGTAAATCCTTCATTAAATATTTACCACTTGGTTTGAGATTTGCTATAAAAGGTGTAGAATCACTTATTTCTTGAAAATAATCAATAGATAAATCTAAATTAGCTGCTCTTGAAATAGCTAAAAAATGAAGAACTGCGTTTGTAGATCCTCCTAATATTGTAATTAGTCTTAATGCATTTTCAAGAGATTTTTTTGTAACTAT
>MDTG01426670.1_pt1 | contig 24445 bp, 31 predicted proteins | sample 811421 | NCBI WGS metagenome assembly MDTG01 (sample SAMN05326645, study PRJNA326480) | marine metagenome | isolation source: seawater | place: Pacific Ocean: South East | collected 2011 | reverse complement strand
ATTAATTGCAAATCTTTATTTTAAAGAGACATGGGGAAGAGCTAGGCCGGTTCAAATTACAGAATTTGGAGGGAACAAAGAATTTACAGGGGCTTTTAGAAAATCATCAGAATGTAAAAGTAATTGTTCATGGATAAGTGGAGAAACTTCTGCAGCATTTTCTTTTGTAGTAGGGAGTTTATTATTAAAAAACCAAATTTTTATTCGTTTAAATTTAATACTTGGGTTTCTTGTTTTTTTCTGTAGGCAGTCGATGGGAGGACATTTTTTTAGTGATAATATATTTGCAATGATATTCATGATCTATCTCGCAATTCTATACAAGATACTAGTATATTTATTTTTTAAGAAAAGGTTATTTAGTGAAAAAAGTTCTAGTGATCATTGATGAAAAAAAAAGCAGTTTCAATCAATGTGTAGGTTTTTTAAAAAGCTATAAAATTGGAAAAAAAATAAATATAAAATATAAAGTTATACGTAAAGGAATAATTAACTACTTACCTAATTTATTGATTTATTATTTTATATTTGTGAAATCCTACTTTAAGAAAGCTTTTGATAACAAATATGATCTGATCGTTTCATGCGGAAGAATAAGCGCTCCTTATAGCTTATTTTTAAAAAATAAAAATAAATGTCAAAATTTTCATATTTTGGATCCTTATTTTTTTAGAGAAAAATTTGATCTTATTTTTTTACCTTCACACGATACTTTGAATACTTCAAATTCTAATAACATAATTAGAATAATTGGAACATTTGTTAATAGAAGAGAGCCAACCAGAGAAGAGATATTAAAATTTAAATTTTTATCAAAAAAGAAAATCGTTTCTTGTTTTATTGGCGGAGATGGAAGAAGTTCTAGATTCTCAAAAAGTAATGTTCTAAATTTAGTAGAAAAGACAAATAAAATTAGTAGTAAATTTTCAGTAGTTTATTGCTTTTCAAGAAGAACAAGCAAAGAAGCTAAAAATATTATAAAATTAAAAAAAAAAAAAGAGCATTTTTTGTTTGATTATGATTGTATTAATCCTTACTGGTATTTAATTAAGAAGTCACAATATTTTGTAGTTACTGAAGACTCGATAAGTATGATATCAGACGCAATGTCCACTGGTAAACCAGTTTACATACAAGAAATAGACTATGTGAAAAGAAAAATTAAAAATTTTATTTCTATGCTCAAAGATAAGGGATTTGTTAGATCTTTTAAAAATAGTAAATTAGAAAGTTGGACTTATAAACCACTTGATGAGTCTTTGAGAGTTTCAAGAATTATAAAAAGTATTATTTAATTATTTCCATCTATTATGAAACCAAATCCATTGTTCAGGATTTTTTTTTATCCAACCCTCTACAATTTTATTTAGATGATTCATTATTTGCGCTTCGTTACCAATTTGTTTTAATTTATGAGGAGTGATTGGCTTTAAATAAGATATCTTAAAAGATGTTGACTTAAATCTTGTACATACTGCTGGAATGATTGGACAATTAAATTTGACTGCAAACTTTACAATCGCAGAGGGGGACATAACACATTTATTAAAAAAAATTGTTTTTACACCGTCATTCATTTTTTGATCAATCAGCATTCCAATATGGCCACCTTTCATATTTAGAATTTTCAAACATTGCCTGGCTCCTTCATTTCCTTTTTTTATTAACCCAACTCCATAACCTGTTCTTATTTTTGAAAGAAGCTCATCAACTAATTTATTATTTGGTGCTCTATAAATAAAATTGATTTTAAATCCTCGTTTTATAAGCAGATGAGATGTTAGTTCCCAGTTACCAATATGCGCAGAAAAAAATAGACAATTAGAGTTTTTTTTGAGAGGTTCAATAAGATTGTTTTCATTTTGAATCAAAATATTTTCTCCGATTCTTAGCTTATTTAAATTTGGGTATTCTCCAATAACTTTTCCAAAATGGACCCACATTTTTCTAATTATTTCTTTTTTTCTTCTTTCGTTTAATTTTGGAAAAGCAATATTTAAGTTCTTATGAACAATTTTATTTCTTTTCGAAAATTTTCCATATATTGAGAAAATTATCCCGCCTAAAAGAGAGGATGCTTTTAAGCCAATTATTTTAAAAAGATAGAAGAAAAATAGTAATGCCCAGTATTCTATATATTTCTTCAAATCAAAATCCTTAAACTTTCTAATTAATGATAATAATTGCTGGAGGACTGATTTTATTTGAAAAAATGTCTTCCTCAACGTTCCTTAAGGTTGTATTAATTATTTTTTCGTAGGGGAATGATGTATTAGAAACAATACAAACCTTGGTACTTTTTTTCATACCAAGATTTTGTAATTTAGATGAAATATTCTTTATCTGTCCAACACCCATATATACAAAAATCCTACCTTCATTTTTATAAATCTTTTCCAAATCAAAAGAAATTGATTTTTTATCTATTTTTTTATGTCCAGTTATAAAGTTACATATTCCGCTCTCATTATAAAAAGTGTAATTACTGCTTTTTACGGCTTGTTGAGAAGCTGTAATTCCAGAAAATACTTTATAATTTATTGAATTCTTTTTCAAAAATTTAATTTCTTGACTACCTCTACTAAAAAAACTTGGATCTCCTCCTTTCAATCTTAATATTTTTCTATTTTTCTTTGCATGAAAAACCATCCATTGATTAATTTCATTCTGGGTGCAAGCTTTTGTATTTTTTGTTTTCCCAGCAAAAATAAAAATAGAAGATTTTTTTGAATTTTTTAACAAGTTTTTATTTACCAATGCATCATAGATTATGACATCTGCTTGCTTTATGGCACTAAGAACTTTTAATGTAATTAAATCTTTTGATCCTGGTCCACTTCCAGCTAAAATAACTGTACCATGTTTGAAATCAATTTTTGGAGGTTTATAATTTAACTTCATATGATATCGTAGCACTAATTATAATGAAAAATACAATCGTTTTAAAAAAAGTATCATTGGAGATTAATAATAAGACTATTCTCAAAAATATTTCTTTTGAAGTGAATCCAGATAAACCCTTATGTATAGTTGGAAGAGGATCTTCAGGAAAAAGTACTTTGCTAAAAAGTATGATTGGTCTTATTGATCCAAGTAAGGGTTCTATTGAGATAAATAATATTCCTGTGAGTAATAAAAAGATAAAGGACGTATTCAAGAATTTTGGGGTAGTTTTTCAGAAAGATGCATTATTTGATAGTCTATTTGTTTGGGAAAATATCATGTTTAAAAGTTTAAATAACTTTAATAAGAATATATTATTGAAGAAAACATATAAGATACTTGAGAAAGTTGGACTTGAGAAAAGTGATGCTTTCCTTTACCCCTCTGAACTCTCTGGTGGGATGAGAAAAAGAGTTGCGATAGCAAGAGCAATTTCTCACGAGCCAAAGTTTTTAATTTTAGATGAACCAACTGCTGGGTTGGATCCAATAAAAACAAATGTGATTTTTAAAATTATCAAGACACTTTCAGAAAAGTATAAGACAACTTTAGTTGTTGTTACCTCAGACATGAAAGGAGCCTTAAATTTTTTTAAAGAAATATTAATTCTAGAAGATTCCAAAGTTTACTGGTCAGGATCGACTAGAGATGTAACAAAAAGTAGAAGACCGATTCTAAAAAAACTATTTGAGGGAGTTTAGTGTATAAAAAGATTAAGACTATTTTCTTGTTAAATCTGCGCAACCAGCTGTAGCATCTATTCCTGATTCGACATAACAAGCACTGATTCTATTTTTACTCAATATTCTTCCGAGATTATATCCGCGACTGTTAGAAGCCACCCATGTGATAGTTAGGTTGTCTGGGTGAATTACTCCAAAAAAATTCTTGGTTCCATCTGTGTAAGAGAAAGACCCCTTAAATCTTCTTCCGTTTTGCTCTAAAATTTCTACTTTTTTTTCCCAGCTCCTAAAACCTCTTTGTTCAGATATAGTATCATTTTTTCCTATCCACGTACCTACAATATTAGGTATTTGATCCTTAGCATGAGAAGGGTTTACATAAAATACAAAAGAGAAAAATAAGTAGTACAATATTTTTAATGTCATACTATAAATATTAGTAAAAAAAAAAAAAAATCAACTATAATAATGAATAACAGTCTATTAAATTTATATTTTTCAAAGAAAATTCTCATCATATTTATTATGGGAATTGCAAGCGGCATACCGCTTTACATGGTTTTATCAACATTGTTTATTTGGTTAACTAGGGAAAATATTGATATTTCAACTGTTGGTTTATTTGCATTAACTCAAATACCTTGGACTATAAAATTCCTGTGGGCACCAATTGTTGATACTTTTAAATTACCTTATATAAATCATTACCTTGATCAGAGAAAATCTTGGTTATTATTAACACAATTATTTTTAATTATTTCGTTAATATCTCTAGGATTTAGCAACCCAAATCAAAACCTTTTGATAACTGCAATTTTTGCTTTTTTAACTGCATTCTTCTCCGCTACCCAAGATATTATAATAGATGCTTACAGGATCGAAATGTTAGAGAATGACAAACAAGGAGCTGGGGCTGCTGCAACGCAATTTGGCTATAGAATTGGAGGTATTATAGCCGGTGCAGGCTCTCTTTATCTTAAACATTTATTTGAATGGTCGATTGTATTCTTTATTGTTGCAATTTTCATTTTCCTATTAATGGTAATAATTATGGTGGTAAAGGTTGATTTTGATCCGATTAATAGATCATCAAAAAATTTACTAACTCCTTTTAAAGAGTTTATTTCAAGAAACACTATCGAAAAAACTCTTGTTATTATTTCTTTTATTTTTTTTTTCAAATTTGGTGATGTTGTCGCTGGAATTATGGCTAATCCATTTTATGTAAAAATTGGTTTTACAAATATTGAGATAGCTAATGCAAGCAAAATTTTTGGAGTTATTATGACATTAGCTGGGGTTTTTTTAGGTGGTTTTCTTGTAAAAAAAATAGGACTAATAAACTCATTAATTATCTCTTCTTTTTTCCAAATTATATCTAATCTACTTTATGTAGTTTTAAATAGTGTTGGTTCAGATTTTAATTTTCTTCTTTTAACAGTCGCCGGCGAAAATTTTTCTGGTGGATTAGGATCTGCGGCATTCGTTGCATATTTGTCTGTCCTTTGTAAAAAAGAATACTCTGGAACTCAATATGCATTGCTCTCATCTATAATGGGTTTGGCAAGAACCTTTTTATCTGCTCCCTCAGGATTTGTTGTTGAATTAGTTGGTTGGGGGAATTTCTTTATTATTTCAACTATAGTGGGACTACCAGGTCTGTTCATTCTTTTTTGGATGAAAGGTAAATTTCCCATTAACAAGCAAACTGCTACTAACTACTAGATAAGATTTCTTTAAATTCAATGAGTTCTGAAAAACTTTTAAGATTGGAAATTTTTTCATAATAGTTCTTTAGAGAAGGTAAATTGTTTAGAAAGGAATCATTTATTTGATCAAGCTTTCCCGAAGCAAACCAAAACAATACCCTCCATGCTGTGATATCAGCAATGCTAAATTTACCTGTAAAAAATGAATTTTTTGAGGAAGATCTTTTCAGTAAATTTTCTAAATAAGAAAACCATAAATTTAAATCATTCTTTATAAATTCTTTTCTTAATTTTTCTGATTTTGCAAAATTTTTTTCCCTCATGGCCGCTCTGATTGAGGGAGCAATTTTATTTGTAATTTCATTAGCCCAGTCTAGCACTTGATCGATAATTAATGCTTTAGACTCATCAGAATCATATAAATTTGATTTTTTTGCACAAAAATGTGCTAATGAATGCGTATGAGAATACATTTTATCTTTAAAAATCATTATTGGGAGTTGGCCAAATGGGAAATCATTTTTTCTTTTTTTCCAATCATTCCTTGGAATTCTTTCGTAATTATATGGGATCTTAGAATATGAAAGGGATAATCTCAAAATGTCTATCCGCCAAAAGTTGAAATCAAAATATATTAACTTTATCATTATTTTTCCGCAAACGCTTTCTCAATAACAAAGCCTCCTTGAACTTTAGTAGATCCCTCCTTTGAACCTAAATCCTCAAAAATTTTTTTAAGATCAAAAGTCATTGATTCTGATCCACAAATCATTACTCTATCCTGTTCAGGGTTAAACTGTTCAACTCCTATGTATTCCCACAATTTATTTTCTTTAATCCAATCAGTTATTCTGCCTTTTCTTTCCCAATTCTCTCTTGTTACAGAATTAAAGTAAATAAACTTCCCATTTGTTATTTCAGAATAGACTTCGTCGTGGTTTAGGTTATCTAGAAAGTCTTTATATGCTAATTCTTCAGGTGTTCTTACTGTATGTGTTAATATTATCCTTTGAAATTTTTCGTAGGTTTCCGGATCTCTTATAATACTCATAAATGGAGCCAGACCAGTTCCAGTTGAAAATAAATATAAATTTCTTCCAGGTAACAAATAGTCGCAAACTAAAGTACCAGTTGGCTTAGAATTAACAATTATTTCATCGTTAACTTTTATGTGCTGTAATTTACTAGTAAGCGGTCCATTGGGTACTTTTATACTTAAAAATTCTAAGTGATTCTCATGATTTGGACTTACAACAGAATACGCTCTTAAAAGTGGTTTCCCATCTATTTCAAGTCCTATCATTGCAAATTCGCCATTTTTAAACCTAAAACTTATGTTTCTTGTGGTCTTAAAACTAAAAGTTTTATCGGTCCAATGATGAATGCTTGTTACTTTTTCTTTCAAGAGTGCCATATATTACTTTCTTTTAAAAAAACATCATATTAAAGATAATAAACTATGATATAAAGCTTAATTATATAATTTTAAGTTAAATGACAAGCATTAATATAAGAAAATTATCTCACTCTGAGATGGATCTTTACAGAAAGCCGTTGTTGCCAGAAACATGGAGTTGTTTTCCTGTTGATAGGGAAATTGATACACAACAACTTAGAAGAATTCTCCAAAAAGATTTAGACAGAATTAGATCTGGAGCAGAAAAAGATCCATTCTCAAATTCTATTACCATGCTAGCCCTTGATATTTCAAGAAGGTTGGAAAAAAATAAATTAAATTACTCAGCACTTGAAGCATTAATCCAAAGATTAGCTGTTGGTTCGTTTGGTCTGAGAGCAGACAGACTTAAATCATATATGGGAACTACTGAAAAAAAGAAAAATATTGAAGATATATCAAAGATAATTAAATCTCTCGCTTTTAGAAATGGTAATTTAATAACCTTCGATCAATTCAATCAAAAACTTGAAAAAGAAATTTTTGGAATAGTCTTAACTGCTCATCCAACATTCGGTATGACCTACGAAATGATGATTCAATTAGCAAAATTAGCCACTTCCAAGAGCAAAAGTAAAAAGCTTTCTGATAAAGAATTAAAGTTGATTGTTAAAGAGGTTTTTAAAACTGAACAAAGACCAGAAAAGACGATAACACTTAACTTCGAACATAAATTGTCGATGTCGGCGTTAAAATTTCTTCAAGAGTCATTGAGAACACTTTACGAAATAATCGTTAGGATTGGAAAACAGCTTTTTCCAAAAGAATATCATAATATTAAACCACAGATTTTTAGATTGCATACTTGGGTAGGCTATGATGTTGATGGAAGAGGCGATATTTTTTGGAGCGATAGCTTTTCCAAAAGACTTGAAGTAAAGATTGATCAATTAATTTTATATAACAATGCAGTAGAAAAATTAATAAAAAGTTGTACTGAAAAAGAAGTAAAAACTGAGCTATTAAGATTAAAACTAATCTTCAAGGATGCTTTAGAAAGCAATTCAGTTGCGTTAAAAAAATTCAACAAGGAAGGTTTTGTAGAAAATTTTAATGCAATTAAAGATGTTTCTAATTACTTGTACAAAAATAAAAAGAAATTACTGACGAATACAAATTTTATACTAAAAGAACTAGATCTTTTGATTAGTAAAATTATTGAAAAGAAAAAAAAGGTAGGGCAAAACACAATTGAGAAGTTGATTATTTTGAGAATAGAAATTAAAAATTTTGGTTTAGGCCTTGGAAGAACCCATCTTAGACTGAATGCAAATCAACTCAATAATGCAATTTCAAAAGAGATAGATTTAAGTGGTGATCCCAATGACCCATCAAATAAGAGAACATACTTAAGTGTGGTTTCAAAAATGATTGATAATGTTAGGCCGACGAAAATTAATTTTGGAAGTATATATGAAGAAAATATGAATGCACGACGCTATTTTATGCTAACTAAGCAAATTTTAAAATACATCGATGAGAATCAATCTATAAGGTTCTTAATAGCTGAATGTGATTATTCATTGACTGTAATGACGGCATTATATTTTTCAAAGCTTTTTGGAGTAGATAAAAAAATTGATATTTCGCCTCTATTTGAAACCAGAAAAGGACTTGAGATTGGTCATGATGTAGTAAGGACTTTACTCAAAAATAACAATTTTAAAAAATATATACTCTCAAGAAGAAAGCTCACTGTTCAAACAGGCTTTTCTGATGCCGGGAGATATCTGGGTCAGTCTGCTGCAGTGTTGTCTATAGAGAATTTGCAAAGAAAAATCGCTAAAGCTCTTCATGATCAAAATATGAATAATGTGAAATTACTAATTTTCAATACACACGGCGAATCGATTGGTAGAGGAGGACATCCTGTCTCCTTAAGTGATAGATTAAAATATGTTAATTGTGACTATACGAGGAAGAAATTATTCGATTGGAATATTGATTTAATACAAGAAATGAGCTTTCAAGGTGGTGATGGTTATCAATATTTCATGAATCATGATTTGGCATTGGCATCTTTATCTAGAATTCTTGAATTTTGTTTTGATAAAAAAAGTATAGAAAAACCAGATCCTTTGTACGAGTCAGTAGATTTCGGTATTGAATTTGTCAATACAATTAAGAATTATAATACAGAAATAATGGATGACCCAAACTATGCAGCCTTATTAAATGTTTTTGGTTCAAATCTTACACATTCAACTGGTTCGAGATCTGTTAAAAGACACTTGGATAATTCGATGAAAACACTCGCCTATCACCCGAGTCAAACAAGAGCCATACCTCAAAATTCAATTCTTCAACAACTTGGAATGTTAGCTAATTCCTTGGGAGGAATTGGAAGATTTATAAGAAAGGATCAAAAAAACTTTTTAAGATTTTATAAGGAATCTGAGAGATTTAAAAGGATTATGGATATCGTTCAACATGCATTTGCCTTTAGTGACATTGAGGTGCTAAAGGCTTATATAGATTGTTTTGACCCTGGGATGTGGTTATCTTGGTCAACTAGAACGGCAGACTCTCAAAGAAGTGAAGATATGAAAGAGGTCGCTAATCTTCTTGAGAAGTTTGACGTACACTGGAGACTTCATAAGGTCTATAGAAATTTGCATCAAGAATATATGGAGATTAGGAACTGGATTCTTGGAAGAAAGTTGAGGGGAAGAATAGCTGTAGGTAGAGGAAGAGTAATTGAAAAAGAGATTAGAGATGAATTATTACTGATGCATGGAATTAGAGTTGCAATTTTTCATGAGATTTTCTTATTATCAGTAAGAATTCCAAAATTTAGTGATCAAGCAGGTACATCAAGGGATGAAATAATTGCGAAATTGATAAGATTTGATGTTTTTGATGCTGTTACAACATTACGTAAAATTTTTCCAACAGGAAAAATTAAGACCTCGACTAAAGGTTTTTCAGATAAGTCTGATTATGTCAGTGAGGGAAATGTTAATTATACCAAAGAGGAAAAAGGAATTTTTCAGCAATTAGAGGCTTTGTATGAATGTGCAAGAAGAGTGAGTAACGGTATAACACATTTTATTGGAGCTGTGGGTTAGAATCACTATTTTTTCGTTTTAATATGTTCTTCGATCGCGCCAATATCTTTATCTGTAAGATTCAGTTTCTCAGACAAAATCTTTAGTTCTGCTCTTTCATCTTTGTCAATGATATCGTCTTTCAACATGAACTTTAATTTATCTTCGTATGTTTTTTGATTTCTTCTGGTAAATTCTGTAAAAGCTGAGGCCATAATTCCTGCTGGTAGTGCAACTGTTCCAATTCCAAGAATAATACTTATCGACCCAAACATTTTTCCTAGTGGAGTTATTGGATAAACGTCTCCATAACCAACGGTTGTGAGTGTTACTAATGCCCACCACATTGATTGAGGTATACTTCCAAACTTATCTGGCTGAATATCTTTTTCAACTAAATACATACCACTAGAAACAATTATAAGTGCAATGAAAAGTAAAAAAAATGCCGCCCCAAATGACCTTCTTTGATCCCAAAGTACTGAGATTAAACTATTGATTGAACCGGAATATCTTGAAAATTTCAATAATCTCACAATTCTTAGTGCCCTAATAAACCTTAAGTCAATAGAGGGATAAAACAATGCAATAAGACTAGGAAGGATTGCTATCGCATCAATTATAGCGCCAAAACTAAAAATATATTTTATTCGTTGATCAGAATTAGACTGATTCTTTTCTTTGTCAGTTACGCAAGACCATAACCTTAAAAAGTATTCAATTGAAAAAATAAAAACTGAAAAGTATTCAAAATAAGAAAAGAAATTCTTAAAATCTTCATAAATCGAATCAACTGTCTCTAAGATAACTGATAAGACGTTAAAAGTAATTAGTATTAATAAGAATAAATCTACTATTTTACTTGCAGAATCTTTTTTTTGGGCTGGTTCTAGCAACTCCCAACTTCTTGTTCTTATTTTGATATAATCAATGATAACATCTCCTAAAACTTACTTTTTTGGACAAATAATCTCTTTTTGACAAGAATTACCAGGAGATCCTAGATAAATCTCCTTATTTTTGTCACCTTTTTTTTGTGACTGATAAGTACAGATTACATCGTCTGGAACTTTTTTCTCCTTTACTAACCTGCATTTTGGTTGAATAACAATTCTTTTTCTTCTATCAAATGTACCCTCTTCAGGGGCATAAGTTCTTCCCTTCGACTTGGGTATTGATTCAGCTAAAATAGGAATAAATAAAGCTAAAATTATAAATAAGTTAAGGGTTATCCTCATCAGAATCTTCTTTTGTTTCTGTACTATTTTCCTTTTCGTTATTCGTGGAATCTTCATTTCCAGGTTTATACGCTGTTCCTTGGATAGATTTTGCAACAAACTTGTTCATTAAAACATCAGAATTCTTAACATAATTTTCCAGTCCCTCTTGAAGAATTTTTTCTGCCTCTTTTTTGTCCTGAGCATCAATCTCTGCAACTCCGTCTATTATCCAGTGGACTTTAAATATCATTTTTCTCCCTTTTGAACATTGAAATAAGCGTCTTTCGTATATATTTCATTAGCTTCTTGTTGAATCTCTATAATTTTTTTTTTTTCTATTAATTTTGCTACTCTATCTCTTATTTTCATAGCTCTATACACACCAGCACTAACGGAAACAGAATACCACAAATATGATTTTTCAAAATCAATTTCTGGTGAAATTTTTTCATACCAATATCCTAACTTAAAAGCTGCTAATTTGTCATTTTTATTTACAAAATCATTTTCAAGAGTTTCAGGTATAATTTTTGAAATTTTAATAAATTCATTTTCATCAAGTTTGTCTTTAATGCTTTCGACCTTTCTTAGACACCTTTTATTACCATTTAATGAGCATAACCAAGTATATTCTAATGATTTACTAAAATTCTGAATGGTTCCGATTCCTTCGAAATACATATTTGAAACATTATAGATGGCATCATGGTTTCCTTTTTTAGATAAATTAAAAAAAACGATAAATGACTTTTTAAATTCACCATTATCATAAAATTCGACACCACTTTTATAATAATCTTCGTCATTAAGATAATCTTGTGTTTTTTTTTCGTGATCGTTACCAAAAACAGAAAGAGAATAAAGATTAATTGTAAAAAAAATTAAAAATTTAATCACCTTCCCGCCATCATTATCAATTGTAAGTATAAAACTCTGAGTTTAAACTTTGAATTTGGTCTTTGTTCATAAACAACAATTCTAGGTCTATCTGAATTAGGCTTTTGAAATTCTATATGCATATCATCTGGGAGAAAAACTCCATTGAATTCTAATGTTTTTTGAGGGTCATTCTCAAATTGTTCTTTAAAATTTGTATCGATCCAAATTCTGGCCAAAACTCTTCCGAGTATATCTGGCAAATACTTTCTTACCTCTGACCTATTTTTAAGGTGGTGCAATTTCTGCGTAATATCAAATGAAGGGGTTTTTTCTTGATTAACAGTTATTACTTCATTTGTTTTGGCTTTAACAGGCAAATTTTGTTGTTTTTTTTTCATTTATAATTTTACTATATAACTAAATCTTAATTCAAAATAAATAAATAAATAATTAAAACTTTCTAAAAATAAGTCGTAATTAGTATCATGTCTGACTTAAATAATATAATAAAATTTCCTAATTTATTAGAAAAAAAGAAAAAAGAACTTAGTGAGATTAGGGATGAGATTGAAAAGATTTTAACAAACTACTCAATTAGTAAGAAAGACTTGTGGGCTGTTTCTTTGGCTGCTGGGAGATTCTCATCTATCAATTTAATGAAGATTGAAGGTAAGGAAAAGACCATGAAGTTTTTTAATAACTGTATTGATACACAAAAGAGATTTGAATTATCCAGAAATTCTTCCAACATTACCCGAGATCTGGGCACCACTATCGACTGATAAAGAATTTGTTTTCAACTTTCCGTCAATCACGCCACTATTAGAAACCTCCAATAAATCTGCTGTAACATCACCATCAACTTTCCCCTCCACTTTAAGATGTTCAGCATTAATGTTTCCATTAAAAAGAGCTGAGGATTCAATAATTACTGACCTTGCAACGACATTACCTTTAAATTCTCCCGCAATGACAACTTGACCATCTTTAGATTCAAGAGAACCTTCCATCAAAAGATCTTTATTTATATATGTTATATCGCTCATTTTTAACCTTCAGATTCAACATTTTTATTTCTTAATTTATTTTCATCCCAATTATGAATGATTTTACAATTAAGTGCAGCTCCCCTGTCCATTTGAAGAGATTTATAGTTAATTTCACCAGTTATTACGGATGAATCTGTTAACCAAACAGAGTCAGCTTTAATTTTTCCTTGATAATTTCCTGAGATAACAACTAATTCAGAAATTATTGAACCTTCCAGAGAAGCAGATTTGCCTAAAGTTACTTTTTCTGATTTAATGTCAGCCTGAACTCTCCCGTTAATTTCTATCGTTGAAGCATTAGAGATTTTGCCTTTAAAGATAGCCCCTTTTCCAATTATTGATTGATTATCTGCCATATTTTAAGTCCCTTTATTTTTTTTATTTTGTGTTTTTTTTACTTTATCTTTTGTAGGGCTTTTGTCTTCAATTCTTTTCTCAAGTCCCCTAAAAAGGTGAATTTCTAAATTTGAACCAGGTCTTGCACTTAAACTATTATAATACATATTTCCTTTTATATTTGCATTAGATTCAAATGCCAAGGATTCAGCAATAACATCTCCAGTAAAATTTCCACCTATTATACATTCAATAGCTTTAATATTGCCAGTTTGAGTGCCTTCCGGCGAAATGTGAACATGTTCACATTCTATATTACCCTTTACGGTACCCTTTAAAACTAACTTGCCACTACATTTAATGTTTCCATTGATTTGCATTTCTGTTCCAATCACACTTGATGACGAAGAAGTTTTAGTTGATTTATCGGGATCTCTTGAAAACATTTTAAAGATTCTGCAATAACGTTGCCAATTTAAAAAAAATATAGAGATTTATAATTATCACAAATAAAATTAAAAAAAAACTTTTTATTATTAAATTTTGGCTTACTAAATGCATAAATTTACTTTCTAATTATAATGTTGTAAATTAGGAAATTATTATGACAGAACAAGTGATTGACATCAGAGATAGAATAGAAAAGATGAGGAATCAAATGACTCCTCAATCCGACAATACTCTAAAAAAAAAAGATATTAAAACTAGAAGTGAAGATTCAAATTCACAATCAATTGATAACGAAAAAAATAAGTTAGCCAAAAATACCATTCAAACACAAAAAAAACCTGAAATTGTTGAAGAAGTCGATTTTGTTTCAAATAAATCAATCAGTGAAAATTTAAAAAAAAGCTATAATGATCTCAGTCAAGAAAAGAATATAATTCAAGAAAATAAAGAAAAATACAAAGAAAGTAAAAAAGAAAATTTTGCAAAGAAAGAGAATTTTAAGACTTATGATGATTATCAAAAAGAAAATGTAATTAATGATAAAAAAGAATCAGTTAACATAGACGAAAACCAACCATTTCCAAAATTTAGTCTTAACGTTAGCAATCCAATCTCATGGAAATTAATGTTGTTGATAATGCTTATGCAATTATTAACTAACATGATGCTAGTTGTAGTACTTTATCTAAAGTAATTATTATGGAGAAAATACTTAATAGGATTTCTTTCAAAGATTTAAAATCTAGGGTTTCAAAAAACTTAAAATCTAGTCAGAGGTTTGGTGAAGCTAGTGTTTTTTCAAAAAATTTAAGTGTTTTTTCAAATAATTTAAAGCTACTTTTAAAGGAACGAAGGTTTTTATATTTTACTAAGAAGGGGCCAATAGAGGTCGTTTTTAATTTAAAACACTATATTTCCGCATTTATACTTTTTTTAGTGTTTGTTTTTAAAATGCTTCAATTATTTTTTTTTGGATTCACTTCTTTTTTCTCTTATTTGACTTATAAAAATACAGAGATTACAAGCCAAAGTTTCACAGAGTCAGAAATAAAAACTTTAAAGGATATTGCTAAAGGCAAATCAATTATTGATCAGAGTTTTAATTCAGAAAAGGTTGAAATAGTAATTAGTAAAGAGGATGAAATAAGTGTCAATAAGACAGATTCAAATGAAATACAAAAAAAATTGAAAGAAAAACTTCTAAATTTAAGAAATATAATGAGTAGTATAAAAATTAACTTTCCAGATGATGTAAAGTATTCTGACGAAGTAAAATTTGAACAATTTTCAAAAATTGCAAGTCCTGAAATGGTAGCAATGGAGCATGCTGTTGGTCGTAAGGCAGTTATCAAAAACTCCTCAAAATTAAAAAAAGAAACGTTTTCATATAGAAAACTTCCCGTAATCCCATTTGTTGCACCAAGAACAAAAAAATTAAAAATAATAAATTTTACCAAGAAAATTGATACAGAAATTATACAACTTTTGAGTGTATTTAAACAACTTAAGTTAGAGCCAGAAAAACTCGATATTCATAGAATAAATAACCTCTTAAATGAAAACATTAGTATGGGTGAGGATAATGAGGATTTATTAGATCACACTTCATTAAGATTCCAAATTCTTGAAGATCTAAAGGATGCAATTATTTATGTGCCACTTAAACCTCCAATGCAATATTATTATGTGTCAAGTCCCTATGGATTTAGAATTCATCCAAAGAGTAAGAGAAAACAAATGCATCATGGAATAGATATGGCAGGAACTTGGCAAGAAGAAGTGAGAGCTCCTGCAGATGGCTATGTTTCGTTTTCTGGAAGAAATGGTTCTTTTGGAAAAACAATAAAAATAGTTCATAAACACGGGGTCTCAACTTTGTATGGTCACCTTCATAAATTGAATGTTAAGAAAGGGGCTATTGTAAGTGAGGGTCAAGTAATAGGTAAAATGGGGTCAACAGGAAGAGCAGTTGGTGCTCATTTACACTATGAAATTAAAGTAAATGGCAAGTCAATTAATCCTTACAATTTTATTTCAGTAGGAAGAGACTTACTTAGTAGTTCAATAGTTAAAAAATAAATTTGAAATTGGCACCCAAATTGCTCAATAAACTTAATGAGAGTTTTATTAAGTTTAATAATTATTTTTTTTTCTTTTACAAATCTTCAATCTAAAGAAAAAAATATTTGTAACGTTCTAACTGAAAAGTACGGAAAAAAATACAATTTACCAAATAAACTTTTAACTTCGATTGCTCTTGTCGAGTCAGGATTTAAGAAGAATAAAAATTTCTATTCATGGCCATGGACCCTTAATGTCTCAGGAAAATCATTTTATTTTGATACAAAAAAAGAAATATTAAATTATTTGAAAAATAATATCAGAGAAAAGAAAAGTATGGATGTTGGTTGCATGCAAATAAACACTAAATATCATTTAAAAAATTTTAAAGATTTAAATCAAATTATTGAACCTGAAGAAAATGTCAAATACGCCGCCAAATTTCTTTCAGATTTATACAAGAAACACAGATCATGGAATGAGGCAATAGCCAGATATCATTCATCAATTCCTAAAAGGAAAAAAAGATATTTAAAAAAAGTTTATAATTTTTGGAATGATATAAGGCAAAGAAAAATTCTTAATGATTATAATTACGTTAATTCTTTTGAGAAAAGGCAAATAGAAAATTTCAAAAAGATATTAAAAAAAGAAAATATATAAATCAGCCGGGTTTGGCAAAAAAATTGCACATATACTTTAGAAAGACTAGGAGAAATAATGAAACAAAATATGAAAACTAATGAAAAAAACTTTAATATGCCAAATCTAAATCCAGTTATACAAATTTCTCATTTTGATGATGATAAACACGTAAGAACTGACGTTTATCCTATTGCACATTTTCTTGATCATGAATCAAAAGAAATAAAAACTCTAAAATACTCATAAAAATATTTAGTTATTTAATTTACTTTGATTTTGGAACTCATTACTAAAGTTATTTAATTTTCTAATAACAAATCTTTTAAACTTAAATATTAATATTTTGAATCTTCATTATTTTTCTTCTGACTGATGAGGCAGGAATGTTTAGTAATTCTCTATATTTTGCTACAGTCCTCCTCGCTAATTCAATACCCTCTGCCTGAAGTTTCTCTACAATCATTTCATCACTTAGAGGATTGTTAAGAGGCTCAGTGCTTATAAGTTTTTTCAATGATTCTCTTACTGACTCCGCAGAGTGAGTCTCACCTTGTTTGGTGCTGTTTATAGAGGCACTAAAGAATAGTTTCATTTCAAATATTCCTCTAGGGGTTAGCATTAGTTTATCCGAAGTAACCCTGCTTACTGTACTTTCATGCATATTAATTTTTTTTGCAACATCTTTCAAAACCATTGGTTTTAAATATTTTTTACCTTTCTCAAAAAATAATTTCTGTTGACTTACAATTTCTGAACTAATTTTAAGAGTTGTTATATTTCTTTGTTGAATTGCTTTTAAAAGCCATCTAGCAGAATTTAATGATTCATTAATATATTTTTTATCAGATTCACCGCAATTTAGATTTTCAATTTCTTTAACGTAACTCTCATTAATTGTAATTTTAGGTAATGTGCCTTCATTTAATTCAACAGACCACTCAGAATTATTTTTAGTTACAATGACATCTGGGTGAAAGATATTTTCATTATCATTGTTATACTTCTTCCCAGGTTTTGGATCTAAGTCTCTTATTAATTGAATGTTATTCTTAATCTGTTCTTCATTTAAATTTGTGAGCTTTTGAAGCGATTTAATATCACCACTACCCAATAAATTTAAATTATCTACAATTATTTCTTTTTCTTTGTCAAGATTATTGTTGTTACTTAATTGAATTTTTAGGCATTCTTTTAAGTTTCTTGCAAAAACACCATTTGGTTCAAAATTTTGCATTTTTTTTAACACATCGGCAATGAATTCGATTGAAAATCCAGTAAATTCAGATAAATCTTCCAACCTTTCAGTCATCCATCCATTTTCATCGACATAATCAATTAATATTTCAGAAACTTTTTTTTCATCTTTTCCTTCAAATTCAAGTTCAGCTTGACTAGTTAAAATCGATTTTAAAGAAACCTTGTTGCTGAGGGTTTGCTCTATTATAGTTCCTGAGTCACTAACATCACTCCCAGAATTCCTGTTGCTAAAATCGTAAGGAGTTTCAGAATCCCATCTATTGTCAAAATCTTCATTTTTAGGTTCATCAGATAGAGATTCACCATTTTCAAATGATTCCCCTAAATCAAAAGTTTCCTCATCATTATGTGTCTCTTCGTTATCTAGCTCGATATTTTCATTTTCAAGAAAAGGGTTTTCCTCCAACTCTTTGTTTACTAAATTTGTTAATTCAAGGTTATTTAATTGAAGCAGTTTTATAGCTTGTTGCAATTGAGGCGTCATAACTAAAGACTGACTTTGCTTTAATTTTAGATTCTGTGAAATTTGCATAATTTATCTCCTTTCATTGTTATTTCACAATTTTTTTTATTGAAATGCAAAACTTTAATTTGACAGATTTTTAAAGTCAGAAAATTGACTTAGATAAAAATGTTATGTAAGAAGAAAAAATTATTAAAATTCCTATAATTCTGGTAAATTTTTTTAATTTCCATAAAATAAAGAATATGGTGAAGATAGTCCCTTTATTTTTAATTCCATCAATTTTTTTTATTTTTTTTCTAAATGTTAAAAATATGACATTAAAAAATGATAAATATTTTCCCAATAGATCAGATAATAACACTCCCAAAATAGGTTCAAATGAAAACACAAATGTCCCAAATAATTTTGATAGCATGAGTAGGATTGAAGTTGAGGTTAAATCAAGTGTTGACAAAAAACGAGATAAGTTGGAGGTTACCAAACAAGATGAATTAAAAAAAACAAATGATATAAAATCTAATATAAAAAGTGATGTGTCAGAGGAAGCAAAAAAGCAAGAACTTGTTAATATAACCAAATCCAAGCTTGAAGTTAAAAAAGAAAACACAGTACAAAAAACTGTAAAAATCCAATTTGGAGCTTTTTCGAAACTAAAGAATGCAGAACAACATCAAAAATTTTTAAACGGAGTTTTTTCTGAAGAATTCCCAGAGCTAAATGATAAGATAAAAATTTATAATGAAAACAAACTCTACAAAATCTTACATAAAGCTAAATCAATTAAAAATGCCGAGGCTTTATGTGAATTTTCTAAATCGAAAAAGATAAGTTGTTTAATCCTAAGAAAATGAAAACTTGTAGAATTTGCTTATACATTAGATATTTTATTGGTTTTATAATCTTAATTATAGTAACTGCACTTCTTTTTAAAGAAAAAATGCACTATTTATCTTTTGTAACACCATGGAATGCAGTTTTAGTCATCTTCTTTTTTGGTATGATTTTATTTTTGACAAAAGTTTTTGAATATTTTAATGATAAAAATTAGCGATCCTTTACAAATCTGACAAAAAGTTCTTTTTCAGGTACAAACCTACCGTATGAGTGACCGGTAAAGAAATTTACTGACCAATAAAATTTTGGAGACCACCAGTTTTTCTGAGATGTCCAGAAAGGTTCTGCGGGTGTATTGGGAAATAATTCCTCGTCAATCTTAACTCCGTCACAATTTTTACAGACCAGTGATTCTAATTCTTTTCTTGAGGGTAGCCTCCACTCTCCATCAACTTGATCATTAAGTTGCGAATTTGCATTTTCAATTGATTTATAATCCAGTTTAATAGCATTCCCAACACAAGTGTTCTTTTTATCGCTCCACTGCTGTCCTGTAGTGCATTTAAGCCATTCAATTTTATTTTTTAAATCGATTACATAGTATCCTTTATCAATATAACTTGAGGCCAATGAATCTTTATTTATCAGTAGCAAAAAAAATAATAAAACTTTATAGTTATTCATATCTGTAATATTACAATAAAATGTTGATTTTATAAAAAACTTTCATATTTTGGTATTAAAGTTGCAGAATCTATACCAAAATACTATTTTAATATAACTTGTAAATGGAAAAATAAATGGATTTAGCTACAATAATAGGTTTTCTTGGAACAATCGGTATGATAGCTGGTGCTATGATATCAGCAGGAGGTTTGGGTTCTTACATTGATGTCCCATCAATTTTAATTGTTTTTGGAGGCTCTTTTTTCGCGGTTATGTATACTGCTCCCCTTCCAGTTTATCTAGGATCATTTGGCGCATTCGGGAAAGCTTTTAAGCCACCGGTAAAAAAAATGGATGAACTCATTGAAAGAATTGTAGAGTTAGCTGGAATTGCAAGGAAAGACGGTATGATGGCACTAGAAGGTCAAGAGACACCTGATCCTTTTTTTGATAATGGCTTACAAATGCTTGTTGACGGGGCTGATGAATCTAAACTTACAATCCAGTTGAAAAAAGAATTGAAAGCAATGCAAGTTCGACATGAGAAAAATATAGGTTGTGCACAATCTTGGGTTGATATAGCTCCTGCAATGGGAATGATTGGAACATTAGTGGGTCTAGTCGCGATGCTTGGAAATATGGCTGATCCAAAAGCAATTGGACCAGCAATGGCTGTCGCACTATTAACTACTTTATATGGTGCAATGATAGCTAATACTATATTTATGCCAATTGTGATCAAATTAAAAGGATACTCTGCATACGAAACTACTTATAGAGAAATGATTATTACTGGTTTACAATTTATTTCTCGAGGTGAAAGTCCGAGAAATATTCAAGATCAACTTGTTGCTAATCTACCTCCCAAAGAAAAACAAAAACTTTTAGAAGCTCAAGCAGCTTAAAATTTTGAGGTTATTATGGCTGAGGAAAAAACAGAAAATCAAGAAACCTCAACTGAAGAAGAGGAACATGAATGTCCAGAATGTCCACCAAAAGGAGCTCCAGCTTGGATGGCAACCTTTGCTGATATGGCAACTTTATTAATGGCTTTTTTCGTTTTAATCCTCTCTTTTGCAGAATTCAATGTGCCTAAATTTAAACAAATTAGCGGAAGTATGAAAAATGCTTTTGGTATTCAAAGGGTTATTCCAGTCGTTGAACCTCCGAAAGGAACAACGATTTTATCGCTTAATTTTAGTCCAAATCCAACTCCGGCTGTACAGGAGAATTTGAAACAGCAGACAACAGAAGTGGATCAACCAAAGGTTGAACTTCAAACCAAAAAAGAAGATAATACAAAAGATGAAGGTAAAAATGAAGAAGCAATAGAGTTAGCAAAAAATATTCAGGAAGCAATAGCCCGTGGAGATATCAAAGTTGAAGCACTAGGAGATAAGGTTGTAGTAAACTTTACTCCAACTGAAGCTAATGAAGAAGAATTGCCTCAATTATTACAAGAAACATTAAATGCCGTTGAGTCTGTAAAAGCAGCTTCAGGAAAATCAGAGTCTGAGGTTTTAATTGGCGGACTTGAGAAACAATTGGCTGAATTAGCAACAGCATCATCGCAAACAGGAAAAAATGACGCTGAAGGAATTGAAGGTGAAAATTTAGGTCAATCTGAACAAACTCAATCAGCTAAAGAAGAAGCTAAAAAAGCAGAATTAGCTGAAGATAAGTTGAAAGTTGCTTTAAAGGAAGAAATAGGTGAGGGGCTTGTCAATGTTGATAGAGAAGAGGATAAAGTTGTGATCACGGTTGGTTCTGCTGGTGCTTTTAAATCTGGATCTGCAGAGTTAACTAAAAAAGCTAGAGAAATTATGGCTAAGATTGCAGAACAAAATAAGAAAGGTCGAAGTGAGATTTTAGTGATGGGTCATACAGATAATGTGCCTCTTACCTTTGGTTCAAACTTTAGAGATAATTGGGATCTTGCAGCAGCTAGATCTGCTTCTGTGGTTCAACAGTTATCCAAAAATGATTCTTTAGATCCAAAAAGAATGAAAGCAATTAGTTATGGAGAAACAAGGCCTATTGAAACAAATGATACGTCTAAAGGAAGAGCAAAAAATCGAAGAATTGAGATTGAGATAAATTATTAAAATGAAGATAGAGAATAGTCCATTTCACATTACAAAAAACTCTAGAGATGTTTTAGAACAATCGAGTTTAAAAACAAATACAGCAGATCTATCAAAGAATTCTGATTCCTCAGGATCAAATAATGAAGAAAAATCATTTTGGGATTGGTTCAGAGGTTTAGTAAACCCATTTCAAAACCTTCCAATTATAAGTGGTATTTATTCAAGCATTAATTCAGATGATAAACATTCAGATAGAGATTTAGTTCAGAACAGCCTTGGTGGTTTTATGTATGGGGGTCCCATTGGAGCTATTGCCGGTTTTGGGAATTGGATATTTAATAAAATTTTTGATAAAACACCTTCAGAGCTAGCATTAGATTTGACTGGAATAAGCAAGTTTTGGAAGGATGACCAAGATTTAGGAAAAAATGAAGAAATAGCTAAAAATACCACTAATGAAAAAATTGCATTAAGTGACGATAATAAAAATCGTGAGATTTCTTGGTGGAATAAAAATAAAATAATTCAATCGCAAAATCCCACCAAATTTTCAGTTTTAAAAACTCATCCAATAAAGAGTGATTCTTTTGACTCTGTTAAAAAAGAAGGCAATACAGACATGCAAATCGCAAAAATGTCTTTGAAGTATTCTGATAATGTTACAGCAAAAAAAAACAAAATTGTCGAAATTGAACCAAAAAGATTAAATTCAATTCCTGTAAGAAAAATACTAAAAAATCCAAAAATTAGTAGCATAGAAAAAATATCTAGACATGAAAATAAGGTTCAAGAAATAGAATTTAAAACACAAGGATATAGAGAACTTAACTTTAATTATCCAACTTGGAATGCAAGTGAAAGTAAGATAAAACAAAATTTGATCAAGACTCCAAGAGATCAAAATTTAAAAAATAAGTATTTGGATTTAAAAAAGATTGATTTAAAGGGTTCTAATTTTAATATGAAGCTTTAGAGAAGCTAAAACTATTCAAGATCTAATTCTTCTGTCTTATATTTTTCAAAAAATTCATTACCTAGAATTTCTTTAATTTTTTCCATAGTCAATTCATTAACTTTTAATGAAAATTCCTCGTGCATCTCTGAACATTTTCTTGATACAGCATTTGCGACACCTTGAGAAATAAAATCATTTTCGAGTGCTGTTCTAGCTCTTGTCGTAGCCTCTGATTTAGCTTTGGTAAGCCTAGCTAATCCTGAGTTTTTTTTTCTGTTAAGATCGTCTACGACTTCCATTAATTGCTTATAGCTTGGATCTGGAAGATCTATGTTAATAAATTGCCCGTCAATCTCATAATTAAATTCAACTTCATCTATTTTTTCTGTGAGTAAAGGAATATGTTCAGTGTTGAAAACAAGAATTTGAACAACATTCTCGTTTTCAGTCTTCTTTATATCACCTACATCAACAAGTCTTCTGGGTTTTCCTTGTATATTAATTCGCAGGCCTTTTAGTGTTGTTAAATTTGCATCCGCTGATTTTACATCTGTTATGGTCTCGGTATATTCCTCAATAGCAGCTTTCATAAGTGTTTCTGCCTGTATAGTGTATTTATCTGCAACCATTTTTGAATACTATACTATTACAGTTTCTTTTTCATCAACAATGTTTTCTTTGTTAGATTTATTTTCTTTTAATTTTTTATCTTCCTCAACCTCTTCAATTAAAGGTTTTGGAAGTTTTGTGAATTTAAATTTAGACTTTGGGTCAAATTTTCTAATTATCTTTTGAGCTTCATCCATTGAGTTTGCAACCATTTTAAAACAGAAAACTTTTCCTTCGAGCATTGAAAAACTATAGAGTAAATTTAGTTGTGCCTTGTAGCAATAAAGAGAAGTAAGTAAATAACCAATTAAAAATATAAAAATATTTACTGCAAAAGAAATTGCCATTATGGCTGTAAATAAAAATAAAACCCACCATTTTTGAGAATAAGCAAGCCACAAAGGTGGAAAAAGTCCAGCTGATAAAGAATTTGTATTTTCTATTATTTCATAATTCCTGTACACATCTCGCATTCCTACATATTCATTTAGTTGTTCTAGACTTCTAACTTCTCTGGTGGAATAAAGAGATTTTATTTTCGAAGTTTCTTCGCTTGTTAATGAAATAAATTTACAACCTAGACTATTCTCTATCTTTAAGTCAAAAAAAGTTTCATCTCTTAGAATTGTTAAAATTACTTTTTCATTATTTTTTTTTACTTCTTTAAGGTCGCTAGTTAATTGTTTTTCGCCAAAAGTATAAAGTTGATTATCTAATGCCACAATGATATCGTGTTGTTTTAAGAAATTTGATGCAGCGTGACACCCACCAGTGATTTTATCAATCTTGATTAAGAAATTTCCTTCTTTTTTATTTTCAGCCATTTGTTTATGGGAAGGTTATATTTTCTTTTTTGTCTTTTATTTCTTTTACTAATAATTTATTTTGACTTGAGATTGCTTCTAGTGCCGCGTTGAGAGAGGATGTACTGTTAGAAAGCTCTTTCAATAATTTAACATTTTGATTTTTCTTGTTATCCTGAATTAATTTACTCAATTCCTTATTTACACTAGCAGAGGTCATCACTCCTGATTCTTGAATTGATTTACCTAGTTTGTCAGTTTCATTTTTTATTGATTTAGAAAGACCATTT
>MDTG01307380.1_pt1 | contig 24450 bp, 27 predicted proteins | sample 811421 | NCBI WGS metagenome assembly MDTG01 (sample SAMN05326645, study PRJNA326480) | marine metagenome | isolation source: seawater | place: Pacific Ocean: South East | collected 2011 | reverse complement strand
GTTATACCAACTGTGCATCTTATAAAATAAATAAGATATAAATTAATTTTATCAGATATCAATTTTATGAAAGTATCTTGTAAAGCAAAAACAGACATACCTAATAAGATTAAAATGATTGCTTTTGAATTATCAGTATTGGAATTCATAGTTAATAAATTAAAACACTATGTCAAAAAATAAAATGATCAATAAAAAAATTTATAATGTAATAGGAATTATGAGCGGGACTTCTATGGATGGATTAGATTGTAGTTTAATAAAATCTGATGGAATTAATTATTGTAAAGTGGTATATGAACATAGTTTCAAATACTCAACAAATTATCAAAAAAAACTAAAAAAATTAGTAAACATATTTCCTAGTATAAAGAATAATAAAAAAAATTATTTAATTGAATATGAAGAATTTATTACAAAAGAAATTACTCGAATAATAATAAAATTTATTAATAAAAGTAAATATAATTATAGAAAAATAGATTTAATTGGATTTAGTGGCCAAACTGTTTATCATAATCCAAAAAAAAAGATCTCTATTCAATTAGGATCAGGCCAAAAATTATTTGAAAAGATTAAAATACCTATAATTTCAAATTTTAGAGATAAAGACATCTTATACGGTGGTCAAGGAGCTCCAATAGGATGTTTTTATCACAAATATTTAATTAAAAAAATTAATAGGAACTCTGCTATTATAAATATTGGTGGTGTATCAAATATTACTTTGTTTACTAGAAATAAATTAGTTGGTTATGATTTAGGTCCTGGAAATGCATTAATTGATGACTTAACTTATTATTTTTATAAAAAAAAATTTGATAATAAAGGATTCTATGCTCAAAATGGCAATATAATACCAAAAATAATGCATAAATTTAAAAAAAATAATTTTTTTAAAAAAAAATATCCAAAATCATTAGATCGAAATCACTTTGTTAAGATTTTTAATGATTTAAAATTATTTAAACCAAATGATTCAATTCATACAGCATCATTAATGACAGCTTATGGTATTTTAAAAGGTTTAAAATCAATAGATAAAAAAATAAATTTAATCATATTTACAGGTGGTGGTAGAAAAAATAATTTTATTATTAATGAAATAAAAAAATCATTAAATATTAAAAGAATAGAATTAATTAATATAGATAAATTTGGATATAATGGTGATATGATTGAAGCACAAATGTTTGGTTATCTAGCAATACGATCTTTAAAAAAATTACCAATAAGTGTTCCTTCAATGACTGGTGTAAAAAAATCAGTAAGTGGAGGAATTATCTACCGATAAACTAAATCATTCCAAGTTTTGCCATCAATATTTGAACCACATAAAATAACTAGAGTTTTTTGATTTAATAATTGATTTTTTAATGGTCCAAGTAAAGCTGCTATTCCAGCTACACATGCAGGTTCTAACATCATTTTAAAGTTTTCAAACATGAATTTCATTGATGTTTTTAATTCCAAATCACTAACTGTTACAATTTTATCTATAACTTTTTTTGCAACATTAAAGGAATAATCCATGTGTAATGGTGAGCATAAACTATCTGCAATACTATTAACTTTTACATTTTTAATTGGTTTATTATTTTTTATACTATCTGATAAACCTTTTGCTCCTTCAGGTTCAACACCAATTATTTTACAACTTGGATTAAATTGTTTAATTATAGATCCAACTCCAGAAATTAAACCACCACCTCCAACTGATATTATTATATTATCTATAAAATTTAATTGATTATAAATTTCTAATCCCAAAGTAGCTGTTCCCTGAATAGTAAAAATTCCATCAAAAGGATGAACAAAGTAATAACCCTCATTATTAGATGCATTATCAACATCTTTAAATGCAGAATGTGGATCTGTAAAATGTAAATTTGCTCCTAACTTTTTACAAAAATCAACTCTGAATTTATTAGCAGATTCATATATAAAAATTTTGTTCTTTAAATTAAATTTATTTGCTACATAAGAAGTTGCAATTGCATGGTTGCCTGCACTAACAGCTGTAATACCTTTATTAAGTATTTTTTTGTCTATATTTAAAATATTGTTTATTGCTCCTCTAGCCTTAAAAGTTCCAGAATTTTGTAAAAATTCAAGTTTTAAAAAAACTTCAGTATTAAATATTTCATTCATTAATGAAGAAGATTTTATTATTGGAGTTTTAATAATATATGGAAAAAGTTTTTTATAAGTATTGTCAATATTTTTTTTATTAAGTTCTTCAGGTATCAATGAGACTCTCTTTGTTTTTTAATTTTATCATAAGCTAAATTAATAGAGGCAAGTTCTTTATTGGATTGATCTATAAATTCTTGGGGCATTCCTTTAGCTATTAAGTTATCAGGATGGTGTTCCTTATTAAGTTTTATCCATTTTTTTCTAATGATTGAATCATTATCATTTCTATCAACTCCCAAGATCTTATAAGGGTCAGAATCTTTTGAATTTAATCTTGAATGAAAAATTCTTTGAAAGTCTTCATCTGATATACCAAATAATTTAGATATAGATTTTAATATTTCGATCTCACTAACGGAAGTTTCACCATCAGATTCAGCTATATAAAAAAGATTATTCAATAATTCTTCTAATAAAATTTTATTATCAGAAAAAAGTTCACCAACTTGTGTAGCAATTTGCTCATATCCATATTTAGTTTTTTTTGCTTCATTAAAAATTTTTCCAACTTGCTCCATTTCATTCTCAGGAATTTTAAATTTTTCTTTAAAAGCATAAATTTCATCTTTAGTAACTTTTCCATCAGCTTTAGCTATTTTTGCACTTAATATAATTATACTTAAAGCAAATATATTTTGTTTTTGTTGAGAATTAATTCTTTTATTTTTTATAAAAACTGATTTTCTATCAAAAGAACCTCCAATCATAATTCCTATAATAGCACCTATAGGTCCTCCTAAGGCAAAGCCAGCAGTACCACCTATAATTTTGCCCCAAATACTCATGAAAGAGATTCAATAATATTTTTAATTTCTATAATTTCATTCTCAGATAATTTACCATCTAAATTTTGATCAACTAATTTAAATAAAATTTCTACAGATTGTAAAAATTCATCCATTGAAATATAGTTATCATTATTCAAATCAATGAAATTAAAATATATTTTTTCTTGATTAGTTAAAGTCTCAGCACAAATAGAATTTGTTAAAAAAAATATTATAAAAAAAATTAATTTAACCATCTTATTAAACCTATAATAGCTGAGCTAGCATAAAATAATTGCAAAAATAAGATACCTTTATGATTTCCAATAAAAGACCATAAAGCGATAAAAATAGCTGATATCAAAAGTAATGCAAAAGCCAATTGTTCAGCACCAATATTAAATGCTATCAATAAGGTTGAGGCTATAGCGGTAATAACACCGCCCCACTCTAAAAATTTAGAGGTATTTATTTTCATAAATCCTCAAAAATAAAAAAAAATTAAACTTTTTTAATGTTAATTGCGTTTTCTTTTCCTCTATTTTCGCCTATTTCAAAAGATACAGCTTCACCTTCTTGTAAAGTATCGATACCAGCAGCTTCTAGAGCTGAAATATGAAGAAAAACATCTTTTCCTCCTGCATCATTTTCAATAAATCCATATCCTTTGTTTGGATTAAACCATTTAATTTTACCTGTAGCCATATGTAATACTCCTTTGTTAATAATGTATGGGATTTTGTAAGATTTTAATAATAAATAATAAGTATAAATCTTCTCGGTAATTAATTATGTTTTTTACTAACGAATATTGAATTTTTTGCAAGATAATAATAAAAAAAAAAATATAAATATACTCTTATAATCTTGATTATTTACCTATAAAGTATTAAGGAAAGTTTTTAATTTTTCATAAAAAAATTATTAAAAATCAATAAGTTATGTAATTTATATAAAATTACATAATTTTTTTATTTTATCATTTTATTAATATTACTTGATTAGATAAAAATCTCTTTAAATATATTAATTAAAATCATCATTAAAATAAAATTAAAATAGTCTACAGATAACAATTTATATATGAATCAAAAAAATCAATTATCAAACAAACCTGATTTATTAAAAGATTCAATAATCAAATTATTTTTTCAGATAGCAGTTCCCTCAAGTGTAGGAACAGTCTTTATGACTTTATACAATGTTGTAGATACATTTTTTGCGGGAAAAATATCTGCTGAGGCATTAGCAGCTTTAGCACAAACATTTCCAGTATACTTTATTATTATTGCTATTGGTGTGGGATTAAGTATTGGATCAACATCTTTAATAGCCAATGCTTTAGGTGAAAAAGATACCAAAAGAGGTTCATACTATTTAGCCCAATCAATAAGTTTAGCTATTTTTACATCAATAATTGTAACTTTTTTAGGAATATATTTGGGACCAAAAATTATATTACTAATGAATGATAGCTTAGTAACTATGAAACTATCTATGGAATATTTGAATATTATTTTCTTAGGATGTGTATTTATTTTTATTCAAATGGCGGTTAATTCATCACTTTCAGCGATCGGTGATACTAAAAGTAATAGAAATGTTTTAATAGTAAGTTTTTTTTTAAATATTGTTTTAAATCCACTTTTTATTTTTGGATACGGATTTATCCCAGCAATGGGAATAAAAGGTATAGCTTTATCAACTATTACTTCTCAAGCATTAGGTACAATGTATATTATATACAAGGCTTATAACACTCAATTTAAAGAGTATTTATATCTAAATTGTTTTAAGCCAAAATTTATAATTTTATTTGATCTTTTAAAACAAGGGGTTCCTGCATCTATAGGAATGATGATGATAAGTGTCGGTGTATTTATTATTCTTTTCTTTATTGGTCAATATGGGGATTTAGCTCTAGCAGGATATGGCACAGCAATTAGATATGAGCAAATATTTTTGTTACCAGTTTTAGGTTTAAATACAGCGGTACTTTCAATGGTTGGTCAAAATTTTGGAGCCAAACAAATAAACAGGGTCGAAGATATATATAATAAAGCACTTTTGTATGGTTGTTCCTTTATGTTTATTTGTGGATTTATTATTTATTTTTCAGCAAGTTGGGCTGTTAGTCTTTTTACGAATAATGAAGAAGTTATAAAATATGGAACAATATATTTACAAATTACAGCTTTAATGGAACCAATTTATCCAATTTTTTTTATAAGTAATGCACTGATACAAGGTTTAAAAAAAGCTAATATTGTTATGCTTCTTACATTAGGGAGAATGGTTATCTTGCCTTCAATAGTATTAACATATTTAATATTTTATTTAGAATCAAGCTTTGCTTTTGTTTTTTGGGGATTGCTAATTATAAATTGGTTATTTGGAATATTTGTATTTATTTTAACTAAAAAAATTATATCAAAAGAAAATAAAAAAATTAATCTTATAGAGAAAAATACTTAATCTTTTTTACCACTTAAATTTGGCACAAATAAAACATCAGTTAATGATGATTTTAAAATTTTGTTATTCTTTTTTTCAAATTTTGTTAGAATTTGATTTTGGCCATCTATAATGGGAGCTATAATTATACCTTCTTCACTTATATGTTCAAAAAAAATTTTTGAAATGTTTTTTGTTGCAGCAGTAAATATTATTCTGTCAAAAGGTATTTGTTCTTTCCATCCTAGGTTTCCATCATCATGCTTAGTTACAATATTAGTCAATTTTAGTTTTTGAAAATTTAATTCAGCTTTAATCAATAAAGATTTAATTCGCTCTATTGTATACACTCTTCTAACTAACAATGAGAGTATGGAACTTTGATAACCAGTACCTGTTCCTATTTCTAAAACTTTATGATTTTTAAGTAAATTTAATGATTGAGTCATTAAAGCAACAATATAAGGTTGACTAATTGTCTGCTCATTTTCAATAGGAAGAGCTATATTTTCATAAGCTTGATTGCGAAAATTTTTAGGAATAAATATTTCTCTAGGAATTTTTTCTATTGCTGACAAGACATTAGAATCAGAAATTCCTGATTCTCTAAGTTCGAGAGTTAATCTAATTTTTCTAACATCAAGCACTAAATTAAGTATGTTTTATTATCTAAATATTTTTTTAAAACTTCAGGAATTTTGACATTGCCATCATTTGTTTGATAATTTTCAAGTATAGCTATTAAAGTTCTGCCTACTGCTAATCCAGAACCATTGAGTGTATGCACATATAAATTTTTATCATTTTTTTTATATCTACTATTCATTCTTCTTGCCTGAAAATCACCACAATTAGAACAACTTGATATTTCTCTATAGGCATTTTCTCCGGGTAGCCATACTTCAATATCATAAGTTTTATTTGCAGAAAATCCCATATCACCTGAGCACAAAGTCATAACCCTAAAATGTAAATTTAAATCTTTTAAGATACTTTCAGCAGATTCAAGCATTCTTTCAAGTTCTTTTTCTGAGTTTTCTGGTTCAACCACAGAAACTAATTCAACTTTTGTGAATTGATGTTGCCTTAACATACCTCTTGTATCTTTTCCTGCTGCACCAGCTTCTGATCTAAAACATGGAGTATAAGAAGTAACTCTCATTGGTAATGAATTAATATTTAATATTTGTTCTCTAACTAAATTAGTTAGAGGAACTTCTGCTGTTGGAATTAGCCAATGCGATTCACCAGCAGTAAATAAATCTTCTGAAAATTTTGGTAAATTACCAGTACCAAATAAGGCATTATCTTTAACTAAAAATGGCACATTCATTTCAGTATAACCATTTTCATTAGTATGCTTGTCTAACATAAATTGAGATATTGCCCTCTCTAATTTTGATAACATTCCCTTAAGAACTACAAATCTAGATCCAGAAAGTTTAGTCGCAATTTCAAAATTCATTAAATTTAAATTTTCACCAATCTCAAAATGTTTTAAAGGAGAAAAGTCAAAATTTGGTTTATTTCCCCAATCTTTATAAAGCACATTATCATTTTCATTCATTCCATTAGGTGTGCTTTCAGATGGTATATTTGGTAATCTTGACAAAATAGAAAATAGCTCTTCTTCTTTAATTTTTTCTAAATTTTTAAGAGAAGTAATTTCATTTTTAATTTTTTCTACTTTTAATAATTCTTTTTCAGTTGCTTTTTTTTGTGATTTAAGAAAAGCTACTTGTTTTGATATTTTATTTCTTTCAGCTAAAAGATTTTGTAAAATTGTTTGAGTATTTCTTTTATCTTCATCAATTTGTAAAATTTTTTTTGAACAAGGATTCTCACCTCTTTGTTTCATCGCATTATCAAACAAAATAGGATTTTCTCTAATTATATTAATATTATGCATTATCAGTATTCTTATTATTTTTTTGGATAATTTTAGCTATAAAAATAGAAATTTCATATAAAATAATTATAGGTAATGCCAAACTAATTTGACTAAAGGGATCTGGTGGTGTCAAAAATGCTGCTGATAAAAAAGCTATAACAATTGCATATTTTCTAAATTTTCTAAGAGTTTGATGATGAACTAAATTTGCTTTAGCTAACAAACCTAACACAACAGGTAATTGAAATGCTAGGCCAAAAGCAAAAATAAATCTCATCATTAAAGCTAAATATTCTCCCATTTTAGCTTCTAATCTTATTGGTACCCCACTTTCATTTAAATTTTGATAAGAAAGAAAAAAATTCCAAGCTATTGGAGCAATAAAAAAATAGACCATAGAACCACCAGCAAAAAATAAAATTGGTGTTGCCATCAAAAAAGGTAAAAATGCTTTTTTTTCTTTACTGTATAAACCTGGGGCAATAAATTTCCATATTTGAATTGCTACTAATGGAAAAGAAAAAAATAAAGCAAAAAAAAATGCGATTTTTAATTCAGTAAAAAATGCTTCTTGTAAGGCTGTATAAATAAAACCTTGACCATTTTCTGTATCTAATAAGTTAACTAATGGGGCGGCTAAAAAAGCAAATAACTGATCAGCAAAATAAAAACATATAACAAAAATTATAATTATATACAAAAAACTCCATAATAGTCTTTTTCTTAATTCAGTAATGTGATCTATTAATGACATTTCTTTTAAATTAGAATCGTTCATAAAAGTTTATTTATTTTTTGAATCGTTATTTTTAATATCTTTATCGATAGTATTGATAGTTTTATTGATGGAAGAAAATTCTTTTTTAAGCTCTCCAGTCGGATCTAAATCTTTTTGTAAGGCTGTCGGATCTAAATCTTTTTTAATATTCTTAATACTTGTTATAGAATCTTTAACATCTTTTAAATCGCCCTCTTCAGCTAATTCATTCAAAGAATGTTTAAATTCACGTGATATTTTCTTTAAAGATTTTGATGCTTTGCCTAACTGCCTTAAAAGATTGGGTATTTCTTTTGGACCAACAACTATAACCACTACCACTATTACAAGCGCTATCTCTGACCAACCAAAAGAAAACATTAATATTATTTTTCTTCGTCAGATTTTTTCTCAATATCATCTTTCTTTTCTTCGTCGTCCATGCCTCGCTTAAATGATTTAATACCTTTAGCCATATCTCCCATTAATTGAGGAATTTTTCCACGACCAAATAAAAGAAGTACGATTACTAAAACTATGAGTAATTGCCATATACTTGGTGTCATTTTACGCTCCTATTAAAAGGTAGCTCATAGCCTATTAATAAAAAAAAATAAACTTATTAAAATGAAGAAAAGAAAGGTATTCCAATAAAAAATTAACTATTATTAATAAAATCGTCTAAATTTTCTTCCTCTGAGTCATCTAATTCGATTGATTCCAGATTATCTTTATCTGCAATATCAGTAATTGTAGCTATTGCTGATCTTTTATCTAAGAAACCACTGGCTTCTAATTCTTTCTTATTTGGTAAATGACTCAAATCTTCAAGGCCAAAATGTTCTAAAAACATATCTGTAGTTAGCCATAAAGTTGGTTTTCCAGGAATGTTTTTTCTTCCCCCAGGCTTAATCCAACCTAATTCAGTTAAATAGTCTATAGAACCTCTGCCCATTTGAACTCCTCTTATGTTTTCAATTTCCGAGCGAGTAATAGGTTGTTGATAAGCAATTATAGCTAATGTTTCTAAAGCAGCTCTTGAAATTTTTCTTTTTTGCTTTTTAAAAATTGTTAAATCTTGAGAAAGATCCTTTGAAGTTCTAAAAGACCATTTAGAACCTGTCTTAATTAAATTAAAACCTCTTAATTCATAATATTTTTTTAATTCATTAATATAATCATTAAATTTTTTTTTGTTTGCTAATTTTTCTTTTAAATCTAATTCACTTACAGGTTCTTTAGAAGCAAACAATATGGCCTCAATTATTTTTATATCATGAACAATCATCATATTATTTTGACTTAATAAAAATATTTCCAAAAGTTTCTTTTTGTTGAACTTCAACAAAACCATTTTTAACCAATTCAAGAGAAGCTACAAAACTCGAAGTAATATACGACTTGTTTACAACATTATTCATTCCAAACTGAGGTATTAAATTATAAAAATTTGTCCATTCTTGTATGGATCCAAACATTGACTTTAATCTTTGCAATGCTTGATCGACAGAAAAAATTTCAGAAGAAGTAATCTTTAAATTTGAAGCTTGTTTATTTTTAACTAAAATATTGGAGTAAGATTTAAGAACATCATATAATGTTGAAGTATAAGTAATATTGTATTTAACTTGTAAACCTTCTTCAGAACCACCATAAAAAATATCTCTATCAATAATTGGTTTTGAATAAAGAATTTTTGATACATTCTGTATAGCTTCTAATCTTTGAAGTTGAAATTTTAATGCTTCCTCTAACTCTTCAGGAGTATGATTTTCTTCTTCTTCATTTTTAGGTAAAAGTAATCTAGACTTAAGGTATGTTAACCATGCTGCCATAACTAAATAATCAGCAGCAATTTCAAGATGAATTTTATTATATTTTTCAATGAATTTTATGTATTGATTAGCTAACTCAAGGATAGAAATATCTGATAGATTTACTTTTTGTTTTTTTGCTAATTCCAATAAGAGATCTATAGGACCTTCATAATTACCTAATAGTATATTAAATCTATCATTTTCTATATTGTCTTGATTATTTTCTAACATAATTCATTTTAGTTTATTAACCCGATTCTGTGGTAATTATTCAAGATTTTTTACATTAACTATTACACATTTTTTTATAAATTTGGTATATTTATTGCAATGGTTACTAGCAGCTGAATAATTTTCAAAATTTTTATAAAGTAAAAAATATTCATATCCAAGTTCTGTATTAAGTATAGCTATAAATAAGTCTTTAGATTCAAATATATTATCTTCATATGATAAAATTTTACTCTTATACTGATTAATCTTGTTAAAATCATCTGAGGTAAAAATTTGGATAGAATAATTAATATCTAAAATTTCATCTAAAAGTACTTCATTATTTTCAAGTGATAGATGTAAACCTTTTTTATTCTGATTTTCAATTTTTTTCCCCCCTTTATCTTTTGGAATATCATAGAATTTAGCATTATTGGCAGGTATGTAGAAAAAAATTTTATTATAATTATTGAAGTATATGAAAATAAAACAAAGAATAATTAAAATAAAAAAAATTATAGATATTTTTTTTTTAGTAAAAGTTGATTTAAAAAAAATTTTCTTTCTCATTACATCTGTTCAGGGGAATTTATACCTATAATATCAAAAGCATGTTTTAAAACTACTCTAAAAGATTCTATCCAAATTAATGTGGTAATAGTTTTTTCTATATTTTCTTCATCTATCATTCTTAAAGATTTATTATCTTTTCCTTTGTTCCAGAAAGAATGAAATGATGAGCATATATCTTCCAAAAAAATTGTAATTCTATGAGGTTGTTTATATTCTGCTGCTTGCATTAAAATATATGGCCAACTTAATATTTTAAGAATTATATCCCACTCATGATCGCTAATATATTGAGAGTTAAATTTACTCTCAATTGGTATAATATTAATTTCTTTTGATTTTTTAATTACTGAAGAAGCTCTTGCATATGCATATTGACAATAAAAAACTGGATTATCTTTATTTTTTTCAATAACTTTGTTTATATCAAAATCCATTGGCGTTTCACTTTTTGTAGAAACCATAAAATATCTTAAAGCGTCAATACCAACATCTTTATGCATATCTTTTAAAGTAACAAAATTCCCTTCCCTTTTTGACATTTTTAATAATTTTCCATTTTTTATTAATCTAACAATTTGACAAACAAATATTTCTAAATAATTTTCTTTATTTGATATGACTTCAACAACTGATTTCATTCTGCTAATATAACCAATATGATCTGCACCCCAAATATTTATTAAACTATCAAAACCTCTAGTAAATTTCTCATAGTGATATGCAGAGTCATTTGCAAAATATGTCCAAGAACCATCTGCTTTTTTAAACGGACGATCAGAATCATCTTTAAATTTAGTGGATCTAAAAAGTAATTGCTTTCTAGGCTCCCAATCAATATTTTCTTCACCTAGAGGTTTTTTTAATAAACCTTCATAAATTAAATCATTTTTTTTTAAAATTCCAAAAACTTTATCAATAAATTTATTTTTAATAATATCTGACTCAAAAGAAAATTTATCAAAATTAATATTAATTAACTTTAAATCATTCTTTATTGATTCAATTAATGCATCAACAGCAAATTTTTCAAAATATAATACTCTTTCTTGATCATTTGTTATATCAATCCATTTATCTCCATCTAAATTTTTAATTTTAGTAGCTATTTCTATTAAATATTCACCAGGATATTCATTTTCGGAGAAAATAATTTCTTCATTAAACAACTCTTTATATCTTTTAAAAAGCGAAACACCTAAAGATTTAATTTGAGCTCCTGAATCATTAACATAATATTCTCTTGTTACTTTATGGCCAACTGTCTCCAAAATTGATGATAAAACATCACCTAGTACAGCTCCTCTTATATGAGCCAAATGTAATGGACCGGTTGGATTAGCCGAAATAAATTCTATGTTGATAGATTTTTTATGTATATTATCATTTTCTAATTCAAAATTATTATTATAAAAATTAATTAAATTTGAAATTAAAAATTTTTTTTCAATAATGATATTAATAAACCCAGCTTTTGCAAAATCTACTTTAGAAATATATTCTAACTTCATTAAAAAATTTATAATATAGGATTTTAAATCGAAATCATTTTTAGTAATTATCTTTGATAGGACTAAATAAATATTTGTAGATAGATCGCCTTTTTTTGATTTAGAAGAATAATCAATATTGATATTAGATTTATTAAAACTAATAATCAAAGATTGTTTTTTTAAATCACTAACTAGTTTATCAAGATCATTTTTAAATTGTAAAATAAAATTATTCATTAATGGACTCAAAAAGTTTTGTTGCATATCTATCAGTCATTCCAGAAATATAATCACAAATAATTCTTTGTTTTATTTCTTTTTTATTTTTTGATAACCAGTCTGAAGGAAGTTTATCAAAATTTTTTTCAAAATAGTTAAAAAGTTTTAATATAATTTTTTCTGCATTCGATCTTTTTTCTAATAATTTTTTATGATTGTAGACATTTTCATATAAATATTCACTAATTTCTAGACAATCCTTTTTCATATCTTCTGACATTAAAATTAAAAATTTATCATGATTTTTTATATTATCAATTGAGTTAATATTATATTCTGAAATTAATTTAGTAGAATTAATAATAATATTATTAATCATTTTAGATATACTCATTCTTAAAATTTGATATGTTAATAAGTTATTTTCAATTTTTGGAAATTGATCATTAATTTGTTTTATTAATTCAAAAAAATAATTAATTTCATTTAAAGAATTTATATCAATTAATCCAGCTCGTATCGCATCTTCAATATCATGATTATTATAAGCAATATCATCAGAAATAGATGCTATTTGTGATTCAAGATATGGATTTTGATTAAGTAATAAGTCATGTTTTGAATTGTAATTATTTATATAAGTTGGGATATTATTTATTATTTTACCATTATGCTTAACAATTCCTTCCAAGCTTTCCCAAGTTAAATTTAGTCCATCAAAACTAGGGTGCCTTTTTTCGATGTCTGTAATAACTTTTAATGTTTGATCATTATGATTAAAGCCACCATAATCTTTCATACAATCATTAAGTGCTTTTTCACCATTATGTCCAAAAGGAGGATGACCCAAATCATGTGCTAAAGAAACTACTTCACCTAAGTCCTCATTTAATTTCATAGCTCTACATAACGATCTTGAAATCTGAGCAACTTCAAGTGAATGTGTCAATCTAGTTCTATAATAATCACTGTCACTTTCTATAAAAACTTGAGTTTTATATTTAAGTTTTCTAAAAGAATTAGAATGAATTATACGATCTCTATCACGCTCATATGGGGTTCTAAGTGACTTTTCTTCGCTTGATTCCTTAAATAATCGACCTTTAGAATTATTTGGTGTAGCTGCTAAAGGATTTGTCATAAATTCATTTTTTGTTTATTAATTAACTTTATATTACTTATATTAAAATAATGACAGAAATTACGAATAAAAATGTTGAATTAACTGATAATGCTCAAAATCATATTTCAGAAATTCTTAAAGAAGAATCTACAGAATTTTTTAGAATTACTGTTTTAGGAGGTGGATGCGCAGGATTTCAATATAAATTTGATTTTGAAAATGAAAAAAAAGATACTGATAATATAATATCTACTCACAAAGTTAAAATCTTAATTGATGACACCTCTCTTAACTTAATTCAAGGTTCAAAAATTGATTATGTTACTGAATTAATTGGCTCTTCTTTTAAAATAACTAATCCTCAAGCCTCATCTTCTTGTGGTTGTGGAACTTCTTTTTCTATTTAATGAAAATAGTTACTTGGAATGTAAATTCCATAAATGCTCGTTTAGAACATCTAATAAAATTTATCCAAAGTGACAACTCAGATATTTATCTTTTGCAAGAATTAAAATGTACAAATGATAACTTTCCATTGAATGAAATTAAAAATATTGGTTATGATTGTATAATTAATGGTCAAAAAGCATGGAATGGAGTCTCGATCTTAAGTAAAAAATCATTAAAATTAATTTCAAATAAATTGCCAACTTATAAAGAAGATAATAATTCAAGATTTATTGAAACTGAAATTAATTTAAAAAAAATTAAGAAAAAAGTTAAATTAATTAATATTTATTTGCCAAATGGAAATCCAATTGAGTCTGAAAAATTTGACTATAAAATCAAATGGATGGAAAATTTTAATAAGTATATTGTCAATCATTATCAAAACAATATACCAATGATCATAGGGGGAGATTTCAATGTAATTCCATCTGATGAGGATGTTTATTCTCCTGAGAATTTTAAAAATGATGCTTGTGCACATCCAAAAACTAGAGAAAAATTTAGAGAACTTTTAAATATAGGATTTTGTGATACCGTTAAATATTTCATAAATGGTAATACAAATTGGACTTTTTGGGGCTATAGAGGTGGAAATTGGCAAAAAGGTAATGGTTTAAGAATTGATCATTTTTTAACAACACCTGATATTACTGATTTGATTAAAAAACTTGAAATAAATAGAACGCCTAGAGGTTGGGAAAAGGCTTCAGATCATACTCCTGTAATCTTAGAAATAAATAATTAAATATCTGCATAAGTATGTGTTTCATCTCTAGCTCCAGGTTGAGTTACTGCACCCTCGTGAGCAGGACCTACAGTTTGAGCATATTTCCAAATAGATCCAGAATTGTGATTAGTTTTTCTAGGTTTCCATTCTTTTTTTCTTTTTTCTATTTCATCATTACTTATGTTAACATTAATTTCTCCTTTGATAGCATCTATTATTATTTCATCGCCATCTTTTAATAAACCAATCATACCTCCAACAGCAGCTTCAGGACCAACATGACCAATACAAAAACCTCTAGTTCCTCCAGAAAATCTTCCATCTGTGATTAAAGCTACACTATCTCCTAATCCTTGCCCATATATTGCTCCAGTTGTAGAAAGCATTTCTCTCATACCAGGGCCACCTTTTGGACCTTCATATCGAATGACTACAGCGTCCCCAGAAACAATTTCATTTTTTAAAACTGCAGTTAATGCTTCTTCTTCACAATCAAAGCATTTTGCTTTTCCTTTAAATTTTAAATTATTTAAACCAGCAATTTTAGAAATTGATCCATCTTCAGCTAAATTACCCCATAATCCAACTACTGAACTATGATCACTAATTGGGTTGTCACATGTATAAACGACATCTTGATTTTTAGGAAATATTACATCTTGATGATTTTCTCCAATAGTTTTACCAGTTACTGTTATGCAATCACCATTAATATAACCTCCATTTAAAAGTGATTTAATTACCACTGGTACGCCACCAACTTCATACAAATCTTTTGCAACATATTTACCTCCTGGAGACATATCACCAATATAAGGAGTTGATTGATAGATTTCTACTACATCACGGAGTGTAAATTTTATGCCAGCTTCATTTGCTATTGCAGGTAAATGTAAAGCGGCATTAGTAGATCCACCAGTTGCGGCCACAACAACTGCTGCATTTCTGAGTGATTCAATTGTAACTATATCTCTTGGACGTATATTTTTTTCAATTAAATTCATAACAGCTTTTCCACTTTCAATTCCATAATTATCTCTTTCTTCATAAGTTGCTGGAGTCATAGCTGAATTTGTTAATGCTAATCCTAGAGCCTCAGATATGCATGCCATTGTATTTGCGGTAAATTGACCTCCACATGATCCAGCCGTAGGACAAGCAACCTTTTCAATATTTTTTAATTCTTGATCATCTATTCCTCCTTGAGCGTGTTTCCCAACAGCTTCAAAGACATCAATTATAGTCATATCTTTACCTTTATATTTACCAGGGAGTATTGAACCACCATATATAAAAACAGATGGTATATTTAGGCGTACCATAGCCATCATTAAACCAGGTAAAGACTTGTCACATCCAGCTAATCCAACTATTCCATCGTAACAGTGTCCTCTAACTGATAGTTCTACTGAATCGGCTATAACTTCTCTACTAACAAGAGATGCCTTCATTGCTTCATGACCCATTGCAATGCCATCAGTAACAGTTATTGTAGTGAATTCTCTAGGTGTTCCATTTTTTTCTTTTACACCAATTTTTACAGACTGTGCTTGTCTTGCTAAAGTTATATTGCAGGGGGCAGATTCATTCCATGTAGTCGCCACACCTATAAAAGGTTGATATATTTGCTCTTCAGTCATACCCATAGCATAATACATAGATCGATGTGGTGCACTCTTTGGGCCGACACTTACATGACGACTAGGGAGGTTTGATTTTGTATTTGAACCTTTATCTGCCATATTAATTTATAGTATTTATTATTTGATCAATTTTTTCAATAGAAGATTTTATATCATAGGCTTGTTTTTTAAAATCATCAATAACATGACTTGGTGCTTTTTGAACAAAATCAATATTTTCTAATTTGTTCATTAAAGAATTTAGTTTTTTTGTTTCAGACTCTTTCTTTTTATTAAGTTTTTCGAGTTCTTGACTAGTATTAACAATACCTTCTAATGGTATTAAAAGTGAAATTTCAGATAAAACAACATAAGCTGCATTTTTTTGGTTTTTAATATTTTCAAAATTAATTTCATTAATTTTTAAAAGTCTTGTAATTTCATTAATAAATTTCTTAACAAATTTTAAATCTTTATCATTTTTCAAGTCCAATATTAAATTAATTTTTGTTTTGTATGGAATTTGAAGTTCAGATCTTAAATTTCTTACTGCAGTAATAATTTCAATAACTTTTTGTATATTATTTTTAGAGTCATTAAAATTTTTGTTTATAGTAATATCATTGAATTTTTGAGTCATTAAAAAATTATTCTTATCATATAAATTTTGCCAAATTTTTTCTGATAAAAAAGGCATAATTGGATGAATTAATTTTAAAATTTCACCAAAAACCCAGCCTGAAACATTTTTTGTTTCAATTGATTTACTATTATCAATAAAATCTGATTTAATAAACTCAATGTACCAATCACAGAATGTATGCCAAATAAAATGATAAAGCGTATTAGCAACTTCATGGAATAAATATTTTTTAATATTTTCATTTACTGATAAAGAAGTTAATTCCAGTTCTTTAATTATCCATTTGTTAACATCTAATTTTATATCATTAAAATCTATACTAGTTTTAAAATTTGAATTATTTATTTGTAAAAAGTTTGCTGCATTCCAAATTTTATTTGAGAATGATTTGTATCCTTTGACTCTGTTTTCAGACAATTTAACATCTCTACCAGGATTTAACAAAGCTGTAAGAGTAAATCTTAGTGTATCTGCTCCATACTTATCTAATAAATCTAATGGATCTATAATATTACCCTTAGATTTAGACATTTTTTGTCCCTTTTCATCACGAATTAATGGATGGATATATATATCTTTAAAAGGAGTTTCTTTCATAAAGTAAGATCCCATCATCATCATCCTGGCTACCCAAAAAAATATAATATCAAAACCAGTAACCAATACGTTACCTGGATAAAATCTATTAAGTTCGTATGTATCATTAGGCCAATCTAAAGTAGAAAATGTCCACAATGCAGAAGAAAACCATGTATCTAAAACATCTTGGTCTTGTTTTAATGTTATAGCTTTACCATAATAATCTTTAGCTGCTTTTTTTGCCTTTTCTTCAGTTAAAGCAACAAAAATTTTATCATCAGGACCATACCATACAGGAATTTGATGACCCCACCATAATTGTCTTGAAATACACCAAGGCTGAATATTTTCCATCCAATTAAAAAAAGTTTTTTCCCATTGTTTAGGAACAAATTTTGAGTTTCCCTTTTTAACCGATTGTATTGGATCAATTGACAATTTTTTTGCATTACAAAACCATTGATCAGTTAACCAAGGCTCGATAATTACACCTGATCTATCTCCATAAGGGAAAACCATTAATTGTTTTTCTTCTTTAACTAGTAAATTTAACTCATCCAATTCATTTAAAATTAACTTTCTAGCTTCAAATCTATCTAAATTAACAAATCTTTTAGGTGCATTTGAATTTACTTTAGCAAACTTATCAAATATATTAATAAATTCTAAATTATGCCTTTTGCCTACCTCAAAATCATTAAAATCGTGGGCAGGAGTTATTTTTACAGCGCCTGAGCCTTTGTCAGGGTCCGCATATTCATCTGCAATGATTGGAATAAGTTTATTTATAATTGGCAGTTTACATTTTTTTCCAATTAATTTTTTATATTTTGCATCATCTGGATGAACGGCAACAGCAGTATCACCAAGCATAGTTTCAGGTCTTGTAGTTGCAACAATTATATAATTTTCATTATCTATTGGATATTTGATGTGCCATAAAGTCCCTTCTTGTTCTTTTTGTTCAACTTCCAAATCTGAAATAGCTGTTAATAATTTAGGGTCCCAATTTACCAATCTTTTATCACGATAAATTATTCCATCATTATATAAATCAACAAATACTTTTCGAACTGCTTGAGACAACCCTTCGTCCATAGTAAAACGTTCCCTTGACCAATCAGCTGATGATCCAAGTCTTCGTAATTGATTATTAATTTTACCACCTGATTCCTTTTTCCATTCCCAAACTTTTTCAATGAATTTTTCTCTACCTAAATTTTTTCTATCAATATTCTGTTTAGATAATTGTCTCTCAACAACCATTTGTGTAGCTATACCAGCATGATCAGTGCCTGCTTGCCATAGAACTTCATATCCTTTCATTCTATGGAATCTAATTAATATATCTTGAATAGTAAATGTTAACGCATGACCCATATGCAAACTACCTGTTACATTAGGAGGTGGCATCATAATAGAATAAGGAAGATTATTTTTTTTTGGTTTAAATGATCCTGATTTTTCCCAATTATTATAAATGACTTTTTCTTCTTTAAGAAAATCAAAATATTTAGACAAAGACATATTAAAGTTTTTTACTTTTAATGTATTTTTCTAAATATAGAGGTATTTTTTTATCGAGCCATTTTGAAATATTTTTATCAAAAATTTCATCAATTTTTTTATCTAATAAATTTTTAACATCTTCTGAACTTAAATTATCATTATCAATAACATCTATTGTCCCATCATCTTTAACCACTCTATTTAATATTAAAATATCTTCATCAGATGGTTTAATATCAATATCATTATCATCTTCCAGAGCTTTTCTTATCACACTTAAGGTTTCTTTAATAGATTGTTGTTCTGACATTTTTATATATTAATATATCTTATCAAATGTTGAAATTAAATAATTAATTAACTGTAGGTAAGTAATTTTCAAATAATTTAATAAGTGTGCCATCATAAGATTTTAATTTAAAATAATTTAAGAGGAAATCTCTTTTAGAATTTAAATAACTTACTTTAGCATTTAAGAGTTTTTCTTCTTCGTTAATGATATCCGTAATAGATTTTGTACCAATTGAATATTCTTCTTTTAAAATATTTAAGGATGTATTGATTGATTCTATAACTATAAGATTAGAATTCATTTTAGATTGACTGATTCTATAATCTTTATATGTATTTGATATTAAAATTTGTAAATCATCTTTAGCATCTTCTAGTTCGATTTCTGATTGTAAAATCTGAGAATAATATTTTCTAATATCAGAGTTATCTTGACCTTTTTGAAAAATTGGCACAGTCAAAGTTAATGCAAGAGATCCACTTGTTGACTCTGTTCCTTGTTCCATTCTACTACCATTAGAATACGATGCGATACCAGTAAAATCAAGTGTTGGTTTTTTAGATTTTTTTTCCTTTAAATATAAAATTTCTTTATTCTGAATGTTATTAGAAAGTAAAATTATATTTAAATTATTATTTAGTGAGTCTTTTATTAGAACATCTATGTCTATTTTATCATCAAAATCAATATTGTCATCTAAGTTGTAAGGTTTTAAGCCCACCAATCTTATGAAGCTTTTTTTACTTATATCTAATAGTTTTTGAGCAGCAAATAAATTAGTTTTTGCAATCTCGTAAGATGCTTCTGCATTTTGTAAATCATATAAAGTAGCTGAACCCAATTCAAAACGTGTTTTAGTTTCATCAAAAACTTTTAATACAGAGTCAAAATTTTTTTGATTTGCTTCTAAAGATCTCTCATAATAAATAACACTTAAATATCCCTCTATCGCATCTAAAATTAAATCTTGGATTGTAACTTTAAAATTTATTAATTCGTTATCAAATAAAATTTTTGATCTTTGAATTTCAAGATCATTAAAGCCAGAATCATAAATATTTTGTGTAATTGTAAGTTTATATGCATCTGTAAATGTTTCAGGTGTAGTGGATGAAGTAGTTGTAGTTGTATCAGCATTTTCATAAGTTCCTGAAATAGAACTTGTTACATCAGGAAGCTTAGCTCCTTTTGCATAGATAATGAGTTCTTTAGATTCTTTAATTTTTTCTACAGCTATCTTTACCTTTGGATTGCTTTCTATAGTATTTTTTATTGATTGATTAATATCAACAGCATAAGAAATCTTAAAAAATATAAAAAAAATTAAAATATTAAATACTAAAGTTCTCAAAATACAAAATTCTCCTTTTCTTCATATAATTGATATTTTGAAAAAACATCAAATAAATATTGTTTTGAAAATTTATCATCATTATTAACAATCTTTACTGCTTGGTTAACATAATTATTATCTTTTTCTATCATTATAATCTTACCTAATTTTTTATTTAGTTGTGATAATATATCTTCACTAACCTTTCTTATTGGATTATCAATAAAAATTAAATCATAAGGGCTTTTTTGACTAAAACCTTTTTCAAAACTACCTTCCACTAGCTGAATATTCTCAAATTTATTTTTTTGTATGTTGTTTAAAAAATCATTTTTTATTTTATTATCTGTTTCAATTGCAAAAACCTCATTTGATAATTTTGATAAAATAGCAGTAATATAGCCTGTTAATGCACCTAAATGCAAAACCTTATGATTTTTTTGAATTTCTGAATAATTTATTAATTGAGCTATGTGAAGATTTTTTAAATACCCTCTATTTTTTAATAAATTAATATCTGAATCAAAATATGCAAATGTTTTAATTTCATTTGGTAAAAAATCTTCTTTTGGTATATTTCTAAATATATCTAAAACAACTTTATCTTTTATTTTATTAGGCCGTAATTGATTTTCAACCATTAATTCTCTTGCTTTTTGATAATTAAAATTCATATATTAGGAAATTTAAAATCTGCTTATAATATTATTTCTTTTATATTTAAACATTTTAGCGAAAATTACCAAATCATAATGTTTATTATGTGTTTAATTGACTTCAAGTTAATAAATCATTAATTGTCATTTTTTTAGGCTCGGTGGCAGAGTGGTTATGTAGGGGCCTGCAAAGCCTTGCACAGCGGTTCGATTCCGCTCCGAGCCTCCACATTTTACTTGTTTTTTCTTTTTTTTTTATTATCAACGCTATTGTGTTCCCCGATAGCTCAGTTGGTAGAGCAATTGGCTGTTAACCAATGGGTCGCTGGTTCGAGCCCGGCTCGGGGAGCCAATAATATCTATTTTTCTCCTTTTAGCTTTTTACTATCATTAAATCTTTAAAATTAGTTGTATAACAAGGAGATATTTTTTCTCTTTGTAAACGCCAATTCTTTTTAATACCTTCGGATGCCAATTGCAATGTTGAGGAACCATATCTATTATTTATATTATCCATCGATCTCATTAAAGCATCAGAAATTTCTCTATTATAATCTAAGAGTCCTTTAGTGCTAAACTCATCGCTTAATTCATGAAGTATGATGCCTGCCTTTTTATATTTATATCCTTTACGATATATATTTTTTATTCCTTCAACTGCTGTTTTAACAATTTGAATACTATTATTTGTAGGATAAGGTAGTTTTAATCTTATCGAATTTGAATATTGTTTTTCTCTTTTGTTAAAAAAATTTGTTAATACAAAAACACTCATTGACTCTGCAACTAATCCTTCTTCCCTTATTTTTTCAGCTACTCTTGATCCATAATTAGATATAGACTCTTCCATTTCTTTAATTTCTTCAACAAGTTTGCCAAAAGAACGTGAGACGCAGCAGCTTTTTTTCTGACTAGGTAATTGCTCCAAATTAAGGCAAGATATCCCATGTAATTCTAAATAAATCCTCTCACCTACCACTCCCATATTTTTTCTTATCCATTTTCTATCAATTAAAGAGAATTCTTCAGCTGTAAAAACTTGATATCTTTTTAAAAAAGTTGCTAAACTTTTGCCAATTCCCCATACATTTTCAATCTGTGTTTTTTGTAGAGCTTCTTTAATTTCTTTTCTATTTTTAAGTACACATACACCAGCATATTTAGGATTTTTTTTTGCTAAATTATTTGCAATTTTAGATAAAGTTTTAGTTGTACTTAGTCCGATACTTACTGGTATTCCTACCCAACTTTTTATTGTTTTTACTATATGTTTGCAATAAATATTAAGTTCATAATTTTCAAATCCATTGAAATTCAGAAAAGCTTCATCAATTGAGTAAATTTCTATATCTGGAGAAAAACTTGATAAAATTTCCATTACTCTTTGTGATATATCGCCATACAATGTGTAATTAGAAGAAAAAACTTTTACTTTATTTTTTTTAATTATTTTTTCTGCTTTAAAATAAGGCTCTCCCATTTGAATGCCTAATTCCTTGGCTTCATTAGAACGTGCAATAATACATCCATCATTGTTTGATAATACTACAACAGCATCTCCAATTAATTTAGGTTTGAATATTCTTTCACAAGAAGCATAGAAAGAATTGCAATCAACTAAAGCAATTGTTTGTTTTCTAGCAATATGTTTTTCAGGGAGATGCATCATGAATAATGTATGTTACTACGCCCCAAATAAAACACTCCATTTCCTCCTTAACCTCAATACTAGGATAACTACTATTGGCTGATAATAAAAAAAATGAATTTTCCTTTTTTTTGAGTTTTTTAACTGTTAAATCACCAAATACAGACGCTATAACAATATCATTGTTCTTTGGTGTTAAACTGCGATCTACTACTAATAAATCACCTGAGAGTATACTAGCTTCTTTCATTGAAGTTCCTTTTGCTTTAACTATAAAAGTTGCTGCAGGATGCTTAATCAAATACTCATTAAGATCTAATTTATTTTCCATGTAATCTGTTGCTGGTGAAGGAAAACCGGCTGAAACAGAGTCTAAAAATACGGGTGTAAGTATCTGTTTATTTTTAATAGATTGAAATAAATCAAGATTTTTATATTTATGCATTTTATTAATTTTATATTATAAAGTATTGATAAATAATATTTTTTTTAAAATCATATTATTTTGTTCTTATTTTGTTCTAATTTATTTATGAATTAAAAAAAGTCAATAAAATAATTAAAAAATCTGTTAAAAAAAACGATGAAGATGTTTGAAGAGGATTCATATTTAAAGGAATTAAAAACAAAAGTAAAAAGTATAGACAATGATAATAAACTTATAGAATTAGAAAAAACAATTTTCTATGGGAGAAGTGGTGGCCAACCTGGGGATACAGGGTTTCTAAAAATAAAAGATAAAAATTTCGAAGTAATAGAAACAATAAAAAAAAATAATAGTATTTTTCATCAAGTAAGTAATATCGAAAATATTGAAATTCAAGATGAAGTTATTGGATCAATTAACTGGTATCAAAGATATATTTATATGAAAATGCATACTGCTTTACACATTTTATGTTCTGTAGTCCCAATGGATGTTACTGGAGGTCAAATTGGTTTAGAAAAAAGTAGATTAGATTTTAATGCAGATGCAGAATCAATCAACAAAGAAGATATACAAGAAAAAATTAATGATATTTTAAAAGATAATCACAAAATATTATATGAATGGATTACAAATGAAGAATTAGATAAAAATCCTGAATTGGTTAGAACAATGTCAGTAAAACCTCCAAAAACAGAAGGTAAAATAAGATTGGTTAAAATCGGAGAGATAGATTTACAACCATGTGGTGGCACTCATGTTAAAGAAACTAAAGAAATTGGTTCAATAACAATTGGGAAAATAGAAAATAAAGGGAAAATGAATAGAAGGATAAATATAAATATTAGTGATTAAGTATCTGACTTAGGAATAACTTTGTTCTATCACTTTCAGGATTATTAAAAAATTTATCAGGCACCGCTTCTTCAACAATTCTTCCTTCATCCATAAATACCATTCTATTAGCTACAGTTTTTGCAAAACCCATTTCATGAGTCACAACAATCATTGTCATTCCACCTTCTGCTAAATCAACCATAACATCTAAAACTTCTTTAATCATT